>Ga0182004_10005461_pt1 | contig 10352 bp, 10 predicted proteins | sample Sormic07211540_1_FD_120479 | JGI IMG/M metagenome (GOLD analysis project Ga0182004, IMG submission 120479) | Endophyte microbial communities from Sorghum bicolor roots, Mead, Nebraska, USA - 072115-40_1 MetaG | ecosystem: Host-associated > Plants > Roots > Unclassified | place: USA: Nebraska...
CGAGTGGTGTTTTTTCTCTGCGATTACGGGTTGCTGCATGATTAGCTTAGATTGGACGCTAGCGTTGGCGAGTATGTTCATTCGCGTGTCTCTGTTTTATTTTTTCATGCGAATCCGATTCGATCCCGCGCGCCTGGCTTTGGATCTCGTAGGATTTCCGAGATGGGGCTCTCATTTGGGAAGCTGTTCAGCCGCCTCTTCGCCAAGAAGGAGATGAGGATTCTCATGGTCGGGCTCGATGCCGCCGGTAAGACCACCATCCTCTACAAGCTCAAGCTCGGCGAGATCGTCACCACCATCCCCACCATCGGTGAGCCCTTCCTCCATCATATCGTTCGCTTTGCATGCTAAACTTATACCGTGGGAAATTGCTAGTAAAACTGCACAGGGCCTGCAATTTCCGAAATGTGAAATGCACCCTCGAAGGTAGTGCCATGCATTCGGGCGTATATTTACTATCAATTCGTTAAAATGAATCTGTTCACAGTAATCTAATCTGGCTATATTGGTTTGAGCTATAAAAGTTGGCAAAATTGTATCCTGATTCCTGAATATTGCTCCTCTGCGTTACATCATTTTTGTGTAAAAATGTATTGTTAGGTTAGTAGCTTGAGTACTTGACAAAAGTGGACTTCTGAATGATATGTCATCTTTTTAGGAGCATTCTGTGTATATTGGAACTTGGTAAATATGAAATATATACATTTGTTACTGATTAATGCATGGTATGTATTTACTATAGTGTAGTCTCATTGACAGGATTGTCTTATCTTGGAATCTTGCAGGATTCAATGTTGAAACTGTTGAGTACAAGAACATTAGCTTCACCGTTTGGGATGTTGGTGGCCAGGACAAGGTGAGCATATGTGCTTATAATTGAGTTATATATATCTCCATGGACCATCATGGTGGTATCAACTCTTTGCAAATGTGTTTTAACTCAAGATCCATAGCACCTATTCTGTTGTGATAAACTTTACCGGTTTCTTTACTCTTTATGTCAAACAGATCAGGCCCCTGTGGAGGCACTACTTTCAGAACACACAGGGACTTATTTTTGTTGTAGACAGCAATGACAGGGAACGTGTTGTTGAGGCTAGAGATGAGCTCCACAGGATGCTGAATGAGGTAATATAGTAGTGTTATTTTAGACTTTAGTAGTCCCAAAAGGTTCCATTCTGCAACTATCCTTTCTCTATGAGTAGTTTGTATTTCAGCAACATTAGAATCATGAATTTGGATATTATATGAGCTTGCTTGCCAACAAAGTTTTTTAAAGCAGTCAGAGCAGCTTATGAGACATGCATAGGGATGTTAAAACATTAAGCAGCACCATTTCACAGCTAACTTTCAGTTCCTGTATCCATACTGACCTAATCTCTAATGATGTAAATATATTTCCATTTTGTAGGATGAGCTGCGTGACGCCGTGCTGCTTGTATTTGCAAACAAACAAGATCTTCCTAATGCTATGAATGCTGCTGAAATTACTGACAAGCTTGGTCTGCATTCCCTGCGCCAGCGTCACTGGTAAGAAATTTTGTTTTCATAGCCCTTTACCTGCCTGTATCTGAATCAATGTTGCCTGGCATTCTGATATTTGTTAGTGTATCTGTACTGGACATATTTGCAAGTATATATAGCATATCTTTGAAGCACTTGTTTTTAGTCATCATGTCTTCATGATGTGAGGTTGTATGGGATCACAAATGATGCATTAATCTGCACCCCTTTAGAGCAAGAACTTGGCTAAAATTAGTAGCTAAATTCCATTGTTTAGCCATTTTATAAAATAGATAAGTTCTTAAAAAAGAAGTCCACAAAAACCTTGCTATCTTACAAAATCAGATAGCTAGTGCTAGTGGTTGGCTATATATGGCCACCGAAAATCAAGGGATAGCCAACTTTTTATTTTACAAAACTAAATAACACGTCTGTTGAAGCCTATTTTTCTGCTACACAAGTTCTAAAATAGCCTCCACAACAAGAATAGCCAAGCTGTTGGAGTTGCTCTTAGATACTGTGACTGAGCTGAATCTTTATCTCCGTTCTGCAACTGGTGTATTACTGTCTTGTCTTGAATAATTGCCAACATCACAATTGCCTTCAATATTTAACAGATGTACACATGCTAATGTGTTTGTTTCCTGGGTTGCAGGTACATCCAGAGCACTTGTGCTACGTCTGGCGAAGGGTTGTATGAGGGGCTTGACTGGCTTTCCAACAACATCGCCAACAAGGTAACATCAGCTGCATGCTAATGTCTTATGTGCTTATGTGGATATGTGAAATAATGCGCCTGTTCTGATTTTATGGTCCTTAGAAGTTGAAGTAACATAGACATACACAGATGCTCTATTGTTGCTGCCTCAGTATAGTTGGGATTTCAGTGCTTTGATAGCCATAGAACAAAGTTGCAGTCTTAGGCAGTCATTTTCCTCTATCCTGCACTACCATACTTTTATTTTGATATATTTTGAGGGGCTGCACTACCATGCTTACAATTCTGCGTAGGCATAGAACTCCTAGGACATGATGATTGGCTATAGCTGTTAGTGGCTTTGCTTTAAAAAAAAAATTTGCTGCTGGTAACTGACTGTTTCCATTCCATCTGCTTGCAGTCTTGAAGCTTTTCGGCTGGGCTCCTAGCAAGAGGAAGACGTCTGAACAACTTATGGCTGCTCTTTTTACATATTATTACTGAGACAATCTACAGTAGATAGTGTGGGTGCTTATTGGAAAAAAAAACTTCAGAGCTCTCTTTTGAGGGATTGATACTAGATTGGATTGTATTTTTGTTTTTGGGTCGGTATCATCGCCTGTTCGGTTTCACAAAACTGTCAGTCATATATTTTACCTATGTTCGGAGATGGTATGGTAACATGCCTTATGTCTTCACCGATCCAGTGCTGTGCCAGATGTGACATGTGAGTTGCTAGATTTTGTTCTTATATGGGTCAAAAAAATTAGCTTGAATTAGCTATGGTTGGCTAACTAGTTGGCTAACAATTAGTTGAAGGCTTGGCTAAACACTTGGGAGGCGAAGATAGCTAAAGGCTTTGGGGATTAGGTGGTTTCCATGTTGCTGGCTTAGAGCAACTCCAAGAGACTATATTTTTTCTAAATGCTAGGAATGGAGATTTTAGTGAAAAATTACACTCTAACAGTCTTTCTAAATGGTTACTTAAATATAGTTATTTTTTATTCTGAATTTTTTGCTCTTCAAAAAAAGAAAATAATAACTCTCTAAAGTGCGTATGAGATTTAGAAAAGCTCTTGGAGAGTAAAAAGATATAGAAAGTAATTTTTTATACAAATAACTTAGTGAAATTTAAAAAGGCTCCTAGAGATACTCTTAGAAGTTTTTTAGGAGGCTCTGGATTAACAGAGGGGCGGTGGAGGGTGGCGGGGGTAGCCGGTTAGGTGGTCGAACATACTTGGATTAGGGATGGTTGTGATGTCTGATGGAGCACAGCGTTGGAGGTGGCAGCGAGGGACGGGGGAGCGCAGGTGAGGAATTCAAAGCGGGCAGAAAGAGAGGAGATATTTGTCGCATATTAAGGCCTTGTTTGGATGTAATCGGACATTAATCCACATGTGTTAGGGTGGGTTAGAGTGAAACTTGAACTAAATTTCACCCCAATCCACTCCAACACATGTGGATCAGGGTGAATTCGACAACATCCAAACAAGGCCTAACATGTGCCAACTTTTCAGAAAGAGAAAGAGGAGATATCTGCCGCACATTAACATGTGCTAATTTTTTTATCGATCATGCAAAAGGTTTGCTTGTTTACATTAAGGCAAAGAAAATTTAATACAACACAACATAAGGGCGTCCTGGTAGGAGGTTAAAAGAGTTGTACATAGACACTCAGATCCATCCTAGTGTGCTGAAATATATACTGTTACATTGGACACTGGACACTGATCAACTCGAATTGCAGCGACAGCCCGGGTGGCGATGGCGGCGACGCTGCTTGCACGCACCCACGTCGTCGTCCGATGAGAATAGCTCACAAAACATCTGCATATTACCAAGGTTAACGCTGAAGATTTCTTCATACGTCTTCACAAAACATGTGCCAACTCAAACTATATCTTGTTCAATACTTTAGAGGAAAAATTTCACTTCCTATTTTCAGCGAACGAAAAACCAGGAAGAGGATGAAAGCATTTGGTGATCTAGATGAAGCTCAGAGGAGGGTTTTTATAACAAATATACTCCCTCTATTCCTTTTTAATTGTCGTTGTTAGTGTGCATGCCACAAGTTTAACTCGATTTGTAAAAAATATGTGCAACATTTGCATCTCCAAATAAATTTGTTAAAAAACTAGATTCAAAGATCTTTCTAATGATAATAATTATATATTATAAATATTAATATTTTTAACATATAATTGCCAGTAATTGTTTTTTGAAAGCGCAAGCGACAATTAAAAAGAGACGGAGAGAGCTTATCAATGCGGAAGGGCTGCCCAACTTGACTATGTCCATTGCAAAAAGATGTTTTTAATTGTTTTTTAATCACAATACAACATATACGCTCGTATATGTCTATACATTCACCCCTACAAACACACGGATATACCCTCTATCCCTATGTACATCCGAAGGATTGAGATTGACACCCTCCACGTACACATCCTATGTACATCTCCTAAGGATTGAGACTGATTCTGTCTTTTATCAAAAGATATAGCGATACCTAGTATCATAATTTTTTTAATAGTTTTTTAATGAATTGGATGAAAATTGAGGCAGTTCAACTTAGGACTATACCAGAGTTGGATTATTTTTGGATGGAGGCAGTACAGAAATGTTGCTCTGGTCGCATGCTAATACACTTACCAATGCAGCCCGAATCCTCATACATCGCACTCAAATGCTATTTCATTAAACAGAATAAATGGATTTGTTATATGACATCTTTTGGTGCTATGGTACATAATGGCGAGATATGCAGACTAACGTTTTCAAAGGATACATTATGATCGCACCAATATCAGGCTTGATCGAACTTTTTCAAAGAATATACTATAATGTCCAGCTTGATCAACCAGTGTCTTCATATATCCCAGTCGATCTAACCAGTGTCAGTGAGATGCCATCGCAACGGAGATCCACGCGTTGTACAGCCCATGGGGTTTTTGCCTGCAAAGTTCACAATCAATAAACGCGTAATATCTGAAAAGGAACTTGCAGGGGGCCAGGGCTGTGATTTTCTTACGAGTAAATATTTTGGGCATCAATTTCATTAAATAAATTGATAAAAAAGCGGAATCCATCTGGACTAACATCTCTGCACAACAGGCCTGAGAGAAATAGAGGTAGTCAGTTTCATTTTCAGATCATACACGTAGCTTGCAAAATACTTGAAAGTTACAGCCACACGTACCTTTGTTTTCTGCATTTAGAAGATGCTCCTTTGCTAATGCTGGAGCAATTCCCAGTGTGAATGCAGCATCACTTGGGCTAATCCCTTTCTGAAGAGCATCCGGCTTCTGTGCAAGTGATGAGATTCTCGCAAATACCTATGTTCGTAGAGGAAAAAAAAATCAGCGACTGCTAGTGCCTAGTAGCAGTGCTAAAAACAATCTAGAGGCAAGTGTACATAGTACAAACATAGACAACTGCAGAATCAGTGGTGGCTGTATAATCCACTAACAGAGTCAATGCTGATTGGCTGCAATATGTGGTTTAGAGGGCATTCAGTATGCACTTATTGTCGTGATTGCTTACCTCTTCATCACTATGTGTCTTGGTCTGGATCACCTTCACTCCACTATCAAATTTCCTGAGCATGACTGGGCTGCTCATTACAAATCAACATCTATAAGCAAAACATCAAAACCATGATCAATGGCTGGTGACGAGCCAGCTGGAAAGGCATTGAATTACTCTTTGCTATTCCCATCATCCTGGATTGTCTTCAGAAAAGTAAACTTAGCTAGTTTGGTAATCATCAAAAGCATGATATACATACACATCAACTTTCTCCCACAGCGAACAAGCTTGCAAAAGGTCCTCTGGTGAGATTAACTCTAGAAACAAATAAACAAAACTCATTTCAGAACACAATATCAAGGGAATCCTATATACATATTATTAACAGGAAAAAAATAGACCTGTTCCCCTAGCACGGTTGAAGAGACAATAAACATCGACTAGTGCCATCATACCACCTGCTTTCTCAAGCGGTATTCTTACGAAGTCCGCCAGCTGACAACGAACGGACAAAATGATCATTGGCAAATAACAAGTAGTATAATGCAGCTAGAAACTTAAGGGGGAATGGAGAATATGGAACTGTCTCTCAGATTAAAAGGAAACTCTGATTCTCTGAGGGCACAAACTCCTATCCTTGCCTCCTGCCAATTGAATATACTCCCTCCATTTCACTATGTTTGTCCATAGCACATCATGCACACTACCAAGACAGTACTAATTACAAGAAAAAAATCGAAGTAATACAAAACATGACACAACTATTTCTCTTCTTTGAAAGCATTTAATTAATGATAGAGATTCGAAATGTTGCAACAACTTAAACTCTTGATATCCTCGCTTGATAAACATTGCAGGATGTATTATCCCAAGGCCATGGACAAACATAGGGAAACAAAGGTAGTAAATGATAATATTCTCGATATTTCTCCTTTAATGTAGCCCTTACCCTATATGTGTGCACATCTTCACTGACAAGATAGGGTCAGAGCTCCTGAATAAGTTCTAGTAATAGTAAATTATTAAATGGTAGTCTAACTCATATATGAAAGTGAACTGTAATTACTCACCAGAAGTTCTAGTTCCCACTGGATGGAGGAGAAAGATATAGGTGTTTGGAAGAGCTTAACTTTTAGGTGCTTTTCACAGAAGCCGGTTTTCTCTGTAAGCATTTTTTTTCTAAGAAGCACTGTATAGGAAAAGCTGCCGATTTGGCATCATGGGAGCGAAGCAAAAGCTCCTGACCTTGACGTTGACACCACATTGGTATCGTCGCTGCCCCAAATCAACCTTCCAGGCAACCAAATTGAGCACCTAGCAGTAAATCGAATAAAAGAAATACACAAATCGAGCCTGTTGCCGATCAATCAAACCCAAGTGAGCCACTGGAGGAGCTTTGGCCTGCAGAGGAGCAGAAGAGGTGAAGGGGCAGCATGGGCAAGAGCCAGCGGAGAAGCTGTGTCGCCAGCAGCTCAGAGGTGCACGTTGTGCCTTCTCCTGGCGGCAGTGGCGTTGACCACGACTCTGCAAGCTTGCTGTGGTGAGGTGGATAGGATGTCGTGGCGGCACTGTGAGGAGGCCGATGTGGGGCGGTGCTACAAGGAAGTGGATGCAGTCATGCAGAGGGAGCGCGCGGGGAGGAGAGCAGGGTAGAGGAGGGAGGTGTGGCAAGTTGAGGGAGAAAGCTGAGAAGCGGGGTTACGACGACTTCTTGGGCTGGTTTAGTAGAGCTCCGCTCGGTTCAAATGCAACTGGATTCTGGTGGGGACATGACAAGAATCACTTCTCCATTTACACTATAAGCTAGGAGCTAAAAAACGCTCGAGAATCAGGCGGAGGTCTACCTAATTGGCCCTTAGCTTTTCATGTTCCTCTTTCTACCAGTGGAAGCACTTATGGGACAAGCTCACAATAAGCTGTGCGTTTGGGTTGAACTGTGTCTGAAAAAAACATAAACTAAGAACCAGGATTGCCAAACACGGCCATAACTGTGAACACAAGCTATTTGTTCGGTAAATATACTATATGCATAATCCATATGGTGATGAACCTCAACCTCAAACTAAATATTTGATCTATGTACACATCTTCATTGACAAGATGGGGCCAGAGCTCCTGAATAAATTCTAGTAATAGTAAATTACCAGATGGATTAGGAGTTTAGCTGACATATGAAAACGAACTGTAAATCTGTAATTATTAATCACTAGAAGTTGTGATTACCACCATATGGAGGAGAAAGATTGTCCTGGAAATATATTATTGTGCTTGAGCCATATGGCAATGACACCCTTAACTAAAATATTGATTTAATCTACACAAACTTCTTACAAAATTCGTGCATTATCGAAGCCAATTTACAGTCCAAAATAAGCTACATAAGAAAGCATTTGCATGTTACCTGTAGTGACAACTGCTGATGATACAACGCACCGGCAGTTTCTTTCGTCACAGGAGACACAATGCCAACACTCAATAGCAAATCCTGCATGTCTTGCTTAGAACCCATCTCTTCATCATTGGAATTTGATTCAGTAGATGAGTTCATTAATAGCTTGAGCCTCATTTTCTCTGCTAACTGCATCATTTCCTTAGCTTTGCTCTGGAGCATAAAAAACAACAATAATTGAGTTCAGATTAGACCATGGTGATCAATCTCAGATGATAGGCAGCTGTGGAATGCTAACCATGAGGGCATTGAGATCCTGGAACGCATCTTGCAAGTTCTGCCCGGCGCTCTCCCATGACTCCTGTTCCATCCGCAGTATCCCCGAGACCCCAACAACGGGCATCCGGATCGCGATGTCCTCCGCAGGCGCGGCCCCCTCTGCCACCGGCGTGCCGCTCGACGGAGCGGCTACGGGGGCCACCTCCCAAGCCCTTGCACGGATCGCCTCGAGAAGCCTCCCGAAGAACACATCAACGTCAGCCTTACAGGTCACGACGATGGCGACGACCTCCGATCGCGCGGGCGGCATGGAGATCTGGAGGCGGATGCGGTGATGCTGCGACGAGGAAGACGAGGACGAGGAGGAGAAGAGGGAGCGGAGGGGGTTGTGGCTGTGCCTGCGGTGGGGAGGATAGGCATGGACGACGGTGGCGAGCGGGAGGCCCCGCGCGGAGCGGGACGGCTCGTGGAGGAAGATGAGGCGGTGGGAAGTGAGCGCGAGGAGGCAGGCGCGGAGCGGCGCGAGGCCCGGGTTCTCCTCGGGCTCGAGGTCGACGAGCGGGAGGAGATTCCGCTCCACCTCGCCAGTGGAAAGCACCGGGCGGCCGGACGCCGTCACGGACGCTGACGGGAGCCAGTCGGCTGCGGCGGCGGACATGGCGACGGTGCTGTGGTGTGTTTGGGTTTTCCCTGTGCTAAACTAGAGCTGTTTGGACTTTGGAGGGGCTGCGTACCGCTCCGGCCTCCGTGCGGGCACAGCACGGTAGTGGGCAGCGGCCAATGCCCAGAATATAGTTCTTCCTTCCATTCCTTCACTCTCTTTGTTGTTTAGTTCCTAGAAAATTTTGTAAAATTTTTTACATTTTCCGTTACATCGAATCTTTAGACGCATGTATGAAGTATTAAATATAAACGAAAATAAAAACTAATTGCACAATTTGGTCGAAATTGACGAGACGAATCTTTTGAGCCTAGTTTGTCCATGATTAGACAATATTTGTCAAATACAAACGAAAGTGCTACAGTGTCGATTTTCTAAAAATTTTCGCACCTAAACAAGGCCCTATTTTTGCAGAAGAGCATATTTTCTATCTATAATTTTTTTAGCAAAACGAGAAAAAATCCTCTTCAACAGTTTGACATCTTAATTTTTCACCTTTTCTAACTTGGCATATCAGCGCGCAGATATACGTGTGGGCTCCGTGCTTGGTATCGGTCTTTCTCATTGTGCATGCTTAGCGGGCCTCTTCGTTTCTTTAGCGGGTTTTTGAGTTTTGAAACGAAATTTGTCAAGCTGTTGGAGATGAGATCTTTTTTCTTCCTCATATTATTTTGGGAGTTAGCAAACAACAAGATTTAAGAAATGAATTTTGCCAAATAGTTGGAGATGCTCTAAGTTATTTATGTTGACTTGCGACTTTAGTTCATTTCTCTCTTCTAATAAATTAACTACGTGTCATGCTATTATATTTCATTTTCTAAATTTTACGAAAACTCCACTATGTGACAGGTCACGCGATTGGGGGCGCGCTCGCTTCCTCCCTCGAGCTCCTCCCTAGTGGCGGCGAAAGCAGACGAGCCAGGGAGGGGTGAGGGCGCCATGGCCATAGCTCGAGCTCCATGTCGCCGACGAGCATGGAATGGTGGAGCTCCAGCGGGAGGGGGAGGGGAAGAGGGCAGCCACCACGGGCGCTAGGGTTCTCCCGGAGCGAAAGCGAATCTTAGAGCATGCAGGCGGACGTGGTGGCCAACAGCGGGGCGAGAATAGGGATGAGGGTGGGACGGAGCGTAGCAATGGGATCATGTTGAGTGCGGTTGGCCGCTGGCCTGGGCGACGGGGGAGGAGGCGGGGGTGGCGCGAGGCGAGGAGGAAGAGATGAGAAGGAAGGAGCGTGGGCTGCAACCGTGGTGCGCTCTCCGGCATAACCTCTCCCTAAATTTTAGATTAACCCAATA
>Ga0182004_10005462_pt1 | contig 10351 bp, 6 predicted proteins | sample Sormic07211540_1_FD_120479 | JGI IMG/M metagenome (GOLD analysis project Ga0182004, IMG submission 120479) | Endophyte microbial communities from Sorghum bicolor roots, Mead, Nebraska, USA - 072115-40_1 MetaG | ecosystem: Host-associated > Plants > Roots > Unclassified | place: USA: Nebraska...
CTAATTACACAGTTTAGCTGTAAATCACGAGACGAATCTTTTGATCCTAGTTAGTCCATGATTGGATAATATTTGTCACAAACAAACGAAAGTGCTACGGTACCGAAAACTTTTCACTTTTCGAAACTAAACAAGGCCATAGCTAATGTCTCAGAAGTAACTCGAGATCTGTCGACCCAGATCTATCGACCCAAGTAGTCTTGTTTTATGTACTCCACTCAAAATATGTAACTCGTATTTACTTGTGAAGATGTATATACAGTGTTGGAGAGGTCAAATCCATTTCCTCAAACTGCTCTTCAGATGTGCACCGATGCTTCAGACGATCACTCTGAAACTATCTAAAAAGGTCACTGATGACTGTTACAACATATTCCTGGACAGCGTCCAGGAGCACCCTTCTTGTAGGACCTGAGAAGTCTAATATTTTAAGTTTCTAACATTGTTGACGACAAGGTGTGAATAATGCCTTGTTTACTTCCCCAAAATTTTTCCAAAACGTTCAAGATTTTTTGTCACATCGAATCTTGCAACACATACATAGGGCATTAAATATAGATAAAAAATAACTCATTGCATAGTTCGTATGTAATTTACGAGATGAACCTTTTGAGCCTAGTTAATCTATGATTGGACAATAATTGCTAAATACAAACGAAAGTGCTAAAATAGCATTTTGCAAAATCTTTTGGAAAGTAAACAATGCCTACGTAAATACTGTCCTTACTGATGGAGTAATGATATTCAAACAATTATTTGCGATACATCTGAGTGGAATAACGCGCATGTATCAGCAGAATATTTGAAGAGAAAAATAAAAATTGCATAGTTTAACGATTCAGGTTAATGTAAATCATACTTCAATTTTGATTTTTCTTTTGGTAGGCGGCGGTGGAGGAGGATGCACTGGAACCCTAGAAATAAAATGTTAATTTAACTAGAGTCTCATCTAACTATATTACTTCAAATATTCATCTCAACTATACTACTTTTACAATTGTGCATATTCTCTTTTACCCTTTATTAAAAAAATAACTACGAAAAAAGGAATTATCAGTCCTCTATTTGGGGTCCTAATCCCCTCAATTTCGGAGGCGATGAGAGGCGACGTGACGCATATGGCCCACTTTCCATAGACACACTTATCGTCTCCCATCGCCTTACTCTTATCGCCTCTCATCGCTTTTCATGTTCTGGGCCCATCAATCATAGACACACAAATCGCTTCTCGTCGCCTCTTCAACCATTGTAAAAACATTCTACGTTTTAATATACCCATTGCAGCAATAAAAAGAAGAAGAAAATCAGAAATCAGAACAGAGTAGAGCGGGCAGCGTATCCTCACCTTCTTCTCAACCTCAGAGGGAGGGGCAGGGAACTGGGCCTGGAGCCCCTCGCGGCAGCAAAAAGAAGGAAAAAAAATCAGAAATCGGAACAGAGAGTGGAGCGGGCGCCCGCTCGCTGGCTCGCTCGGGCGTAGCGACAGCACCGCTCGTCCTTTGTACTGCAACCCTAAAAAAACTTCTATTCTATTTTTTAGCCATCATAAGATTCCGGATTAGCGGACAGAATATGCTGGCAGACTGTTCACAATTATATATTTGATATAGATATTATTATTTTATATCAATATTCCTAATCTTATATTGGATATTTTGGCTACTAAATAAACTCAAATTAAAAAAAATTAATTATAAAGCTTTAATTTTTATCAAGTACTGTAACTTTGGTATAGGATGTATCTCCAGCAGAGATAGTTTGAAAAATTCAAAAAGTTATCTCAAAACATGTGAATTTCAAACACATATTTGAGACTCTATATGACTTTAAATCAGAAACATGTCAATATCAAGCATGTATATCAGGTTAACCACTAGAACTTTGGTAATAACTATAAACATTTGAGATCAGTTTAGGAATTATAAATTTTAAATTTCAAAATCTATAACTTTTGAACACATATTTGGGACTCTAAATATCTTCAAATTTAAAAAAAGTTTAACTACAAAGTTGTAGATTTTATTAGGAACTATAACTTTTGTATAGAGCAAGTCAACATCCGAGATCCTTTTGATAATTTTAAATTTCAAAATCTATGCACTTAAAATAATATTTTGGGACACTAAACAGTATCAATTCAAAAACCTTTTAACTATAAAGTTGTTGATCTCGTTGAGAGCTACAATTTTAATTTTATAAAAATTTTATCTTCATCCGAGTTCATATGAAAAAGTTATAAATTATTTTTTGTTGCAATCATTAATTGTGGCGGACATCATAAGACACCCACCTCCGTAAATCGATTTACAGAGCGAACGCTTAAAACGACCGTCGCTTAGAACGACCGTCACTGAAAATAATCGATTAAATGGTGCATATTTTCAGTTGTCTGTCTTGGTTAATGGATTAACGGAGGTGGACGCCCAATGTTACCTGCCTCCATTAAGCATTGACCAAAGCAGGTGCTCGGCCGGCTGCCCTGCCACCTATTAAGCAGGTGGCCGGCCAGCCCGCCCAACTTGAATAATAAAATAGCACTGTTTTATAAAATCTTTTATGTAGTAGTGAACGATCTCAAAAAATCTACAAAAAACATCTAAATTCATGGTTTAGAAAGTAGCATTTTATAATGTAATTTTTCTTAGTATATGTATTCAAGTGAAATCCAAAGTTTCTTAACAAAGCACATGCTCAAGATTAAGTTTTGATTCCAAATTAAAAAAGAAACCTTGTAAGACTGATCCCTTGTGTAATTATGGTATTGGATATTTAAACCAAGAGGTTGAAAAGTCAGCCTTACTTTGAAATCGGCTCACGAGAGGAGAAGCTAAGTTTAGAGAGGTTGATTAAGTAGCCTTGTTGACCCAGTTCTTAAATCGATTTCCACATAACCACTTTACAAAGTGGTAACATGGAAACTGAAGTACAAGTGATATGTTTCATCATAGCACCGGAAAAGAAAATATTATAAAAATAGACATCATGAAAAAATGGTGTAAATCATAGTTTCACAATAAAATTATTACAGATCATGATTGATTCAGAAAAAGGTAGCTTAAACCTAGACCAAAATTGCAATCATCCATATAAATATAAATATTTAATTAGGCACAAATGCAATCGACATTCTAACCAAAGCACAATTAACTTATGCATCTTTCTTTGCCTATGTCTCTCAGTTGTTGCATTACTTCAACCAAGCTCACTGCAAGTGCTAGAAATAAAAGTTTTGCCCCGATCCAAGGGTGCTCTTTCAAAGATCTAAAGGTATATCAACAATTGAAAGCTTGTGTCAAATGGAAACATGCATGTTTCCTATAGCGGCTAGCATACACAGACCAAAATAACCAAAAGCTAGATAGACACATGCAAATCAGTAATCTGGTATGAACAAGATACACCAATTGTACTAGTAATCATAAACATGAAACTAATGCTGGAAACATCACATTACCTACATCTGTTGGTACCAACGGTGTACCTGAAAAAAAAAGAGAGAGATCAATTGGTGAGAGAGTCAAGTTCATCACATTAGGAGCAGGTACCAACTCAGTGGACACATCAATTTTATTAGTCCTTTCTCCATAGTTCAATCACCTGAGCATGGCTCGCTGTTGCCTGCTTCACCACACGGCTTTGAGTTTTCTCTGACTCCTCCGTCATTACATGTTTTCATGCAAAGAGAAAGGAACAAAATCAATGTGTGTTCTGCAAAAACAAAAAAATGGAGAAGCTAATTGGACAGATATTCAAGTAAAGCTCAATAGTAGCAAGTCTAACAAAACAAACTTACTTGATGTTAGACTGAACAGAAGGGTGTTCTTGTATTAAACAATGAACAGGACTGAGTTCAGTGCTCCTACTATACGAAGAAGTTTATATTGCAGTGCAACCGCAACAAAATCAATAACAAACTATAACCTGCCTGCTTCGCAATGACCCAAACAGCATCATTTCAGGAATGAAGTCCATTCAAACCTACACAATTAATATGGTGATTCTAATTAAGGCAGAACTGCAAAATTAACAAGCTGTAATTTCCAGCATCTAGCGCACCATCTAAAACTTAAGGCTAGATCACGGTGGAAGTGCCACACGATGAGGTCGGTAAGGGAGGTGCAATGCAAACATTACTGTAGAGACATTGTTGTTTCTTTTCATTCTACAGTTATACAAGGATAGGGAAACAATTAAATTTTGATTTGTTGTCAGAGACCAGGTTTAGCTATAGTGGGCTCCCTTCCCCAGTGGAGCAAGAGATAGAGTGACAATGTATATGGCATGGCTTCACCATCCATAGTCAATGTCTCACATGCAGCCTATGCGGATAGATCTGGCCCTTCAGAGCCTGGATCAAGCATCTCTTTGGCCAGAACTGTACCATTTGATTTCATTATGGCACATAAGCACAGACGCCAACCATGTTTGTGCATTGATGAACTCCGCTTGTCGGCTAATTTGTGGTAGCAGTGGCACCATATCAAGCTCCTCGATACAGCACCTTAGCCATAGGCACCAGCAGGGGTAATGGCACCACGAGCAACGTAACGATAGTTCCATGCATGTGCGATAAAGTCATCTGCGTGCAGCCTAGTACGGCTACTGCATAGCACCATCACTTTCAACAAATTCCATGCCACCATGTGGGTCCCTTTGACCTCCTCTACATTGATATCACCCAGTTCATTTGGTACACCAATAGCCACACTATAACTTGTAGGCAAGTGTCAAGCAGTTCGTCCTTATGCCTAATGCAATTCAGATGGTGTGCTGTTATGGAGGTAGTCATGAAAAATATTGAACTTTCATTGTCTTTGACACATGATCCCTTGATTTTCAGCATATTTTTTGTAAGACAGATATATCCTCAGATTTTTTTTGTCTTATTGGATATAAGAATAAACATGAATATTCATTTGATAATCACATTTGATTTCTCATGTAACAGTATAAGAATCGTAGTTTAAAGCATTTCACGAAAATTTGAGTTGTGCAGTATTTACTTGGTACTTAAGACTATATTCATCTTGTAATTATGTAATTGTCCAATTAGAAACTGAGGAATGGGCTAGATGATGGCTAGGTGTTGGAGCACCAGATGCATTTCTAATCAATGGAAGGGGACCTTACAGATATAACAGTGGCAGTTCCAGCGAACATATAACTACACTATCCCAGATCAACTCAGATAGTTTCATACTTAAGTCCATCTAGAACCTTGTTATACCCGTAAGGGGCCCTTCAATCGATCATAATTGCATTTGGTGCCTGTAGACCCTAGTGGTCATTAGCATGTTCAATAATTTATAACTAGACAATCTCAAATTATAAGATGAATTCGCAAATCTTCAAGTACCAAGCAACATATTTCACAACTCTATTTTCATGAAATCTCATAGTACAATTCCTATTTCATTAAGTTGTAAATCGAATGCAATTCTCAAATGAAAACTAATGTTTTCCCTAATATCCTATATGGAAATGATTTAAGCATATATTTGTGTAACAAAAATGTACCAAGAATGAAAATCAAATCACTATGTCAAAATACTAACAAAGCTCAATAATTCCCTAACGGCCACACCATCTAAATTGCATCAATAGACAAGAAGTGATTGCTTTCAAGTTATGTGGCCCTTTGTTCACTAATCCCCCATAAATAAGGTGATGTCACCCTATGGTTTTTCAAGGGGGGGCTAGCACGATGGCACGGTTGTTGAGGACGATAATGGGACCTTGCAGTACCATGGGATGCCACATGCAGGTAACGTCACCACACATCCACATATGGGAAACATGCCCACGAGTGTTGCCATGCCGCACTGTAACCCATGGAACCATATCAGTGTGCTAAGCGCGGTGTTGAACCCCCTCCTAGACAAGGCTAGGCATCACCCACAACATGGTTGACCGATATGGTGCCATAATCGTCGTGAAGTCTAAGTGTGGCCTCACTAATGTTGAGTCGTTCAATATAGACACATTGAGCCCATGACCATTCATTGCCATGCATTGCAATGGCCTCTAACATCGTCTGTGTGACACAACAGATCCAATAGCATAGATCTAGACTAATAAGAAATGCTAGATCCAGGCTCGGAGGGGCCTGATCTATCGGCACAAGCCACACTGCACGAGAGGCAATGATCGTGGCAGGCCATGCCATGGTGACCATCACCTGTCGCTCACTCCACCTGACACATCATGTCATGGATGAGGATATACCATTAGGGGAAGGGAACCTACCATTAATGTGTCCTCGTTGAAGCACAAACTACCTCATCAGAGCGGGATTACTACAATATTTTTATGGTGGGTGATCAAAATCACTTTGCCCAGGCGAGGAAGCAGTCTACCTATAATCAAAGGTCTCTGTTAAATGCTTTTAACTGAGATAGTCAAAAGGACTGCCTACAAAATACCTTTTCGGAGGCGGACACCTTACGAAGCATGCTTGTGGAAATAGTATTTCCGGAGGCAGATACATTACAACACCTACCAGCAAACATAAAAAATAAAAATAAAAAATACTTGAGGTTCTGGATGTAGCTCCAGCTTCTAGAGCCACCATCTACGGTATCCTCCATGCACGCCACTTGTCGCCCTCCATGCACCAATCGCAGTGTCCTCTAGATCTACCTGATCCAAAGTCCTACCACCCGTAGGTTAGCAAAGGGAGCAGGAAAGAGGGAGAGTGATGCAAAGGGGAAGAGAGAGGGAGATGGAGAGAGCTGTATCTGCCCTACTGTTGTCGCCTTCCACTGGATCTGGTTGCCGTCGATCAGATCTGGCCCCATCCATTAGATATGGCCGCCCTCCACCGGATTCCATCAGATCAAGCCTACAAGGTGCAAGACATCAGACATCAAAGAAGCAAGCCCATAGGACATGTAGGGTGCCACCATGGCCACCTACCGCCACCCGCGTGTCGTTCATAAAGAGGAGTCGAGATGGAGTGGTGGCTACTCTAGTGGTGTGGAGAGGAGTAGCACATAGAGACGCAGGGCCCAGAGAAGCATGGAGAGGGAGCGGTGGCTGCTGCTCTACTCTAGGAGTCACGACCATAGGTGAGAAGGGAAAGGAGTCCCAAGCGCAACGAAAAATGGGATGAAGTCTTCAGCACAAGAGAGAACCGAGCTTTTGTGTGGTGGCTAAGAGGTGGAGAAGCAGAGAGAGAAGGTTGCCTTTTATAGTTAGGGTTTGGTGTGGGCTATTGATGGGCCTCGGGCCTTTTAACCGAGACAGGTCTTCTAAGGGGTCCGCCTCTAAAAATGGATTTATTTTCTGAGGCAGGCCTCTCCGTAAATTAATTTTAGGACGTTGCATACTTTGACTGCCTCCGTAAATCGATTTTGTGAGACCGGCAGTTTTTACTACCTCCATAAATCAATTTTTCGAGAAAGGCAATATTGACCGCTTCTGTAAAAGCATTAGTAACCAATATGATAGTCCACTAGGGGCTATTAAGTTGGATACATCCCTTAATAGTTCAGGAAGGTCCATTAGACTTTATAAAAAGTTGTAGAAATATTTTTTCAAAAAGTCAAAATAATTATTCTATAATAAATGTAATAATACTATAATAATAAATTTAATAATACTAAAATGTTTTTTAATGTTATAAAAATCATAGAAAGTTTGTTTTAAGTAAAAAAAATATGAATTGCCATGGAAATTTAGAAGATGATTAATTAAATCCAATTCCTGGCTAATTAATCTATCTCTGGTTTGACATCATCCATCGTCGATGAATTTGATGTGCACTAATCTCTGCACCTCCTTCTTGGTCAAATGCTTCTTCCATTCCATCCCACTATTTTGCTCATCTCGGCCCTGTACATAGCCGTTGGCCGTTGAACTTTGTAGATTTGTGGACATAAGTAAAATTCATCGAGGATGGATGGTAAATGGAACCATGGCAATAGTGTTTTTTTTTGGGAGCAACAACATGGCAATAGTTGTGAAAGCAACAGTACCGGATTGGAATTCGACGTGGGAAGCCTGCAAAGGCCCATCACGGCCCAGTAAGAACGGAATCTGGCCCTCCGATTTAAAAGTACTAGTACTTCACTTTGAATTTAAAAGTAGAAAAAATATGTAAAATAAGTAGATATTCTTAATTAGGCAAAATATTATCTTCACTATTTGCCTTGTACTAGTAATTCACTTTGATAGAATTCTTTCATTAGACGAGCTTTGTTGTGGGCTATAATATAATAATACTTGTGTCATGGGGTAGGCTGACTTATATTCTTTTCACTTGTGCTTCTTAAAATATTCGGATATCCTAATATAAGCGTCTGATAATCCGTGTTCAATTATCAGATAATCCATATCCATCAGATTTCACTAATCTCATATCCTACACCGCATTCGTCTATAATCGGATTCGGATTATCCATATCTGCATGGATATTTAAAACATTTATCCATATCCTTAAAATTCATATTCGGAGCGAACCAGAGCGGAGAATTATCCATACCACTTTCAACCCTGCCCATGGCACAGTCACCGTCAACAACACCGTCATATGGTACAACAACCTCTCTTGCGGGATATCATGCTCACCTGCGACGACCTCGATGGACAGGAGCGGATTGGATTTCTACGAACTCCCATCTGGTCGGACTCTTTGGTCCCCTCGGCTCCAACGCCAACATCCACAAGAAGCGCTGCTGCATCGCAGTGAGCGCGAACATGGTGGCGTGCGGTACGTGGAGATCATCGTCTCCAACAATGGCGAAGCAGCGACCGAGCTGCCGCAGAGAGAGAGATCGAGGCATCCCCGACCTCGTGTGCGTCAGTCCCGTGAACCCAAGTCTGGTCTGTTCGGCGTCGATGTGCCCAACCATGCACGTCGTCGTGCACTGCGAGAATTACCAGCTGGTGGACGTGCCACGGCAGCCCCGGCAGGCCTCCGGCCGATTCATTGTCACTTCACTTGGAACCTGCACCAACAAGGCGTATAGGTACGTTTCGGCAAATCTGCTAATTCCGCTGTGTGTGTCGTTTCTGCTAATTCCGCTGTGTGTGCTTGAGCAGTGGTCATCTAGTTGTTTTCCTACTAATTGAGTTATCATTCCTCTGTTTCTGATCCCAATTGTCAGAAATAGATTTCATCAACCTGCACATAGCACACTAGCTGATACACATTTGACAAAGCTACCAGTAGCATGCACTAGTACCCATGGGTGCTTTATCATCAATTTAACGTTCTGTGATTATTCTCTGTAGACTAGTACATAGCACACTAGCTGATTAGTACATGTTTCAAATGTAGTTCACAGTGCTAATGCTTCAACTGAAGTTGGGATGCATGCTAGCTCTGATTATTTCTGCATTCATCTAAAATTACACTTTCCTATCTCTGACTTCATTAATTGTTTATGATCACTGTGTTTCTTGGAGGATTTCTTTTTACCCGTGGAAAAAGTGACACTTTGTATGGCATATGCAACCTTTTATAGATTTTCTATTGGTAATTTTTGGAGTGACCACCATTGTCAGATTCGGCTGGTCAGTAGTTTTCCCGAGGAGATAATCCATCTATCTTGTGCGATATTGCTGTGCAGTAAACACCACTGTTGTTGCCATAGCAGAGTAACTTGACAACCTCTAAGTGACAATAACTGTGTTAATAGTTTTGGTGCTCCCGTTTAGAATTCACTCAGTCACCGTTGTCTGACTACCATTTCTCTCTGCACCACAAGGCAACATTGGGCATGTCTCACAGGAACCATACGTCACGCTCCCATCAGATGTTTCCGACGATGAGGATGAGGTGGTCCAAGACGACCGTGAGGAGCAATGGCAGCAATGTTTTAAATAGCGGGCTAAGCCTCTTAGCGGCAGCCTCTCTAAAAGGCTAAGAAAAGATATAGCGTGCTAATAACGGGCTAAGTCATTTAACGGCTGAGCAAAAAATTTATCAAACATCATGTAATTTTACACATAATAAAGATGAAAACATTATGAATACCAATAGGGATAGATATTTCAAAGTCTTACTAACATATTACATCAAAATTTATAGTACATCACATGGGGACATATCCCTGCTATTTGGGCCGATGGAAATGAAGCCCAAGGCCAAATAGCGGCGTTAAACTAACCCAATTTAGTGAAATTAGCGCGCTATTAGCTGCCAATAGCGGAAACAGTCATTTAGCGCTAAAATCTTCATAGCTTATCAGTTCTCTTTCAAAAATGGTAAATAGCGCGCTATTGAGAACAGGGAATGGCAGACGACCGCCTGGGGTCGCCGGGGTCCAAACTCCATCAGGATCACGCCGATGAGAGTCAGCCGCCGCCAGTGATGAGTTGCAACGAGTTCTGGACTTCCAAACCTCA
>Ga0182004_10005463_pt1 | contig 10350 bp, 12 predicted proteins | sample Sormic07211540_1_FD_120479 | JGI IMG/M metagenome (GOLD analysis project Ga0182004, IMG submission 120479) | Endophyte microbial communities from Sorghum bicolor roots, Mead, Nebraska, USA - 072115-40_1 MetaG | ecosystem: Host-associated > Plants > Roots > Unclassified | place: USA: Nebraska...
ATGATGAATAGTTTCTGTGCTGTAGTTCTTTTCAAGTGCCTAGTTTTAAATTAGAGTTCTCCCAAGGATTGGATAGACTGTTAGACAACTAAATTTACTCTACTCTTTAAACCTGTGGGAGCATATGCTTAAACTAAGTCTAGGTAGTTGATGGACATGATACGATATAGTCTGAGCTGCTGTTTATTATGTTCCTGGTGCTACTAAATTCTAGAGATTTATTTTATGAAAACTAAAATGCTTCATGATGAGTTCTATGTATGACAGAGAGTATAAAATTCCTACCACAACCATATTTATTTAGAATATGAAGCTTCCACATATATGTAGGGCTTTGTGTTTGCTCGAGCTGTGTTGACCCTTAGGAACTCATCATGTGACTAATCCCGGTATCACGCACACTCATGTTCACCCTTTGCTGCTTCTACTTTGGAAGTACGCACCACAAATTTATTTCATATTCACCTATTCAAAAATGTTCCACTCTTACACTGAGAGTAAACACCAAAAATATTTCCCATGCTTATTTGCTAGCCAATTACTTGAAGTTCAATGCTCCAAGTTTTATCTTTTATTTCTCTACAAATTTGTTGTTACAAAAAAAATTGTTGGGCTGCAAGAAAATTATTGGACAAAAGTTCCATGAAAGAAAGAAGAAAAATAAAGATTTATAAGCCCAAGTTTATTGTTAAAATTTTAAGTTCAAAGTTAGAGGAATCATTTCAAGTAAAGGAGCATTAGAATTATTTTGTACCCCTTCTCCTTCCACAAATATTTTCTAGTTTAGCATCCACATATAAAACCACACATGCACAAACTGGTTGGTTTTGTGGTGAGTTCATTTGGATTCATGGTTTGATCAGACCCAATGCATTAGTTATCTCCACACATATGAGCTCCACATAAGCTTTATTAGATACAGGGTGCGAGAGTGAAGGCAATATATATGCCTCATGCCACAAATACTACATATTTTGAGAGCAAGAGAGAAGGCATCACTCATTTCAATGCCTTAGAGAGGATCCAAAAATACCATATAATGAGAGACTTGAAAGGGTCATACTAAAGAACTCTGAGTTTTATTTTGAAAATCTTATAAAAACTCTAGAACAGAGGTGGAACAACAGAGCATGAGACAACAGTGCTTGACTTAATTGTTGTGTCTTTCAACTACTCAAGACCAAAGAACAGGTAAAAGTCCCATGGTTAGAAGAAACATGAGTAAGTTTGGAAGTTATGATAGTTCACTCTAGTATGGGGTTGAGTCCTTATTTAAACCATGTGTATTTGTAAAGTATGAAAGCATTGTAGCACCTCCTCATCTATCCTTTGTAGCTGTTTGTTTAGGGACGAGCAAAAGGTAAGCTTTGGGGGAGTTTGTTGACAGTTGTTAATCATCAAAATTATATGTCAATCAAGAAAAAGAAAGGGGATAAAAACTGAACATCACCATAGACTTGGGTTTTTACTGACAATTTCTATGAGTTTTGGCGAATGTCTGTTTCTGCAGGGGGTTATCAGAATAATAACAAAAGGAGGTCCACATGTTAGATTTACATAGAGAGAAGACCCGAACATCAACTCCTAAATACTCTAGAAGACTCAGGAAGACACCACCTGAAAGGTGGGGCCCACCTGCCATAGGGCAGGGGCGGACGCCCCACCTATCAGGAGCGGCTGTCCGAGGGAATAAGCACGGATCCTACCTCCACCACATTTGAGGAGTAATCTTGAGCGTACATTTAAGTCAGTTTGATCCGAGGTCTGTGGTGCTTCCTAGGGGGCTATAAATATAACCCTGACCCCCCTAGAGGAGAGCTCAGAATTGAGAGAGAAAACAGAATTATATTTTTATTCTCATCTGAGAATTAGAGGGAGCCATTAGATCTAAGGATTAGAGATAGATTAGCTACTCCTAACCTTCATCTTTTATATAGGATTACATTAGATAGAGGAAGAGTCGGGCGCCTATGCTCGGAATTTCTAGATCTTCATCAAAGATTGGTATTATCTTTTATGTTTCTTTGACTTTATTCTAAATATCATTATGTTTCTATTTATAATGTTCCTAATTTATTCTAGTTCTACATTTGATATTGTTATGATTGATAATGAGTTTATGTATATGCTTGCAAAGCGCTTAGCTCTCTTCGCGCGAGGGTTAGGTGATAGATGTCATGTAAGCATGGTGCTTAGATGTTGTTTATCTGCAATTACACCCTATTGGCTGGGTTGCATGGTAGATCATGGAAGTAACAGTTCCATTGAGTCCTTTGTATTCCATCCCCCGTTGGTAGGACAGGTAGAACCACAATTGCGTAGGAAGTCCAGCTCTGTCTTGGCTTTTTATAGCAAAGTTCCTTATACATAAATGAAGAGTCTTTTGTGCTATATATGATAGTGTAGCATTAGGATAGATGAATGACTTGATAAATTAGAACTATTTAGGATTTTCTATCTCTTGAACTAATCGGACGTCTACCTAATATTAACCTGAGTAGTCTATATCTAGTCTCTATATTCTCTGGGCTTTTATACTTTATATCATTTATCTATCATGGTTGCAACCCAATCACTCATAAGTATTCATGTTTTGTAAGTTGATCTCATTGTTTAAGTCCTTAGTTTTTTCCCTGTGCTAAATATAAATAACGATACCTGGAATACTTTCCGGTGAAGTGCTACAATGGTATTTAATCTGTACGCTTGTGGATCCTATATTTATTTTATTAGTGGGCAATTTTTATACCACACTTCTGGTGCCATGCTAGGGATGACAACTTAGCTTAAGTGGTGTTAGAAGTGTCAACACTCTTGTCCTTCTGATTAATATTTCTGGGTTGTCAATGGAATTATCTAGAAGGTCAAACCTATTCATATATTACCCTACAAAGATTCATAGACTACACAAACACAAGGGTAAGCCTGTTTGAGTATAGACATGATGGAACTACAAACATCAATAGTATATGCTGATTGATCTGAAAATCCACCATGCACCCAATGTCTATCCATCTACAACAAAAATTTCAGAACATACATCTCAGATTAAATGTACCAATTGTACAATCGAAAGAATTAGAAAAAAAAGATAATGATAGGTATGCTGCATCAATAGGAAAAGGTTTTTTCTGCTGATGCTTTTTGATCTTCCTGTACCCTTCTTATGTTCAGATCTTGATTAATTGTTGGAATATGATCTGACATGATCTTCTATTTTCTTGGTTATGCTTTTGAGCCCTTGCTTATCAGAAAGCAACTTTAATAGTGTCAGCAAATGAGACTGCTACATCAAAAATAATAATGACTATACATGGCCAATGGCAAACCACATCGAGTATCTTAATGCAAATAATTATATTCTCAGGTTATGCAAGGCTTCAAAGCCATAACATATAGATAAAAGTATTAACAGGGCACGTCCATGGACATGGATGCGGCTGCAAAGTCATGGGTTCATGTGTCGTAATAGTACATGGTCCCATCAAATTATATTATGTATAGCACCAGGAATGCCACGCATATGTTCAGTATGCAGTTGATGCAAATAGCATGTCAACCACGTGATATATTATAGATGATGTTTGCATGTCTAGCTTAAGCAATAGGGGTGTGAGTGTATTAAGGTCTGTGTGTGGTGTGAGTTCAGATACAACTTGTACAAAGGTTGAGGCAATAAGAAAGCCCACACACACAAATGAATTTATTTTCCTAACTTCAAAATTTAAGGGACAAATAAATAGATATGTAATAAACACATAAGAATGATGTCACAATAAATGGCTCAACAAATTAACTGAGCAGCAACAAATATGGGCAAATGAAATAAACTATGCATGGACTAACCAAGGTTAATATCAAGATGGCTCCAAGGAATTTTGCAATGGCACTAGCCAATGTTCGTGAGCTTGTGCTCTACAACTAAAGTGCCTGTTACCTCTATTTCTTCAGCTCTATCCTTTTTCTGATGGATACAAGTACATATTTATTCAGAAACTAACAAAAAGATTAGTAACTAGCAATCGACATAGTTGAACTTGATGACATCATATACAAATGGGAGTTGGCTGCTTGTCATTAATATATATATATATTTTTTAATTATTATTCATTCTCGTCCATGAACCACACTCACAACCATATATAGCAGTTTAGCAAGATCAGAATTGTTTTCTAATAAGATTACAAGTGGGCTTATTGTATTTTTGATAAATATTTTTTTAGATGAAAAAAGGATATAAAAATGATGACCGATTGTCTTCACAATTATGTTTGTAGGACCTCAGGTAAAAAAAATCATTCTCTAGGGATCAAAATACAAGGCCGTTCTGGCAAACATTTCTTCAAGTGTCCAAATCCTAGAATCTGAAGTTCTAACTCATGCAAATGGAGTGTTGATCTATGTGTGTTTATTCTGTGATTTTTAGATTCCATTGGTTATAGGTATATGTGCTTGTGATCAAGTTGCATTCGCAAGTACAACAAGGTCTAACATATGTGCAGGACACCTAGATTTTTAGTTGTAGCAAAAGCAAATTCTCTCGCTGAATTTTCTTTTGCATTCTAACTGAAGACGAATATGTTTTAAACTGAAAATGAATATAGACTCCTCCTATGTTTCCTTTCCTAGGCTTAGATGAGGTACGTGTTACTTGCAAAATTTCATATTACGATGGATGTATCTCCTTCCTAGAATTAGAAAAATAACTTTTCAACATTTGACTGAATAGTGGATCTAGGAACCAAGGTGTTCTGCATTTGCTCTGCTCATCTTGCGTGAAACCACCAAGGGGCAGGGTTATTCGGACTGTAGAAGGGCTGCTGCCGCCGCCGCCGCTGACGGTGGCCGGCTCCTTCACGCTGGGGCTCTGGGAGGAGACAGCAGCAGGCCATAGCATGTTCAAGGGGCAGCAATGCAGGCGCAGTGCACGAGTGGGGGGAGGGCGAGCTGCGATGGGGAGGGGAAGCGGAAGGGGCAAGGGCGAGCCGGCCGGAGTGGGGGGAGGTCAGAGGTGGTGCCGTCGCCGGAGCAGCCGAGCACGGCGAGCTGTGCTACGACGCAGAGCAGCGAGCGCAAAAATAAAGATGAGGCAGCGATACTCTTCTTATTTTCTTAATATCAATTTGTATAAAAGAAGTAAAGGATACAAAATAATCAGCAACACAACACTAGTCCATTGGTAAACGTCCTGTTCACTCATGAGGTCACACGTTTGATTCTTGCAAACGACAATGAATTTTGCACATTTTAACTTAAATCGCCAGGTGGGTCCCACCTTCATAGGTTCGATTCTTACAAACGGCAAGAATTTTGCACATTTTAACTTAGATCGCCAGGTGGGTCTCATCTTCCTTATTTACACTCGTCCCACCTTATTTTTTTCAGTATCATCTCTGTCCACCTAAGAGTGACGTGGGCGGCCAATTTTGCACATTTTGACTTAGATCGTCAAGTGGGTCCCACCTTCCTTATTTTCACTCGTCCCACCTTATTTTTTCAGTATTATCACTGTCAACCTAAGAGCGATGTGGGCGGCCACATCACTGCCATATTGGTTGTTGTATCTATGACCAAATTAAGTTAACCGTCACGGATTTATAAATTAGTTGTCATATACTACTCTATGACGTCCAACAATGATGAAAACTAAACCAGCCATCATGGTTGAATCACCATTGGATTCGATCGTCACGGATAGTACAATTTTATGATGATTTTTGTTAACATCATGTAAAGCACCATTTCTTGTAGTGATCGCATTAGTGGATGCAAGTGATGGCTCATTATCCTTTGAATAGAGAAATCAACCTTCTCAGGCAATGGCACCAAAAATACTTGTTGACACCTCTAACACCACCTAAGCTAGGTTATCATCCCTAGCATGACCTCAGAGGTTCTGGTACACCCGATGGGAGTTGATGTACCTAGAAATCAAAACAATGAAAATTTTGGGCCTAACTGATACCTTGCTACAACTTTATAGACCACAAGTATATATTTCTCTTCTTGAAACTAGCCCTATTTCTTATTTGGTGGAATGGTAATGCTATATCTCGAGCGTCTGAATGGACACCCGAGATCGGACGCCTCTGTGCATGCCCTCCTCCATGCACCGCCACTCACATGCGACCACGCCTGCACTTCCGCATGTGCCTGTGGCCATGATCGCTGACACGCTCGCAATCCATTGTAGACAAAGACAATGGTGGTGGCAGTTATGGTTCTGACAATGATGGTGGTGACCTTTTCATCTCCAAATCTGGCGGTTATAGAAGGGCCCAACCGGGGCAGGAAGGCTGGGCAAATGGTAGGGATAATGGTCAAGCGGTTAGGGGCCCTGGCGGCGGAGGCGGTGGCCGGGCTATGTTAGGGCAGGGGAGTTGTGGCCTTGCTTGCCAGAGTTGGAGAAGATGGTTGTGGGCGAGCTCATTGGAGTTGAGAAGATGGCAACTGTGGGAGGAGGGAGGGGAAGGAGACCGCCACGTGATTGGTAGGGTCACGCTAGACCACCATGGCTGTGTGGCCATGTTGGCGGGATTGGCTGTCGTTGGAGGGCGGGGAGGGGCAGTTGTGCGCACGGAAGAAGAGCTGCATCAGACATGAGGAGAGGGCGGGGAGGGGAAGAAGGATGCGAGGGCCGGGCGGACGCCATCGGTCGCACGGAGGTAGGCATGTGAACATTAGGGCGCTAGTAACGGTGTTGGTAGAATGGTAATGGTTCTTATTAGACGTTCGACCTGTAGGGCGCATCTCCTCTACTTGTTCTCATTGTACACATCCGTGCTCATACTCATCCACTCGCTTGCTTCTTCTCCTCCAACACTCATCCGTCGGCTTGCTCGCTCGCTCACTACCGCTCCTTCCATGCCACACTCTAGGATGCATGCCGCATGTCACATGGAACTCATAGTCGCCCAACCTGCCCACCGGTGCTCCATCCTTCCCTCCCTTTCTCCCCTCTGCGTGACCTCCATGCCACCCTGTGCTCCCCAACGACCTCACTCCTGCTCCCCCACCGAAGACGATGACAACTATGATGGCTCCAACAAGATAGGTTCATTGTTCTCTAGATCTGAGCCCTCCTTCTTCTCTGGATTTGAGCGCTCCTTCTACTCCTCTTATAGATCTGAGCCCTCCTCCTCCTACAAATCTAAGGGATGTGGCGATGGCTAGGTTGCAACGAGCTCAAGTGGTCAGTTCACCGTGTTGCAATGGTTTTTTCAGTGTATGTTTTTCGTTTGTTGTAGTAGATATTTTTTCAATGTTGTAGTCCATATTTTTATTTTATTACATTAGATTTTTTTCGTTGTTGCAATACATGTTTATTAATGTTGGAGTACATATTTTTCTTTTGTTGCAATAGATTTTTTCGTTGTTGCAGTAGATATTTTTTGATGGGATGGAGGATAGTGACGGTGATGGGGATGAGAATGGGGGTGGAGATGGGACGAGGTCCGCGGGGTGTGAGGTGCGAGCGTGTCGGGTGTGCGTGGAGGCATCGCGGGCGATAGTGACAATGTTGGGCCGGGATGCATGGGAGATAAGGTTCCTGATTGCGGGCAGATGGACATCTAGCATCAGCAGCAGTGCGAGCTGGATTGGACGTCCGAGCACTAGCAGTACCGTTTGTGGAAGCACTTATATCCATCCACCTAGAAGGGATAATTATTTTCATGTTCTAGAACGTACAACACAGATTGAGAATACAGGAAATGTCATCATAAACCACCCATGGCCTACACTACTATACCTTATATGTCGTCATCCAATGTGGCATCTTGCATCCTTGGATCGTGTCTGTAGACGTAACTCCACGAGCAGAGCAAGTAGAGGAAGAAGGATACCAGCCCAAACACGGCGAGGAGCCAGTAATAAAACAGATCGAGGCGGCTGGCATTGAGGTTCGCGCCGTCGAGCCTGCCGTGGCCCCCACCACGGTGTGCGGTGGCGTGGTTGACCACCTGGATGAGGAAGCTCCCAAGCCACGACGACACGCCGAGGATGCAGAAGACAATGGCACCACCGATGGACTTCATGCCGGCGGAGGCCTCGCTGTAGAAGAACTCGAGCAGGCCGACGAAGGAGGTGACGTCCATGACGCCCAGGAGGAAGAACTGCGGGATCAGCCAGAACACGGACATCGGCGTGGCGGCGGCCATCGTCCTGCGGCGGCGGCCCTCCACCACGGCGGCCACGGCGAGCGCCATGACGCTGAACACGAACCCGACGCCCACGCGCTGTAGGTGCGTGACGCCGCCGGCGCGCCCCGTCACGCGGCGCAGCCATGGCACAATGGCGCGGTCGTAGGCGACCAGGGTGAGCATCTGGAAGACGATCGGGACGACGAAGAGGCTCGCCGCCGGGATGCTGGTGCCGCCGAGGCGGGTGTCCATGGTCCCGCCCTGCTGCACGGTGAGGGAGAGGAGCAGCGGGATGGAGACGTTGCCGAGGATGGAGCTGAGGAAGATGGGCATCATGCGGAGGATGATCTTGGCCTCTTCCACCTGCGTCACGGTGCACAGCGACCACGCCCGCTTGTCGCCGTTGTCCACCGCCGCCTTGTCCAGAAACCTAGAATAATATGTATGTGATGATGAAAAGTTGGTCAAACTGTGACCACACGTCCACACCAACCGGCCAACTGGGTATGTACACGACAAGATGTGACTATAATCACGACACCAAAGTTTGACGAAATGATCCACAAACAGAAGCGGGAAACAAATATCTAAAGAGTTTATGAATTTCCTTACAAAATTACCAAATGAGCACTATATTGCAAATGTTATACTTTCAGAGGTAGACGGCGTCCCCGTTGATAGCGAGGTGCCTATAATGACTTTGTGAATCTCGTGATCTCTACTAGTTTAGTCCTTCGAAAGTGCTCACGGGGATAGGATTTGTGTACGTGTGTTCACAGAGGTGAGTATATATACGTTGTGAGTGTCTGTATTGTACTATGTAATTTTTAAAAAACAAGATGTGTTTCCATTAATTCCTCCACACATTTTAATAAATATGCATTCATATAGTCATCTTCCCGGCATATATAATACCGATATACAAATATGTTTTTTCATTATAACTACATATCTTGATTTATAGTGCTTGTTAGCAATTCTTTTAATGCTTGACTATAGTGGTCCAAGTGGGCCAACTCATGGATCAACATACTCCATCCATCCCTTAAAAATATAATTGTCGCTTCTCAGCAAGTCAAATATGTATAATTTCAAATAAGTATATTTTTTTTAATATTTATTGCAATGTTAGATAGATCATTAAATATATTTTTATTATAAATTTATTTGGAGATATAAATGTTATTAATATTTTCTATAAACCGAGCTTAATTTGAAAAAAATTGACTGGCACGAGTCATAGTGATTCTTTTTATGATACGGAGGGAATACCTAAACTTAACTAGACATGCTATGAGTTACCCATATAGTTAAGTTTATATGCGTGCCTTTCTGGTTTAACCTGGTTTCATCTCTATATATCTTGTACGAAATGTCAAATACTCTCTCTATACTTAGATTAGCTGACATTCTAGGCTCAAGGCCTATTTTCACGAAAGGTGTCATCGCTCGCCCGCCTGCTATCTTTAGGACACGATTGCCCTTGCCCTCCTGTTGCGCTCGCCACCAGCGGCTCAGCAAGCGCCACGCCCACACCCACCCAAAACGCGAGCGACCTCTACACTAACCGTCTGAGCCGAGTGGTTTTCTCGTATGGAATGCACCTGATACCCTATTTAATAGCGGTAGTCAAGAAAAAATACTCCTTAATTAATGAATCTTTGGTAAGTACAATAAGATCATAAACGTCAACTAATCTAGGTAGGAATCGAGGAAGTATTTAAATTGCTTTTAGACGTCTCTTTTCAGATACCGTACGTAGTTTCACACTTTCACGCCTTTCTGACCCAGAGGACTACTAGATCAAGTTACTAACTACTAGACCGAGAGAATTGAAGAAGTGGACAATTAAGACACCATCTTATCTTACATGAAGTCTGGAGTTCTCTCCATAAATTCAGCTGTCTTGCCTGTGCCGTCAGTGAGCTCATGCATCTCCATTAGATTCTCAGGTATTGCTAGCTTCCTCTTCCGGAACGCAGCCACGAAAACCTGCGACATATACACATCGATCCAAGAAAAGAGCCTAACAATTATTCATATGAAAATTTCATAATTTGTTTTTCTTTCACGAATGATTTTATAAAGTTTCAGTTCAATACCTGAAAGATTCTTGTGAGGGGGCTCCCCATGGGCTTCTGGTGCCGGTAGAATGGCAAGCCACTAGCGACGACGACCATGCCGACGAACACCATGAGAGCAGCAAGC
>Ga0182004_10005464_pt1 | contig 10350 bp, 9 predicted proteins | sample Sormic07211540_1_FD_120479 | JGI IMG/M metagenome (GOLD analysis project Ga0182004, IMG submission 120479) | Endophyte microbial communities from Sorghum bicolor roots, Mead, Nebraska, USA - 072115-40_1 MetaG | ecosystem: Host-associated > Plants > Roots > Unclassified | place: USA: Nebraska...
GTACTAACTAGACTCAAAAGATTTGTCTCGTCAATTTCGACCAAACTGTGCAATTAGTTTTTATTTTTGTCTATATTTAATACTTCATGCATGCGTCTAAAGATTTGATGTGACAGGAAATTTAAAAAATTTTGCAAATTTTTTTAGGAACTAAACAAGGCCTACACCAATTCTATCTAGAAATTACAGCAAAATAATCACCATAACTCTAGTACAAGTTGAGTGTAAATCTAACATAAGTTGACATTAACTAAAATTGTAGTGTGGGATAGGCGACTTTCCACCCAAACATATCATGAAATTGTACCAAAACAACCACATTAACTCTAACAATTTTTTCTAATCGGCTTATCGTTTCTAATCTGTCTGGTACCGATCAGGACGATTAATCAACCTCTGATCGGTCTAATCGTCTAGCACATAGCATGACTATATCATATATGTATATAGTTGTAGTTGCAGCAAGGGGGAGGAGGAAGCAGACAGCAGGGAAGAGGGAGGAGGAAGCAGCAAGCAGCAACAGGTTGCTTGGATTGAAACTAGAAGGGAGAGAGGAGGGAGTGAGATGCACACAGGCTCAGCAGCTCAGCAAATGCATGAGCAACAAGCTCAGCAGCTAACGGCTAGAGTTGAGAGTAAGAACTAAGGAGAGAGAGAAAGTGGAGGTGAGGTATATAAGAGAAACTCTAATAGGTCTAGCCAAAATAAATTTAGCCCTGGCCAAAAGCAGCCCATCTGCCAATTAAGCTCTAATTGGGCAAGAGACTTAATCGACGATTAATCACGATTAATTAACAATTAATCATTATTAATCATGATTAATCAAACGATTAGGTTTCTAATCACTCTAATCGAATCGGAAGCCCTAAAGAAATGCTAAGTACCTGTAAGAATGATTAATCATGATTAATCGGACGATCATAAAACATTGAACTCTAGTACAAGTTAAATGTAAATTTAGAGTAACTAAAGTTGATTTGTGGGAGGGAAAAATTTCACTGGAATCTTACTTTTATTCCATGTACGTTATTTAAAAAGGAAAAAAAGGAAAAGAAACGGAAAGCCTATTCATGAGTAGGAGGAAAGATTTTCACCAAGGGCATGATATAGCAAAACTACAAAATTAAACCAGCACAAAATAGCACATTGACAAGAGTGCATGTACGGACCATTTGAGCCACTAATTATCAAAACAACTACGTACACGGCATGATACTGATCTGTACCTAAACATCTTAGATAATTCCGCCAAAAAGAAACTCGAGTCGTGATAGCAAACATCAGTTCCAGCTGGGAACTGCACATCTACAGTAGAATACATGGCAAGCAAAAAAAAAGATAGAGACACGATTAGCATTATCTTTGTCTTTGCTCTCACAGATTTTTCCGATCAGCGCTGTTGTTCTCATTCATTCTCCAATCTTGCTATGTACTTATCATAGAACTTGCCTGCCTTCTCGAGCTCACCAAGCTCGGTGTAGCAATCTGCTATTGCTCCGTATGCTTCAGTGACACCTGCATCCTCTCCGGTCATCTTGGAGATGTTTAGCACCATGGAGTGATAATTTATGGCTTCCTTGTACTTGCCTTGTCTTTGCAAGGATGCCCCTGGCGAATGCAAAGCAACTTCGTTACTTTTCACAAACACATCAGACTGTCTGTGGTTTGCATTTTTGCTGTATGGTGAGGGGGGAAAGAACTTCAAGTTTAATGGGGGACACACTAACAATTCTATTATGTTTATATGATCAATTTTTAACTTGGTTAAACATGCCTGAAAATATTTTCCTTCGTTAACATTTTTGAACTTGTACTCCTGCATACTATGTAGCATTTAACCAAATCAAAAAAGGAATATTCTCACAATTCCATGAAACTATCTGTGAAACCAAACCATGAAACTATAATTTCACAAAATAATGAACAAACCTAATCCTCGTGCTGCCTTCTTCTCTTCAACATGATCACCTAAAGATTGTGCAAGATCAAGAGCTGCCTTAAACTCAGGAAATGCCTTCTCAGGAGCTTGGTTTCTCAGATAGTTCTTCCCAGTCCTGAGATATGCAATTAGGCGCTCTTTCTGAGGATCAACAATAACTTCTGATTCCGGTATCTTACTACCAACTGGGGCATAGCTCAAGGCAGGAGCATAAGATTCAATCTTGGCTTGTCTTCTCAGTGCAGCATTTATCTGACGTAATTGATCATTTAGACGTGCAAGCTCCCCTCTCCTCTGTCTCGCAAGGAGCCCTACAGGATATCTGAATTGTTCAACATGATGCAGAAACCATGCATGCAAAATCAACAACCCAGTTATAGTTAAAAGAAACAGGGAAGGTAGTCAGCACAAAAGACTATAATGCCCTAAATAGTTGCAGATACAAAAGAAAACTGGAAATTAGTGGAAATAATCCAATTCTTTCAGACTAAATGGTAGGAGGTCAGTTGGTGGGAGGTATAGGTGTACACTCCAAGAACCTTAGTTCAAGTCCTCTTCAACTCAAATTTGGGTGCTTATTTCCTCTTATTTACAATGATGTGTCTTTTTTCACAATAACTGGGTGCTGAAAGTAAGGAAAGCAGGAGTCACTTGGGTAATCAGTAAGATAACTAGGATGCTCCTAAATGTAATTTTCTTTGCATTCATTCTTTGTTGCATTTGCATTTGCATCTGTTTCAGTTGCTGTGTATTATGTTTAAATTTAACAAAAATGCACTGCTAAATAAGGAAACTGGGGAAAAAGCAATCGAACATAGGTATGATAACTAGGATGCTCCTAAATGTAATTTTCTTTGCACTCTGCATTTGTTGCATCTGAATATGCATTCCTATGTATAATGTTTTATATTTAACAAAATGCACAGCTAAATAAGAAACTGGGGAAGAAGCAATCAAACATAAAAAAGTTGTGTTTGACAAGTATTAACTTGCAAGAGTGCATAGCATGCTCTTGCATTTCCATGGAATTAGAAGTGATTTAGTGTGTGCTCTTAATGCTCAGATATTTAAATCATTTGTAACAACATATGATGTTGATGACCATTAAAAAACATAAACACAGAAGTAAGGAAACCGTCCACTGTGTATTGTCATCTTTAAATCCACAATCAGTTCTCAAGCTCCAACCAACGTTCTATGCCTGAAAGATTCTTATAAGTTAAGAGTGTGATGAGCTTACCTCCAACAGTAGCACCAACCATGGCTATCGCGAATAGCAAAGGCATGTTAGGGAGAGAGTATGCTTGCTCACATGGTTCTGCTATACAACTGGGTGGTAGACCATATATGATACAACTACTGAGAAGACATGCTTTGCTAAAAGAAGAAAATACAACTTCCTGCGACAAGTATAAGAAAATAATGAGTTATTATAGCTGAGGTTTCCATACAAAATTTGCAAGGAGAAAAATTTAAGCTGTGTTCAATAAGACAGTACTAGGTTAGTTTTAATTATTAGGAAAAGTTAAGTCCCCTTATGCCTTATTTTAAATTAAAGGGTTGTTTATGTTAACAGGTGATACATGCTAAAAATAGAGAAAGGGACTCACCATCATACCTGAAGATCAGATATGGATTTCATGAGATCATGTCCATATACACTAGCTGCATGGATGCCACCATTCCTAGAATCGGTGTGATCAATCAGTGATGGGGCATGCCGAGCCGCTGAACACTTAATAGGACAGGACAGACTTGCAGTGTTGTCAACTCGTAAAGGAAGAAGAAATGATTGTTCTGCATGTAAAAAGTGAATTAGTTACCTAGAGTAAAATTTTGCATGACATTGTGTAAGTATTGCAATGACTTTGTCAGAAAGATGGATTATAAATTTGGTTAATCATGATCAGTAGTGACATCACATTCTAGAAAAAAACACAAAAATGAGCACTAACTTACACATTCTTAATGCTGTCAAATACTTCATTAAATTAACTAAACAGGTGTAAAGTTAAACTCTACCCAATACAATGACCATATTAACTTAACAATGTGATCCTATGGAAATAATACATGCATGGGAATGGCAACAAAAAGATGGAATTTTTCTTTCCTGGTTTTCAGGCAGAACCACAAAGCAAGGATGAAACATTAAAGACCAAGTGGCAATACTCTTCTAGGCAAACAAAGAATTTACAAACTTAAAGTGAGTGATTTTGTTACAAAAGCACTCACTTTAAGCGCATAGTGCAAGTAACCAGAGATATATGCTGCTATGTAGCAATGGAGAGATGTGGACGTGAATACGTGATAGAAGCAAGTTCTAGAATGGAGGCTATTCAAAGGTCAAAGCTGTATTTCCTTTTAAAGGGAGTGCATATTGCATAAGAGCCCCTCACAATAACAAAAGCACCTAGCTAAGCATTAGCACAGCTATACTGAAGTCAAACAACACCTCTTAGGATAATACTGCCCTCTTCTCTCACATCACAAGAAAGAGCAAGAAAAACTTGCTAAGACTAGTTAATCGTCGACATGTTTAACAACAGGCCCTCTCTCAGACCAAATTATCATCACTAACAAAAGGTTATGGGGGAAAGGATCTGGATGCCAAGAGTTGTCATCTGCCCAAACAAGATTAAAAAATAAAGGCTGTATTGGGCAGTCCCCGCACACGCTGACTTTGAGATTATATATTGAAGTTGTGAACCTGGTATCAAACACATCTCCAGGCAGCCATTGGAAAATGGATCAACCAAAACACAATGGCCCATGAGACATCGTCTCGCACTCTCGCAAGATTTCAGAGTCCCTAAAGCTCCTATCACTGCGATTCATAGAAACCTCACTGTGACGACTACAGCACTGAGCACCAGACCAGCAGCTTGCAGTAACATTCAGTGGCACACGCACAAGTACAACAAACAGAAAGAACCGAAGTAGAGAGGAGATGGCGAGCAACGAGCATTTCGTCGAGCAGCTCCGGTGCGCAGCAGTTCGGAGGCGATAGAGACCAGAAGAGCACACGGGCTGGAGGTAACTGCTGCTCAGAGGAGCAATGGATTGGATAAGCCAGCGTGAAACGATAGGAACGGAGGCCACGAGAAATTGAGGCGTGGCACGTCTACAGGTAGTCAGGTATTAGACCAAATTCCAAAGAAAAAGAGGGAATGGCCATGCAAGGAAAAGAGGGAAACGGACGGAGGAGGACTTGGGTGGCACTCACTGGAAATGGCCTCCGGGAGGACGACGCGCGGCAAAGCCCTGCCGCCGGAGCTCCGCCGGGGCGGCGCTGACGGAGCAGCGAGGCGCAGGAGAAGCGCCATGAGCGAAATAGGATAAGGGAGGGAACCAAACCCGCGAGGGGCTCATATCGTCACGTACATGTTTTTTTTTTTTAGTTTTAGCCGGTCATTTTTCATGCAAGACCCTGGAAAGGATGTGATATTACATCATAAATCTGAGCCACTGTTCCTCACATCAAGGGATCAGTGCAGGTCAATTTCAGGAAACGGAAAAGATAGAAATGTATTGGAGAAGAGAAAACAGAGATGAATTGGAAGAAGAAAAATGTGTGAGAATGACGTTTATTTTGTGACAAGCATACAAGACTAGAATGGCACTTATTTAGCGCAAACTCTAATACGCGGTAGGCATGCGCAACCAGTCGCCCTCGCACTCGCCTTCTCCCCGCATTCTTCTCCTTCCTCCACCGCCTCTCTTCCTCCCTCCTGTGCTCACCGCGAGCTCTACACGTGCAGAGAGGAAGAAGTCACATAGGGTTTCGACGAGAAGCTTGTCGAAGACGACGAGGAGGTCACCAGAGAGGGAGAAGGAAGCCAACTCCAGTGAGCTTAGAAGGAAGAGGCCCTAGAGAGGTAGACCGCCCAGGCAGCAAGGAAGGAGGCTGAACGGTTTGGGCCCTGATGGTGGTGGAGGCACCCAAGCCAAGGAGGGCCAGGGATGCCATGGCTAGAGGAAGGTAGCCACGACAAGAGCTTATCATCGTAGGAGGGGGGGGGGAGAAGAGGAAGGTAGCCACGACAAGAGCTTATCATCGCAGGAGGGGGGGAAGAAGGCAACCACCACTAGCGCGCTAGGGTTCACCGAAGCTCTCTAGCACGCCCATGGCGGGGCGATGGCTGACAACAGGGATGAGGACAAGGAGGGTGACGAGGGCAAGTGGTGGGGCAACCCAACCACTAGCTAGGAACAGCAGGTGAGGAAGGCAGAGACAGAGGCGGATGCCTAAGGTGGAAGATGAACAAGGTCACGTCCTAGTGCACAACAGGTCACGCGTTAACTGTGTCCTTATTTTGGATGAAGAGTAAGCACTTACAAAAGCAAACTATGCCAACTGAATGTTAACGCCACCACAAAATGCATGTAGATAGACATACTTGAAACTGTTCGCTTCTGCTTAACGCCTAACGCCACAGCTGCTGCAGGTGCTCTAGTTCTAGCTACAGTAACATACAGTTGTAAATTTGCAGCAGCAGCAGGCTATGCAACATAGTATACATAACTGGAATATGTTACAAATACATGCAGTACTGAGTAAACTACAGCTGGCATTACATTATAGCGCTTCGTGAACTCTGCAAAATATCCCTACAATAGCGTAGATTAATGAAACCCTCGCCTATGCATTTCCTCTCTACACAAACAAGGATATCTCTGGTGGTTGGACAAAGGAGAAGATGGCTTCACCAAAGACATCGTACAGAGACCCCAAGAGATGACCGGTGTCCTGATCCTCCTTCCAAGCTTGCCTAAGCACTGCAGAAACTCTCTGTGCGAGATCACTGCCCTGATCTCTCCGGATCACAGCTGATGGGATGCTCTCCACTATCTGGCCAGAGGACGAGGCCTGCATCATGCCAGGGTTGGCTAACTGGTTAGGAAAGCCATCCATGGCACCTTGCATGTTTCCTCCCATGGAAGCTGAGGCCATGGAGTTGGCTGTTGCGTCTGTTGCCATCTTCTTCAGAGGTGGCTGAGTTGCAGAGAGATTTGTGCTAGATTTTCGCTTATCTGAAATTTGCAGCGCAACATACTCTTTACTTTCAAACTCTACTAATTCAACTGCTGACAGCAAGGACCATTTGGCACTTAACCGCCAGTCAACATGTGTCTACTGGCATATATTCAACTGATAGTGTGCTTATATTCAACACTTACTTGGGTTGTTGGTTGAGACCCTTTTGTTGCTCCGTAAAAGAGGCCGCATCGATGGAGAAAGCAAACCAGGAAATAATTTCAACCGATCATACAAGCATTTGCCTGCAGCACACTAAAAAATGCATCCCAGTGGTGAGAGACTTTGCTTGGAATTAGTTGGTGAACCAAAATACAGAAAACATTATATTGACTGAAAACTCTAAACTCACCAGCAAGGCACCATAAACACGCCAAGCTTCCTTCCTTTTCATCTCGTTTTTCTGCTTCTCAAGCTGCAGTTCCGGCTCCAGAAGTTGCATATATGTTACAAGGTTGGGCAAAAGAAGAAGTCTAATCTGGCAAGCAGAAAAAAACATCAGCCAGTGCAAAACTAATACAAAAAGTGAGTTTTGAATGGGATCTACCGCGCTGGGACCCAATGCAGATATCCCTTGAACAGCACCATAATGTTGTGTCAGTGATTTGGCAGGATCAAGAAATGCATGGATCAATGTTTTAGTTAACCGATTTTGAAGGTTGTGATAGACATGACCAAACCTGAAAACGATAATCTTCAGTTGATCAACAATGTCATGAGAAAATTATTAAGGCAATTAGCCAATTACTACATACAGAAAAGACCAATTAGCAAAGAGAGCTAGAGATTATCATTTAGAAAAGGACTCACACTCCATGAGCAGAGTATGCAAAAGGCTATGGATCTATCAATTCCAAAAGAAAATGGATTTATGGGGAACACATAAGACACGAACAAGTCATGACCCGCCCAACAAATGCATGAAGATAGAACTGAAATAAATCTTCTGTCCACACACAGCATAGTGAAAATATTTATTTACCATTTGGTCTCTAAAAGGAACACAATATGTAGTGTACTCAGTAGCAAAGCCGCAAAGCCATGCAATGGTTTATTGGTATGTTCTCCGCTAAAGAAGATGTAAGTTGCCATGAAACTGATCATGTCATATATAGCAAGATCCCACAAAATAGTAATAAAATCTTATATATATGGAAGAAAGAGTATGAAATGGTGGTCAAACTATTATTGAATTGACCTTCATCTTAAACCTGTCGATAAGATAGCATTTTAGCAATAACTAAGATAAAGCACTTTCATGGGCACCTTTCATATGAGCTGTTCTTTAAGAGTATAATATGGGACCAAGGAGTTGAAATCATAAATGTAATTGAATTAAAATTTGATAATTATACAAAGGACCTACTGACACCCTTCACATATCACTCACCTCCGACATACCGAGGCGACCAAATTGGCAGAGAAGTCTCTAAGTTCCCAGTGATTATCTGAGAGCCTATGCCCTAGCCTTTTTGCAACAATGCAAGTGATCATTGATGGCATCAGCTGGTGCAACTACAAATCAAGACAAATATTGCTAATTTAGGACTAATATGATGAAAAGAATATCCAAAATGACTAAAAAATAAGTCACACACATGAACTATCAAAACTTTATGGTTTACCACTTACATAAGGTTCAATATGAATATGTGGATTACGGAGAAGACTTTGGACTACTCTCATTAGAGCAAATAAAACAGGAAGATCACCCAAACTCCGGGTAACCTGAAATTCAGATGGATACACACTTAAGTAATTCCATCTCAAGAAAATAACACCAAAAGCAAGAAAGCTACTGTACAACCTCGTCTGCAATGAAGTAGGAAAAGTAAGGAACCAAAGGATGAAGACCAGAATCTTTTGCCAAGCTCACTAAAGCTTCTTTAAAAAGGGATGTATCAGATCTACTCATAGTAAGCTCAGCTATTTTATCAAAGTACATCTGCAAAACCAAATAGTGAAGAGGTATATAAGTTTCTTGGAAATATATGAGCAATATTGCACAGTATCATAATCAAAGTACCTGTAGTTCTCTAGATAATACATGCTTAACAGGAAGCTTGATGTCAACTGGCAGTCCATCATCCTTACCATGCTCAGACCTTTTATTTTCAGTTGGTGGTACAATTGCTGAAATAAAATGCTATTTGTCACAACAAGTGTTTTTTCTCTCAATATTAGAGAAGAATGTAACTACATCTTGCCAAGGAGAAAAGGACTATAAATCTCTGGACAAAAAGAGCAAACCGTCAATAGCAGGATTCTCCGGTATTGCAGGCTGTACCCCCTCAATCGCTAGCCAATGGGCTACAACTGATGTGTCCAGTGGGGCTTTGGGCAGAGGAGCTTCAATAATCTGCATAACACCAACCATGAAGAAACATTTCAAATTAATGATTTTGAAATAAGTGGTACGAAAATTTAATAATCATTAATATTGCCCCTACCTCTTTGAAGTCTACCTCCCGATCATCAAGATAGAAGAGATCTTTATGCCCAACAGCTCTCTTAAAACGCAATGGGTCACCAGAAGCAAATCCATACACAGGCTGATTGAGAACCCATAGTAATGAAACAGCAGAGTCAGTTCAAACAAAATAAGGTCTAGCAGAGGAATTTTGACACTCTTCAATATAAAAGTATGACGAAAAATTGCATAAGGCAGTCAGTTTCAACAAAAAGAAGCTAATCAAAGAGCTTTACTTGCTGAGAAAATTCTAGTCAGAAAATTACATCTATGAACTGAGGAACCAATATTACAACTGTAGTAAAAACAACTATGTACCAGTAAAGCAAAAACCAATTTTTCTAAAGATTTCTGAGATGGAATTTCGAGATAACAAATACATGGAATCATCCTCCAAAAACTACTTGTTCGATTGTTTACTGAACCAAATATGCAAGTGGAGGTCGTAAGTTGAATATCATTTACATACCATAAAGATACTTATCAAAATCTAAAAGTTGGTTGTAGTTACACGTTTTGGAAGTTCTGAACATGATTCAGAAAAACAATACGACAAAAAAAAGGATTCTAAATTTATTAGCTACCAATTCACAAGTGCATAGTGGACCGGAAAAAGTCTACATCACCCCCTGAACTATAGGGTGGTGTCTACTTTACCCCCCGAACTATGAAACAGTCTAATTTACCCCCTAAACTATCCAAAACCGTTTAAATCACCCCCAGACGGTTTTTGATAGCGGTTTTGCTACAATACTGTGGTTTTGACTTTTTCTTTTTCCCTATTTGTTTTCATATAAGCTTTAAAAAATCATAGAAAATCATAGAAAAATCATAAAATAGAAAATCTAATTTTGTTGGACTCCATATGAGTAGATCTACGTAATGAATATATAATATGGTATA
>Ga0182004_10005465_pt1 | contig 10350 bp, 6 predicted proteins | sample Sormic07211540_1_FD_120479 | JGI IMG/M metagenome (GOLD analysis project Ga0182004, IMG submission 120479) | Endophyte microbial communities from Sorghum bicolor roots, Mead, Nebraska, USA - 072115-40_1 MetaG | ecosystem: Host-associated > Plants > Roots > Unclassified | place: USA: Nebraska...
CTATGTAATTTATGCGTTGTCCTTTGATATTACCCCTTATTTGTAGCTATATGTGAGGCTTGTCTTCTAAAACTCACATATGGTGCATATCTGATTTTGTTCTTAAAATCGGGTGTTACAGAATCTCATAAGATTGGTGCAGACTTCTATCTCATTAGATGCTGTCCTCACTGCATGCAGAGCCTTGAAAACAATATAAGGTTCAACGAACCCAATACTATTATCATTTTTTGCTTCTGAGCTCTCTCATTTGGTGCCTGCATATATACATACAAATCTTAAGTGTGTAAGGATTATATACATATAATTAAAGAAGGTAGAAGTTTAATAAAAAAGAAAGAAATACTTACAGACAAAAGCAGCTAATTAACAAGAGATTTGTCGAGAGCGTCTCGGTGACATAATTGGTGCAATTCTTCTAACTGGACGTATATGAGGTCATCTTCACAGAAGTAGTGATGTTGTCAAATACGAACAGAAATCCAATTATCTCCCCTTTTAGATGCCTCCATGCACCACTTATTTATTGCAAATATTTGTGTGCCGAGCTCATGTAAATGTTGAGGGTTCATTAGACTCCTGCCCGGTTCATATCTTGCCCTCCATTGATCAACTACGTGAGTCTTTAATTATATACATTATTGTAAACTATATGCATTAACTAAATTCCAATCCTCTCATGTTCTAATACATATATAAAGAAAAAAAGATTTAAAAGATACTATAATTCATTCTTGCAAACTACATTAATACTAGGTCAACCATGAAATATGATATATATATATGGATATTAATTCAAGTGAATTATTCAAAATAACAAAGTAGATTTGAGCTAAAAATGATGGGAAAATCACAAGTCCAAAAACAACGTGAAAAAGATAAGAAAGGATGAAGTTAGTCACCTCCTAGCACGAAGAGACGATGACGGAGTCGAAGAAGATCAACGATGGACGTCGGAGATGAAGAACAAAGGAATAACAAGCAAGAAGAACAAAATGCAAGCTCTAAGAACAACAATGGTGCTCTCTGATTTCAAATGACCGAGGCAGAGGGGAGGATAGGTAGCCGTGGCCTATAAACCGGACCCTTTAGCACCGGTTCAAAGGGTTTGGCTCGGCCTATGGCACTGACCGGTGCTAAAAGGGACCTTTTAGCACCGGTTGGTAACAAGAACCGGTGCTAAAGAGTCCCTGCTCCGACAGCACTGGTCAGTAGCCGTTGGGTAGGCCCATTTATAGCACCGGCTCATATTACAAACCGGTGCTAAAGAGGTCTTTAGCCCCGGACCACAAAAAGGATGAGGCTTTTGGCGATTTTAGACATCGATCAATGCCTCATTCTATAGTAGTGTATATCTTAAAAAATCCAAAAAAAAAAGAATTTTAGAAAATTTGAAAACTCATAACTGAACTTGCGGGCACTAAATGATTTCAAATGAAATGGTAGTCAACAACAAAGATGCATATCCATTCTACTACTAACTTTGGTTTATGGTGTTCCTCTATTCGAGACCATTTGAAAATTATTATATAAAAATAAATAAGTTTTAAATCTGAAAAACTTAAACATTTTTCTCATGCACTAACTGAAGTCAAATGAAAATTTATCAAATATAAAGTTGTAGATCTCTTTAAGTAATTCAGCTTTGACATTTAGTTTTTCCCCATCCGACTTGATTTATAGAAGTTATAAAATTTACCGTCCATCATCTATTTTTAGAGGCAAACCAAATCATCAATCGCCTTATTTCTCCATTTCCAAACATTTCTAAAAAATCATTTTTAGAGGCGGTTTGGCTTGCCAACTATCTATAAATCGATTCCTAGAGACATGCTAACTGAGAAACCATTTTTAAAAGTGGATTTTGATTGAGCTGCCTCTGTCTAAAAATACCTCAACAAACCCCTTAATTATTTGTCTTTGCCAACCTATCACGCCGTCCTTCATCCTACTGGCCACTTACCAGAAGCATGACATGGTGTCACAAATGTTGAGTAATTCACTCGTCTTCTCTCTATTGGCCGTTCATGTTAACCCTAACGTTGTGTAAAGAACTAATTGACAGATAGAGCCTTGTGTACGTGTACACTGCAAGGTTGTCACCACGATTATATTTTGTGAAACTTGGCATCGTCTCATTTCACGCTAAGTGTAGGATACCGTACGTGGTAAGTGGGGCATTATTATTTTGTAGTAATGATATTATATATACACATTAGACAGTGAGACGCAAAGTTTGGTGAAATCATACATTACAGGATAGCGTGCAAGTTTTAAAAGCTATACACATCCTTTCGCGCGCGCCTTTGATATATTTTGTATTTTGTTATGCCTTGCCATTCATGTCTACTTTGACATGCATGTTGCATCTCATTAAATATTCTTCAGTGGTTGACTCCTTGCACTGCGTACCTTAATCTGCTCAATATATATTGTAGTCAATTGAAAAAGTAGTCAAACAAAGTTGCATATCCTTTCTAGCACTACCAATTTTTACCCCCAATTGGTGGACCTGGTGCCTCAAAATAATACAACCCCTTGTCAATCTCCAATTTGCTAGCTAGTTTACTGCAAATTAGTGCTTTCATTATTGCTTGTTCGTCCTCTATGTTAATCTGTACTGGTATCTATATAATTTGGAATTAGTCTTATATTATCTTCCTCATATCTTCCGTTATTGTTATTGTTATTGTTATTGTTATTGTTATTGTTATTGTTACTGTTACCGTTATTGTTACTGTTATTGTTATTTGTAAGGGTTATATCAAGAGAAATCTTTTAAGGGTTGGTGAAGTCACCAATAATACAATGAAGAGATACAGACTGCAAATGTGTAATAAGATGAATAAAACATTGTTAGCTATAGGGGCTTGATATTGTTAACCTCTCCACTAACAAATATTTTTTTAAAAACATCTAGGAGCGCGCACAAACGCAATTTTATAAAGAAATTCAGCTAACAACTGATCAAAGGAATAGGGAAATTTGAACCCAAGTAGAACAAAAAATCATATATAAGCAAAGTTGCATATTGCATGCACCCTACTGTCGATGGACACTACTACGTGAAGAACAGCGAGCATTATTGTTAAATCTTCAAATACTAGAATAATAGGAGCCTAATTAACCTCGGGACAAAAATCTAAACAAATAAACTTATCCTCCATTCTAATATTTTGAAATTCTTTGGCCGGCCCACCTTATACATAATTCCTTGCTCCGTCACTGCCCATGATACATCCAATTGTGTTGTGTAGTATGGGCTTCGTCATATCCAATCGTGGTGTGACAATATTGATCTCGGATAAAGAGTTGAGAATCACATGTCCAAATAATCCATATCTATGGTGAACCATTTATTCCACCATCAGCCTTTGTGCAAAGTGACTTTAACATGTACAAAGAAGACGGATAAAAACCGTAAGTTACATGAACAGTCAAGCGTTTATCTCCCCAGCCTTTCGTTTGGAACCATTAAGCCGGTGGAAAATACATGCAAGCAAATCCACATTGCCATTTGACATGGTTGTGATGCCGACAGAGGAAGCAGTACAAAGCACACGCTTGCATTGCAGCGCAGGATCGACTACGGTGTTGTTACCTCTTTGCCTACCCTGAAATCTGCACGGCCGGCCAGGAAAATCTCAGATTTCACTGTCCAGTCACTCTCCAGCCGGATCAGCGTTCTCCCAAAGGAACACTCCGTACGCAGCTTCGTCTACTTTTACTGTCGACGGATCATAGTCGACAAAATAATCTTTATTCGTTTCTTTATCTGTCCGCCATTGGCTTTATTTGACACATGAAATTATCTGCTACGGGTGCCTTTCCAAAGGCGTCAGGAAATGGATCACGCACGATGGATTTGCACGTAGGATTCGGAGAGCTAGCTGCATATCTTTTCATTTGCAGTTCATGTCTATCTGATGTCGAGGACGGCGCTGAGAAAATATCACAAGCTAATAAGGCGTCGTCCTCGATCGACGCGAGAAGCACGGCATGACGACGACAATGGACGATACCGGCGCCGCTTTATATTTCTCTATCACCGGCGTACCAATCGAATTAGTTAATAATCTACTACTTGTTGGCTCTTGTTGCATGCATACGTCGTGCTCACTGAAATTAACCTTTATATCCGGCACTGCTTGGATTGTGTTGCATCCACGATGATAGTAATAGTGTAGTAAAGCAGTGGACCATAGCGTGACATCCTTGCACCATGCATATTAGACGACCTTCCATTTATATGGCACTTTTTATATATGTCACAGTTTCTTTGGTTGTTCTTCTATCTGTCTACCAGCTAGCTTCTGCCACATTTTAGGGCTGCTGATTTGCAGCTAGATATATAGCTTTTGTGTTGGCCTACAGTAGGCTCACATATCCGGAGCTTTCTTGTCAGTGCCAATTCCCCGGTCATGATACGGGACATATATATAGTAGGAATTGTAGATATAAAGGCATAATATATATCCGGAGCTTTATAAATTTCTTGTCGATCGTCAGTGTCCTCGACATGCATGCAACAATGCGATTCTGTAAGACCGACGTTTCAACGCAAATCTAGAGTACGTGGTTTGTGTGTGCTAAACAAACTCATCTCTGCACCAACGAAACTACCTAGCTTAGCGTTGTGTGTGCTGCTGCCTCTGCTGGTGCTGTCTTTTGCTGGTGCGCCCGTGTGGTGAGCATGCAATGCAAATGCAAGGACCACCACCACTGCCGCCGGACGCGTGGTCGCGCGCGGCGGCGAATGGCGGACTGGAAGACACGTAGAAAAGCGCCGTGGTGGACGGGGCACGCGGCGGCGGCTGGCAGACGCCGGCCCCGGCTTTCTTGGAATCGGGCCCATGTTTCGTTGGATGCTGACGTCGTAGCACGCATCGTCCCTACTGTGTATACTACTAGTGGACGCTTTGTTGTCGGATGTTCGACAGCAGATGGGTTGTATATATAGTACTCCATATCTGAATATCTGATACACTACAACTTTTTATATGTATGTATACTACTGATCCGATCCAATATGGAATTATATGTATAGCAGATGCGTGGTGTACGTACCTTCTTCTGCTAGGGTATGTAACTGAGATAGTTCCACGCATAAAGGGATTCCAAAAGCACCCGCATATATATATATGTGTGGGCACGGACGATATTTGAGCGCCTTTCCAGCTCGATCGACCGATGAATTTGGGCACCTTTTTCTAGCGGAATTTTCTTCAGAAGTTTCACAGGCGACGTACGCCAGATGGATTATTCCAGATCATTTCGTTTTAGCTGTTTAGTTGCGTGCAATAATCGACGAGAATATAAGATCTATATCTACACGGCAGCATATCGATGGATGCTTTTTGTTGTTCTGTCATTTCTACTGATCGACAAGAGCATTTAAACAGGGGGAAAAGTCTAACATAATCCTTCTGTAAAGCAACTTTGTCGCCATAACTTCGAAACTAATTTTCCATTTAAGATGTATATCTATCCACACGACAGCGTACGAGATCGATCCATGCCTTTTGTTATTCTGTCATTTCTACTGATCGACAGGAGCATTTAAACAGGTTAAAAAGTCTAACATTATCCTTCCGTAAAGCAACTTTGTCCCCCATAACTGTAAATTAATTTTACATTTAATCTGCCTCGATCACCAAATCTTTCGACTGGTCCAATCTAGCCCTTGATAAGGATTGTTTTTTTTTTCCTTTTCCGTATAATTGAGTCTTAAGTTTAAATTTTCTAGGATGAGCGAGATAGACAATCATAACTTTTGTTACGAAAATATCTCTCATCATTACTTTTAAATATTTAGGCATCTAATAAGAAACTGAACCTACAAATTCTAACTTATATGAAAAAATAATAATACTGAAAATTCATAATGTGTTTTTGTAATATAAGTTATTGTATTTGCTATCATCCTGCATAATTTGCATTTAAAAGTCAGCTTCTATGTTGACAAACAGAATGGACAAAAGATAGAAAGTGCACTCTTTCTTGAACAGGAAATTAGTTTAGAGCGAGGACTATCTAGTGAACTTCCCTATGCTAGTTGGCTCAAAAGAAGAAAAAAAAAGCTTCCCTATATGCTATGAAGTAATTTGGACATTTTTTATTTATAATTTATTTAGAAAATAGAAAATCTCCAACGTCTGCTGCAACTGTGCACAGCTAGAATCTTATAATATTTTTAGCTAAAAGACCTATCAGAAGAAGGGAAAAGAGCACGCAAATACCTAGTGTTATCTGTATAGAAAAGGCTTCCCTACTTTGAGTTGGTGAGTCTAAAGGACTAAGAAAGTTGACTAGATGGAGGGTGAATAGAAACCAATAGTATTTTTTCTTCTGAAATGTCCCAAACAACCAAAACAGAAAACTCACAAACGTGGTGCCCTCGAGCTAACCGATGACTGGATGTTCTTGGTGATGACCAAAGAATAAAGCGGGCCGGGACACTCACCACATCAGAAAACCAAAAGCATGACTCCTCTCTGAAATCTGAATGTGAAGCTCTCAACTTCAACCAAAATGAAGCAAGAGCCTACCCCAAAATCACCCAAACCAACTGGTGGGTTGATGATTTAGAAAACTTCATAGCCACCTCAGAACACCCAAGGAATAAACGAATTGAAGAAAGCACACCCAAAACTCAAAAACAAATGCTCTAAACGACAATCTAGGTCATCCTAGGTAGTTTACACGGTCCAAACCTTGCCTAGGATGGCATGAGATCATCCTAGATGTGACAAGGTCGGCCTAGGACGGGTTTTCTTTAGACAACATTCCGAAAACTTTCTATCAAACGGCAAAATCACCTCAAATGAACTCCAAATGAGATGAAATTTGGCAAGGAGATAGAAGGAGATGTCAGGAAGCCATCCATAGAAGCACGAAGCCAAAAGACCAAGGGTACTCCATAGATTAGGAAATCTCCGGATCAGGATTTCCCAAACTTTCCTCAAAATACCCCAATCTTGTCCTTGTGAGAAATCTGGTCAAATCGACTTGCAGATATATTTCTCATGTGTCATAGCAGCATTACGCCACAACAATGAGATTAGCGCCAAACAATCTGACGCTAAAAGCGGATACAACGCAGACTAGCGTCAGACAGTCTGCAATCCGTTGCTAACTTTTAGGTCTTGTTTAGTTCCAAAAATTTTTACAAAATTGACACTGTAGCACTTTCGTTTGTATTTGATAAATATTGTCCAATCATGAACTAATTAGATTCAAAAGATTCGTCTCGTCAATTTCGACCAAACTGTGTAATTAGTTTTTGTTTTCGTTTATATTTAATACTCTATGCATGCGTCTAAAGATTCGATGTGACGGGGAATCTGAAAAATTTTACAAAATTTTTTGGGAACTAAACAAGGCCTTAGCGTCAAACAACACTTTTAGTGTCAGATATAGTCTGGCACCATGTATTTATAGCGTCAGAATATTCAACAGGACAGTATAAATATGCCAAAATAATAAATAAATACAATTAGAATACATTTAATACCTAAATTCAAGCTCAAGGTCCATCACATACACACATACATTACATAAAGGTCAATTATATAACATACATATTCGCTTGTAGTCATCCAACAAAGTTAGGCACCAAAAAATTACATGAGTGCACATCCGAGGAAATAAGACTAATAGTTTCTAATTGAGATAATAAGGTTTGTGCACACAATCATTCCGGGAACTAAAAAACAAAAAGTAATGGTTGCCAACACTAGGGCACATCCATCAGGTTATGTGTGGAGAACCATTTTTTAGGAACTCAAGACAAAGACTTGTGCCCAACACTTTCGTCTGGAAAATATAACCATGTGAAGAAAATATGTAAAGCTGTTGTACAATACAAGTTTGTAATCAACCAAATGTCGATATACTGATAGAAAAGGTAATTCAGACTTGAGGCAAAAGATTATTGAGGCTAGCAGGCTGATATATATTTGCTCTAATTCAGCTCCTCAGTATCATGTTGATTGTCCCAAATTGCTTGGCCCATACTATTTTTATTCATAGTAATAATTTCCATATCCACTTATTATCTGCTAAATTTTCATGCACTATTGATGACATTTGCAGATTTGAGGCATATATGATTAATATAGTAATTTTTAAATTTATGTAGAGCTATTACATCAGTTCATTGAGAGGCCCAAGCACTTGCATTGGATCGTGACCTTAAATTTCTAATTAGATCTGCCTAGTCAGACAGTGCATTCCATATTTGAATACTGTGTGCAAAATACATACAAAGCCTCCATTATCGCGCATCTACTCAGGAGAAAAAACCTGGTGGTAATTTTAATTTCTCTTATTATAGGTTTCTTATTTCAGCTATAGATCATTGTTGTATCTATTCAATTATCTCTGACAGTTGGCACTAGGTTTTTACGAACTTGTCACTAGGTGCGTTGTTGCATTCCTTCTTCCTACATTCCTGTAACACCCAAAAAAAAATTGCTTTTGAATTAATAGGGTTTAATTTGATTTAATTAAGTATATTTTTTATGAGCATTTCAATTAGTAAATAAATAAATTTTATTGAAATTGAATTCATCATAAGTTTAGTAAACTTGATCGGGCATTCATGCTGAAGCATATTTCATTTTGTGTTGTTTGCCTTTGGCTTGAAATTATTTTGCATCAAAATAATATTTAGAAAAGGTTTTGGAAAAGGAATAAAAAAAAAAGAAAAGCACCAACCCTGCCCTCGGCCTGGTGGCCTTTTGGCCCAGCCAGTTTTTTTTTCCCCAGCCGACTGCCCATCGGCCCAGCCAGCAGATCGTGGCCCAACTTCTCTCCCCGCACGCGTACCCGCCTCCCTCTCTTTTCGTTTCACTAACCGACGGGCCCCGCTCTTCCCTGCCGCTGACGCACTGGCCCCATCTGTCAGCTGGTTTCTTCAACCTCAAGCCGTGACTGGCTTGGAGTCTGCTCCACCGAAATTTTTCCCCGATTTCTCGGGATTTCTTGCCAACGTGCGCGTCGAGCACCCCTATAAGAAGGTGGGGCACTCCTCTTGATCCCGGTTCCGTCGTAAGCCACCCCGAGCCCTAATTCCCAGTCGCCTCCGTTTTGGATCTCGGTGAACGCAGAAATAAGCCGCCGCCGTGGAACTTGCCCCTCGCCGCCGTGTAGTCGATTTCATGTCCCTGCCGAGGTTCGCAGCGTGGTAAGGAAGCTCCCGATCCTCTTTCCGAACGTTTTACCGGTCTCTATGCCTCTCTAATCCTCGCCGAACGCTGCAGAGCTCCACCGGTCCGCCAACCCGCGCGGCTGTCCTCCTTGAAGCTTGCTCCGAGCCTTGAAACCCCTTAGGTGAGTTCGCTTGAGTCCCTTCTTCGTTCCCATGCCCTTGGTTTCGAGTTTGGCGCACTGGAGCACCGAATCGCACAACTCCGGCGAGCACTGGCTATGGCGCCGCCGTGTTCCCTCCCAGCTCCGACCGGCCGGCGCTCTCCTCTCTCTGGATCTAATCTCTACCATCCAATCAAGAATCAACGGACTAAAATAAAGCATACCCCTTCGATGGCTAATTTGCTAAAGAGCCCCTGTTTTTTTAGAGTAAACCCGCAGTCCTAAAGCGACTTTGCGGAAGTACGTTTTCTTCTTTTAAAAACGTAAACTGTTTCCGGTCATCCCAAAATACGTTTTCAAAATTTACAAAAATGCCACTGAGTTTCTTTAAGTCATAAAATGCTCGTTTCAAATCCGTTTCGATCCATTCAAATTGCGTTAGGTTCATAATTACGAGCTATACATGTTAGTAATATTATTCACTCAGTTTTAAACTTTTTATTTTCGTGATATTAATTAATTTCTTTTCTACATAAAATCTTAGAAAATTCATATCTTTTCCGTTTCAATTCTGATTTTCGTGATCTTTACGTCTGTGAGATCGTAGTGATGCGTAGAATCTTTTTATAAACTTTTCATACTGTTTTTATATGTTTGATGTATTGTTCTAATTATAGCCTTGTTTGCTTCGTGTATGTTTTCTCCGTTTGTTTGTGTGATCGATGATCAGAATTAGTCGGTGAGCAATTTGTGGTGATCAAGAGTGCTTCAGTGATCAAGATCAGAGCCTTGGCAACTAGTAAGACCAGCAGCAGGCTCAGTAGAGCTTTGATCAAGGCAAGTATAGCATTTGGATTTTATTTCTGTGACCATGATCTTGTGACTAGATTAATGTTAAGTAATAAATAATAAAAAGACTTTTTAGCCACTTGATGATTTATCTGTAAGTGATAACCGGGACAACAGTGCAACCATGAGGGCTATAATGGCTCTGACTTTAGTTAAGTATGAGTAACTTTTCTAGCTCGTTAGCGGTTA
>Ga0182004_10005466_pt1 | contig 10348 bp, 7 predicted proteins | sample Sormic07211540_1_FD_120479 | JGI IMG/M metagenome (GOLD analysis project Ga0182004, IMG submission 120479) | Endophyte microbial communities from Sorghum bicolor roots, Mead, Nebraska, USA - 072115-40_1 MetaG | ecosystem: Host-associated > Plants > Roots > Unclassified | place: USA: Nebraska...
CCCGTATCCCGGCTGCTAAGCTGCAGCCTACTGATGGAAATGCTTCCGTAAAAGTAATAATATATCCCCCAGTTCAAAAAAAAAGTACAGTTCTTATTTTTCGAGTTAACAAATTTTAAGTTTAATTAAATCTATATAGAATATTTTCATAGTAAGTTTAGTTAGAGACATAAATATTAATAATGTTTATTTAAAAAAACTTGGTTAAACTTAGAAAGTTTAACTTATCTAAAACCTAGAATTGTATTCTTTTTTAGATGGAGAGAGTATTTTTATGACCTTTTTTATCAGTACAGTATTTAAACTTTAATGTTCTCATTTCTTGAACAACATATTATAGTCATCAATAAATAGTTAAATTGAAAATACAGTGAGTTTTCGACCAACTAGGAATTACCGACAGTTTCCCTCCCTTATCACCGGAGTTGAACCAAACATATATCACGAGTAGTAGACAGATCACAGATCCTCGCGAGTTCGTAATGAATGCGTGTTTGTTTCGTGGCAGAGATTCAATATACAAGTGATTAATGGCATCAAGATTGTCCACGCTTAAAGCAATTACATGGACATATCATGATGCGAATCCTTAATCGAGCATTGAAACAGCTAAACTGTGTAGAAGAAAGACCTTTGTCTGTGACTCTGTGTAAACGGGCAAGATTTTTTTTAACCCAACTAGTAAACTAACTAGACCCTTGTCTTTGAATTGCAACCACCACCTCGTTACAGCGTGGGCATCTATAGGAGCTTGTAGCGGAACAACGTGTGCGTAGGCAGTAATAGCAATACCTGAAAACAGGAAAGAATCTATCTTACGCAAATTTCAACACAGCAAAGCTTAGATACCATAAACAGCATGCTTTTTCACGCTTTGACATTTTCCACAAAAATAGACATTCATCTGACATAGTATGATTATAGAAGTTGTCTAGAAATCCTGAGAAGGATCCTACCATCTAGAGATGACTACACACATGCTTTTCTTATATGTCTTCTCTCTGAATGATCAAATAGTCGTTTCCAAGGTTATCTGCTAGATTACTACAGTGAGCTAGTGTAACAAACACCAGCCTCAGAATCCTGAATAATCTAATAATAGCTATCAGAACATGGCTTTTCTAATGTGCCTCTCTGTTGTGCAAAATGTTAGGGTGGAATCTACTAAAGGGAAAATACCACAAAGGGAGATATATATGACCAACAGGGCACAATAAGAACCAGCGTACCTGTGTTGGCATGGAAGAGCAATAAAAGGAATGCTAGGACTGGACCGACATATAGGACAATCTGCTTCATCGCCAGATGAACCTGCCGACTTATCTTTGGAGAAGGGGAGAAGGAACTTCTTTACTGAGGATGAGTTTAGCAAGGGGAGAAGCAAAAGCAACATTTCCTGAACAATTATTCAGTGTCAGGCATCACTTCAAGTTCAACTAATATCTACTAGCACTGCCAGTACATCAAAATAAGGTTCTGTTGAGTAACAAGACACTAGCAAAATCACCAATTTAAACACAGGTAAAATACATCTAAGTGACACTAAAAGTTCTCCATTGTACAATATCAGCAATGACCATAAGACTAATATCAAGATTGCTTCACAGTACTGTACTCGTCTGGTGTTTCAAGAACATGTTCAAATTTCAGACCAAATAACAATTTAGCTTAAATGACAGAGATAAATCCGTTGATTTTCATCCTTACTAGCCATCTTGCAATAAGGTGACTCTAAAGAACAGCGACCAATGTTGCAACTGATACTTTACTTTTGTAAACAATAAATAGCTGGAAAAACTAAGTCTTTATATGCAATGTGACATAGTCCGATAAACAAGCTAGAAACCTTTTAGATAACCAACTGTTTGTGAGAGAACAGCAAGACTGTAAGAGCTTTACCGAAAACTCATTCCAGACCAGCTGCCGATTCATGTACTCAAAGCTAACAGCTCTGTTCATGTTGGGGCTCCCGTAGACAAGTCTTGCTTTCAGAATCCTCTCTACAATAGTTTTGTACCTTTATAAACACACAAGCAAGGGTTAAAATTATGCGTGTGTCATACAAACTTAATCATAATTAAAAAGCAAAGAGGATGATAATCTATTAAAAAAGAGTGGCTTTCAATTTTCCAAGAGATTATGCTGATCTAGCTCATTCAAATACACTCTCATTGGTCAATTTCCTATCAGTGAATAGTACATGCTGTACTTGTTGACAGTGTTCAGTCTCTAGATAGATCGTTAACTTTGCTAAACTACGCGCCACCTGCTACGGCAATGATAATATGACTAATTTCTACCATCCTCTTGATACAAGAAGAAAGGCCATAATTAAACAGTTATAGGAAGATACCTTCCACCATGAAGAAACAATAATAGGTTAAATAACGAAGCAGCCCTGTACAATACTTCAGCATTCTGCACTAAGCCCCAAGCACGGTGTGCTAGTGGTCTCTATATCATGAAATAGAAATTAAGTTATATTAATACAAGTGAAAAGGAATTGTAAGTTTTCAGGAAGATGTCAGCGTCACCTGTTCAGAATCGCCCCATCGACGGAAAGCAGAAAAAGACTGTAATCGTGACCATATATATTGGCCACCAACAAAACTAATACAATAAAAGATCTTTTGAGAAACAGAAAGCCCAGGTCCTTCCAATCCTGTTCTAACTGAAAAGCAATTGGAATCCATTAGATGTTACTCAGATAATACTCATCTACGTATCAGTAGCAAACAACACAAAGTCACAAACCGGTATGGAACAAATTCCTAGGAAGGTTACAAGTGAGAGAATTTGGCTAACATAACCTTAGTTTGGTTCAGTTCATTTGCTGAGTTGACTTCAACTTTTGTTTTTACAAAGAAAAAGAGATTGCCTAATGCCTGTGGCATGCAATGTGAGAAGACAAGGTCCAACCAAGCTATAATTTGATATTACAAGGACACACAACAAGAATCTCCCAAGTAACAATAATGATGGCAGGCCTTTTCTGTCCTGCTTGTCGGGCCTACTTCAGAGAGCAAAACCAACAACTAGAGAAACCAGTAGTGTCTGGCTGATGAGAAATACCCTGAACCAAGACCAAGTTTCAGGAAAATCTCAAACCAGACCTGTCGGAGAAACACACAAGAGACTAGGAGATGTTGAATGGTCTAACTAATGTCGTCCAATAGTCATATTTCCCTATTTTCCCTCATACAATCAAGAAAATGACCTTAAGCAATGTTGTTCAGCAAAAACAGATAAACAATAATCAAAATATCTGAAAGTGATTCCACCAGACAAGATGACCATAATTCAACATTTCATTCTACTCTGCATTCATATTAGACATTTCTACAAGCAATGATAGGGTCATATGTGTACACCATTCTACTCAATAGGGTGCAAAATTCATAGTGAACATCCCATGAGGTGAGGATATCATGAAAAAGCTTAAGATTATCAAGATAAGCAAAATACCACCATGAACCAAAATAAATTTCAAGCTGAAACATGAATATGGAAGTAAATTTAGGATTTTCAAACAAATAAATTTAGTAGATTATAATAGTTATGTTTTTTAGCCTAAGATTTCTTGGGAGCATGCTTTCAATTACTTGGAATCTGTGGTGATTTGAAAATTTTACTTGAATATAAATTGCAAAAAAGAAAAAAAAAGTCGTTAAATCTTTTTTCACTAAAAATAAAAAGGGCAGGTAATTAGCATAATTGTAAATGCAGACTCTGCACACAAATTTATACCCCCCAAGAGGTAGGATCGGCCAACTTTTAACATACTGGGGACCTCGACCAAAGCATGTAAGCAAAGGATATTGTAGTGTAAAGGAAAAGCACAAAATGATGTGCTTTGTCTCAAAATGTTCAGGAAGACAGTATGATCAGCATGACATATAGAAGTGGAAAGCAATATGAAATCATACAAAATATTACAGCAGTTGACATAAAACTTTGATAGAATTACCTTCTTTTCCAGTGATGGGTGCTGCCCATTCATCTCTATACCTCAGGTTCATCAGTGCATTGCCTGGGGTTGGCTTGTCAACCCAAATTGAGAACCTCCAGATGAGGAACTCGAGGAAAGCATCGAGTTCAGGCTCATATTGGAACAAGAGTCCTGGCTGATATGAAGAAAAAACATCAAAACTGAAAGCAATAACTAGCAGTGACAAATTGACAACAGGCAAAACAGCAGAGTTAATAAAGAAAGCACCTTCACCAAGGAGAACACCTTGAGTAGCTGCTCTTTCAACATGGCAGACATCTCAACATCTAGCCTTGCAGCATCAAACTGGTTGACCCTAGATATTGAAATCGGGATAATGACCTGCATAAGAAAAACGACATCAAATTCCACATTAGCCTTGCTAGGTGCCTGCAAGTATCATGCCCATTCCAACAGACGTCACAATCACAAAACCTCTCTTTGCTTAAGAACCACTAGATTAGTGAAATGAAAAAATTACGAACCAACAGCTGCATCAATGGTGGCAACTAAATATGCTTCCAATTCCAAGAGATCAATATCATCCCAAAAGTTCATATCAGTAGTACTTGATAAGCAAAACTGTAACCCAGAACAGCAAAACTAGCTGCCATGAGGGTCGTGAAATTAGTTGACTTCGCCCTCGGAGAAGCTAAAATTCCACTATGCTTGTGAGGGGTTTCAAGTCTCTACCACTTCACATCTCAATATGCAGCATCGAAAGTGCCATACAACAAAATTATAAAACGAATCCCAGAACACTGGGGAAAACACAGGGTCATCTACCTTGGAGGAATCGCGCAGTGACTCCCACCGCGGGAGGAGACGGCGGAACTCGACGACCCATGCGTCCTGCGGCGGCGCCGGCCCCTCCGAGGCAACGGCCGACTCGACCTGGGGCATGGGAGCAGGGGCGGATCCCCTATTTTCTGGAAAAGAAAAAAAAATCGAAATTTCTCATTTATACTGCATATGTATGTGCATGTAATCGGGTCTGTTGCGAATAGAAATGATGCCCAACTACAGCGGGAGTGGAGAGGAGGGGCCGAGAGGGCGTACCTGTACCTGGTGGATACCGAGGTAGTCGGAGGACCGCACCGCCGTCCGACGCCGGCCGGTGAAAACACTAGCGCCGTGCTTCCAATCCGCGAGTAGGCGCACGGTCGAGGGAGACAGGGCGCCCGGGGAAAAATCTGTTGGGGGTATCATTGTCTTTTCATGTGGATCTTTTTTTTTCATTTTTCTTTTTCTTTTTGGCTCTTAATCCACACAGACTTAACGGTGTGATAAAGTAGGGGCAAACAATAGCTTCATTGCAAAATTGAGAAATTGAGAGAGTAAAATCACAAAGTTAGAAAAAAATAAAGATAAAATTACCGTTGAAATATGGAGTAGACTCAACGTTAAGAGTGCATCAAAACCATTTAAGAGACACACAAGAGTCGACTCTTATCTTTGGATTGATTCATCATGAGTAAAAAACTAAATTTGTCTACTAGAACTGAGTGATACGTCAGTCTCCTAGCCCTTGCGACTAGTTTATGCGCTGATGCATTCAGCATCTGCAAAAGGAAAATAGAGAAAATTCATGTCAATGAGTAAGGATGGGTCTAACACCACTAGAGAAAACATTGGTCACCTTGAGGTAAAAGTGAATCTTTTAGTACATATAAATGACTTTTCTTTGGTGAGTCGATACAACCACTGTCCACTGTGGATGCTTTGAGTAGCAAGCCCACCCAAGATAAGTGTTCTTTCCTCCAACTTCTCTAGAGATTAGAGCCTTCTAGTAGCACATCCTAGACTAGATGTCTGGTTGGATCCACCCAACTAAAGTTTAGCTAGCTAAAATTTTAAAGCTAAATTTAGCCCGCTAAAAGTTCTCCTAACTTAACTTTAGCTGGGATGGGGTGTTTGGATCCTTCAACTAATAGACTCAGCTAAACTTTAGTTGGGTTTATAGCTGGACTGAAGTAGCTAAATTTTAGCTGGTCTTTTAGCTGGACCATTTGGATCCCTACCAGCTAAAGTTTAGTTGGCGGATCCAAAAAGGTTCCAAGATGGAGCAACGAAAATAAAAAATATAATAAAATAGCAATGAGATTAACCATTTAAATAGATGTCTAAGTGAAAGTGCAGTGATGTATGCACTGGAGACATCTAAACAAAATTGCTTCTTTCACGAGAAGATTTAGGCCTTGTTTACTTCCACCCTAAAATTTAAAAAAATTTCAAGATTCCCCGTCACATTGAATCTTTAGGCGCATGCATGGAGTATTAAATATAGACAAAAATTAAAACTAATTGCATAGTTTGGTCGAAATTTACGAGACGAATCTTTTAAGCCTAGTTAGTCCTTAGTTGGACAATAATTACCACAAACAAACGAATGTGCTACAGTGTCGCGAAAATTTTTCCTTCACCGACTAAACACGGCCTTAAAAACAAGAGAAAGGATGTCCTTCCATCTCTTGCACAAACAAAGAGGAGGGTAGAGTCATTTGTGTGCTTTTCAAGTGAACCAATGATTTCACAATTACTTGCCAATATCTCTCTCATACCTTTTTATCATTTATGGCTCGGTATATTTTGGGTGTCTTAGGTGTAGAACAACTACACCAATCCATTCCAATTTTAGTGATCAAAACTCTACTGCGACAATGATACTGTAGGTTTTATTGCACTATTAGAGGAGACATACCTGTCTATACAAATTTATACATTAAGTGAAATGGTTGGCATATGTATATTGGTGATATAATCATAATTAAGAACTACGTTTTCTGAGATTATTTTGGCATGTACGGTATCACGGTTTGTTCGATTACTAGTGAATGCAACAGGTCTGCAGACACGAGTTCGTCAGCCAGACTTCAGATTTCAGAGGTTAGGTGCACACAAGTTCAGAAGAAGTTCATCAGATATTCAGACTTCAGAGTTGAGCATCACTTAGGTCATGTTAAGGCTGAAAAGAATGCTGGAGTTCTAGTTTGGATTCTGAATTGCTGTCAACATTTTTATATAGTTCTATCTAGTGTTTGAATTAGAGATGCCAACTTGCTAAGAATATCCTCATATGCAAATACCATGGCTTCCGTTTGGTGCAGGCGTGAGTTTCAGTACCGAGTCACTGACGACAATCAGAAGATTCGTGTGACAATCAATCAATCAGCTAACCAAGTCAACCTTCAGGTTTTGTCTGAGTGAGATTACCAGAGTACAAAAACCCATGAAGAATAGATTAAACAAAATGGTTTCTCGTCACAACAGAAGTCACAGACAAATGTTAGGTGACGAATGAAAGGTGCGTTTGTTTCTGCAGGTCTTCAGTTCCAGCCACAGTTGCAGTCGTCTACCCTGCATGATGAAATGAAAACAACAAATTCGTCAGCAAATGAGGGTCGGCCAGGAATTCAGTGGAAGGAATGCATGAGATAGAGCAAGTGAAGTCTGCACAGATAATTAATGTCAGGTAAGATTTTCATAAAACGTCATCAGGCATGAGTAATATAGCATTGTAGCTAGATGGTTGCAGTAACTGACATTGCATAGTGCAGAAATGGTAATGTGATCAATCAAGTAGTATAAGTGTATAACTTGTAACTGCTGTTGGGAAAATAACTGCAGGATGGGTAGTCGCTGTGTACTGCAGTTTGGATCTCTTGCCTTGTATTTGCTTAGTTGAGCCCAGGTTAATCTCTAGTAACCAACAAAAAACCACCTTGCTTCTAGGCTCTAGGCATGTTCACAAAAAAAAATCACCAAAATAGCAAAACTGGGTAGAAAATTTCCTACACGCATGGTTACTAATGCAGGACACCAAGACTGGAGAATATGTATCAGAAACTTCTTTAACCAAGATACCAGCCTCCAACTCTAATTTTTCAGCATGGAAATGCAGATGATTAAACCATTCATTCATTCATACTACTTTTTTTTGACAGAGGTAAACCCAGTTTTCATGGAAAGCTTAGAATTCATTCATAATACTTGTATCTCAAGTTCCCAGCTAGATACGTTATTCATGAAAACCTCAATCTACTGACACTACTGAACAGGTCATGCGTTTAAAAAAAGGCCATTTCTGTTCCTCAAATGTATTCAGCTACCCCATGACCTTTTTTGCAATACAGTTCCAAATTAATGAATATAAGCTTAGGAAATAACAGTAAGAAATAGAACTTATGAACTGAAAACCGGGATCTTATAACACGTTTTATTGCTAAAAAAGAATGTGCGCGGTTAAACAGCTGATTCTAGGAGAATCGTTGAATGCTGAATGAATAGATAGACTTAGTGTACTACTAGAAGCGAGAATTGAGAAGATCATCCAAAGCATATCGATCTCAATGATGACTCATCATGTTTTACAAATTATTTAGATTTAAGCAAGCAAGTGAATTCTTTTTGTTTCCACAAATAACTAACTGTCAAGTCGTGTTTGTGAAGTCACAGTCACAGTTGGATTTTATCTGACCATGAATAGTATTCCTGGAAGAATGTAAATTCAATACATCCAGTCCAGAAACCATCCTTAAACCTCAAACTCACTTTATTGATCACAAATACAATTTGCTACTAGTTGTTTTCGATTTTGTTGCAGCTCCTTCCATTTTGATTCGGGAGCTGTTCACTTTTGCCAAATCTCGACAAAGAAAACTAATGCTGTTCTGAATGAAATTATTCAGAGTTGGCGAGGAAATCAAACTCTCACCTCCAAGAAATAGTCATCTGAAATGCCAAGCTCTGGGTGCCACTTTTCAGGTCTTCCGTTCCTGCTTGAAGTCCCAGAGCTGCAGCCTCGGCTCCGAATTGTCTGGCACCATCGGAGAAGCAGCAGCACTGCCTCCAAGAAAGAACGGCAGTCCGGTGGCATCAGCCGGAGAAGCGGCGAACCTCTGCAGCAAGCACGCTTGCTGAGACGTCGGCCACAGCGGCGCAGCAACGGCGGCATTGGACTGAAGTGTGCCCCGGTCGAAGGCGACTGCGGGGTGAGGCTGCTCCTGGAGGAAGGAGAAGTGAGGCATCGTCTCGAACGACGACAAGGCCGACGCGGCGTGCGCGCTCGGAGGCTGCGCGGCGTAGTAGGCGAGCGTCGGCTGCTGCTGCACGGGCTTGCTGTCGTTGGGGGAGCAGTGCAGGATCAGCTCCGCGAACGCGCCGCCGCCGCCAGCGGCGTTGCCGTTGTAGGCGTGACTGGCTTGCTGAGCGGCGGCGTTGTCAGCTGAGGCGTTGGCGAGCGAGAGCACGGAGCTCTTGCTGGTGTCGGAGGTGCTGACCTCGGCGTCGTCGGCAGCGCCAGGCGGAGACGCAGCCCCGGCGGCGGTGGGAAGTGCGAAGGAGCAGTCGAGCGACGGGAGGCCGTCGATGGCGGCGGCTGCGGCGCGGATGAGCCACTCGATGGCCTTGCTGGGCTGGTCGACGCCGAGGCGGTCCTGGATGTCGTAGAACTGGATGGCCGTGGGCACGGAGAGGCGGACGCGGCGGTCCCGCAGCCCCCGCGCCGTCACCACCTTGCTGTGCCGGTCCTTGCCGCCGGCCGCGGCGCGCGCCACCCGGCACGTCCGCCACGCGGCCGCCGACGCCGACCCGCCGCCGTCGAGCGCGCCGCGCGGGCGCTTGCAGCCGGCGGCGCGCTCCATGCCTGCTGCTACTGCTACCTCCTCCATGCCGCGCTCATCCCCTGTTGCCGTTGCCGTCGTCCCTGCTCATTTGCCGGTGGAATTTCTGAGAAAAAGGTTCAGCTGAGCCAGCAAACAGATTGATTTGATTTCATTCTTTTTGGAAAGGGAATCATGCTAATATGGTAAGGGAACTGCGGATTTTAAGCGACAAATCCTTGGAGAAACTAAAATTGATAAGCAATTGCAATTCCAATCCCAATCAGTCAAAAGGCAGGAGCTTTTGTGGACGGAATCTACTGAAAGCAACAGGAATCCGATCGAAAAAAAAATAATAGACACACACAGGATGGGATGTTCTTGAGTAAAAATTCACGGTGCCGGCTCTTTTCCAGCTGTTTAGCTTTACAGTGACCACTGGCAGAAAAAGCGTGCAAAAAGACGAAGATTCGGCTCCATAAATATACAAACATCTTATCGCCAAATCTGGTAAACTGAAGAGAGCCTTTGCAGAGTTGTTGGGGAAAATTATGAAGGCCTTGACGACTGATCGAGTGACTGACAGCGCTAGAACCTCTAACTACTCTTGTTGCATGTACGGTACTGTACTTACTAACCAACCGCACCAAATCTGGACGGTACGCGGACAAAATCAGTGAGAACTTGCAGTAGAAACAGAGGCAAAGAAAAAAAAACTGACGCTACTCATCAGCAAGAAAGAAGAAGACAGAGCTAGGAA
>Ga0182004_10005467_pt1 | contig 10347 bp, 9 predicted proteins | sample Sormic07211540_1_FD_120479 | JGI IMG/M metagenome (GOLD analysis project Ga0182004, IMG submission 120479) | Endophyte microbial communities from Sorghum bicolor roots, Mead, Nebraska, USA - 072115-40_1 MetaG | ecosystem: Host-associated > Plants > Roots > Unclassified | place: USA: Nebraska...
AAGATTCCCCGTCATATCGAATCTTTGGTCGCATGCATGGAGCATTAAATATAGACGAAAATAAAAACTAACTGCACAGTTTAATTACCTATAATTTGTGAGATGATTTTTTTGAGCCTAGTTACTCCGTGATTTGATAATATTTGTCAAATAAAAATGAAATTGCTACAGTAGCTAAAAACTAAAATTTTTGCGAACTAAACAAGGCCTTATATTGTAGTTCATGCAAATTTAAAACTTGATCTTTAAATTAAATACTTGCCATTTTTATTACTTATGTATTGAATTGAGCTGCAAATTTTATCCTTATTTACAAGGGTGATAAATGGAATTTTTTGATATACATGTATTTTTTTTCATATGGCATACCCTATGAAAAAATCTTAGATCCGCCACTGATGGAAGCATGTAACAAGGTGAAAACATGACCAAAAGCTGTTATGGTTAAGTAACAAATAGCTTATCGAGTAGGTGCATATCTCCTCTCCAGTAGATAAGCTAACTACACAAACTACTCAACTTAGATTACCCTATCTCAGCAACAGGGCTGTTGGGCAGACTAGGCAGTCACAAGATCTATCTATAACTTGGTCAACTGTTGGTGAAATGAGTGAGCACTTTCTGGAAAGCTTATCAAATTTTCTACAACTCACTGTTAGACATCACAGGGTGATTCCTAACGGAAACAGGTCAAAACAGACAAAGTCTCAGGTCTGCTCTGGAAATTCCAGAGAGCAAGCACTTTGCAACAGCAACTTGCAACAGTCATAACTTCTAAAATATTCAGCCAAATGTTATGAAATTTTGACACAAGGTAGATGGGTAAGTTACCTACAAATTTTTTATAAACAAGTTTTCCAGCAAACTTCATCGTCATGCAGTTCTTATGGAATTTCTATCAGCTACACATAATTTGCTCTAGACAAGGCATAAATAGCAAAAATAATATTTTACCACATATTGAAAAAGTAACATTGATCCAAACCAAAAGTACCAGTAGCTATAACATGTCTAAGAAACATTATAAAACATCATGGAAAGGCCAAAACTTAGTTTTAATAGCCCCTTTTCTATTTATTGATTAATAAAGATGAATTAATGAGCATATAGCATCAGTGCTCCAAAAATTCCAACAAACTTACAGAAAGCTATTCATGCTTCAGCAAGGTTACTGTAAAAGTTTCATTGTCATTGGACATGTAGATCATAGTGTACAAAAATAATAAGCTATCAAAGGCATTAAAGGCACAAATGGGAAACCCTAGCAAAAAGTGTCAAACAACAGATTTCAGATTTTTCCTAGCTTTAATATCACTTGACTTGTTGTCTAGCAAGTTTCATCCAAAAAGGAGCTATAACCTATTTATTAAAAATCCCACAAGAGACTCCTATTTAAAGAAGGAAGAATCATAACTTCCTCCTGCAGCATCCAAAAATCATGAAATATTTCTCAGAGCCTACTTATAGCATAAGTGACATCCTCCTAAATTTCCATTGTCATAGGACTTATAGATTTAAAGATACAATTACCCTCTTTTTATTAGGGAATAAAAGAGATAAATCATAACTAAATATTTCTGCAAAACCATGTCATATTTCATATTTTTATTAAAAACTAGATCAACTAAAGAATATAACAAAATTTGAATCATTCAATTTGGATCTACCAAACTCGAGATATGAATTTTACAAACACAGCACTAAATCTACCAAAAACAAAACAGAGGGAGAGAGAGATAGAGACTGACAGGTGGACCCACTGGTCAGCGGGACCCACTCGACAGCGACACAGAGACAGGGAAAGCTCGTCGCCGGTAAAACTCGACGACGATGAGGTCTCGGCGGGATCCAAGGGCACGGTTGTGTTCCTCTCTTCAAGGCGGACCTAACGAGGTACGAAACCCTAACTCTACCGAGCTCGAGGGTGCTCGCCGGCGTGAATGGCGGCTCTACGGGCGGTACGACGGCATGGTGAGCCGATGTCGACACAGTTGAGGTTCACACCGAGCATCAGTGAGTCAATGGGAAACTATATGAACAAGAATGAGAGGAAATGATGGAGCAGGGAGGCTTGGCCATGTCGCCGGTGAGCATGGCGGAACTCCGGCGAGGTAGAAGCCGCTCGGAGCTCGGCAATGCCGCCTCACCTGGGCTTGACAGTGGCAAGGAAGGTGACGTCAAGGTAGAGGAGGCTCTGGTGAAGCTTTTGACGGGCTGGCTTGGCCGGAGACGGGGAGGAGAGCTCAGGCGAGGTAGCTGAACCGCGACGGAGCTCGCCGAGGAAGAAAGCGGGCGAGAGAGAGATGGTAGGGAGGGGAAATGGGCTCTGTCAGCGCTCAGGGTGCATCATGGCGTCAAGGAGGACGTGTTAGGGCTGACAGGCAGGGTCGCCGTCGACGTACGACCACCACAGGGTGTTCCACGCGTCGGTCGGCCGGTGATTGACGAAACTGAATCGATGTCGAACTTCGCCGTTGCAGTGACTGAAACTCAAAGTTTATCGATGTTTTACTTGCAATCTACTCGGTGGATTTGGCTCAAATTTGTTCCATTGGACAGAGCTACATGAGTACTACAGGTTTGCTTAAAGGATCATGGTCTAATTCACTCTAGATTTCAAAGTTCAAAGCTCCCAAGTACCCTACCTTGAAACTGCATTGCATTGGACTTAGCAAAATTTGGCTAAGTGTAAAAACAGCACTGAATTCTGTTTTATGGGCCACTTTTGAGCATGATACAGACATTTTAATGAAAGGGTCCCAAAATAACTCTTTTAGCTTGTACAATTTGCTACAACTTTGGTTCAAGGATCATTGCCATGCAAGGTCTCTAACACTGTTTTCATAAAAGGTATTGGAAAAGAGGTCTAGCAGGTCAATGTAGGTCAAACTAGGGTTACCATGACTTAGGGGCATTTTTGGGTGACACCTTCAGCATGAACATTATTCCAAAACATATTCTAAGCTTAGTTAAAGTATTTGTGGGTACAATAGACACTTAGTGGCATTGGTCATACTATGGCATACACATATATAAGCATTCCAACAATCCTTTCTATACAATTTCACATGAAATGACATATGATCATGGCAAGATGCTTATGAGTGAATGTGATAATGCTCATGCCAATGCAATGCAAATGCTTAACATGCAAGGCTAACACTAGAAGTGTTACAGCCCTCCCCCCTTACAAAAATCGCGTCGCGAGATTTGAAAGATGTACCATTTTTCATAGAAGGAGGGGTAAGTTGCTTGCAAATAATCTTCCCTTTCCCAAGTGGCACCACTTTCACTTTGATTGTTCCATAGTACTCTATAAAGTTTCATCACCCTCCCTTAGGTAACTCTTTCTTTGACATCAAGTACTTGTACAAGCTTCTCTTCATAAGATAGATCAGATTGTAACTTAATGCCTCTAGTTTCCACTCTTTCTTCGGGAATACGAAGGCACTTCTTGAGTTGAGACACATGGAATACAAGGAAAATAGCTCTCATCTCATAAGGTAACTGCACCTTGTAGGACACCTTGCCACTCTTTTCAATAATTTGGTAGGGACCCACATATCTAGGAGCAAGCTTCCTCTTCACACCGAAGCGATTTACTCCTTTCATGGGGGATACCTTTAGGTACACAAAGTCACATACTTCGAATTCGAGTGGTCTTCTCCTACAATCGGCATAGCTTTTTTGTCTAGCCTGTGCAGCTTCCATGTGTTTTTGGATGGTGAGAACCTGCTTGTCGGCTTCCTTGACAAAATCAATGCCATAGTATCTCCTTTCCCCAGGCTCGACCCAACTCAAAGGAGTCCTACATTTGCGGCTGTATAATGCTTCAAAAGGAGCCATTTGGATACTCTATTGGTAGCTATTATTGTATGAGAACTCAGCTAAGGATAGCCATTTCTCCCATGACCCCTTAGACAAGATGACACATGTCCTCAACATGTCCTCCAGAATTTGATTCACACGCTCAGTTTGACCGGAGCTTTGAGGATGGTAAGCTGAACTGCGAACCAATTTAGTACCAAGGAGTGAATGCAAGTGTTCCTAGAAATGAGCAGTGAACTGAGGACCTCGGTCTGAGATAATGGTTCGAGGTACTCTGTGCACTTGGACTATCTGAGAGAAATACAATTCAGCATAGTTGGATGGACAGTAGTTAGACCGCACTGGAATGAAATGAGCTGACTTGGTTAAGTGATCAACTATCACCCATATGGAATTGTAAACATTTTTGTGTATGGGGAAGTCCAACAATGAAATCCATGCTGATTTCTTCCCACTTCCAACCCGAAACTGAAAAAGGCTGCAACAGACCTACAGGTTTAAGATGAATTGCTTTTACCGTGCAGCAAGTGTCACACCTAGCAACATAGGCTGCATTTTCATTTTTCATCATTGTCCACCAGAAATGAGGTTTCAAGTCTTGATACATATTACTACTGCCAGGATGGATAGAGAGTTTAGAGGAGTGGGCTTCATCTAGAATTTTATTTTGCAGTTCACGGTCCTTGGGTACTACAAGTCGATCATCAAACCACAGCACACCGTTCTCATCTACCCTGAAATGCTTGGTGTCTTGCTCTTTCATTTTCCTTTTCCTTTTCATATGGAAGATACCAGGGCCGGTCTTTTGTAGTTCTATGATTTGGCTTTCTAGGGAACAACTCACTATAATGTTATGTAAGACCACGGGGTGCAACAAATTGAAGCCTTCTTCAAGGAGAGGTTTAACATGTTGTTTACGGCTGAGGGCATCTGCTACCACATTTGCTTTGCCCGGATGATAATGTACTTCAAGGTTATAATCTTTAATCAATTCTAGCCATCTTCGTTGTCTCATGTTAATCTCGGGCTAGGTAAAGATGTACTTGAGGCTTTTATGGTCAGTATAAATATGGCACAAATTGCCCAACAGATAATGCCTCTAGAGTTTCAATGCATGTACAACTGCCGCTAACTCCAATCATGGGAAGGATAATTGACCTCATGCTTCCTTAGCTGCCGAGAGGCATAAGCAATAACTCGGCCTTCTTGCATGAGAACACAACCCAAACTGGTGCCAGAGGCATCACAGAAGACATCAAATGGCTTTTCAATGTCAGGTTGTGCCAGAACAGGAGCCGTGGTTAACAAGTGGCATAAAGCATTAAAAGCAGCTTCACACTCCTAAGACCACACAAATTTCACATCTTTTTGCAACAGCTTGGTCATGGGTTTAGCTATCTTGGAGAAGTCAGGAATGAAGCAGCGATAATACTCGGCTAAACTAAGAAAACTCCAAACCTCGTGCATCGACATCGGGGCCTTCCAGTCTAGGACCTCTTGCACTTTGGAGGGGTCAACAGAGATCCCATCTTCAGACATAATATGGCCTAAGAAGGGCACTTTCTTTAGCCAAAACTCACATTTGCTGAACTTTGCATAGAGCTGGTGTTCTCGCAATCTAGTGTTCTCGCAATCCAGCGAGTACAATCCGAAGGTGCTTCTCATGATCTTGGGCATTTTCAGAATAAACCAGTATATCATCGATGAAAACCACCACAAACTTATCCAGTTCAGGCATGAACACTTAATTCATCAGGTACATAAAATGAGTAGGTGCATTAGTCAGGCCAAAGGACATGACTAGGTACTCATACAACCCATATCTGGTAGAGAAAGCCGTTTTAGGAACGTCCTCGAGTCAGATCATGATTTGATGATACCTAGATCTCAAATCAATTTTTGAAAATACTTTGGCCTTGTCTAATTGGTCAAACATAATATCAATTCAAGGCAGGGGATACTTGTTATTGATAGTCACGACATTAAGCGGATGATAGTCTACACACATACGGAGAGACTTATCCTTCTTCTTGACAAAGAGAGCCGCACAACCCCATGGAGAAGAGCTAGGCCAAATAAGACACTTCTCTAGGAGTTCTTGCAATTGCTTCTTCAGTTCTGCTAGTTCATTGGGTGGCATTCGGTATGACCTTCTAGAGATGGGTGCGGTGCCTGGAATCAGATCAATCTGACACTCAATGTCTCTGTCCAGAGGCAATCCAGGCCGATCCTCTAGAAAAACATCCAAGAACTCACACACTACAGGAATTTCTACCATAGTGAGTGGTTGTATAGAATTTGCAGTGTTATAGATGTCAACCTCTCTAGGAAGTTGGACTAAGAAAGCCTCTATACTATCGGGTTCCCTCAACATGATTACCCTTGTTGAGGTGTCTATCAACACACTATGGCCACTCATCCAGTTCATCCCCAGAATAACATCTATCCCCAAGCTAGGTAAAATTACAAGATCTGCTGAATAGTTCTGCCCTTCAATGGCGAGGTGTACATTTCTTACTACTCCCTCCGTCCCAAATTATAAGTCATTCTAAGAATCTTGGAGAGTCAAAGTTTTTCAAGTTTGACCAAATTTATATAGAAAAATAATAACATTTTTGGTACCAACCAAGTATCATTAGATTCTTTGTTAGTTATATTTTCATAGTGTACCTATTTTATGACATAAATCTTTATATTTCTCAATTTTTGGTCAAACTTGAAAATGCTTTGACTCTCTAAGATTCTTGGAATGACTTATAATTTGGAACAGAGGGAGTACTTGGTTAGTAGAGATTTGATTACCAGCAGCACTAATGCAAAATTTGTCCTTGTCAATGTCAACTACATTCTGCCCATGCTTAGATGCAAATGCTTGACTCATAAAAGAATGCGAAGCTCCAGAATCAAACAAGACAACTACAGGGTGTTGATTGACAAGAAACATACCAGCAGTAATCACTTCTCTAGCCAGAATTTCTTTGATGGTGGTGTAATGCGCATGGACGGGACGTACATTGCCCCCAGCTATAGAATTCCTCTTTGGATAAGGGCAATCTCTTAGCCAGTGTCCAACTTGCTTACAGTTGAAGCATGGACGATTAGCAGGGGAAGTATTAGAGCTCCCTTAGCCTGTGGAGCCCCTAGGAAGAGCAACAATGAAAGCTTTACGAACCCCAGTCTTCACATTAGTCTTCTTCTGAGGTGACTTATATCTTGTCATAGCATTGGGTGGTCGATAAGCCGGCTTTGCTACAACAGGAGCCTTGGATTGCGAGGCACCTGCTTCATAGGCCCTCTTACGGTTCTTGGAAGCAACATAGATAGCATTTGAATTCTCTTGGGTCAAGGCATCACTCACAAACTCATTAAAGGTGGTACTCTTGTTATTATCCATGTCCTTTATTAGCTTGGGGCTAAGCCCCCTCTTAAAACTAGCAAGCTTCTTAGCCTCAGTGTCCACAAACTCAGTGGCATAGCAAGACAAGTTATTGAAAGCATGAAGATACTTAGTCAGACTCTTGGTGCCCTGAGTCAAATTCATGAACTCATTATGGTTGATAGTCATTAAGCCCTGAGGAATATAAGTATCCCTGAAAGCAATTTTGAATTGATCCCAGGTCATTGTGGCATTAGCAGGCAAGGTGGTCCTGTAGCGACTCCACCAAACACCCACTCTGCCCTATAACTGATGTGCTGCATACTTCGTTTCCATCTCCTCAGTCACCCTCAACAAGCGAAACTTCTGCTCAAGAGTGTTGAGCCATTCATCGGCTTCCAGAGGTTCAAAGGCTTCCTTGAAAACTGGTGGCTTAGTATCCTGGAAGTCCTTGAAGTTACTATATTGATTTGGTTCTCTGCCTTGACAGGGAGTGCGACCACCTCGGTTCTGCTATGCCATAGTACGCATGGCCTCATTCAGCATCCGCTGACCCTCAACAAGAGTTCAGCAGGTGTAGGTGGGGGAGGAGGTGGCTGTGGCGGCACCTCATTATTGACAGAATGAGTATTGCAAGCCATCTGCACAAGGTACACCAAGTAATCATTTAGGATGACAAAATAATTGTCAATGAATCTCAATTGATGCCATACGGAATTTACAAAAATAAATCCATATAATACAAGGTACAATAATTAATTTCCACAATAAGCATCATCCATGTTACTGGTTAACACTTGCAATCATTCATGACCACAAAATTTCTCAGGGATTAAAAGACACCACTGAAAATTATTTAAGCTCAACATAGACATGGAGCATCACATACGAGTTCAAACGGTTACACACAGCCATTGTCACAGCTTAAGTCTTACATAGAGGACATCACAACTAAACATCCATAGAGTTCCAACTGAATTTTCAGATTACATATCTAGTACATAAGAAATAGGAGCATCAGTAGCAGCCAAAAATCAGTCAGACAAACAAGGCCCAAACCGAGTAAATTCATGCACTCATCCTACAAGCCAAGTGATATTTGCTAGGCCTGTTTTCCTAGAACAGCAGGGAGTCAACAACCAAATTTGGATGATGTTGGCAGACTTAGTGTCTGACTAGTAAACAATGTATTCCATGTAGCAAATCAGAGAGGTGCCACAAATGAAACATGTTTACAGTAATTCAGACACAGGGTGTTATAAGTCTACTTGAATAGGAGGTTTGTTCCTCTATGTTATGTGCTGGGAGTGGGGGTGCTAATGATGGTGGAGAATGGATCTTGCTGATCAGGTGCACCCTATGCCTCCTTATATAGTCTAGATGTAGGGTTTACAAAGTAATCTCTGATCGGTTAAGGTTTTTCTTAGTTTGTTATAAGAATCTCTAGGTCGATCTATGCCTTGTTGAAAGCCCTAGTTTGGTTTTGGATAATGGATGAAACTTAGGGACTAATCATTATGCTAAGTGTAGACATGAAATGATAAGTCCCATGGCAAGTGGTGGAGCCTAGAGGATCATTGTGATGGTGGTGATGACCACAAGGTGATGAGTGCTTGGGCTTGGAAAAGAAGAAAGAGAAAATAAAAAAGCTCAAGGTAAAGGTATAAGTGTTAGAAGCTTTTTGATTTGCACTCAAGACACCATAGAGGGTGTGAGTGATTTAGGATTGATAGCCGTACTATGAAGATGGGTGAAACTCATATCGAAACGCGGTTGTCAAAGTGTCACTAGATGCTCTAACTCATTGCATATGCATTACAATCTAGTGTGAGTGTTAACTGCTTTGAGAAAATGATTATAAAAATGCTAAACACATATACATGATGATCTACACATGGTGGTGTTGGCACATTTGCAAAGAAGGTGGAATTTGAGGGGTAGAGGGGATTTGGGATCTACACATGATTCGATGCTTTTGTGGAAATGAAATGCCTTTTTTCCACTACACCAAAGACGGATTTGAAAAGGTGGAGAAGTCACGAGCATCAGACACTGCTTACTATCATATTGGATGTTGGGGCCGCGTCCAATGTGCACTGGGCATTTCAGCATAGTGCTAGACGGTGCATCAACACGCTTGACGCTCAGGTATGAGACATGGCTAGAACACTATTGATCATCTCATGCATAGTGACATCAATAGAGTCACGAGCGAGGAATTTTGGTGATGCACGCATCAGATGCTGGCAACATCTAATGGACACCCAACTGATGTGTTCAATGGTGATTTTCACCATCTGGAACCTCTCTGAGTTGCGTCCAATGTTGAAGGCTCAGTGTCTGGTGGTTTTCATTAGAGTGTTTGACGCCCTTTAACTGTGACGCTAACTAACTTTGTGACCATTGGAGTTTGATGCACGAGATTCAAAAGAGGGACGTGTGGCGTCCGTGTATGCATCAGATGCTGGGTGCTAGCATCTAATGGCTAATCATCATAGCGTCTAACACCCCCAATTTGTGTGCAGTGAGTGAGCAAACAACTCTATTTGTTTAGGGGTGTCTATAAATAGGTGTTGCCCAGCTTGGGCTCACCCTCTTCGCCATTTTTATTGACATAGCAATCTTGTGAGCCTACTAACACACTCCCACTCTATTACATAATTGATTCTTCATCTTTATGAGATTGGGAGAGCATCCAAGTGCATTGCTTGAGTAATTGCATCTAGAGGCACTTGATGGTTGTGTTTTACTGCAGGATTCGTTTGTTACTCTTGGAATTTGCTGACTCCTAGATGGCTTGGAGCAGCGAGGATCGTTGAGCCAAGGTTGGTGATTGTCTTTGGCTCTGATCATGGTGATTATGAGGGGTTCTTGTGCCTTCCCCGGTGGAGTGCCAAAGGCAACTCTAGTGGATTGTGCGTGTCATTGAGCTACCTCACTTGTGGGTAGGTTCTTGCAGTGTCCAAGTGTGGACAAGGTTCGTGCTACACCTCATAGCTACCGAACCACCAAGTGTTGGTCAATGTTGACGGTCCTTAAGTATCAAATTTAATTATCAAATAAACAAAGAAAAGGATCCAAATGAAATCAACATCTAGACTTAGGGTTTTATCTGACAGAATTCCATGAGTTTTGGTGTTTGT
>Ga0182004_10005468_pt1 | contig 10346 bp, 14 predicted proteins | sample Sormic07211540_1_FD_120479 | JGI IMG/M metagenome (GOLD analysis project Ga0182004, IMG submission 120479) | Endophyte microbial communities from Sorghum bicolor roots, Mead, Nebraska, USA - 072115-40_1 MetaG | ecosystem: Host-associated > Plants > Roots > Unclassified | place: USA: Nebraska...
AACCCCATAGCCTGATGATTTTGCTGAGGGATCTGTGGAAAGACAAACTGCCCTGTCCATCCACTGTTAGCATTCATCGGCATAGGACCTACCGATGACTGGTAATTGGGCATCATCATTGAATTGACATACCCTGGCTGTGTCATAAACCTCTGTTGCGTCGGCATTGGATCTACCGATGCATTAGGCATCTGGAATGTTGTAGCTTGAGAATTCCCAGTGTAAGGTTTTCTAGTAGTAGTTGTAGAATACTGGGGGTTCTGATTCATCGGCATATTTGGAGGTGCCGATGCCATAGGAGCCTTGCGTGTCACGTCAGCCACTTGAGATGTCCCAGGAATTTTTGCCATCAATTCTGGGGGCATACCATAACCCCACCAGTTGAGAGGAACAGTCCCTGACACCACCGATGCCAATAGATCTGTGGCAAGTTTGATTTGCACATCTGACGTATATGGATTAGTGGTCATCGGTGTAGATTGCGCATTAGTCATCCCTAATGTACTTGGAGAAGAAGTAGCTTCTGTGCCCGCAACGGCCGTACTAGCCGATGGAGCTGTAACCACCGGTGACCCTGGCTGATGATGGGCAGGACCCACATAAGATGGTGGTACTTGTCATTCCTTGAAAGTTATAGCCACAACATTGCAAACCGTGTTGGACAGTATGCCAGCTTGATTGATCAGAGCACGGTTGACAGCACCATCAACCATCTCTTGCAATTTACCAGGATTGGCTTCAAAAGTTATTTGCCGAGGCACCGGCAATGCTTCCTTTTGGATCACTTCATCACTCCTGTTGATACTGAAGGATTTCAAGCATAGCTGCTTGTAGTCCTCCATGGCTTTTGCTCATCTCTGAGATTGGCTTCCGTCACTGGGATGACGTTCTCCAAGTCGAAATCGGTGTTCGACATGTTGATCTTGATGTTGAATCTGTGTCCCACTAGGCGTGCCAAAAGATGTGTTGATGCAAAAGCTGATCTGCAAACACAAAGGGCTAATACCCGATTCAAACGTTAAGGCGTGACAGCCGATTTGACCTTACAATCGACAAAGGTGGTAACTCGAACACTTTGGTCCCGACAACAGCGATGCGCCCGGATGTCACGACCAAGAGGTGCTCACGCGGAACTTGATAACGCTCCGAGTTTGACCCGACGAATTCCTAAGAACTCATAATAAAAGGAAAATATGACGAAGTCGTCGAAAAAGTAGATGCTGGAATATGAGTAAAAACTTGTGTTTGATTGATTGATAGATGCTTCATTACATTGCCCTAGGGTCTACATTTATACCCTGTCCAAAGAGCTACAACTAGACACGACTAGGACTCAAATTCCAAATTAAACGGAACCCGTATACAAAACGCACACTAATAACTAAGGAAAACATTAAACTATCCTCTACTAGCAATCGGTATACTACCACGAGTCAATCGGCAACCTCCGCATTTTTCTTCAGGGTCATGGGCACACTGCCTGTCACAATCATCGGCAAACACCAGCACTGGTCATCGGCACGAATACATCACCACTTCTGGACTTGGCCATATTCGATTGTTTCCCCATTGACACCAACCTTCATCGGCAACTCCCCTGTAGACTAGTCACCATTGCCCCCTCTGCCGATCTACACTTCATTAACTCCAGATACGTATCCCAAGATACGTGTCCAAAAACAGTGTCAACATCTTCATTCATGCACTTTCAAGCGTAGTGCCACAACTTTGCATATCGCAAGTAAGGATGGTTAGGAAGGCCAATCTGGCATTCCTAATTATTGTTACCAGACTACACTATTAAGGCTGATGCCCTCGAGTTGCCTTGGGTTATCTCTCTGATGTAGCGATAGTTACGATATGTCAACACCCGACATGTCCGGTGCTATTGCTAAGGATGGATCTATGGTCTATTTTTAGTAGTGACGCTAAGAAATGCCAACAAGCATTTCTGGCACCGCTACCGGGAAAGGCAAAAATCATACTGGCATAAACATTGAACTCATAATAAGCATTGGTACCCATAGATTAAGTAGGACAACTTTACCAGTTTTCTTCCTCTTTTTATTGGAATGAAAACTGGATAGTGTATGAGTGGTTTCAACTTGCCGGCAAACTTCAACAGCAATCCGGAGGCACTCCTAAGGAAGAAAAGGACTCGTGTCGTTTCTTCCTCTTCCACGCCGCTGACAGTCGAACCAATCACCCCCGCACCATCCGTTTCAACCACCATGGCCAGGTCACTCCGCGACTATTCCACCCCACTGTTGCCAATGTGCCCATTGGGCCCGCAGTCAACACTAGGAATGGAAACTTCAAGCTTTGCACTTGCCTACTTACGATGGTGCAGACAAACTAGTTTTGTGGTTTGCCAAGTGAGGACGCAAACACGCATCTACAGAACTTCCTTGAGCTATGAAAAACCATCATCATCAAGGATGTCACACCTGAAAGCGTCAAGCTCTGCTTGTTTCCCTTCTCCCTCTCGGGGAAGGCGAAGCAATGGTTCTACCAGAGCAAGGAAGCTGTCAAACACGTGGGACAAATGTTTCGCAGCGTTCCTTGTGAAATTTTGCCCCATGAGCAAAACAAATGCTCTGAGGGGAAAGATATCAAACTTCTAGCAGACTTCATTCAAATCCATTCCTGAGGCTTCGGAAAGGCTCCAGGAGTACATCCGGGCCTGCCCCCACCACGGGATGGAAGATTGGCTCATGCTTTAGAATTTCTATGAGGGGCTCACACCCATGTCTAAGGGGCACGTAGATGCCACAGCTGGAGGTGCATTCCTTTCTCTCAACATTAATGAAGCTACTGCCCTCATCGAGAAGATGGTGGAAAATCAAAGTTGGGGAGAAGGAAGGATGTTGACACCATTTGTGGACACGTATCTTTGGACACATATCGGTAGGCATAGAGGTGGTAACTAAGTTCGCAGAGGAGTTGCCGATGAGGGTTGGTGCCGATGAGAAAACGACAAGATATAGCCAAGTCCAGGAGTGATGATGGATCCGTGCTAATGACCAATACTGGTGGTTGCTGATGACTAATGTTGATGGTTGCCGATGGCTGATATTGATGGTTGCCGATGGCCACAGAAGGTGATTCGCCGATGAATACAGAAGAAGGCGCGAGGGTTGATGATCAATGGTGATAGTGTGCCGATAGGTTGTGAAAGATAATTTAATGCTTTCAATAATTGTTAGAGTTTGTTTTGTATACGGATTCTGTTTAATTTGGAATTCGAGTCCTAGTCGTGTCTGATTGTAACCCTATTGAACAAGGTATAAATGTAGACCTGCGGCAATGTAATGGATATACACAATTAATCAAACACAATTTTTTATATCTAGCATCTACTTTTTGACGACTTTGTCATCTTGCATATTTTCTCTTTTACTACGAGTTCTTAGGAATTCATCGAGTCAACCTCGGTGTGTTCTCGAGTTCCGCATGAACACCTATTGGCCGTGGCATCTGGGCGCATCGCTGTTGTCGGGACCAAAGTGTTCGAGTTACCACCTTTGTCGATTGTAAGGTCAAATTTGCTGGCACGCCTTAACGTTTGAATCGGGTATTAGCCCTTTGTGTTTGCAGATTCACTTTTGCACCAACACATCTTTTGGCACGCCCGGTGGGACTGACATTCAACATCAAGGTAAACATGTCGAACACCGATTTCGACTTGAAGAACATCATCCCCGTGACAGAAGCCAATCTCAGAGATGAACAAAAGCAAGCTATGGCAAAAGCTATGGAGGACTACAAGCAGGTATGCTTGGAATCCTTCAGTATCAACAAGAGTGGCGAGGTTATCCAGAAGGAAGCATTGCTGATGCCTCGGAAAATTACATTTGAAGCCAGTCCTGGTAAACTTCAAGAGATGGTTGACAGTGCTGTCAATAGTGCTCTGATCAATCAATCTGCTATGCTGTCCAATACAGTTTTCAATCTTGTGGCTAGAACTTTCAAAGAAGGACAAGTACCACCATCTTATGTGGGTCCTACCTATCATCAGCTAGGGTCATCATCGGTCACCGCTCCATCGGCTACTATGGCCGTTGCGGGTACAGAAGTTATGTCTCCTCTAAGCACATTAGGGATGACTAATGCGCAATCTACACCGATGATGACTAATCCATCAACATCAGAGGGACAAGTCAAACTTGCTACAGATTTGTGGGCATCAGCAATGTCAGGGTCTGTTCCTCCCAACTGGTGGGGTTACGGTATGCCCCCAGAATTGATGGCAAAAGGTCCTAGAACATCCCAAATGGCTGATGTGACAGGCAAGGCTCCTATGGCATCGACACCTCTAGTATCGCCGATGACACAGAATCCCCAGTATTCCACAACTACTACTGCAAGACCTTTCACTAGGAATTCTCAAGTACCAACGTTCCAGATGCCGAATGCATCGACAGATCCCATGCCGACGCAGCAAAGGTTTATGACATAGCCAGGGTATGTCAATTCAATGATGATGCCCAATTACCAGTCATCAGCAGGGCCTACACTGATGAATGTTAATAATGGGTCGACAGGGCAGTTTGTCTTCCCACAGATGCCTCAGTAGAATCATCAGGCTATGGGGTTTCAACAGGGACCAATGCAACCTGGATTTCCGAATCAAGGGTTGATCAACCAGCCGATGAACCTTGGTCAGCAAGTTGGTGGTCAATAGGCAATGGCTAACCCAATGTTCCCTGGTGGTCAACACGTGGAAGCTTATCAGCAGATGCCTGATCCACAACCAGTTTATCGGCAAGATGCCGATGCTTATTGGGCCGATAAGATAGCTGAAGTTATGAGAGACCAATTTGGGATAAAACCCAATGTCAACACTTACTCTTATCGGACACCGTATCCTCTTACATATGACTTAATTCCACTTCCAAATCCGTACAAGATGCCAGATTTCACCAAATTTTCTGGGCAGGATGATACGTCAACCATGGAGCATGTTAACAGGTTCATCATCCAGTGTGGGGAACCTGCTAACAGAGATGAGTTAAGGGTTCGCTTATTCTCGTCATCTTTGTCTGGATCGGCCTTTACATGGTTTATTTCGTTATCTCCAAATTCAGTCATCACTTGGGCCGATCTAGAGAAGCAATTTCACAAATACTTCTTTTTTGGAGTTCATGGGAAGAAGATTACCGATTTAGTCAGGCTCAAGCAACGTAATGATGAATCGGTTGAAAGCTTTCTGGAAAGGTTGCGAGATGTCAAGAATAAATGCTATAGTCTGGTTCTGGACGATCGGCAGCTAGCCAATTTGGCTTTCTAGGGATTGTTGCCACATATCAGATACAAGTATGCTTCTCAAGAGTTCGAAAGTTTGAGCCATTTAGTGCAGAGGATTTCGGACCAAGATATCAAGGCTTTTGAACCTAAAAGGGCATGGAACAAAAAGGTGTCGTTTGTCGATGAGGCAACAAGCTCAGACTCTGATGAAGAACCAGTCATCAGCTTGGCAGAGTGGGTAAAGAATAAGAAGCCGATGTCTTGTCCTTTTGGACATAAAGAACTAAAAAAGTTTGCATTCGATATCACCAAGGCTGATAGGATATTTGACATTTTACTTCTAGAGGGGCAGATTAAGTTGTCACCCAATCAAGTGATTCCATCGGCAGAGGAATTAAAAAAAATTAATTACTACAAATGGCATAATGCGACATCTCATAGTACAAATGAGTGCAAAGTTTTGAGGGAACAGTTGCAATCGGCTATAGAATTTGGGAGAATTAAGTTTGATAGCTCTAAAGCTCAAAAGCCGATGAAAATTGACCAACATCCTTTCCCTACAAATATGTTGGATGCTAAGGGAAAGACAAAGGTCTTGACATCAGAAGCAGCTGAAAGAAGCGCATCGGTGGATGCTCAACACCAGATTACTGCCGATGATGCCAAAGGCAAGGGTTTGATCCAGGAAGGAACCAGCTCAGGGAGGCCTCCCTGATCTGGCATTGTGATTACTCATAGAAGGCATCGGGAGACCTGGCAGCAGCGTGAAGATCGGTATCGGCGCCAACAGGAGGATCATCGTTGGGAAGAAGAAAGACGCCGACAAGAGTGGAATCGGCATAGAGATCACTAGAACTGTCCATTCTTCATCCACTGTTGGGAGCAAACCATATAGTTACCAACTATCAGCGACCGCCCTGAGTGCAATGGCTATAACCGGTATGATAGATCAAATCGGCAGTATCAGAACGATGATCTGTGTTTTAATGGGCCGATTAGGGGAAGAGCCTCAGTGCATGATCGGCTGGGGGGCAGGCTCAGTGTGCATGACAGACTTGGTGATCATGTTGAGTATTTTCCCAGAAACCAAGAAGAGCTTGAAGAGATGGCGGATGCACGAGTTCCCGATGAGTTCATACTTTGCAGAGATGCTAATACTTATCGAGTGGAATCAAGAAAACATCATCACCAATCGATAAGACAACCACAACTTCCTCCGTGTTGTACTAAGGGGTTGACAAGGACACAAAAGAGGAGGTTGCAGAGAGAACGGCAAGAAGAACTGAGCAAAGGAGAGAATTCTACTAAGTCTGGAGATCGGCAGTAGTCAGGAAAAAGTTCATTGGCGGATGTTAATATGGTGTTTATGTTGCCGATGGAATTCCTTGCGCCTTTCAGTGATGATGAGGAAGTAGATTTTTCTGACCAAATAGCTCAGTTGGCTCTAGATCCGATGACGGCTATTTTTGAAAAGCCCACCGATAGTGAAAGACAACATCTTAAAGCCCTATTTGTCAAAGGCAGGATTGATGGACAGCCGATGACAAAGATACTTGTTGATGGTGGGGCTGCTATCAATATTATGCTGTATGCAGTCTATCGGAAGCTTGGGAAAGGAGATCAACTTTTAATCAAGACCAATATGATGCTGAAAGATTTTGAAGGGAATGTGTCTCCAGTCAAGGGAGCTATATGCGCTCAGTTGACCATGGACAGCAAAACCTTGCCGACAACTTTCTTTGTCAACAGTGGAAAGGGTGCTTACAATTTGCTGTTGGGCAGAGATTGGATTCATGCCAATTGTTGCATCCCGTCTACAATGCACCAATGTTTGGTTCATTGGGTAGGTGACAAGATTGAAATTGTCCGAGGAGATTCTTCATATGTCATTGCATCGGCGGAGGCAGATACCTATGAAAGGACCAGATGCATTTCAGGGGAGATTTGGGAGAAGGATTTTCTCAAAGTTGCTGACTATGAAATTCCACCGATCCAAGCAGTCGGTTCCGATGCGGAGTTTTAATGGATAGGTTCGCCGATGATGGAAAATGAGGCCAGGGGTTTACATCGGCTGATGATTTAGTAGAAATAGATATAGGTAGTGGTGATAGGCTAAGGCCTAGTTTTATTAGTGCTAAGTTAGATTCTGAGTATAAGCAACAATTAACTGATTTGTTAAAGGAATATAAAGATTGCTTTGCTTGGGATTATACCGAGATACTTGGTTTAGACCGATCTATTGTTGAACATCGGTTGCCTATCAAGTCTGGATTTCGGCCACATCAGCAACCAGCTCGCCGATGCAATCCTAATATTCTTCCTGATATTAAGGCCAAAATAACTAAACTTATCAAAGCTAAATCTATTCGGCAATGTCGGTATGCCGAGTGGATTTCCAATGTTGTTCCAGTTTACAACAAGAAGGGAAGCTTCGAGTCTGCATCGATTTCACAAATCTTAACAAGGCTACACCGATGGATGGTTATCCAATGCCAGTTGCCGATTTGCTGGTTAATGCTGCAGCTGGACATCGGATCATTAGCTTTATGGACAGCAATGTAGGATATAATCAAATATTCATGGCTAAAGAAGATATTCCAAAGACCACGTTCAGATGTCCGGGTCATGTTGGGTTGTTCTAATGGATTGTCATGACTTTTGGCTTGAAGAATGCTGGTGCTACTTATCAGAGGGCTATGAATTTTATCTTCCATGAGTTCATCAGCAAGCTGGTCGAAATCTATATTGATGATGTAGTGGTTAAGTCTGGAGATTTCACAAAACATCTTGCCGATCTACAAAAGGTGTTGGAGTGCACAAGGAAACATGGTTTAAAAATGAATCCTAATAAATGTGCATTTGGTGTATCAGCAGGGCAATTTCTTGGTTTCATGGTGCATCAAAGAGGAATTGAAATTAGTAGGAGGTCTATTGATGCTATCAACAAAATAGTTGCCCCCACCAACAAAACTAAACTCCAATCTTTGATCGGCAAGATAAATTTTATCAGGCGATTTATATCTAATTTGTCTGGTAAGATTCGTGCTTTTAGTCCTTTGCTTAAGTTGAAATATGATCAAGAGTTTGTGTGGGGAAAAGCGCAACAATCAGCATTGGACGAAATCAAGAATTACTTAACAAATCCTCCAGTCTTAATTCCACCTCAGCAAGGAAAACATTTCAAATTATATTTATCTACCGATGGAATGGTCATCGGTTCAGCTCTGATTCAGGAATTTGAAGGGAAGGAACGTGTAATTTATTATTTTAGTAGAAGACTGGTTGATGCTGAGACAAGGTATTCGGCAATTGAAAAGTTATGTTTATGCTATATTTGTCATGCATTAAGTTGAGACACTATTTGCTATCGGCCGAATGCACCGTTATATGTAAGGATGATGTAGTCCAATACATGCTATCTATGCCGAATATGAGTGGTAGAATCGGTAAATGGATTTTGGCGCTGTCAGAATTTGATCTGTGTTATGAATCGGCTAAGGCAGTTAAAGGAAAAATTATGGCCGATTTTGTGACTCAACATTGCGGTGTAGTGGGGACTTTGGAAATTGTTCCTTGGACGCTCTTCTTTGATGGATCCACATGCGACCGGGGGGCAGGAATCGGTATAGTGCTAATTTCTCCTCGAGGAAAAAAGTATGAGTTCTCTTTGCCGATTGTTGCTACATCAACGAATAATCAAGCCGAATACCAAGCTCTAATCAAAGGGTTAGAATTGTTGAAAGAAGTTCATGCCGATGCTGTTGAAATCTTTGGTGATTCTATGCTTGCTATAAATCAATTGGCTAGGAGTTATGAATGCCGAAGTGAGGTTTTGGTGAACTATTATGAGAAGAGTATGCAACTATTGAAGGAATTCAAGGATTTTCGATTAGAGCAGGTTCCTCGATTACATAATGAAGAGGCTAATCGGTTGGCTCAGTGTTGACGGTCCTTAAGTACCAAATATAATCATCAAATAAATAAAGAAAAGGATCCAAATGCAACCATCACCGAGACTTCCTAGGGTTTTATCTGACAGAATTCCATGAGTTTTGGTGTTTGTCTATTTCTGCAGGGTGTTATCAGGAAATATGGATGAAAGGCCCACATATCAGGTTTACATAGAGATATTAATGTGCCGCGCAATTTTCTATCATCTAGAAGACTCCAGAAGCCACGGGAACGAACGGGAAGCCGAGCGGGCTCGGGGACAAGGTGCCCGCCCTAGTGTTTCGGCCAATCACGTTCTACTTCGCGGATCATGCTCCACCGACCTAAAGGATCAAGGAAAACCGTGCGATTAATGTCGGTTTCATCCGACGGCCCAGATTCACTTGAGGGGACTATATAAGCAAGCCCCCTGGCCCCTGGAGGAGGCACCCCTTCATCCTTATTCATTATTCATAGACAGAGCAAAACCTAAGGTTTGGAGATGAGGGCTATCCTCTCATCTCTAAACTAGAGTAGATTTAGATAGTAGCGAGATGGAGAGCGAGGGAGGATTGGAGGAGAGGCCGGCCTGTCGGTTCTTCCTCCTGTTGTACTTCGCCATGATCAAGCTCTAATCAAGCTTGCTCATAGGATGACTCTGGTAATCTACTTCTATTTCATTATGCAATTACTATCCATGTATGTTCTGGTTCACAACTTTTTTGAATACTTTAATCTATAGGACGCTATAGGTGAGAGTTGTAGTATAGGTGTAGTATAGTTGTAGTATAGGTGAGCATATGTGTGTCTTACTTTTTCTTTTCTTTCGAGGTTCCGGGCACTTGCCCCTTTTTATTTCCTCAGTTTTTTCTTTTTCTCTCTCTTTTTTTTAGAGAGCACTCATCTCCTGAAACAGTATAGCAAGTGGTAGTAACCAAGATAACTCGAGCATTTATTTCATAGGGAAAAATAGAAATGTTTTTGGCTATTCTCTCCCGGATTAGGAGTAGAATACTTTTAGGTGAATCTGGAGATGGAATTGAGTGGATGTATGTGGATGCATACTTCTGGAGTAGAAGCAGCATGTATGAGTGAACGTGCAAGTGAATCTTGATTTTAACCGCATGACAAGCTCCTAAGGGTCTACACAGCTTGACCACACTCAATGC
>Ga0182004_10005469_pt1 | contig 10345 bp, 5 predicted proteins | sample Sormic07211540_1_FD_120479 | JGI IMG/M metagenome (GOLD analysis project Ga0182004, IMG submission 120479) | Endophyte microbial communities from Sorghum bicolor roots, Mead, Nebraska, USA - 072115-40_1 MetaG | ecosystem: Host-associated > Plants > Roots > Unclassified | place: USA: Nebraska...
ATTAAATAAAGATAAAAATAAAAATTAATTACATAGTTTAACTGAAATTTGTGAGATGAATCTTTTGAGCCTAGTTACTCCGTGATTGGACAATGTTTGTCAAATAAAAACGAAAGTGCTACAATAGCAAAAAAGTAAAATTTTGCGAACTAAACAAGGCCTACGTACTCTGCGCACCCTCGCTAGCTAGCTCCTTCCAGCACTACTCTACGAATTATGCTGCCTTCCTGCTGTATTTACAAACAATAATATCTTATGTGCCGCGCGCGCGAGCAGCGCGCTTTAGGCATGTGATTTCGGTGTGATCGACGATCACACACACGGTGTGGCCGGCCGGCACACCGTTTTTATTTGCAGAGTTTGACTACTAGCTAGCTGATTACTCCCTCCGTACCTATAAAGAAAGTCGTTTTAGACAAGGTTTGAGTCAAAAATTAGAAATATAAATTATGAATAACTTTTAAGTTATTGAATTTGGAAATATGAAAACCATAAGAATAGATTTGTCTTAAAAAATACTTTCATAAAAATATAGATATACTACATTTTCATAAATATTTTTATAAAAATAAAGAGTCAAAGTTAGACTTTGGAGACCGTATTATTGTCCTAAACGACTTTTCTTTATGGGTATGGAGGGAGTATTCCACAAACATCTTTTAGCTACTTGCTCCGTCCCAGCCGTAGGTATAGGAGTACGTACGTGTGATGAGAGTAGTAGTAGTACTCCAAGTTATTCGAGCTGTGGTTATTGCAGAGAAATCAAAACTCACGTACTTATATATCCACATGTAACTAGCGTACTAGGTTAAAAGTTCAACACAGGCTCTTTAACTAACTTCCAGTTACTTTAATCGTGAGAAATCTGAGCAGATCCTGTGGCTTCAGCTAAATGCATGTCACTAGCTCGTAGTACTTTCCTCGCTCCTAGTAGTAGTAGTAGTACATGACACATGAGAGACGGTGTGTGTGTGAGAGAGAAGGGGGTGGGACTGTGGGAGAGCTGCTACTAGCGCGTAATAAAACGACAGCTTCGCATCATTAGCTCACGTATCAATATTCCGTGTGTGTCAGACGCACCATGTGTCAACATGTCTAGTGTCGGGCTTTGTCGCAGTACTGTGGCTACTACGTGATGCACATAATGCGTGGAAGCTTTCTTTTCAACCTGCAGCAAGCTAGCTAGCAAAAGCTGGCTCTACCCCACGTCCCCACCCGGCCCACCAGTTAATTGGCCAAACTGATGACTCGTTACAGCGAGTAATAATCAATGAGCCTGATCAATTCACCGTACCAGAAGGTACCACACGCCCGGCTGGCCTCTGTCATCGTACGAACCGGCACCGGCCGGTGTGATCGATCATCGTTAATAACCGAAAGGCATGCAGCAGAACATCGAAATTTACTACTACTACCTCGGTCGTTCAAAAAAAAAAAAAACAATATACTCTATCCGTCCTAGAATAAGTGTTGCTATGATATTACTGTCTATCAAAATTTCAAAAGTTTGACTAGATTTATACTAGAAAATATTAGCAATGTTTGCATTTTCAAATAAATTTCTTATGAAAAAAGATTCAATAACATATCTAATGATACTAATTAATTACTATAAATATATTTTTTATATTATTTTGCAAATTTAAAAGCATTTAACTTCTCGAGAAGTGAGAACGACACTTATTTTAAGACAAAAGAAGTACATTTGAATGGAGTAAAAATTACCAAAAACAAACTAATAATTATGATTCTAAATAGGTATACTAAGTAAGGCCTTGTTTAGTTCCAAAAAATTTTAGAAAATCGACACTGTAGCACTTTCGTTGTATTTGACAAATATTGTTCAATTATGGACTAACGAGGCTCAAAAGATTCGTCTCGTCAATTCCGACCAAACTATGTAATTAGTTTTTATTTTTGTCTATATTTAATACTCTATGTATAGTCTAAAGATTCGATGTGACAGAGAATCTGAAAAACTTTACAAATTTTTTTTGGAACTAAACAAGGCCTAAATATATTTTATGATTAATTTAATGGGCTCGATTGGCTGCTAGTTTTAACAGCTGTAGCTATAATGACATTCGTCGTTTTTGTAATAGTGTTTTATGTCTAGCCGCTGCAACAGCCACAACTGGCAAAATAGCATCGATGAATGCTATTTATTTGATATTACAAATATTAGTACCTCTTATGTTTTTATTTTAGTAAATTTTTTCAATATATTAATATTCATAGAAGTGAGTCACGTTAAAACATTTATATGTTTTATGGTTATTTATACAAACATTTTTTTTGCAACAAAAGATGTTGATATTAAGAGAGAATAAAATGGTAATTTAGAGGTAATTTTAAGAGGTTATGTAAAACATATGCCATAATAACACGTGGGTAATTAGATGCAAAACTATGTTTACTTTAGATCATGTTTATTAATGATACAGTAGATTCGTGGATTACTTTATGTTGTTCACCACATAGAGGTGGGTAATTAGTTAGGAAATAGTAGAATAGATTCAATGGTCAGGAGATGTTTCTATTTTCTTTGACAACTTTTAGGATTTTTTCAATTAGTCTTGCGAGGATTGCTTGGGAGGCCAGGATTTCTAGTTAGCATTTATCATTTTTTCTAGAGTGATATGTATTTAGTTGGGAGGTTAGATTTACCTTTCCTTTTCTAGCATGATACATAGATACTTAAACCTAAGCTTAAGTTATATAAGCTCTTGTTGTATCACGTTCTGTGACATCATGAATCAATAGTTTAGCTTTGAACTTTAAGTCTATTTGTTGCAAATTTTTATCCATATGTAGAGTGGAAACTTTAGTGCTTAATGTGTCTTTTAAAAGTTGGTATTAGTATTTACATGTATATTTGAGAGTCATTTTTGTTTCTATAAACTGAGATGAACAATTTTGATACAAATTAAAATGTATTACTTTATATTATCTTTTGTAATGGTAGAGATATAAAACTTACACAAAAAAAATTAGAAGTTACCTTAAACTATGTTTCAAAATGAAAAAGGTCAGTAACTTAATTTACAAGCTATTTGAATTATATTTTATAATGGTAGAGGTGGGTAATTTAGATATGAATTTAGGAGGCAATTTTAAATTATATTTTATAACAGTAGAAGTTTTATTTATTTACAAATTTATGGGTTATTTTGAAATGTCTTTTCATAGCGCAGATGTGGGTAATTTAGATGAAAAATTAGGAGGCTACTTTATATATTTTTCATAGTGAGAGAGTTAGATTTTTTATATAATAGAATAGATTCGATGGTTTTATTGTTATTTTGAGAAGTTTTTAGATTTATATCTTTCTTCTAGCACATCTAATAAGAATTACCATGGTGAGAGGGTCTTAGTAAGAGTAAAAATGAGATTTAAAACTGTTTGACTTTTTGAAAATCGATATATTTTTGTGTTAGGGAGGGAGCATGATGGTAGGGGCACAGCGGTGCGAGAGCTGGTGCGAGTTATGAGCAGTGCACTTATCGGTGCCAAGCAACGTGAGATGCGTCGGGAAGGTTTGCCTTTACGCCAGTTGCATGCGGCGTTGCCCGCGCGTCGACGACGAGACGCCCGGCCGCCTTGATGGCACATGCGCACAGTCGCCGCATACCGAAGCATGGCGAGCGGCAGCGGCAGCCGCGCGTTACTGCTTCGCCTGCTTCCCTCTCCGGATAAAGAAAAGATTCGATCGTCGGGTGCCGGCCGGGGTCCGGCGCGGCGAGCCCGGCCCCGGCCTCCCCTCCCAAATCCGTCGAAACGGGAGCAGCCGGCCAGGCATGCAACCGCCGGGTGAGCTAGCTTTATTGCATGCCGAGACCGGCAAAGACGAGCGGGCAGGACGGCGAAGGCGCCAATAAATCGAGGCCGCCCTCCGGAAACGGCAGTCACTTCCGTCGTCGAATGGAGCTATGGAAGACAGAGGAAATTGACCGATTAACCATTCTCGGTGGCATGCTGTGGCAGACTTTTCGCCCCCTGCCTGCCTTCTGCGTGGCTGCGTAGTACGAATGCCCCTGCGAGGCGAGCAGCATTGATTTCCGCCAGGATGCTTCGGCATCCACTTCCATGGACACTTGCACAGGCTACAGCTCATGGAGTCACGTGGTCGTGTGCATGCATTGCGGTTAAAGTAACAGGCCGGATTCTTTCTTCTTCCTCCTCTCTTTCTCTCTCCATTTTTTTCTTCTTCTTTTTTTTTTATAAAAAAATACTGGGACTGCTGCTGGTACTGGTACAGCCAGTAGCTAACGGAATTATGCCAAGGAGGGAGGGGAGAGAGTAGAGTAGTGTGCTGCGTGTGAGACGAGACGAGTGGTGGTGGAGCATATGAATGTGGTGGTGGCCAGAGAGAGAGAGAGAGAGAGGGGGATGGCCGGAGATGCAGTGCATGGGACGGGGAGCACGTTGGGGCCTGCTGCCGTGCTGGGCTGCAGCTTCGTCGCCCCTCGCCCGCCCCTCTGCACTCTAATCTAATTATATATACCCTCCGTAATCGCACCTCCCTAATGCTATCTTATGCACAGCTTTTGTCAAACATAGTTTTGTGCACACACATGCACTACTGGTGCCATCTCTCTCTCTCTCTCTCCTCCCATCACTACCTCTATATTAATTACTTCGCAACAACCCCTTGCTCTGTTACTGGTGATCAAGTGACTGGAGCTCCCGAGAGCTCAGCACTATTTCTTCCCCCTCCTCACACCTCTCCCCGTCTCAGATCATCACTCCTTCACTCCATCCCCTCCTCCTCCTCTCTCTCTCTCCTCTCCCCTCACACACTCTCGTCGTCACTGAGACTAGCAAGGCTAGCTACTAGCTCGTACTGTCACTTGCTCGTTTCAAGGAACTGCCCTGCAGTGCCAATTAAGTAGCTAGTACGTCGTACGGTTAGCTCGATCTTTAGCTAACTACTACCTCTTTGAGTTCGCGCGATGGCGTCGGAGTGGGAAATGGCCGCCATGGGGGTGGAGCTCGGCATGGGAATGGGCACGTACCACCACCACAACGCCTCCAGCATCACCACCGCGCCCATGAGCAGCCACCACAGCGGCGCCGCCAGCTACTCCACGCCGCACCACCACCACCACCATTACTACGGGATGCCGCCCATGGGCGGCGACGCCATGCGCGTGGACGATCTTCTCGACCTCTCCACCGGCGCCGGCGCCGGTGCCCACGACTTCTTCCCCACCGCGGCCGCGGCCACTGACAAGGGGCACCAGCACCACTCGGGCGCCATGGGTGAGCCGTCGCCCACCGCCAACTCCTCGGATCACCAGACGTCGCTCCTCTCCTTCGCCGATGAGTTCTACATACCCGTAAGTATATACTAATACCAATTAAATAAATGATCCCACACCTATATATATATATATGAATGTGTTACCTAGTGTACTTAGAGAGGTTTCGGTTTCGATGCTTATTAGCTAAACAAGCAATATAATTGTTATTCAGAGCGAGGAAGCTGCCGAGCTGGAGTGGCTATCCAAGTTCGTGGACGACTCCTACTCCGACATGCCGAATTACTCGTCGGCCGCGCATGCCGCAATGGCGGCGGCCGCGGCTGCTAACGCGGCAGCAGGCAATGGAGGAGGAGGCACCTCGGCCGGCGGTCAAGACAGCTGCGTCACCGGCGCGGCGCCTGGCCGCGGCGCGCGTAGCAAGCGGTCCCGCGCGACCGCCGCGGCAGCCGCGGCGTGGCACTCCCTCGTGCCGCGCCCGCCGTCGCAGTCGTCGCCGTCGTCGTCCTGCTCGTCCTCGGACTTCCCGTCGTCGAACAAGCCGGGCGGTGCACGGGGCGGCAACGGCAGCCGCGGCAAGAAGAGCCCGGCGAGCCCCGGCGGCGGTCCCGCTGGGGTCGAGGTGGGCTTGGAGGGCGGCGTGCGTCGGTGCACGCACTGCGCGTCGGAGAAGACGCCGCAGTGGCGGACGGGGCCGCTGGGCCCCAAGACCCTGTGCAACGCGTGCGGCGTGCGGTTCAAGTCCGGGCGGCTGATGCCCGAGTACCGGCCGGCGGCCAGCCCCACGTTCGTGCTCACGCAGCACTCCAACTCGCACCGCAAGGTCATGGAGCTTCGCCGCCAGAAGGAGCTCATCCTCATCCGCGGAAGCCACAGCCACCGTGACGCCGCCGCAGCCGCAGCTGCCGCGGCGGCGGCTGCTGCAGGATCCGCCGCCGGGCCGAGGCCGGAGCTCATCTTCCGTGACTACGGCGTGTGTTAATTAGCTGCATGGCCGGCAAGCTTGGCAACCGTCTCCGGCACGGAGAGGAAGCTCGATCGCGTCGTGCATTGCATTGCATGCATGGAGCTGCCTTAGATCCTTTTGCGAAATTCTGCCGTTTCTTTCTTTCTTTCTTTCTTTCTTTCCCTGCGTATTATTCCAGATATTTTTCATTTCTCTTTTTGTTAATTATTAAATTGTTGGTACCAACTACCTCCTCCGATCCCTGCTTCTGAGTTCTACGAGAGATCAATGAATTCTGTTGGTATAAATTGTGATCGATCATTTGTGAGTAATCATGCTGCTAAAACAGTCGTCATGTATCGAACTAGTACACGAATGCATGGCCATGATTGCGATTTAGCAAGCATATTAGTTATGGCACGGGTTCCGTCCGTACTACCCCACTGGTAGTACGACGTGATGAGCGCGTGCCGTCTTCTTAGTTGAGTGACAGATCTATATATCCTCAACAATTTTCAAAGAAAAACGAAACTGCCATGTAAATAAATACGTACTTTGAGTGTTGATCATCAGTTTTGTTCGCCATTCAATCCTTCACTATGTACTATACTACTGTCTGTTTATTTTTACCTGATGAGATAGAATTTCTCTTTCAGCAGGTCTCAAGCTGCAAGCACGAAGTACTTATTTGGTCGATCGTTAGGTTGCAACAGCTTTCTTTGTGGTTATTTACTCCTACTCCATGCTTCTTTTTTTTTCCTTCATTCACTGGTAGGTCTAGGCTTTTTAACGGAGGAAAAAAAAAAGAGAGATAGAGAGCCGGGGATGGTGGGTGGGCCAGCACGTGACTTGGCCCTATGGTGGCCTTTTTGGCAGGGGAAAGAGTGGGCAACGTTCCGGTCACGTGACAGTGCCTCCCCTCCCCCTCACCTCCTCCATATTATTATGATACCATGCATCACCCATGCATCATATATTTTCCTTCTCTCCTCACTTATTAGCTAGCATCATGCAACTGTCTTTCTCCTCGACTTTTCTCGGCGTTTGTTTTCTCCGTGGGGCTACACAAAAGGGGCATGCAGGCCGAGCAAAGCGGGCTCGGGGCCGACCCTCCTTGTGGCCATGGAGTGTCGTAGGTGTGTGCATGCGACCTCTGCCGACTTCCATGTGGCCGTGGTCGCCGGGTGCCCGTATATCGTGCCGCGTTTGGTTGCCCTGCTGCTCGATCTACGCCTGCACTGTCCGTACTAAACAATCATGTTCCGTGTGCGCACAAAGTCGTAACTACGTGTAGTTTTTTTTACTATTACGGACAGCATATATCGGTCAGTTACTAGCAACATGCACGGGCTGGACTTAATTGAGCTTGTACAATCTTAAATCAGATAAAATTCAAGGCCATAATAGACGCTAGTGTAAAATTGACAGGGTACTAACTATATACTTATTAAATAGGCGTGGTTGTTAAGAAAAATGGCAACTAGCTAAGGCCATTAGTGGTTTTGGTGATTGAGTGACAAAATGATCTATTATTGGACTAATGTTGTGGGCTATTACACAAGTTTTTTTCCCCCTATGAGTGTACGGATGTCTTTGAACAAAGCAACAGTGAAGATCAAGTGATCAACATCTCAAAGGAACTGTCTGGAGACCTTGGAAGATAATCAAGAAGTCCAAGACATCAAGTATAAGAAGCTCAAGAGAAAAAATTTGAGAAATCAAATCAAAGCCAGAAAAAAGAGGATATGCTCAAATTGATATAATATATATCAGTCCAAAGTTCTAGGGCTATTCATTAGCTTTCCAACAAGTACAAGATCATCAAAGTCAAAGTTCATAGCGGAAATTTGTGCCCAAAATACTAAAGTGTGTCATGCTGAAAATTAAGCAGCTAACAGAAAACTTCGATGACCATTGTACAGCTCCGATGCTAGAACTCTTGTGTGACCACCAGAAGTATGTGTGACATCCATTCGCCCAACAACTAGTTTTGCCCACCAGAAAGCTTCGATGCTCACTGCAAGTGTGTAACGACTAGTCTATGTGGCAGTCACCTTAAACTCTGGTGGGGCACCGAATCTTTCTAATGCTCACAGTTTGGCCGTAAAGGCTATATTTGGGGATGGAGGCTTATATACCCATATACCCAACCCATTTGATGTTGCCAGAGTGTGCTGAGGTTGTGAGAGCATTGAGGCTCATCAATTAGTGTTCTAGCTACCAAAAGTGCTTAAGAAAATATTAGCATAGTGCTTAAGCTAGTTAGACCACTGTATTAGAGCTTTGCTCTAGGCTGATGCTTATTGTTTATTAGTGAGGTTTGCATACCTCTTGCTACTCGGTGCTTGCGCGCATCATTTTTGTACACTAGGAGCTAGTAATCCTGTGAGATCACACCAATCATGTTTGTGGTTTGGCTGCCTAGCTTGTATTAGAGGGAAGGAGGCCCGTGATGTTTGATAAAAAAGTTCAATAGTGGAGACGACATGCAACGGTCCAAAAGAGGCCATCTTAGAGATCCACTTGCGTGTGGGGATGGCCCGCAAACTATCTACAAAGTTTCCTAGCTAGAAGCTTGGCCCTTACAAGGGGCTCCAACAAGGACTAGATGGAAGAATGAACTTCTCCATACCTCAGAAAAAAAATCAAGCAACAATGTTAGTTTGCATCTTTGGCTCATTTGAGCTTTCACAATTGCTTGCTTTCCTAGGTTGTGTGCTTACCTTTCCTATTCTGGCTTTGCTAGGTTAGTTCGCAAGATTGGAACCTAGGTTGCGTAACTCTTTCACCTTAGAGATAGCAACACTTAGCACCTTAATTGTGCATCTAGATAGATATTTTGCATAGGCTTTGATAAGTTTTTTAGAGACCAAATTTAGTTTTAAGTTATCTAATTAACCCCATCTTTGGTGCCATAGTCCCTTTAATGGCTATTGTGTGCACTTGTTATGAGTTTAAGAAGGATGGAAAGTGAGCCACATGCCCACACATGTGCATCATAATGTGAATGGGCTAGGGGTTGGAACACACACCACAATGTGAATGTCCATACTTGAAACTTAAAGCGAAGGTTGAGATCGAGTGAGAGATGATGACAAATGATGGACAAGAAGGATAGTGTGAAGTACATGTTTGAGGGATGAACGAATGAAGGAGATAGTGAAACATGAAAGCAAAAAGTTTTACCTTTAATATTATGTGTACAGATTAGAACCCATACTCTTGCATCAGGCTACAATCTTAGAAGTCATAATCATTAGATAAATTTGTGTTTAATAACTACCACTAACAAAATATACTTATCTTTGCATGCTTTGTCTACTTATTTTTCAACATAATATGCATATAAATACTTTGTAAGTCCAGTTGTGCCTTTACATTCATGTGTATTTAATATGCATATAGTTGACACCTCGAATTAAGTTATGTTAGCTCTTGTTTTTTTAACAAAACTATAGAGCATAAGCTCCCCAACACTTTATTAAAAATAGGCTAACAATAAAACTTCCAAGACATTAGCCAAGAGCTAACATGAGGTTAACTGACTTAGGAAGACTTTATAAACAACTTTGTGAAAACAGACTAAGAGGCTAGCTATGGAGGAAAACACCCACCACAAGTGATTGGGCCAATTTATAATTGACATTTGGTAACGTGGGTTGATTCTAAACAAATGAAGTCTAACTTCATTCTTGAACAAAAGCTTCTAGGATACAGAGAGGGAGGTGTGCCATTGAAGACTAGAGCATTTCTTTCATTCCATATGCACCAAGATGCTATCATGAAGATCTCCATAAAGAATGGTAGTTGAGATGTGCTCTTTGATGAACTATCATTTGGAAAACACATCCTTGGAGGTGAAAGGTCCTAATATGGCTAGAGGAGGGGGGTGAATAGCCTATTTTAAAAAAACTACAAACTCACTAGAGCAAGAGGTTAGTAAAAAACAAAGCGAAGCTTTTTTCTCTAGCTCTAATGGGGTGTTTGCAAGCCACCTATCAAATAATTCTAGTTGATATGAACACTAGGCACACAAGAGCTATGTCTCTACTTACACTAGTGAGCTACCTAAAGTTTCTATACAAGTAAGTAAGCTATTCTAGTTTGTGGGAATGTAAGCGAGAGAGTTTGATCTTTA
>Ga0182004_10005470_pt1 | contig 10340 bp, 6 predicted proteins | sample Sormic07211540_1_FD_120479 | JGI IMG/M metagenome (GOLD analysis project Ga0182004, IMG submission 120479) | Endophyte microbial communities from Sorghum bicolor roots, Mead, Nebraska, USA - 072115-40_1 MetaG | ecosystem: Host-associated > Plants > Roots > Unclassified | place: USA: Nebraska...
ATCCTTTCGGGATTATCTAACTTCATCTTTACAAACGTTTACATCTACTTTTTATATTATATATATCTATAAAACATGACTAAGGTATAGTTTTCTAAAATTATTTTTCAAGAAAAATCTACTACATATCACTTTCAAACATTCAAACTCAGCCCATATAAAGTACTTTGTAGTCAAAGTTTGGAACCATTGATTTCAGATCACCCGGTTTAGATCCGTCAGAATTGAATTATTAGAAACTCTTCTAAATGGTCAAACGACAATACTGATTCCAGGTAGAAACGTTTCTAGTAATTCTCTCTTTTTTTTTTACTATAGATCATAATATGTTTCTTGTTTTCCTACCTCCCATCTAATCTAGAAAAGTCAAACCAATTAAAATTGGTTGCTTTTGAATTGACCTTGACCCAAAAAGATTAACATTTTTCTGTAAAACATATTTGTATAATTTTTCATGTAGAACAATGATTTCATCTCCCTTCAAGAATCAGAACCCGGCCAAGTAGCCAAACGATCTAGGAAAGTGATTCTATTCACCAGAAGAAACTTATCTCGAAATGTTTCTGAGAGAATATGGGTCTCTATCAAACGTTATTTGCGGCTGGAGGGAGTATATTTCCAGATTCCAACTAGATCTTTGGAAATTATTGACAACATTTTTTTTCTAGATAGATCTTGTCCGAGAATAAGGATTTGCTACTCAAGCATTACATATATAACAAAAAAAAATCCTTCTAGTTTGATACTTTACATTAGATAAGATTTCGCCACTTATGGAACAAGCTAAAAACACAAGAGTTTTTAAAAAAGGCAGAACACATTATTTTAATATCTGACTCAGATTTGTATATCAAGATTTAGGCTTTAGAGAACAGAGATAGTCAATATATGTTTCATAGCTTCGTAACACATATTTGTCCCACATCTTGTGGCTCCTCTAAAACGCCTTCAGTTCCTTTGTTTTCCACTGAAAAACAGCTTCTTCCTACAAAACGTTTGATAAGGCTCCTTTGTAGGAGTTCTACTAAATAGGTCCTTAGTATTTGTCTCTAGTAATTACAAACTTATATATAATCTAATCCGAACCATAGATCTTAAATCGGACGGACAGAAAAAATCAAGCCTTGACAGCCACAAAACATGGGGTTTTAGGATCGCCAATCAAAGCTCAACTTTGGATATCATGAAAAGTGAAGCCACCACACCTTGTGTAAACCAGCAAGGAGGATACTGCCTTGCCGTACTTGGAAGTACTTTGGTGTGATCCTAAAACCTACTGCCTCAAAAAGTCCAATTCTCAACTGTTGTTTCTGCAATCTCAATTCTCAAGACGTTGAGTGATTGACTAGAATGGCTGGAAAGTTTGTGAACACATGATGCACCGAGACTTCAAGCAATGGAGAACATCCCGGGGATACGGACACGTCACATGAGCAAGACATGAGCATGGGACCTAAAGAGAGAAAAGCTGCGTGCAGATATGCAGCTGGGATACGATGTGACATGCCCATATCCAGCAAGTTCCTTGTGACAAATATAAACCAACACAGAGGTGCAGTGGTTATTTCGTGTCTCTAAAAATGCCAACTTGCATCAGTTGCATGTGACAAAGTATACTTATGGTGTCCCAAATAATAAGGGCATGTATATATGTTTGACGCCCAGAAAGATCTCATGAAAAAAGCAAAAGAAAAGAGATGTCAATATATGTGCAATTGAACAAGTCTTAGCCTCCAAGATAGCAGCCATAGACATGAGTTAATTAATATTAAAAAGGGTCTGTTCAAAGTGTAAGGATCACATGATTTTTGTAAAAAGCAATTTTATATAAAATTTGCTAGGTTCCCAGAAGAGTCAGGAAAAAAACCCTCCATGATTCAAACAGGGTTCAAACCTGCTTCCCAACTACCTGGTCGGGTAACAGATTTCTCCAAACTTCGGATGATAGCTATAGCTAGTTGCCAAATACACTACGAAATATCAGGATTAACAAGTAATTGAGGCCATAATGCTTGGGAGCCTAAATTATTGCCCTAAGCACAGGTTTACATCATGCAGCTGAGCTGACCTTCCCAGTAAGGATGCCCATGTTTTTTTTTCAGTTTTAAAAAAAGTGCAGTCAGCAAATCTACTTTGGTGTTTGATAAGCTGCCCATCCCGACCGATGGTTAAGCTCTTTGTCATTTTGCTACTGTCAGGCAATGAGGCAATGTGATGCAACAACTACATGCACTTCATTACTTCATCTAGTCTAGGCACATAATGCTACGCTAATCCTATGAAACACAGAAAATCAGGAAGCAAAGTAAGCCAAGGAAACCCTTTAATTGGGAGTCACAAGCCATCACAACATGAGGATGGCTGCGTGCATCGGCTGGGATCTTTTCACACCACTATCTTTAAAAATAATAAAAATAAAGTCACACGATGAGGACTGTGACCACCCCATGCGAAGTTACCATGAATATCTGGTGTTCGGACTTGAGACCAAGAAGACCACGAAATCATGCAGCCAAGAACAGATGAAGGAAAACAACCCTTTAACCATGAAGGTTTAGAAAATATTTAAAATAAGAGGAATTGTAGAAAGCATTTTAAAATAGAGGAATTGTACTGGCCATTTAAAATCGGAGGAGGGTATACCAACAAGTAACAGACAGCATGGAATAAGTTGTTGTCAAAAGAAATGAAACCTAACATTTACCTACCCCATCCTGAGTTAAGATTTGGGTACCTGGCAGTTTGCTATTATTTGGGTATTTGACTAATAAATCCAACTGCAAGAACACAGAATTTTGTCTCGTCGCAGTTAGAAGCATATGCTAATATGAATTTATCACAAAAAAGCATGGGAATTGGGAACCAACTTGTACTATATTGTCATTTAGTTGCTGACAAGAATACCCAGTTTTACAAGTGAAAGGACATGAGTGGTCCAGGGAGATAAACCAGAAAATGCTTTAAGTTGGTAGTTTACTGAACTTGGCAACAAAAAGACCACTGGTTTGTGAAACTGCAGGATCAAATCGCAGTGTTTTGGGGATGCCGCCACTTCTGCACGGCCAATTATCAGCCAAATCGATCTTCTGCAAATCTGCACGTCGCAAATGTCACGTCAACGGATAATTTTTCATGATCTGGACATCAGGGGGTAACTGGAAAAACAAGCAACATATACCAGAAGGATATCAAGGAACTTTGGCATTAATTGAATAAACTAAAAACAAATATCATGATAAAGCCAAGCCTGGCGATGCCGACAGACGTCCACGGAATTTGATTAGCTTGTCTAGTTGTTCTGTTGGTCTGTCTTAGCAAACATTGTTCTCTTTTGGCACTGGTATCCACAGTTTTGTATCCAAAAACTGCTTGCTTTCATAAAAGCAGAGGTTTTTCCTCTTTTTTTTTTAAAAAAAAAATACCATGATAAAGACAGCACTTCCATACTCCAACTGAAAATTAGTCAAACCTCATTTTACACTTCTCTAGAGAAGATGCGATCATTTCGAGATAAACAATCAATATCAATAGTTTCCAAACAGAAATGTTTGCACTTTTAGAGTCATCCAATTACAACAAAAAAAAAATCATTTTCGTTTTTTTTCATCTCTGCTCTTAGTTCTGTATTTGCCTCTTTGCATATTGGTTGATGGCATAGAGTTTAAAGTTTTATTAGTTAAGACTTCTCTAATGTTGCCTACATTGAACAATATATCACCTACAACAGTCACCCTATAAATCAGTGTTGAAAAAGATCCAGCATGTTGAGATTAAATCAGAACATCATTTAAGATGCCTTGCTAAAAGGCCAGGATGTATTCAGGATGAGGCTTGTCAATACTCAATACAAGTCCAGTTAAGTTCTGGGCTCAACTAGTCAACTATATTCGTCTAGTCGACTAGTCCACTGGGCTAGCTACAAGAAGACCGGGCCAAGAAAAGTTGGATGGTATTGCTTGCCCAAATCTGGTCACATGCTAATCTAAGCTCAGCTAATTTTGCTCCAATCTCATGAAGACATAAGAAAAACAAAATTGCACTGGACACTAAATTTCTCTGTAAATGTACCTAGAAATGTTTTTAACAGTAAGATTCACTAAACATATTTTACACAAACAAGGAATATTGTTTAGGAAAGTTACAACAGGTAGGATACACAATCTAAATGAGAAAATGAACCCCTGCTCTGCAAACCAAATAGAACAAAATCACTGAACTACTGAAGTGAGCGACATAGTTTGTACCTGCAGAAGGGTGAGTTGAAAGGAATTGCTGAACCACACTCTCATTTTGTGAGACTGTCAAGCTGTTTGAAATTAAAATACAAATATAACATGACAATGCCACAGCAGAAGGTATAAATTTTGGTGAGTCAGAAATAGATAAGATTCCAAGTTTGTACTATAATAAGGCAAAATTCCAGAACAATATTACTCACCTGCAAGTACTATATACAAGTGATCCACCGGTTTTCAACAGTTTAAAACCATTTGTGAGAAGATGTAACTGCATAACACATGAAGTTTATAAAACTATATGTCGAGAATATACAGCATAAACGTCACAAGTAACAGAACAGAAACTTCCTTGGCTTTTCTAGATACTAGAAAAGCCAAAAAAATACTTAAGATTTGGAAAGGAGAAAGTACATAGCTGGATCTAAAATATAGATACTGCCTGAATGAAAGAGGTACCTGAAGCTGAAGAAGGTTCTCGGTTCTTCCAGCATCAAGTATGCGGCGATCCAGAGTTTTCCATCCCCAGAATTCAAATTTCTGAATGTGTTTTATGGATCCATCATGAGTACACTCCGCATCCACTAGGACCTGCATACGGTTCATCCAAAAGTGAGAAGCATGTGCAATTGGTGATAAGCATGTTGCGTCTCATTTCTAATCGTGCATGCTGATTGCTACAGGTTGTTCCAATAAAATTTATTAGTCATCACAAAAGATATTTGCACCACAGCAGATGGAGATAATAACTTAAGTGCTACCAAATCACAACTGCTCTTCAATTCAAATAATACTAAGCGCATTAAATCCAAGAAAAGGGTGCTAATACACTATAGTGCAAGCAAAAGATGCTAATATGCTATGAGGATATAATGGAATACCTTATCATAGCCAGATGTACAAGCTTCATTATCAACTGATGGACAAAAGACATCAGATTTACACAGTCCAACTAATCCTGAATGTTTACCATAGTATATCAGTTCAGGTTCCAAAGTGGCCAGTAGGTGCTGTGGACCATTTGCATTTGCTTTCTTAGTCTTCTGCCGATCCTTCCATGATCTTCTTGAAGTCCATTCTGGGAATGTGCTTCCATTTTCTTCAACGCCAATTGAACCTGTGACAGACAGCAAGCAGATGTATCAACTCAAAAAAATGATATTTCCTTTCCCGTGTTCTAAAAGGAAACATAAAAGGGAAGGAGTTCCTCAAAACCAGAATACCTTCCATTCTTTGCATCCTGGAGTTCACAGGTAAAATGGAAAACAAAGTTCCATCAGCAACAAAGAGCCGAGTACGGTCACCAAGACAATACTTCTGCAACATTGTACGACAGGCTGCAAGACGGTGCTTTGCAACATCAACACCAGTCAGAGAACCAGTGGTTCCAAGCGTATCTGCAAGCATGCAAAGCTTTGCACCTAGCATACCAATATAACATATGTCAGCAATCAGCATTGTCAGCACAGTGAATAACATAAATATCCAAAAATGAAAAACCTAACACAAGCTATACAGGACTAATAGCAAGATGCTCCATTTAAAAAAAATACAATTGTGCATGTTTATTGAAATTGAGACTGTAATAGCCCAAAGAAAACAGGAATGCAACTGGGTGTCACTAGATATGGAAAGTCATAATCTAGCAGTCTTTATAAATGTAATAGATGATTCTATAACAGTAATGTAATAGACAAAAAGATTTTAGAAAGATTACATAGTATGGCTAAACAGCTGTAGCCTCAAGTCTCATAGGTAACATCCTCTTCTCAGAGTAAAGTTTAAAAATACATGCAGGATGCAACAGGTATTACTGGGAAAAACACAAAACAACATGTTACAGCCTATCGTTTAAGGAGAGCTGAAACTACAAGTGGTTCATACAAATGAAACATGTGGCCAAACAGATAAAACAGGATCAAATTTTCCCTAACCAAAGACCAATCACTCTGGAACAGTGAAACTGACTTCATGCTCTTATGGTAATGGTAGAATGGTAATGTATTAAAGTAGTTGTTTCACACTGTGGCACCCATGCAGTTCACTAAACAAGCACATCACATTTGTCATTATTGTATCCACTTAACAGTAAGAAAACAATGCTCCAATAAAAAAAATATTGATATGGTAATTTACCTGGAGCAGCACAGAGGTCAAGAACATGGTCGCCTGGTCGAACATCAAGTGCTAATATAGCAGCTCCAGAAGCAGCATCAATTCCATAGATCTGCAATTCATTTAAAATATGTTCAGCTGAAGCAAATGGAAGAAAATAAAGAACATGATACATAGTAGGTTTGCCATGGGGAATTCCCGCTTCAGCTGCAAATTGCAGTAGCAAGTATTTGTTCGAGCATTCAGCATAAGCTGTACTCACACCCCATTGTTCAGAATTGGACATCTCATTTATTGATTTAGTTACGTTTGACTGCATCTCGTCTCTTAAAATATTTGTACTTTTTAAAGAAAACGGAATGCGAGTGCCATTTAGGGTGAATTTGTAACAACTTGGCTGTGTGAGATCGCAGATGCCGGAACCGGAAATATATATTTTTTTCAAAAAAAAGGGGTAAATTTACAGACAAAGACACCTTGGAAAATTTTACAAGTGTGTCATCAGACAACACATACCATTGATTTATACTAGCTTGCCACAGTCGTTTAAAGATAGTATATAAAAGAAACAAATTGCATCATGCTGGCATTTAACAGGACAGCTGAACAATCAAATGTGAATTCCTCTTGCCTTCCCTTGCTGATAAGCCTTGGAGCCAGCAATCTGAATTTCTGGCGGAATCGCATAGAACCCTGGCAGCCATGAAACCTTCTCGAGGACACACTTCAACTCGGATTCGATCTCTGTGATCTGGGACTCCATGCCTGGTTTTAGTCTTGGGATTAGGAAAAAAACTAAATCAAGCTCCCTATTTAGCATACTTGGAAAAGGAATTTAGAGTAGCAACAAACAAGCAAGCATATAAATGCATAATGCAAGACAATGTGCAACAAAGAGGCCCTCAACCTCAACCAGTGCAAAGGTGCAGTGCAGCAAGCACTGGTGGGGGTCAGTCACCTTATGTAGCGCGGGATGGTGGCTGCCATTGAGTACACCGCTGGGTCCAGGCCATTCTCGCTGAGGAACTCGAGGAAGGCGTCCGGCAGCGGCAGGGAAGCCGTCTGCCGCTCTCCTCCGCGGTCGGAAACGGAACCTTCTGGACAATCCGGCTCTTCCATTCTTGAAGACTTGAGAATCCTGCAGAAACAACTTCAGAACGGAAACCGAGCTCATCTCGAGCGACTTGTGCGCGAACGAACCTGGAGCTTAGAGGATGGGCGGCGCCTCTGCAGGCGCTGAGGGCAGGCCGCGGTAGCCGCTTGTTCTGCTGCCCTGCGCTGCCGGGCGCCAAGGCAGCTCGCCGCCGCCGCCCGGGCCGCCCGGGATGGAGGGGTTTGAGCTGGGTCTGACGAGAGACGGTTGGAAGGACCCGGACCAGGTGACGGGGTTATTTCCGTCATCATTTTACTTGTCTTTTTTTATTTTTATTTTTTTAAAAAAAAATATATATTTAAAAAAATACTTTGAACACTCATGGGTCTGAACTTTAAAGTATGAATTTCAAATACTACACCATTTTAAAACCTTTTTGGGACTTTGGGCTGCGAATCATGGCTTGCAGCATAAACATCTACGTATAGAAATGAAAAAGGGTATTTGTACAAATTTGCAGCAGATTTCTCATCTGTTGGAAAATCTTTTTTTAAGATGAAAAAAAATGAGATCATCCTCATCTGAATAATCAAATAATTCGAAATGAAAACATATATTGCAAAACCAAAATCCTTCAAGCAAGCTGAGAATCACGGCTGTATTCAGAAGCTTACATATCTTGCATTCATTGATCTGCCAGACTTGCATATATCGTTACATCACATTTCATGATCACCAAGCAACCATGTACAAAGATTCAGGGCTGCCATTTTTGGAGCACCTGATGTGTTGCTACACCAGTTCAAAAGAAAACACAACTTTACATGGCCTAATTTTCATCTGTATGGCGTGCTCCCACCTTTTTGAGCAGCAATATTACAACTGTGAAGGCAGTGTATCATCTTGAGCATATCATTGTACAAAATGTCTTCCCTCCAGATCCGCGGGGAGGAAAAAGAATGTATCCAAGGAGAGCTGGCCAACCCAACAAAAGAGAGCCCAATTCTCCTGGATCACAAGTAAATGCAAACATCGAATCAGGAAAAAATTGTGCATGACATATGTGTGCCTGGTGCAATAGCAACATCAATATTTTATATAGTTACCTCGTGAAAAATATAAGTGTTTCAAAATCTCACTACTTTTGGTGTTACGAAGCTTCTTTTGATGAATTCATTGATAATACCACATCTCGAGTGCTTCCTGAGATGACCTTGTTCTCGTCACCTTGCTGTGGGTTCGCTTGGGGTTTTACCTTGAGCTTGTGGTTGTTATATGCAACAACACCAGCTATGGCTGCAGAGATGCAGGATTTTTAAGTAAAACAGACCAATAGATACTGAAAGACCAATCAATGTTAAAATAATTCAGGATTCATCAATCGAATACCTATGGCATAACCAATTATGTTTATGAAGGTAAGTTGTGTATCAGCGAAGATGGCAGCTGACAGCAAAACTACAGACCAATCCCTCACAACTCCAGTAACACGAGCTGTCAGCGCACTAGTCCGAGATATGACAAGGAAAACCGACATGTTGAGTATGAAAGTGCACAGGCAATTTAAGAACAATGTGAATGGCGGGAAGTTCCATGAAATACTATCATCCATCTTTGGCTTCTCTAAGAACAACCAGGGAATAAAGAGGCATACAGCACTGCAGGAAAAAACATAGATGAAATCAAAACAATTGTCGGTATTTTTGAGTTAATTAATTAGAATAGCGAACGGGAAAACATACCTGCAAGGGCTAACATAGTACATCATGGATATCAAGTTCAGCTTGACGCCCTTTTTCTTCAGAAATATCTCAATGAAGATAAGTCTTAGGGCTTCCGCAACAACTCCACCCATCTGGTAAACCACTCCAACCCAACTGATTGTAATTTCACCAACAGAAGCCACAATAACTCCGACACTGATAACAGACATGATAGAAAGCATTTTATAGCTCATTTCTTCCAGGCCAAATGCTGCTCCGAGAAGAAACACAGCTACAGGCACTGTAGCATACAATGAGTGCATATATTAGCATCACATGTAAGTTTATCAAATCCTGATATTTTCCTCACAATCAAAACTGAGTGTAGCAGACATACTTATTGCCTTCAACATTTGTGCAAACGCGACAGATATGTAGAGGTACGCACTGTTCCCTAGCCAAAGTGTCATTGCAAACATTGCCCCAATTGGAATGACTGAACTGATATATCTGAAAGTTCAGGGAACTAGTAAGGAAAAAAGAAAAGGCAGTTCTTGTACTTACAGTGAACGAATAAAACCATGAGTTCGAACCAGCATAGCATGGACACAAATAAATTTTGAGCGGTACAGTAGGAAGAAAATGACAAGTTCTGGTAAATACTAAACCGCCCAAGTTCAGTTCCTCATCAAAACGAGTATGGGTGCCTATTTCTTCTAAATATAGTTCCTCCTAGGTGGTTTAGGTCTTCATTTAAGAAAAAGAGTAGAAAACTAATAAGCCCACAATTTCCATATCTAAATCAAAACATTTCCTGAAGGATATGAAGCCTACTTGTCCAAAATTTCAGATTTTTGACAAAAAAAAAATGGTCCAATTACCAAGAATTGTTCAACCAAATTCCAAGTAATCAATATGCTCATCCACCAACTTTGATATTTATATTTTAAAATACAGGTCACTCAACTCTCAAGTTCTTTTTTTTCCACACAAGGAACTCCCCCATTTCCATTAGATCAACAGAAACACAAATAACTCTCAAGTTCATGGCTATAATTTTTTCCTTCATGGTGAGGGTCTGTTGTTTCCTGGTCAAGTCTTAGCAAATCTTTTTTAGCTAGTTAGATCTTTTGTTTTGTATATATGGGCGGGTTACAGGCCCTTTACTCTGTAACATTTTGGGGCTCTTTACCC
>Ga0182004_10005471_pt1 | contig 10340 bp, 9 predicted proteins | sample Sormic07211540_1_FD_120479 | JGI IMG/M metagenome (GOLD analysis project Ga0182004, IMG submission 120479) | Endophyte microbial communities from Sorghum bicolor roots, Mead, Nebraska, USA - 072115-40_1 MetaG | ecosystem: Host-associated > Plants > Roots > Unclassified | place: USA: Nebraska...
CCCTCTTGATAGTCGACTATCTATCCTAAACCCGGTCAATCACTTCTCTACTCATCTTAGACCGGCAAAAGTAAAACCCTATGTTTATACCTTTGCCTTGATAACTTTGCTCCTCGTCTATCATCGTGATCTCCCTATCAAGCTTCATCTCTTTGTAGTCATGTGGCCACTTCTCCATGCCACCATGCACCTTCATCATATGTGTTGCTATGCCTAACTCAAATCACTTAAACACAAGGCATTAGCAACTTGGTGTCATTAATTACCAAAACCAAACTTGGGCTTTCAGAGGATGCGGTGATGGATCTCCTACCCTCGTGTCGCTGCAAGAAAAGGAGGCGACGATGGATCTCCTTCGTCCCCGCACGAAGAAAGAACGCGGCGCGCAAAGAAAGAAGACAGCGCGTGGGGGAAAGAAAAGAGTCACGCGTGGGGAGGACTCGTCTCGCGGGAAACTACCGCGACGTGGGAAGTACGGGCACGACAAGGAGTCCAAGATTCTCGGGATATCAAAATTGTCAAGCCATTGTGCCTATGCAAAAATGCCAAATTTGGTCCATCAAATGCCAAGTTTGCCAAAACGCATAAGTCAAATGCAAAACTGTTGGAGAGCAATTTTTAGGGCCCGTTCGTTTGATGGGGAACCATGGCCTGAAATCATTCCTGGCTGGATTGTTTCCCATATTTACATAAGCTATGAGCAGCTGGAACAATTCCTGGGCCAATCCTGGCCTAAACGAACGGGCCCTTAAGGTTTTTGGGAAATTTCAAGAATGCAAAGTCCAATTGCATAACTGTTGGAGATGCTCTAATAAGGTCTCGTTTATGCTACGCTACGTTCGTCTGGGAATGGTGACCAGGAGCATTCCTACCAGGAATGCTAGTGTAATTTGTATAGTCAATTTTCACCAAGAACTATTCCTAGTCAGGAATGGCCTTAAACGAACGAGCTTTTAGTTGGCAAATTTTTTTTGGTTACTATCGTACTTTTGTTTGTATTAAATAATAATTATCTAATTATAGACTAAATAGGTTTAAAAAATTGTCTCGCAAATTAAAAGGAAACTGTGTAATTAGTTATTTTTTTATTTTATATTTAATGTTACAACATATGCCGTAAGATTTGATGTAGCGAAAAATCTTGAAAATTTTTTAAACTAAATAAGGCCTAAGGTTTTTTTAGCCTTTAGAATTAGGATCTCTTTGTATCAAATATTGTTGACACTGAATATTTATCTCCTCTGTCTTCATGATGATAGTGAAGGATAGTATGGATTTTGGTTCCTCCATGGTGAGTCTGATAAAGATAAGAAGATGTATCTCTTCTGTCTTCATGATGATAGTGAAGGGTAGTATGGATTTTGGTTTTTCCATGGTGAGTCTAATGAAGATGAGAATGGCAACTATAACTTTCTCGGCATGATGACATAGACTTAGATTTTTGACAACATCAAGGCAGAAATAATATTGCTGCTATAAAATTTTTTTTCTCTGGTCTCTTCCCCGATTAGATCTCATCACGATGAAGGGCTAATGAGAATAAATCTGCCCCCTCAAGCCAATTTATCGGTATTGGGTTGGGAAGATTCATATTAGGCCTTGTTTAGTTCACCCCGAAATTCAAAAAAAATTCAAGATTTCCCGTCACATCAAATCTTGTGGCACATGCATGAAGTACTAAATAAAGAAGAAAACAAAAACTAATTGCACGGTTTGTCTGTAATTTACGAGACGAATCTTTTGAGTCTAGTTAGTTTATGATTGGACAATATTTGCTACAAACAAACGAAAATGCTACGGTACCAAATCTGAAATCTTTTCGGAACTAAACAAGGCCTTAGTTCCACGTACACCTGCAGGAATGTTGGCCATGTATTCTCAGTCCTTTTGTTCAGTGTTTGCCTATACAGTCATTCATACGAATTGTTATATGGATTTGAGATTTGGGATTGAAATTTTGAGCTATGAAAAGCGTGAGTAAAATATAATAGATGAAGAAATAGTTGGTATACATATTATATTGCAGAGTGCTCGTAACGTGATGATGTACTTAGTTATAATTTAATATACACACTTGTTCACACCGCTTTACAAGTTGCTTGACAACATGTTCAGAGCCCACAGTCCTTATCTTAATCGGATTTGCTTGTACCAACAAGTAACGCAAGAGAACGCAGATGGCACGGTCCTCTCGGTTCAGTTCTCCCTGATCACGCTCTCCTTGTCGAGAGGTTTCCAGTTGGGCGCGAGCCTGTGGAACAGCGTCCCGTCGTAGACGCTTCTTGCGACGTCCTTGTGGAGGAGGCCGTTCTGGTTCTTGCCGAGGCTGTACAGGATCTTCCACTCCGCTTCTGCGCCGGCCCTTCAGAGTAGAAGAAAGAAAACGGAGAATGTGAGAACTGACGCTGTATTAGGAGCAGTGTTAAACATGGTTATTTTTGGGCTGCGAAACTAATTACCATCCGGTGTAGTCCCCGGGCTCTCTGTTTGCTTGGAGCAGCTGGTCGATCTCGTCCGATGTCAGGGCGTCAGGGACAGTCTTTGCGTGATTGGCGAATATCGCTTCGAACTTATCAGGAACAAACCTGCAGAATTGCAGTGTCAGCAAAGGATAATCGATGCATCTATATTGTTCTTGTTCAGCAGTGGAATCAGAGAAGGCGGTCAGTTGAATCCATGACCCACCTTCCTTCGGTGTCATATGAGCCTGAATCGCTTCCATGTTTCCCCTTATAGATGTCCTCAATGTAGATGTCCAACTTCGATGACGTTGCATTTTGCTGCATGTGTGCTCGAGGATTTAACACTGGTTTTTATATCTTTTCCTAATATATAACGAATTAATAAAAGTGTATAAAACAAGACTCCATAAGACAGGTGTCTCCATGTAGGAGGTGGCCAGGCCGCAGCTAATCAGGTCAGCAAATCTCGTGTAATTGTCAGCTAACCAACCCAGCAAACAACAGGCTGTGCTGTCACAATCTGCAACTGGAATTACCCAAGAATACCTTTCCATAAAAAGATTACCGAAGAATAACTTTCCAAAAAAAATATTAGTACCCAAGAATCTCAAGGCATTTGGTGGTTTGACACGCATCTTATCAGACGCCATGGTTCCTTGCGTGATACTCATGACTGAAGTTTCATGGAGCCGTTACATGATCTATGTTTTATTCTCATCAGTGAAGTAAAGGCTTTTGCACAAGTCAACAGCTAAACATATTATTGACTTGATTACTTTTCTTAGCTTTGCACACACAGAGACACAGTAAAAGATTAATATAACGAAGAAAAAGGGGAGGATTGGGGAGTCTTACAGGTCTGCACTTGCTACCAAGAGCGCCATTGATGAAGGCAGCGCTGACGCCGGACATGCCGAATCCAAACCCGAGAGCCCGAAACGCTGCCGATGCAACAACCCAACGAAGACCAAACGAATTTTATTAGTTTCAGGCGAACCATGAACGAGGCCGAAATATAAATGGGTGGAGTGGAGGGGGGGGACGAAGGAGCTCACCGCCGTACGTCTCCTCGAAGGAGACGACGCCGTCGCCGTTGCGGTCGAAGAACGACGCGTGCTTGGACAGCGGCGTCGCGCCGGGGCCTTGCGCCGTCGCCCGGCCCACTTCACAGAACCAGGAACGCACGGAGTTCAGCAAACGGAGTCGCGGGGGAGGAAGCAGAGATGGCCACCAGATGCGCAGCGCAAAGCAGATGGCCCCGGGCCGGCGGAGGCAGAGAGCGACTAACCGAATAGAACGGCGAAGAGAAGCAGCCAAGGCACAGCCGCCGCCGCGGATGGGGACGCCCGTCGTCGCGGAGCCCTGCTCATCCCCATTCTCCGGCGGTGATTCCCCCTCGACTCGACTCGACTCTGTCGCGCGCGCGCTCAAGCTAACTGCTCTCTCCCCTTTCCTTCCTCCTTTTTGGCTGTTTGCTCGCGCTTGCAGCGCAGCTTCTTGTGCTTGTGCGGGTGGCCGTACCCCCACGCCCCTCCGCCCCCTAAAATACAGGTGGACAAGCCCAGGCCGCAGCCCGCAGGAGCCAGGAGCACTAGACACAACAAAAGTACTACAAAACAAACCTCAGCACTAGATCCGCACTCCTGCGCAACCGAAGCGTGCCGTGCCGTGCCGGCCTTCGCGGTCACCTAGCGCTCGCGCCCCAGCCGCGACCGCGAAGCGGCTCGATCGACGACGCCACGCCACTGTTCAATTATATCTGCTACTACTAAGATATTCAGTCATTTTTGGACGGCGGAGCATGGATAATTTTTGGATATGGATTGAAACCTCTGAGATTTCTTTAGTGAAAAAGAGAGCATGAAAGCGACGTAGTAGATGGCAATGCGAAAAAGGCCGACGTTTACCCTAACCGTGAGTCCGCAATACTTACCAAACGGGACAGATAATAGTTACTGCTGGAGCAAGTGTAGGATGTAACAACCTATTCGCTTGAGTTTAACTGTCGAATTTGTTTTTCTCTCATAATAAATTACCGATTCAACATGATTTTGAAATGATGTTGACTAATACAAAGGTTTTGTTTGACACGGCTCCAAATGACTTTAACTTCATGGGTTTTTAGGAGCCAATAAAGTTTAAAAGTAGTAGTTTTATCTAGATTCTACCTTTTTCTCTTTTTTTTTTTGGCGGATAGATTCTACTTTCTTGCGATAGAAAAGAAATAGTTTCACCTCACAGTGGCCGGATGGGACCGATTTCACAGGGTCGGGGATGTCGGCCCAACAGGCCCATCTTATTTCCTCACCTCATCATCTAAAAATCCACTTATCACTGATCACGATCCATCTATCCAATATTCCACGATAGGAAAGCGCTAAGTGGAGAGAGATGGAATAAAATTATGGGATGGAACTGTAGTTTCTATTCACAGTGTTTCTCTTGTGGAAACTACCCGTATAAGGTCTTGTTTGGATGTTGTCGGATTTACCTCAATCCACATGTGTTGGAGTGGATTGGGGTGGAATTTAGTTCAAGTTCCACTCCAACCCACCTCAACACATGTGGATTGATGCGAATCCGACTACATCCAAACAAGACACAAATTGTGGATTGAGACTACTCTAAAATGGACCAATTTCTACAGTGAAGAACTAATGTATTTCTTCGCGTTCCATGGATAGTCTTTAATATTTTGTAATAGTCAACAATAATACTGAATACTTTTTTGGTTCAATTAATAAAGTCGTGTTTGTAGTAGTCATGGATCAGTGTCTCGCTCTCTCTCTCTCTAGCTGCGGTGCAAACTCCCACGCCGCGTATATAAACATCACACAAACCTTTCAAACCCAGACTCTCTAGCCGGCGGTGCAGACGCATTCTTGTTGCGGCCACTCTCTCTCTCTCTCTCTCTCCTGCTTGGCTATACGACAGCGGTGGCACCCGTCTTCTCCTTAATGTAGGGCGCGGCGAGCTTCTCGACTCCTCCTGAAGCCACGCTCCGACACTGGGCACGATGGACCGCCGTGCCTATCGGCACGACACGACACAATTAAGAAGCTATAGTGTCGTGCCTGGGCCGAGAGTTTGGCACGAGAAGGCACGGCATGGTAGAACATAGTGCCGTATAGTGCCAGAGCCGGGCCACCCGTTTAGCCAAATATACCGAGCCCGCACTCCTGAACAACATAAGGGTGGTGTGTCGTTGCCTCCCGCTCCGATGGGCGAAGCGAACGAGTTCGTTCGGTCGACACTGAGCAGCCTGAGAACGGGAACATGATCCACGTTTCCGATCCCATGTTCCACCTGAGAACGTCTACATTTTGAAAACGCGAATGTTTTTCGTTCCCATGTTATAAAATGGCACCCTAAGTTCTTGTTTCGGTTCCCGTTCCGGAGACGGAGACAAGAATATGGCTATTATGATCATGTCTGTCATACGCATCTGGTTTGGTTATATAGTTCGGCTTGGGTCTAAAATTCAAAAAAAATAAAATTCTCTATCACATCAAATCTACGATACATATATAAAATATTAAATATAAATAAAAAATAATTAATTATATTATTTTGTCTGTAGTTTGTAAGCTAAATCTTGTGAACATATTTAGTTTATGGTTAAATGATAATTATTAAATACAAACGAAAGTGCTACATTGTTAAAATAAAAAAGATTTTAAATCTAAGTAAGGCCTTGGTTTTCGAGATGGCCGGTGCTTTCTTTGATCTTTAACAAGAGCATCTCTAAGGGTTATGCATTTTTAGTTTTGCATTTGATGGAGTTTGTAAAGTTCCAAATAAAAATGGCAAGGATAAAAAAGGCGTGATCTCCAACGGTTTTGCATTTTCACTTGGCATTTGAGGGAATTTTGGGCCTACACTTTTTTCCTCGGAAGGTTTTTCTCTTGGCGCACGATTTTCTTCGTCGCCAGTAATTCTTCGCGCGTCGCGCGCCTTTGTATTGCGGCATTCCTCGCTCAGCCGTCGTCGCCTCGTTTAGGTCCTCGCGCCGCGTCATTTGATCCTCACCCGTCCTGAACCTCGCCCCGTTCTGATCCTCTGCGGCAAAAGCTTCACGGCAAAACTTGACGGCGCTCGCGCGTGGAGGAGTCGTGTGGGTGGACGGAACACAGCCCGAGTCGCGCGGGCGTGGGGACGATCACGATTTGCAAAGCCTGGAGGGCTTGGCATATATGTCAAGTTATGCAAATTGCAAAGTCTAAATGTAAAACCATTGGATATCATATTTTAAATTTTTTTTTACAAATTAGTAAATGTAAAATCTAAATGCATAACCCTTGGAGATGCTCATAGTTGGAATGTGGATTCCCATTTCGAAAACCTCTTTCCACACGATAGAATAGAACCCCGAACGGGCAAGCGGCGCTGCGTGGCTATGGCTACTGACACAGTGCCCGAAACCGAAACCCTCGTGGCCTCGCGTCCGTCGTTCCGTCGTCGTGCGAACGGTGGAGTGGATTCGGTGGCAAGTAGTCTGAACTTTTTTTTAGATCGATAGAACCCAATTATTAATATACATGGGGTAGAACCGACGGGTTAAAATAAAAAACTGTTGCCTGCCATTGACTCCATCGCTATCATTATATTCTTACAAAGGCAACCATTGAAAAATGAAAAATGCTGCTTGCATTACAGAAAACATAAATGAATCAGGCCTTCTTCTCCTGATGCGCCGCCAGCTGGTAAAAGAGGGTTCCATCGTACACGGCCCTCACAGTGTCCTTGGGCAGGCGCCCGTCCTTGTTGGCGACCTTGTACAGCATCTCCCACTCTGACTTGGCTGCCAACCTGTGATTTGTGCAAGGCACAAGCCCAAGAATTATTATCAGAGACGGTGTCAATGCCAACCCAGGGGGACTGCATGCATTAATGCATATCCCAATTTTTTCAGTAAGAAAAAAAAATCAGGCGAGGATTTATTACCATCCTGCGAAGTCATTCTTCTCCTGGTTGTCCTTGAGCATCTCGTCGAGCTCGTCTTTTGACAGGGAATTCGGCACGGTCTTGGCGTGCTTGGTGAATATCTCATCGAACTTGGCGGGAACAAACCTGTAGAGGTGAAATGTTAGGAAATCAACTACTGTAAATCACACACTGCAATAATGGCCAACTGCTATTAGTTCGAGGAGCGGCATATATGCACACGTGCCTTCCTTGAGCGTCGTAGGCGCCTGTGTCGCTTCCATGTTTACCCTTTTGGATGTTCTCTATGTAGATATCCATGCGCGAGGTGTTGGCATTGTCCTGCATGAACGCATTTGAATAGAGTCATCAACATGTGTTAGCGACAAAAAACGGTCATTCAACGTAGTGTACTGTTCCAATGAGCCGGCGTGCGCGTGAGCGAGGTACAGTACTGGTCTGGTCTTGGCGCCGAGGGCGCCGTTGATCAGAGCGGCGCTGGCTTTGGCCGTGACTTCGCCAACTCCGACGTCCACCAGACCTGCATGCATGCCGATGCCATCAGTCACACGACCACCATCCAAAACACGCGCGTCAGCAGTCAGAACAAACCAGCAACCCAAACAAGTACAGCCTGCTGGTTTGCCGAAATTAGCAGGCTTTCGATCGATCGCAACGAACGGCGTGGCACAAACGACAAAACGAGCGAAATGTGGCAGGCCGCTCACGCGCCGTCAACGCGGGGGGAGGGTCGCCGGGCGGGCGGGCGGGCGGGCGCTCACCTTGGTAGGTCTCGTCGAAGGTGACGATGCCGTCGTGGTCGCGGTCGAAGAACGCCACGTGCTTCTGCAGCTCCGTCATGCCGGCGGCGCCTGGGGCTGGGGCGCCGCCGACGACGGCTCCGTCCGACGCTGCAGCCGCGTGGTGGCCACCCCCTTCTCGATCGGAAAATCCACAAACAAACGCAACAACAATGAATAAAACAAAGGACGCTAACGAATAATAACGAAGCTTCCCGGCGGCATGGCCGTAGCGCGCGCTTACCCAAGGACACCGCCAGGAGCAGCAGGAGAGGCGCGGCGGCCGCCCACGAGCACGAGCACGACGGCGACCGTCGTTGTCGTCGGGCGTCCATGCCTCCGGCAGTCCGGCGCACGACCGCTGGTTTGGCCCTCTCCGTCTCCTGATGCCTGTCAGGTGTGGTGTGCGTGAGGTGTAGGAGCCAGGAGGGGTGCGTTACGTTGAAGCTGCGGCGCGCCTCAGTTTATAGGACGGGCTTCCGCACCGGGCCAAATAAGGTTAGCTGGACAAGTTTTATTTGGCCATTATTAAACATGAGTGTGAAAGTATCATCAAATCGATCGTATCCTCGCAGCAACATCCAAGAATGCAAGATATCCTGTCACTTATTACTAGCATCTCATTGCTGGATTATTGACTGGCTTATGCCAATGCATGGGTGGGTTGGCGAAATTAGTTTTTTCCGTGTAAACAAGCCTGGCGGAAACCATCCACCACGGACCGGATTTGCACAGATTTTGGGTGCGGTGCGGTGCCGTACCGTAACTGCTGCTAGCTAGAGTTGGTTGAGAAGATCAACCAACCACTCCTGGGAAAGAGAAGCAACACCAGCTGTGTTGTGCCGAGGAGGAACAGCAGAGGTGGCTTGTTCCTGCGACACGGGCCATGACCGTTGCCGAGATGGGCTGCTGTTCAGTTCTTATTCGTGTGCCACTGCTTTCCACGGTTTGGTGATGGTTTTTTCTTGCGTCTCAGCAAATGCAACGCGGATGCCGCGCATTTCGTGTGCAGGCGGGCACTGTTCGCGTGCGGCCTGGATAGGCTCGACAAGTCACCTCTGTTCCGGGCTGGATAGAACACCAACCGATAGAACAGCCCGAGCATGGCATGTAATTCCTCCATCCCAAAATTAAACTTAGTTTGACCAAATTTTTTTTAATTTATCAAAAAATAGAATAATTTATAATTTGAAATGGAGCGAGTACTTGTACGTTGTTAGAACAGTTCGTCCTGTTTTGTACGAGAAGCCAAAATGCAGCTTCACTGCGTGAGCCAGCCAAAGCACCAAGCTGGATAGGTCACATTCAATCCCTGCGAAAGTTTTTTTTTTTAAAAAAAAAAAACCTTCAGTTTTCTGGTGTTTCACTTTCATGGGTGATTTCTCGCGGAGCCGTTTGACAGGGCTTCACCTGAAAATTATGGAGAAACCGAAACTGAAGCTGGTCAAAAGCACCGCGAAGAGGGCCGAATTGCATCAACCCACGGAGCCCGTTCCGATTCTGGTTCCCGCACGAGAAGAGGCCGGCCAAGGGCCAACCCGCTCGAACTCCCACAGCCCACAGGCCACAGCCCACATCCCACAAGAAAATACACAAGGCGAAGGCCCATACCACAACCCCTACTAGGTAGTAAGGCCGTTCCACTCGAGAGAAAAAAAAAGGGTAGTAGGGCCGTAGGCAGCGATTTGGTCCAAACTCCAGTGGCTTCCTCCAGCCGTGTCCGGGCCCATCGCTATTGCTCGCGCACCAACCGCGCCGCCGCCGTTGCCCAGGACGCCGTCCTACTCTTCTTGTCCTGTAGTAGCTTGAACTTGTCAAGTGGCCGGGCCTGCGGCTGCCCGGCCACGGCCAGTAGGCATGCAGTAGACTAGGACCAAGACCACCCAAACTGGCCCACGTCGTCCGGAACAAACGACACACCGATGCATGCCCAGCTCTAGCTGCCTTTGCTTGAAGTTGAACAGGCTCGGTTCCGCCAGAGACAGACCAACGACGATTTCTGGCATTCCGCTGCGGATTCGAATGATGAGCACGTCAAGTTCTGGGCACATTGCTGACCACAAACCACGCGAACATTTCGTACTAGACGCAGCTCTGCCCCTGCGCCTCCGCCGGCGAGCGATCGAAGACCGGTAATGCAGCTGCTTCTGCGAGC
>Ga0182004_10005472_pt1 | contig 10338 bp, 12 predicted proteins | sample Sormic07211540_1_FD_120479 | JGI IMG/M metagenome (GOLD analysis project Ga0182004, IMG submission 120479) | Endophyte microbial communities from Sorghum bicolor roots, Mead, Nebraska, USA - 072115-40_1 MetaG | ecosystem: Host-associated > Plants > Roots > Unclassified | place: USA: Nebraska...
CCTGTGCCTGTGCAAGCATACACATACAGTGAGATAAAAGCATGTGTGTTTAACTTTAACCCCACCGTAACATCAGTCAGTCCAAGGTAAGGTAGGAAGGAAGGGATAAATCATAAATAAATAAAGAGAAAAAGATGAGTGTGAGGTGCCAAGCAAAGCAAACCCATCTCTCTCCGGTTGGTGGCCGTCCACAATTGCATCTGCAATTGCCACTGCCATTGCTCTTGCTGCATGTGTGTGTGTGCGAGAGAGAGAGAGAGAGAGAGAGAGAGCAGGCATGGACGCATGGTGATGATGGCTTGGCTGGAGGAGTGAGTGGTAGCTGCCATTGCCAATGGCACATTGGCATGCCATGCCATGGCAGGCTTTGAGAAAAGCTTATTACCATCCCATCCCATCCCATCCAGCCGGTGGTTAGTTAGTCACTAACTCACTAAACGATAGGTACTGTACTGTACTTACTTCACCATGATAGCCGTCTTTAACCGTTGGGAGTCTTTTTGACCGCGTGCCTGCCTTGGCTTTGCTTGCTGCAAGCAGCAAGCTACCTGGTCCCTGCTCCTGCTCGGCTGCTTTCCCTGCTAGCTTGGGCACGGCACGGTTCACAGTCAGAAACCGGCATGGCATTGAATGAATTCAATCGAACGCCAGCCAGCCAGCCGTGCCGTGTGACCAAAAGTCTTGATGCGTGAACCTGCCAAAGCCAAACGGAACATTATCACGGTTTTTACCGCCATCACCGAGGAGAACAATTCCGAGAAAGCATTGACAAGAGAACAATTCCGAGTCAGCTTGTAGCAATTTAGGCCATTTTTAGTCCCCAAATTTTTTCAAGATTTTTCGTCACATTAAATCTTTGGACGCATACATGAACCATGATAAAAAAAATAACTAAGTGTACAGTTTGCGAGAAGAATCTTTTAAGCATAGTTAGTCCATTATTGGGCAATAATTACCAAATACAAACAAAAATACTACAATAATCGAATCCAAAAATTTTCGTAAACTAAACAAGGCCTTAAAACATATAGAGGAGGTAGCCGAAAAATTTTCAGTCAATAACTAGTACAATTAAAAAACAACTTACGAAATCGAAAGCTAGAATCAAACGCAAACCCCCGAGCGCTCTCCCTGGGCGACTCGGGGGACAACCACCGCCGCACCCGAGGTAGCCCCCTCCCCAGTCCTCCCTCCGGCCGCCGTCGCTGCCCCTCCGGCGTGCGGCGGCGGCGGCCCAAAGCAGGTGCCCACCGCGTCCTCCATCCCCCTACTCTCTTCCTCTCCAAATCCTCCACCTCCATGACCTTGTCGGCGTTCCTCCGGTGGGCTCGTCAGCTGGCGGCCCAGATCCGCGTCCCCCATGTGCAGATCCGGCGCCTACTGCTCTGGATCCGGCGCTTGCAGTGCTCAGCATGCCTAGGGTGTTCGCTGCGGGCCCTTGGGTGCTGCTGGCCGCCACTCCCCTTCGCCGCTATTGTGGGTCGCCCCGTCCATGGCTACAGTCGGGTATTGGCGCTGCCGGTCGCTGTGCCCCTCCACAGCCTTCCACCTGTGGTCTCGGGGCTGGCCTCTCCCTCTTCGAGGACACAGCTCGCGGGGATGAGGCAGGGGGGTGCTGTCCCTGCCCGTGCTCCCCTTCGATGGCGACGTGGCTGGCGGGGCTGGAGCCAGCGCCCCCCTGGCCAGACCGGGGCTTTGTGCGGCGGTGCTCCTCTACTTCCGCGCCATTGTCGGATTTCGGGCAAAAGCCCAGCCTTAGATGCTTCTAAGGCCAGTGACAATGGCGTCTAGGGCTGTGCCTTGGGCGTCACCTCCTTCCTAAAGGCGTCGCTGCTGGATCTCTTTTGGCCCATCATTTGTCGCGATGTCGGTGGTTACTACCGTGCGACGAGCTCCTGGAGAAGTCCTCTGTTGTGCCTGTGTGTTTATGTTCTACCGCAATGGGTTGTACTACTACACTTGACGTCGTCGGCGTCGTTGCTAGCTGATGCTTTGCCGCTAAGCGCTTTCTTCGTTGATGCATGCTTCCCGTCGTTGTTGTTGCTAGCGGATGCTTTGCCGCTATCACTTTCAGTCTAGTGGATGCTTTGTCGCTTTTGGTTGTTTGGCTGTTTGGTCCCCCTCTGTGGTAAATGCTTTTGCTACCGAGAGTGTGTTGGCCCGGTTAGTTCGTGGATGCTTTGACGCTATCAGTTGTTTGGCCGTGTGGCCCCCTCTGTGGTAGATGCTTTGCTACTGAGAGTGTGTCGGCCAGGTTCATAGGCGGATGCTTTGCCGCCATGGTTACCCGACTCGTGGGTGGATGCTTTGCCACCATGGCTTGGTCTTTTGGCGCAGGAATCCATTGTGTTCTACCGCATGCACAGGACAGGTCTAGGGTGTTGAGGGCAGTCGCTCTCTCTTTGTATCTGTTATCGCTCTTATGTTTATTCCAGATTATGCACTACTATCTTAATGGTGTGTAATCTGCGCTACGAGAGTTCTCTCATAGCTGACTTGTAATTCACTCTGCTTAATGAAAAACGGGCTATATCCCCAGATCTGAAAAAAAATACAATTCATAACTTTTTTCATAGCCAAACAATGACAAGACTACAAACTGTTTGAGTAACAATAAAGAAAAGAACATATACAAGAAGTGACATAATAAGAGGCAGCTGGTGTTGTGCCACAGTATCATCCTTTTGCCTCCTAACAGCAACACACCTGCATCAACCCAAACAAGAAAAGGTGATATTGCCAAACCAAAATCCCAAAAACTAATCACAACGCCAACCAAACCAAAACCAAGCCAAGCGAAAAGCGAGATGATCCTGACCGATTCATCATCATCATCACATCCACTGCTGTTTCTATCATCACAGTATTCCACAGTAGCTTGCAACAGAGACCCTCTCCTCGTGCCAGATCACTACCATCACTTGCCTGCCACTTTTTTTTTTTTAAAAAAATAATTGCCCGCATTTGCATTTGTTTAGTTCATCCAAAAACCAATTTTTTTTTTAAGATTCTCCGTCATATCGAATCTTGCGGCATATACACGTAGCATTAAATATAGTCAAAATCAAAAAAATAATTACACAGTTTACCCGTAAATCGCGAGATGAATCTTTTAAGCCTAGTTAGTTCATAATTGAATAATATTTACCACAAATAAACGAAAGTGCTACGGTGACCAAAACTTTTTGTTTCCAAGACCTGCATTTTGCATTCCATATTCCATATATCCATAATCCATCCAAACTGTCAAGAAGCCGTGCATCGCCCAAAACCCTATAAACCATATCTCCCATCTCTCTGGCTCGCTCATCTAGCAGAGCAGCAGACGTCCCCTGTCTTCTTCCTTCGAAAATTCCAATCCCCTCTCCTCCCTTCTCTCACAGTCGGCCAGTCCCAAAGCTCGGAGCTCCAAAGCTGGCATTGGCATTGCGGCAATGGCGAGGCCACCCCCCACAATGGTGATCCAGGACGACTACATCGACATGGACCTGACCCCATCGGTGCCGCCGCCATCCTCGCCACGCTTCGAGTTCCAGAGCGCCGGGGCTGCCGGTGCCGACGCCAGGCACAGGGAGGCGGCGTTCGCGTCCCCGGCGGACGAGCTGTTCTACAAGGGCAACCTGCTGCCGCTCCACCTGCCGCCAAGGCTGCAGCTCGTGCAGAGGCTCCTCCAGGACCAGGAGCAGCCGCCGCCGCTGCGAGGGGCGAAGCGGGACGCGGAGTCGGATCCCGCGGCGGCGACAGAGAGTGGGGACTCCGACGCCGACGCTGCCGCCGCGGCTGCCGGCGGCAAGGCGTGCGCAGCCAAGACGAAGCCGTCTTGGGCCAAGAAGCTCAAGGTGGTGAAGCGGTGGGCGTCGAGGGAGTACATCCGGTCGCTGTTCCTGGCCAGGCCGCCGTTGCCGAGCGACATCGTCGCCGGCGTCGGCGCCGGCGCCGGCGCCAGCGCCAGTGGGCACGGCATCGGCAGCGTGAGCGCGAGGGGGAGCGTCCTGGAGCAGGAGGAGGCGTGCCAGTGCCACCACCGCAAGTCCTTCTCCGGCATCATCCGGAGAGTGCGCCTCGTGGCGACCAGCAACAAGGTGCCCGGGACCTCGCCGCTCTGCTCCTCGTCTTCGTCCTCCTCGTCGTCCACGCCGTCGTGCGGCAACGCCAACGGCTTCTTCTTCCGGACGGCGGCAGCTTCGGCGGGGACAGCGACGCCGGCGCTGAAGCGGAGCAGCAGCGCGGGGTCGTCCGAGGAAGGCGCCATCCAGGGCGCCATCGCGCACTGCAAGCGGTCCCAGCTGCTGCAGCCCGGGATGGTGGTCTCGTCGGCGGCGGCGGCGCGGAGGAGCGTCAGCGACGTCATGTTCTACTCGGTGACCAACACGCCCAGAGCCTCCTCCGTGGCCGCCGGCGAGGTGGCGCAGGAGAGGCGGCAGGAGATGTGCAGGGGTTGATGCCATGGCTCGTGCCATGCCACCCCATGGATCATCAAAGCAACATTCTTTTGTTTCATTTTTGGTTTCTTTTGCCTGTGAAGATGATGAGCAATGTGCTGTGGATTGCTCCTGTGATGATGAGGACGCAATGCAATGTGCTGTGATTGTTTCCCCAGTTCCCTTGATTCTTTGTCATCTTGTCCGATCGAGCCAAGGATTTTCTCACTTGAGCTGTTCATTCATCTTTTCCCCAGCTGCAGCTCATCCTCTGTTGCATTCTTCTCCCATCTCCATCTCTCAAAGGCTCTGCTGGTGCTAGTGCTCTCCATTGTTGGGGGAGGTAGGGCAGGGTAGGGCAGGTGCCAGAGTAAATGGTGCAAGGGTGGCACTGACTTGGTGGCAGATTTGATTCCGCACCCAAGTACACGCAGCTTGACCATACTCCTCTGTACAAATCAGTCTACTCCTATTTGTTGTACTCTAGTTGTAGTCAATGGGATCCAGTGCTTGCACCTACCCCTGTACTGTATTAGTACTCGGTAGATACAGACAGTGTACGTAGAGGTAGAGCACTCCAGTACAGACAGGTCTCCAGCTTAAGCAAAAGCAGAGCTCTCTGCAATCTGCATCTACCTCGCCGCTCCCTTGGCTTCGAAACAAAGCTTATAGCTTTGGAACAGTCGTCTCGTCTGCTCCATGAAAATGCTTGGTCTTTTGCCAACATGAAGCTTTTAAGGAAGAAAGAAACCCTTGGCGAGCAAGATTACGACGGCCCCATCGTATGGATCATCCAAATGATGCGTCTGCAAACGAACAGATCAGCAAAAGCAAAGCAGTGTTAGGCAAATCTGGAATAAGATTAGGAATGTAGTTCTGGCATAGTGGCATCTGTATTTTTCTCTTTTTTTTTCTTTGTGATGAAAAAGCCAAACCATTTGAATGTTTGTGCTCCTTTTCAGATTTATTTACCGGTGCTTGTGAGCCGGAGATGCTTGCGCCTTTTTGTATTTGTGGGGGTGTCAGCCTGAACTGGAACAGCTGCAAGCCGAGTAGAGCAGCATTGGGCACTGAAAAGCCGAGCGCCTTTGAGATGAATGATCCCCAGCTCTCACCCCCACCATGGATTGTCCTGTGATCTGATAGAGATGTGTCATGCAATCCAACAAGCACAAGAGGCCCAGGCCATGAGCACGGGCAGGCAGACGAGCCACATATACAGAGAGAGCTTTGCAGATCATAATACAAACCCCAGTCCAGAATAGATTCCTTCACCGTCCATCCCTCTGTGAGACTGTGACTGTGAGTGAGTTGAGTGGCTGGCTGCTGTTAAAAGCCACAGGCTTTGAGCACACCACTAACAGCAGAACCAGATGACCAGATGGATGGAAATGGGATGGAGCAAAGCATTTGCCTGCAGCAAGGTAACAAACCAAAGAATCTTCTCAGAGGTGAGGAGGAAAAAAGGCAAGCGAACGAGCTGGGCTGGGGATGGCCCTGTTAAAGTGGCAAGCCACTGAGAAAAGGTCTCACCTTTCTGTTTCTGGTGTTCAGGAGGAGGGAGAAGAAGGAAGGAAGGTGAGAGATTTGCAATCACAACAAACTGGAAAAAGGGAGCAAAAGCCTGAGTGTACTGGCAGCATCACTTTGGTCCGTGTGCATACGTCCTTAGCGAATAACTAGGTCATCATCGTTTAGAATGATTGTCGTCTACTGGACTAGGACATGCATGAACAAGTTCGGCCACCCCCAGCTCCAGCTCCAAATGATGAAGCGCAAAGTTCAGAAATATTAATGTATGTCGTTTTCACTTTCTAAGAACAACTATGACTAAATATATATTCAAAAATATTAATATTTATAATATATAATTAGTATCATTGGATAGATAATTGAATCTAGTTTTTTAACAAATTTATTTGGAGACATAAATGTTGCACCTATTTTCTATAAATCAATTCAAACTTATCAGCATGCAAACCATTGCGAGGGAGTACTCCTAGTACCCAAGGGCAATGGGGGCAGGGGTTTGTTCAAGATGTTCGCAAGACACAGCCATTAAGTTGGCAGATGGAGCAGAAGAGCATTGGGTTTGCTGCTAACCTGTTTGCATCTGGTATGGTATGGCTATGGCTGCAGCGGCAGATGCCAGAGAGAGAGAGAGCAGCAGATAGTTTGACTGGCAGGTCAAAGATTGGAGTATAAAAATGCATATAGTAACACTGTAATAGATCAGGCATCACTGAACAAATAGACCAAGGTATGGTACTGTACTGTATTTTATTAGTTTGCAAAGATACAACAGCATGGCAGCAGGATAGCATCACTGATTCATGCCACATAGCAAAATGTTACTAGCATATTATATAATATAGAGATGAAAAAAAAATGAGTACAACGTACGTATGCGTTTTTTTACCATTGAAAGACAACGGATATGACAAAAAAGGATTCGTACCTGGAGTCTGGAGGCAGGAGGCACCAACTTCATCGCTTGTTTGATTCCTGGATCCAAACCGGCAAACATAAGAATATTTGATAAAAATTTTGTTAGGAGGTGGCTCCAAAACTCAACAGTAGGCTGGGTTTATCTCTGGTGAGACATGCCAAAATCACTGCTTGGCCACTTTCTGAACTTGCAATGACAGCAGGAAACATTTGCCGGTTCTTCAGCCAAAGCACCAACAATTCCTTTCAGGCTAGGCTAGTCACGTGCAGGTTTTCACATTGTGGAGCTGGATGGTTGAGGGAACTCGAAACTATGAATTTTCAAGCTGGCACATCCAGAAATAGTCCTCAAAATACCCATCATGAAAGAATCTGGGATCCATGCTACAAATAACAAATCTGGACTGTTTTTAGAATCAAGGATTTCTCTTTGGAAACAATAAAATTGTGTTGAATTTGTCTAGTGTTCAAAGAGAAATACAGTACAAGTAAAGAATCATCTGTATCTGTCTGCAACCTGACTGTAGTGGGGTAAAGTCATCTACTGAATCAATCTACTGACATAGGAAACCAGAAACCCAAATGAGGGTAGCATTTAGCACACCTTTTGCTCTTCAGTGTGTGTTTGTTCATGGGGAATTAGGAGACATGCATAACAGGACAAGCAAGCCTTGGTAGAGAACTAAATACAACAGCCAAAGTTGAGCTAGAGCCTAGAACAAGCACAAAAGGGGCCCAGGCATGTTGGACCATTTTTCTCAGCACGACTCTCTAGTTTGAAAAAAAAGAAAAAAGAAGAAAGAAAGATACCATCATGTATACCAAACTATATTGCAGAATAAGTTGGCTACATTCTTTTAATAATAAACATAAGGAGCATTATTTTATTAGCTAATTTGATGGGACATATAATACAATAAGAGATTGGATGATCTTCCGGTGTCTCCTTTACAGTTACAAACCTACAAATACTATACAACAAGCTGTTGATGATAATGTATTATCAGGTTCCAGTTCTCCATACAGAAAACAAACTCCGAAGTCAAGCTTTCACTGACTCCAATAGTCCAATCTACAGCCTAACTGGTATATAATGTGAACGGGAGACCAATGTTCTTAACAATGTTCCCTCCTAATTTCCTAGAGCGATTAGATTGATCACTACTCTGAGCTTAAGTGTGAACACAGGTTAAGCCCAATAGGTGGTTCTCTTCTGACATTAATATTTTCTTCAAACTTTATATTTCTCCAGTACTTAAATTCTGTACTAACTGCTCTTGACAGGATGAGACTTATGTCTGCAGGTCCACTCCTGCTGTCAAATTCTGCATCATCTCCCTCGAAAGGGAACAGCCGCTTCAAAGTGATTTGCATGATTGTATCTAGCCATTGATATTCATTACGTATGCACCTCTAAGTTTGTGCAAGGACGTAAGCCCGAGTAATTAGGGGCTGTCAAACATAGTATTCCATCTATCAAATTAAACATCACATCACCAAAGTAAAGCTATTTAACAAATAAATGTATGCACCAATTTTGTTCATTAAATTTCATATAGTATTAGAAAGCATCTCTATGTCAAACAGGCAAACAGCTATTGTTATCATAAGGAACTCCTTAAGTTTTAAGGTATTTTTACAGGCTGTCAATTTGTAATAAGCAGAGATGCAATCAAACAGACGAAGAGGATGCTAGCTCGTCAAATTATAAAAATCATAAAGAAAGACAAGTGGCACATACTATCAAAAGACAGCAATTTAAAGGGCACGACATGCACCATTTTCTTATTTACCAAATTCTATATATTTCTATTAGGTGGCACCTTTAAGTTGTGGAACACTGGAACTGAAGTGATGGTAAGAACCTCTATAAGTATTCTGGTGTTTATAGAGGTTGTCAGTTGGTACACTTGGCAGTGCTACAGATCAAAAGGATGATAGCTCATGTAAAATTTATACCATCTTATTAAACGGGGATAACTGGCACATAACACCCAAAAGGAAGTAAACCTCTGTGAGGATATATTGTACAAGCAATTGGTATAAGAAGTCAAACACTTACACCTATTGTCAGTTAATACAGGTGAAAAGAATGTGGCTCAAGGGAATTAAAAATGTCTTACAGGGACTGAGGGACAGTTTCCATATCCTATTACAATCCAAGAGGAAGCTAACTCTACGATATCAATGAAGAGGTAGGAGCACAATCAACGCTCATCACGAGCTTGAGTTAGCCTGACGACAATCTGCATAGATTACGAAAAAAATAAAAAAAGACAATAAATAGATGAAGCAATCATTCTTGCACTGTGGATGCAATGTTGTTACCTTGGTTTTATCATTAACACCGATATAGTCGGATAGCTTCTGGTCCATGGCTAGCTCTTTCCCAGCCCACCAAATCTGTTTTCTCTCATGCTTGTTGTCTGGGAATCGCATACAAGAAAGAATTGATTGTAAGCAAAGGCCATTCCATGTCAAACAATCCTTTTATTTTTCAACTTGGAAGCTGGAAACAGTCGATATCAAGGTTTATGCACTTCATGAAAGACTGAAATACAGGCACGACAAAACTAGAAAAGAAAAGTGCAGCCTGTGTAGTGATAAATTGAACTTCACTCCTGGACTATTGCATATGCATGCTCATTTTGTTTATTTATCTTCTGAAAATTGAACCTATCTATCCTGTGCTTGTGCTACCTGATGATGACCCTTGCAGAGGCAATGCCTCCAGAGGTTCGTGTAGAGCAGTAGCACATTTCTTCTCAATGTTCTTGATATGTTCCCTTAGAGCACGAGGGGACAGGAATCTGTTACGCTGCACTTGCTCCTGTAAGAAAATTCAGAATCCTGTCAAAATCTCCTTATGTGGATAGGCCCTGAAACTTCAGTACATTTGCTAAAATCAGATTGACATATGTCCTGTGAACAAGTTACAGCTAGTCGTACAGCAGAGTAGTGTTGACTGTAGTCGATGATGAACAGAACAAAATGTTACTTCTGCTTCCTTTTCCCAATCTAAAATAGAGATCATCTAATTCAGTTTTCAATTTTTGCAAGCACAATAATATGACAGTGGTCACAGTTCTCAAGCATGGTAGAACTCAACCAGTGAACGCGTGTGCGTGCTACTCCAATATGTAAAATTAGCAGACTTCAGTAAACCAGGTCGATCGAGAATGACTCTCAGTGCCAGTGTATTAAATCATAGAATGTATTACTGATGAACAACCTGACACGTACACAAGCAGAAAGAGGTTCATAATGATAAACCAAGCGCAATTCGCATCTAATTCAAACTCAAGCGTGCGAGAAAACAGCGAGGGAGTGGGGGAAACAAAACAATGCTGACCTTGGAAGCGTAGGCCTCGGCCTCGTCCAGCGCCCTCTCGAGCTCGCCCGTCGCACCAGCACCAGCACCAGCACCCGCGCACCTCGCTGCGGATCGCAGAACCGGCCACGCCTCTCG
>Ga0182004_10005473_pt1 | contig 10337 bp, 4 predicted proteins | sample Sormic07211540_1_FD_120479 | JGI IMG/M metagenome (GOLD analysis project Ga0182004, IMG submission 120479) | Endophyte microbial communities from Sorghum bicolor roots, Mead, Nebraska, USA - 072115-40_1 MetaG | ecosystem: Host-associated > Plants > Roots > Unclassified | place: USA: Nebraska...
ACTAATTGATGCATCAATATGAGTTGATTGTTCTGTGCGGATGACCTCCATAGCCACACCTCCAGAACCACCCTCATTTGTTTCCCCCTTCTTCAAGGCTAGCGTCTTATCTAGGTCTTCATCCCCCATGGATGTTTCCATGTCTTCAATATCATCTTGGACGTTGTCTCCTCTTCCACCTCCTCTTCCTCTCCCTCTTCCACGGCCTCCTCCTCTACCTCCACGTGCATCTTCCCTTCCTGGCATCAAGGACAAAAAGGGGACCCGCAACCAATCTCCCCATTGACAACTCTCCTTACTATGCACTCCATCTCCACATTCCGTGACCTCATGCCCAATACATCCACAGAAGAAGCAAAAAGTCGGTAGCTTTTCATACTGAACCAAGTATTTCATCCTCTCCTTGAGTGTAATTGGCACTACCCTTACCAGCGATTTATGGATCTCAATCCATACCCTAGTACGCAGATATGGAGTAGGGTTTAGTTTTCCTTCATTCACCACCACCGTGATTGGATCCCCCACCTTCCGAGCAACCTTCTCTGCTAAATCCCTCTTCTTCATCAAGCCCTCCGGCACCCCTTGAATTCTTGCCCATACTAGGATTTTATCCAGCTTATATGCATGGACATTAGAAAAACCATCATATTCATCCATCACAATTGCCGCCCCTCTAAATAGCCATGGGCTTCCATCCATCACCCGATTCCAATCACTTAGACAATGGAGTTGAGCCAGGAACAGATTTGGAGCCAGCACCTTGAAAGTCACCTCTTTCGCAGCAGACCATGCATTACGTAAAGCACTAAACAAAGCTGCATGGCTAAAGGGTTTCAAAGTATGAACCCTAAAGAGGACCAGCCATCTCACCTCCTTCACTAACTCTTCAAATTCACTCGAGAAATCAAGATCATCCTCCTCTTCTCCCTGCAGATTCAATTTCTCCAATCGCTCCTCCAAGTTAGGGCTTACGCCCCCTTCCTCTGAAGCCATCCCCTTCCCCTTCTCCTTCGGTTGATCAGCCATGCACAGATGCCAACGGACGCCCAGCTCCTTGCGGAGGGACAATGCAGCGTCAACAGATGATCGTGGGTGGAGAGATCACGTCGATCTCTGCACTTTTTTAGTTGGACTCCAGCGTAGCCGCTAGAGGACGTAGAAACCCTAGGTTAGGGGCTAAACGGATTCAGAAAACTGGCGTGAGTTAGGTGTTGGTGCCATGTAGAAAGGGTGAGGAGAGAAGGGAAGATATATAAATACCCCCACTCAAATTTAATAAAGTGCATTCTGGTTAAGTTTCGGAATTTCCGAAAATGTCAAAATTTTCAAAGCATTTTGGGAATTTTGACCCCTGGATTTTCTCATAAATAAATATGCACAGTGTTAATGGAGAGTAGTTAACAGAAGTATGGATATTTTGACCAAGTTCAGAATTTCCGAACCAGAAACCAGCCTGGGTTGGAATTTTTCTTAGAAATTCTGACCGGCTTGGATATTCCGAATATCTCAGAATTTTTGAGCCTGAAAGAAAACTACAGTTTATAAAGCTCTAACTTAGAGCCTAACAAATCTAAGATTTTGGTTAGTGATCTATGAGCACTTTGACACCTGCAACTCATCGGATATCAACCCCTCTTAATAGTACGATAGGTCTAATAATCAAATTAAAAACAAATGAATTTTAGAAATAAGGCCATGCTTCCAAATTGAGCCTTTTGTGAGCATCTCCAAGAGTGTTGCATTTGGACTTTGCATTCTTTTGCCAAAAATCACAAAAAGAGATATCCAATAGTTTTGTATTTGGAGTTTGCATTTTGGGCAACTTGGCAAATGAGAGAGCAAACTTGTCATATATGCCAAGTCGCGCACGGCTTGGCAAAAGGCCGATCTCGCCTGATGGTGGTCAGCAAGTCGCGCGGGAAGACGATCGCGAGCGCGCGCGAAGGAAAAAAAAATCGCGGCCGGGTTCACTTTAGCTAATTGCCAACTCAGTTATGCAAACCCTTGGCTTATTTTTAGACTTTACATTTTGTTTTGGGAGTTTGCAAACAACAACAAATGCCAACTCAATTACGCAAAACCCTTGGAGATGCTGTTATACAGGGGTGTCTCCATTAATCATTGACATTTTCAACGGTTTTGCAAATGAACTTTGCATTCTTGTTTTTGCAAAAAAAATCTTAAAAACTTCTATTCAACGGTTTGGCAAATGAGCTTTGCATTTTGGTTAACTTGGCAAATTTCTGGCCAGGTTTGACATATATGTTAACCGTGTATTACGCTTGGCATCGTATAGACCCGCATGTTTTCCTTTCCCGCGCGTGATTCCCCTGCCACCGCCGTTTTCTTTCCGCGGAAAGTTGGATGCCATGATCTTTCGGTTCTGCACATCATTGGACATCTACGCCGGCTTGGGAGAGGTACGTACACTATGGCCATGGATTCATCCTTCCAGTATGTGCACCGGGAACCAAGAACTGGAAGGCGACGGCGCCAGTAATAGCGCGCGGCCGAGTTGATGGCGCGAAGAAAATTTTTGCCTGAAATAATAACCGCTCGGTCCACACCTTGGGTTTTGCCAACTCAATTTTACCAAACTATTAGAGATAACCTTTTTCTGCTCACATATTGATTTGGGATTTGGCAAACTCTATGTTTTGCGAAACTCTAACACAAGGAGAGGAGTGAAAGAGATGACCACCGGGGCCCACTGCAACCCCTCCAGTGCGTGGAAAATTTGATTCGATCAAAACTCAAGTAAATTTGAATTGGCATTTTGAAGTCACTCCAGTGCGTGCGTGGCATGGAATCCGGTGACTTATCCGGAGGCTGTGGAAGGGGGAGAAAGAATTACCCGAGTGCCGAGGCCGGAACTCGCGTCGCTCCCTTTCTCACGCTCGCGCTTCTAGCCTCGCTTCCGGTGCACGCAACTCGCTGCCACATCTGCCGGCGACGGCCCCGCCACCGCTTGCGCTTGAAAAGGGTATGTTCTCCGCCTCCTTCAGTCCTCCTCGGCCTCATCCCCTCCTCCCTTCCCTTCTCCTCAGCCGGTTTACCTTGTTAGGGTTTCAGTACACCGCGGCGGCGGCCGGCGGCGGCATCGGTTCCTGCCGGCTTAGAGGGAGACGGTTGAAACTCCAGGTCCTGAGGTGCGGATCTCTTCCTATCAATTCCCTTCTCTCCCTCTCGTTTTGCTTGAACCTGCTAGTACGATACCGGGATGCTTGAACCTGTTAGTACGGTACTGTGTTCCCAGGATCTGCGCTGCTATCTCATCCAAGACACGACCAGGATTTGCGGTGCTATCTACTATCTCAACACGGTCTCGACTAGGGCACTTCAGTTTTTAGGTCCGGCTTGGTCTCCATCCCTCTCCATTCTTGATGTCATATTTTGTTTGTGAGCTTGCTTGGGATGCCAACCTGCATATTGTTTGTGATTTCCTGTTTCCATATTTTTTTTTCATTTCCTTGTGTAGAATAGCAGCAGGAGAATGCGCTTTTCAGTAATAGGCGATTTAGTTGTTTTCAGTAATATGCGATTTAGTGGATTTATGATCTGTGATCAAAACAATGCATGCAGTTGTGTCGTTCATAGTTAGGTATTAATTCTTTAGGTTTCATATGAGATGTGTTTTCCTTAAAAGAAAAACATAGCTAGGAGCATTTTAATGCGCTGTGAGAGGGAGTAGCAATTTATATACACAGAGGGAGTAGCAATTTAATGCTGTATTTGTGTGACTTTGGGCTTTAACTGTTACTTCAGGCTTTGCTTTCACCAGGCTCTTGGGGCAATGTGATTTTTGAATACCTTCTAGTTTACTGTTTGACAGCCTCGCTGGCTGAGGAAAAAGGTCCTAAATTATAAAGTTTGTCTTGGGAGCTTGCAAACTGAATGTACTTTTGATTTTTTTTTTGTTTCTGAAGCTAAGAAGTGGCACCTGTGCTTACATGGGTTATGACTGCATTATTTGAGATAGTATGAGAGAATTGTTCCCTATTCCTTATTACCTGGAATGTATTTTTTTCGTTTTTGTTATGACTGTTTGTTTTTTCTGGTAAGTCATCCTTAGCAATCAGATACAGCACTGCACTACCTTAGCACAGCTACCGTTTTTCTGGGTAAGCTGCTACTTCTTAGCACTGCACTATCCTTGTTTCATGGTTTACTTTATATTGCTATCTCTAGTTGGCATGTTCATTGTTCTATTACTGCTATCTCTAGTTGGCATTAAGCTATATATAGGTCTTGCTTTTCTAGTTATTGTTCTTTTTATCAGGAAGTGAGTATGAGAATTTCTTTCATAATTTTGCTGTGGTACTCCAACTTAATATTAAAAAATATATCTGCTAGTAATAACCTACCAACATGTATTTTTACATCATGTACCTTTGCTAGTAAATGTACAGATTATTTCATAGTTGATGGAAGTGTACTACATGTTCAGATTATAATGCTGTTCTAACAATAATGCTCATATTATAATGTTGTTCTAACAATAATGCTATTCTCATAAGTCATAAGGCAACAATGTATAGGAGCTGTGTGTTTGGCCAGTTAGCTGTCTTGCATTTTTTTTCATTGTTGAACTAAGGAGCTCATCCTTTTTGATTTAAAAAGAACCTTTTGGAACTGTGGGGCTAAGATCTTGCCAATTTTTGTTGAACATCATAATTTTTTTTTTTTGAATTTTTCTTGTTTGAGCAGCATGTATCGTAGTTTTATATAGCCGCATGTGTGTATTAATCTGATAAATTGTTATAATCTTGTAGATCATTTGTCTCTGATTCAACAATGGCAAGGATTGAGGATAGACTTGTTAAGTCTGTTGTGATTGTTGGAGAAACAGAAAGCACCGACTATTGCATTGGACTTGTTGCAGAAGTGACTAAGGATGAGACTTTTGTGTTAACTCAATCGTCCTTCGTTCAGGACAAAGGAGACAGAATCAAGGTATCTTTTTTTGACAAAACTGAGCTGTTGGCTTCGGTTGTTGCAATTGACAGGAGTTTTTGCATGCTGAGAACAGCGCGCCATTGTGATTCTGAGAGAGTTTACTGGGAGGAAGGTCCTATCACCGCTGTGTCTCAAGCTCTGATCTTCTTGCCCTTTTCGTCTACTAATGTCTCTTGTACTCGTATCTTTGTTACTCTCGAGTCAAGTGACTCCTATCACATGAAGTCCACGGTCGTTGTTGATGGTTCAGATGAGTTTTTCTTAGTCTCATGTCCTTACACAGAAAAGACTAATGCTGGATTTGATAGGTTGTTAGCTGCTCCTGTATTTAGTATGAGTGAGAGAGCTTTAGGCATAGTCCTATTTGATTACAATCCTGATAGTGCTGCTGAGAAGAAGGTTTGCTATTTGGCAAAAGGAGTCATGGCTCAGATATCCAGACTCCTTCCATCACCAGAACTACCAGCTTACACAAAGAGAAGAGGAGCAGAAGACCAGAAGAAGGGCAAAAAAAGACGCATCATTTGAATAGTCGTATTATAATAAAGTTTTAATTTAAGGTGAGGTGGTTCTTTTTTGTTGCATTTACTTCTATCCACTATATGTTTATTCATTGAATCTGTACTTTGCTTTTGTTCATCTGCAGGGCACTCCTAGCTATGAAGCTTATGATGAGGCTGATTTAGTATCTCATGTTTCTGATTCTTCTATCTACTCTTGGCGTTTCCGAAAACAATGTTCCACATGTGTTGGTAGAGGTCAGCGTCTTTAATAATGCCTTCCGCAGATTTTGGTTTTATATAATTTTCTACTACCACACCAGTTAGGAAAGTTGCTGATGAGCCATTTGTTGCCAGTGACTGTGACTCCACTGATGGTAATGGTTAATTAGTAGGATCATTGTGTCTGTGTAATGTTTCGTAGTACTGTTCAGTGTACCTTAGCTAGATTAGTAAGTTGTATGATTTGATCGCCATCATTATATTTTCGATATTTAATTCAGTTTACTGGATTGTATTTCATCATTAAGTTGCAACTAAGTAATGGTAAAATAACTGCGAAAATCTACTAACCTTTGAATCTTGAAATGTACTAAGCTTGAATCCTGAAATGTTCAGTTTCCTTCTCATTGAGAATCTAAAGACCCTTCCCATGTACAGAACTTTTGGCTCCTTTAAGTAGATAAGCAATAGTTGGTTAGATGCCTGGCCTAGTATCTGCAGTTTTTGCTATGTTCTAGTGAAATGGTTCTCAGTCTTCATAGAAAAAAAACAGGGAAATATAAAAGATTCATGGTCTGAATCAGGTCAAAGTATCAATATATGACATAACAAAAGAACCAACAAATAGGAGCTGATGATATGCTGAATCAGGTCAGGTATCAATATATGACAAAACAAAAGAACCAACAAATAGGCGCTGATGATATGCTACACATTTGGAATCCATCACTGAGGATGCAGTTTTTGGCATGATCGTTGGTGCGGATTAGTCTCCTTGGCAGACAAATTCCCACAACTTTACACTATTTATAAGGAACAAGATGCTACTGTTGAAACTATGAAAAGGAAAAGGTGGCACATTACTTTTAGAAGATGGTGGCATGAAGATTTGCAAAATCAGCTAAGACGTTTACATGATATTTTGATTAGATGTGGTACAAATGAGGATAAAGATAGACAAAATGGGATTTGGAAAAATCTGGTGTGTTCTCTGTTAAATCAACTTATAAACTGTTATGCAAATATGAATATGGTCCCAATTTCATGAAAATCTGGAAGGCTAAAATGCCTTTGAAAATTAAAATCTTCATGTGGCTAGTAACACAGGATGCCATTCTTACTAAAAGACAACCTGAGTAAAAGGAAATGTAAAGGAAACAAAAAGTGTGCTTTTTGTAATGAAATAGAAACAAGAAATCATCTTTTCTTTGGATGTTTGACAGCCAAATACATCTGGAGTTTGCTGGCTTATTTCTCTTGGGTCTGAGTGCAGACCTGGGAGTATGGAGCAATATTGGGTCTGGATTAACAACATTCTTCCTCTAGGATCCCAAATGCATGCTGTGGGGTTGTCAGCTGTTTGCTGGGCAATTTGGTGGATCCTACTGAGATTGTTTGTATGATATGCTCCTTTCTCACATATTGGCCAGGTATGTGTGGTGCAAGGTGCGGAGGCTGTCAAGATGGTGGCTCTCTCATTCCACAAGCAGAATGGACATTTGCGCTCTGACAATGAGTAACAACTGATTCCGTTCGCTGGCTGAGTGCCGTTTTAGTGTCACTTGTAGTTTCTGTGCCTTTTGGGCTATATGCCTTGTTTGGAACCCGTTTAAAATTGTTGGGCTAGTTTTGCTGGCGCTTCTTACTTTAGCCTTTTTAGTAATGGTAGTTTGTATCCTTGTTCATATTCCCTCTGTGATCATGAGCATGTATTCATCGTCATGGTGGTTCGGTTATCAAAACAGCGACTTGGTAGTGAAATTCGGTTTTACCGTTGTGGAAACTTGAAGCTTGGTTTTTTGTTCATGAATTTTTGATAACATGACCTAATTGTTCTCAACAAACTCAAAACCATGTATGGGTTGATCTGTATGGATTCCATTTTCCTTATTCATGTTCGTTTCTGTCTTAATACACCACATTATTGGTTGATGCTCTTGATGGTTTTAATACACCACACTTATGTGTCTCAGTTAAACTCTGATCTCTGTTTTGCTCGCTTCTCCCAATACTTTTGTGAGCCTAACAAATTTGCACCATTGTTTCCTTTTTGTTTTGTTTGAACAGAAAAAAGTCTGCATATCTGGTCGTCAAACAAATTCTACTACCATTAACAAATTTCCGCCATTGTTTCTTTTTTTGTTTGAACAGGAAAATGTCCGCATATCTAGTCATCAAACAAATTCTACTACTTTGAATATCATTCTGCCTCGCTCTGTAAATTTAGCAAATGTTTAGATATCTACCGAGATATAACTATTTAGCTTGTATGTTACTGTATGATGGCATGTTATATGGACCTGGCTAGTTGCCATTAATGCAACGCGTGTGATATTAATTTGTTGTGTGATATAATTTTTTGTTTATAACTTTATATGGATTATTAGTTAAAATGCTATCGATTTTTCTAAAAATTGTTGAGTTCTGCAATGATTGAATTATATAATTCTGTATTAAAATTTTCAAATTATTAATCTGAAAATAGGGGTAAAAACTTAAATATCAAAATAAAACAGGGGTAAAAATGTTTGGGCAAAGTTATCCTTTGGCCTAAAAGTTAGCACCGTTAAAAGGACTATACAGACCTTGTCAAAAAAAAAGGACTATACAGAGCAGGGGTAAAGTCTGCTTTCATTTTAAAATCACAGGAGTAAAATAACAAATAATTAGAACGATCATATTGTTTCGCTTCAAAAATAGGAGTAGAAACGTTTAAGCCCCTTCAAATAATTAGAACGATCATTCAAAAAGAACACAACCAAACATCAGCAGCACACTTGTTTGGTTCACATTTTGGATTAGCCTGGCTAGCTAACTAAGCCTGGGCAGTCAAAGCCTGGCTTGTATAAGCCAAGATACACTTGTTTGGTTGCATTGGCAACTCAAGCCTGGATTGGAAAAAATATGTTTGGTTGCCTGCTTCACGTTGCATAGAATCACCCTGTCTTTGGCATGGTAAGTTTACCCCTTTGGAACAAACCTTCGAACAGGTGGCACGCACTCTCACTGACGGTCAACTCCAGTACATCCTTCGGCGCCGACGCTTGTGAAGAAAGGCACGTTGGAGAAGGTAAGTGGGAACACACCGCCGGGTGCTGGAAGTGAAGCCCTGAGCTTGTAGATACGGATGTGCCTTAGCTTGCCTAGAGCTGAAGCTGCAAGGCAGCAGGGAAGGAGAGAATACGAGAGGAAAGTGGTGAGCAAATTAGAATTGGGATTCAGATCCACCACACACAGACAAAAATAGAGAACATACAAGCTAAGAAACCAAGAACCCAAAGCTTCTTCCATGGATTCTTATGGGATTGGGGGTGTTGTTTCCTCAGTGAAGGTCCTCAAGGCCTCCATGAGCATGCTACAACGGATGGGCACATCGTGGTGGCTGCCCACCTTCATAGCATTGAGAGGGGAAGACAAGCACAAAGGATATGGTGGGGCGAGCTACAACGAGCGTCGGAGGTGCAGGCGGAGAAACTGCCGGAGATCTGAAACGAGCTGCAGTCGAGCGCGGACGCTGGAGAAGCTCGGGCTCGGTCTTGGCGCGGACGCCGGAGATGGTGACCATCCTGCGTGGATGGAGATGGAGCTAGGGGAGATACAGGTGAGGTCACGGACGAGTGGGGAGGGCCGCAGCCTGCCGGAGATGACGAGCGGAGGAGGCGAACAAAGGGGAGCGGAGGGGGTGACTGGAATGGATCAGCGAGCTGGCCCAAACCTGGCCACGGAAAAACGGAGTGCCATCTCGTTTTTCTAGAGTCTGGCTAAGGTGTCTGAAGTGGCTTACCTGAGCCTGGCTATGGACTGTTTATAGACAACCAAACAACTCAAAGTTGGCTTCTTAGAGTCTGGTTAGGTGTTAGCCATCCAACCAAACAGACCCTAAACATCCGGCGACTCAAACAAAAGCTGATGGATTTTTATGAGGGATTGTCCCACAAACATTAAATAATAAATCACCAGCGTAAGACCCGTTTGAACCCGTTAATTGCGCCAACATCTTTTTTCGAAAATAAAAACACCAACCGGGCTCGCCATCACCATTAGCACCCCGATCCACGCCCCCCACATCCATCACGTGCGTTGTCATTCGTCATCCGTGGAATTCCGCCGAGGCTACCATTTGCCATCATCCAATGTCGTCTCTGCTCCACCGGTTTTCCCCGCCGCTGTGCTCCAGCCAGGGTCGCGGCGGCTCTCTTCACCCTGGACACACCCCTCCACATCGCGGAGACGGCGCGAGTGAAAGGTCCTAATATGACTAGAATAAGAGGTTAGTAAATAACAAAGCGAAGCTTTTTACTCTAGCTCTAAAAGGGTGTTTGTAAGCCACCTATCCCACAATTCTAGTTGATATAATCACTAGGCACACAAGAGCTATGTCACTACTTACACTAGAAAGCTATCTAAAATTTCTATACAAGTAAGTAAGCTACTCTAGTTTGCGGGAATGTAAAAAAAGAATGAGATATTTATACCACCGAGTAGGGGATAAACCAATCATCAATATAAAGAATCAAGCACCGGGAGAATGCCAACCAAACACAATTGAGACACCAATTTTTCTCTCGAGGTTCACGTGCTTGCCGGCACGCTACGTCCCCGTTGTGTCGACCAACACTTGGTGGTTCGGTGGCTAAGAGGTGTAGCACGAACCTCGTC
>Ga0182004_10005474_pt1 | contig 10337 bp, 10 predicted proteins | sample Sormic07211540_1_FD_120479 | JGI IMG/M metagenome (GOLD analysis project Ga0182004, IMG submission 120479) | Endophyte microbial communities from Sorghum bicolor roots, Mead, Nebraska, USA - 072115-40_1 MetaG | ecosystem: Host-associated > Plants > Roots > Unclassified | place: USA: Nebraska...
AGTTTTTTTATTTATTCTTGTGATTCTATAATATAATTGTTTGTTGGGAACCACACCTTTGGAATAACTCAGGAACTTAAATTAGGATTAAGTTGTAAACTATGCAGCATATCAAGACTTATTTTTTTCCTGAAGTGTGAACTGTTTAGTTTTAATAAGCATGAAGGATGAACCTATTTGTTGCATTTTTATTTGACAAACTCCTATTTTGTAATGGATTAGGAAGCTGAAGGAATTGTATATTTAAGATGGAAACTCATGCGGCAAGCTGGTGATTCCATAGGATAAATAAAAATATCCTTCCTTTTTCCTAGCAGGACCATATAATTACAAGACCCTCATGAAGTTGAGAATGCCACTTGGATTTCACATTAACATCAATACTCACTCTATTCAACTCTTAGAATCCATGCCAGTCAATTTTTTTTTGGAGTTTGATCAACTTTATAGAAAATAGCATCAATATGTATGATATAAAATTAGTATCTTATGAAAATATATTCTATGATAAATCTAATGATATTAATTTGGTACTATAAATCTTAGCATTTTTTTTCTAGAATTTCGGTTAAAGTTTTAAAAGTTTGACTTACGACAACTCTAGGAGTTGAAGCTTTTAGGACAAAGGGAGTATATTGATTAAAATTTTCTGTTGTTTTTACTGTAGTTTGTTTCTGCAAAGATAGAAGTTCATGTCTCACAAACTTCTGTATATTTGCCAAATATTGACATAGTGTGTTTATCGACTTCCATTTATTTGTCGCACATATACAATGAAGATGCTGACCATGGTACACACTTGTTGGACCAAATTAGGTGCTGATCATGATACACACTTAAAACACTGCTGGAGAGGGAGGCGCCCACCCTCATTTTTAGTAGGTAGAAGGTGATAATCGAATCTTGGTTGGCTGGGTGATTGTACACCCTCACTAGCCAAGTCATCTCAGGGAGATTCTTGCTTGTTCAGCTGATTTTTTTTCCTTATACAAATACTGCATGTACATATCCCTATTCATCCGCTTTCAATAAAAAGTCATGTTGTTTTAAGGCACGAGTGCATTACATTCCAGATTGATTCTTGATTTTCTACCTTTTGCCAGTGTTTTAAGTTCAATAAAGAAGCACTGCTATTATAAAATCACTTCATGATCTGCTATAATTATCTCGTGCAGGTTTTCAGCTGCTTTGGCCAGTACTACATTGCCTTCCTGAGCTTCATGCGAGATGACATAGAACTAAAGAACTATAGTTACAGCCTGGAGGTTTGGGGCACCAGGCGCAAGATGATCGGTCAAGGGGTGCCCCGGAGCATGAGTGACAGTCATTGGAAGGTCCGCAATAGCTATGATGGGATCATCATCCAGAGGAACATGGCCCTGTTCTTCGTAGGTGGTGACAGGAAGGAGCTCAAGCTGCGTGTCACTGAGAGAATCTAGAAGGAACAATAAGTTGATCAGATAATATATCTCTTCTGCTCCAACTACTTCCATGAACTCATGAATTACATTGCAAACAGCTTATGCCACGCGTAGGATGAACTCATGAATCACACTGTAAAAGAGCTTTTGCCATGTATAGTAGTTTGGAATCAACTTCTTGTGATTCATTCTTCTTTTCAGCTTCTTTTAGCATGCTATTGCCTTTTGGTTCCTGCAAGGTAGGTGTTGGTGGATGTACATCATGTAGATGCTGGTATAGTTGCTAATGATGCAGAATTAGTATAGATTTTCTATGTTATTTTCCATGGCGAAAATGCTAAAAAAAAAAACTTCTGGAGTTTGATGCCTTCAACGTCTGGTAGAGTTTCTTGGATGATGTTTCAGAGGTCTGCATCGAATATATAGGATGAAACAAAAATATTTGGTTATATAATATTTAAGACATGAATCTTAATAGTAAATCTTGTTTTATATTTTACCGTAGCGTTAGCACGGCAGTATACTAGTACTAATAAAAAAACAAATTACATAATTCGCTTGGAAACTGCGAGACAAATTGATTAAGCCTAATTAATCTATCATTAGCATATGTGAGTTACGGTAGCACTTAAGGTTAATTATAAACTAATTAGGCTTAAAAGATTAGTCTTATGATTTTCAACTAAACTGTATAATTAGCTTATTTTTTTATTTATATTTAATATTCTATGTATGTGTCTAAATATTCAATGAGATATGTGAAAACTTTTTGGATGAGGAGGCCTCACCGATAGTGGGTCGGCCCCTGACCATGGAAAGGAGAATATTGGCCGTTTAGGCCTTGTTCAGTTGCTCAATTTTTTGGGATTTTTAGTACCGTAGCACTTTCGTTTGTATTTGATAAATATTGTTCAATTATGAACTAACTAGGCTCAAAAGATTCATCTCGTAAATTACAGATAAACTGTGTAATTAGTTTTTATTTTCATATATATTTAATACTCTATGCATGTGTCACAAGATTCGATGTTACAAAAAATCTAATTTTTTTGCAAAACTTTTGGGAACTAAACAAGGCCTTAATCTCAGGTAGCTGATCTAGAGACGAACGACTCCTGTGCATTGCCTTGTAGTATCCCTAGTGTATTTCTGATTTTTGTTTTCCATGAAAAAAATCAGGTATACGACGACCCTGCTCGGCCGGCGTTCGGCACAGCGCCACGGCGGCTACCTGGCAACTACGACGGCGTCGATTCACCAGCAACAGAGCACCATAGAGGCGATTTGGAGGAGACAATGGATGGTGTTCATGGAGGCGCGGCGCGCTGCAGCCTGCAGCGACTGTGTGGGGGTTCGCGCGCGGTTGCGACAAGATGGATTAGGGTCGGATGCCGCGGCCCGACATGCGACGAAGGAAGTGACCGTGTGCGCGGAGAGGAATCGGTTCGGCGGCTCGAAGTCCCCCACGACGATCCTGGTGCCGCCGGCCACCGTGACGGTGTCGAGTGCGAAGCCGAGGAGCTTAGGATGTGTTTAGATCTAAACTTTTTTTTTATTTTGATACTTTCGTTCACGATTTATAGGCTGTGTAATTATTAATTATTTTTTATTTATATTTAATGTTCCATACATTAGTCATAAGATTTGATTTGACGTGGAATCTTGTAAATTTTTAGGTTTTTGAATCTTGTGCTTAGTCCAGCACCGCCCTGGCGTAGTGGTCCCGCGATGTCTTGATTCTACCCTACTAATACACCAACATTTTCTTTCCTACATCTACACCAAAAACGCACCCCACTGAAAAGTCCCTTCTCCACCCACCCAATAAAGTATATCTAGAAAAATAACAATATTAAAACGAACTATCCAGATTTAATCTAAAATTTTCTCTCTTTACTCGCTCAGGCCTTGTTTAGTTTCTGAAAGAAAAAATTTCGCGACACTGTAGCACTTTTGTTTGTTTATGGTAACTAGGTAAATGCCCGTGCGTTGCAACGGGAGTACATAATACCATAATAACATATATACGAGTGTGTTATACTATTACCTAAAATAGATATTGCAATCGAGATATGTTCCAATCAATATATGTTTGTCAATACATGTTTTACAATATGTTGTACAATTAATAATCTAATCTCTCAATAGTTCGACGTTGAGTACGTGCTTTCAATGGACACCAAGCTACAGCTGGTCACCAATAAAAGATAATCCAGAAGATTTTGAAGTCCAAGGTGCGGTGTCTGACTTCTTGTAGCTGAAGCATGCAGATGACTCAAGTTGTAATTAGAAGTATCATGTATATAAGTTATTTGTTAATTTTTAAAGTTAAAGTACTATAAACCAAGTGATGTATTACCTCTTTCATGGAGTTAGAACCTCTTTATATACGATATTCTTTGTGAATATATCCTTTGTCGGTTTCTTCTTCCCCTTCCCCTTCCCTTTCCCCTTTTCCTTGTTCATGTCCTTCTCAACAACCGGCACGGCTAAGATCCTAATGTTCGATCTTGACGTAGCTCTTGATAGCGCCACATACAATTGGCCATGCGAGAACACTGGTTCCGGCAAGTATACCCCGACGTTGGGGATAGTCTGTCCTTGTGCCTTGTTAACGGTCATCGAAGCTAAGCCGAATAGGGAACTGCTTTCGCTTAAATTGAAAAGGGAACATCTCATCGTCCGACGGGCATAAGGGTATGCGAGGCAGAAAAACCCGCTTTCCAGCATGTTGTCCCAACACAATTTCTGCGTCTATGGTATTCTTTTGGAACCCTCGTATGATAAGCCTAGTACCATTACAAAGTCCATTCGCAGGGTCAATGTTCCTAAGCAATATGACTGGACAACCAATCTTCAACTTCAACACATGTGGAGGTAGACCATTGGGTGTCAAAGTGTTAAGGAATTCTTCAGGATAGTAGTTATGTGGATCATCCACCGCACAGTCAAAACTATGGTACACCATCTCATCTCCATGAAAACGACCTATCATCTTCATATTAATCATATCAACCCAGTCGTTCCGCGTAGATAAGATCGCTCGAGAGGTGATATAATCTTTGCTTGACATATTTGCATTGAGGTTAGGGAATATGCAATCAATTAGAGTATCAAGATCACTATCTTCCCCAGTGTGCGGTATGCATATATCATGAGGAAGGCGAATTTTATCATCAATAGACGCCTCCTCAGACCCTCCACCGACACGCAACAAGTATTCCGCAAACCACCGGTCGCTCTTTGCCCTCATGTTACGCACCAATTTTAGATGTCGCATAGAATCCCAAAGGTACGACATCCGCAGCGAGGCACCGACAATTTGAGCCCTTGATCCTCTCCGAACAACAGGAAGAACCTGTCTAAAATCTCCACCGAACACCACGGTCTTCCCTCCAAATGGTAGCTCTGCTCGATCCATTATATCACGAAGACTATTGTCTAGTGCCTTGACAGACAGCCTCTTTGTCATGCTAGCCTCATCCCAAATAATGAGAGATGATGCTCAAAGCAGCTTGGCAGTACCACTTTGTTGTTTTGTGAAGGTGCAAAAGGCCCCATTATCAATGGTGAGGGGAATCTTGAAGCGTGAGTGGGCGGTTCTACCACCAGGCATTATTGAGGCTGCGGCACCAGATGTAGCTGTTGCCACAGCAATCTTTTTCTGACTGCGTACAGTAGCTAGAAGTGCTCTGTACAAATAAGTCTTTCCGGTTCCTCCAGGACCATCCACAAAGAAGAGACCCCCATCCTCAGTATCAACCGAGGACATAATCTCATTGTATGCTGCTCGCTGCTCCTCATTAAGGGTGTCTGAGAGAGCCACATCATCCTCGTTAGCCTCAATGCTAGCCTCCTCAAAAATCTCTCTGGGAATATCACAAGAGGCGTCATATGTGTTGTCGATATCAGGAAGTGGGTATATCTTAATATCTTTCTGCATTGATTGTAGCGATTTTTGAATATCTTTGAGGACCTTCTGCTCTACCATGAAGGTGGATTGATTATTGCGCTTATAGTCCTCTGACATTGCCTCCTTATGTTTCTCCCATAGTCCAAACACATCACTGGGCTCACAAAATACCAATATTGTTGCAAAGAGCCTTCACAACGCATATGGCATCATCCACCCAGTTGCCTCAATGAGACTCTCATTTAGTGTGTTGTCCTCTTCGATTAGGCCCCTTCTTTCTGCAGCTTCACGGAAGGTCGGTAGGATTTTACCATCCATGGTCCTTAGACACTCAAAGGAGGTAGCACCTGCCACGTGATTCAGGAGAACTCTAAGATAGTAACGCTCCCCCTCGGCTGGATTGGCAGACACGATTCTTCCAATTTGTCGTAATGTATCACGTCGTACCCTATTTTGCCAAACTTTGCCCTGTGCTTGCCATGTATAGAACTCGGGGAAATCCCGATACAATACACCTCGAGCTGTTTCATCTGTTCTATTCTTCTCAAAGTATGCTGTAAGCATTGACTTGTCAGCACCTGGACGATCAAGCACTCGTCGAATCCCCTGGCGTCGGTGAAATGACACCATGTGCATGTCTGGAAGATGTAGCTGTAGGGACAAAACAGAAGGGTATCTATCACTCAAATCAAACCCGTATATCCTCCACAAGGCTTCTGGAGGGGTTACCCATCTAGCATCTCTATACTGCTTGATCTCATCAACGTTAGCTTCACTATCCTCCTTGTCAGCTTCTTTTATAGCCACGGACGCTCGATCATGACCCTTGTAAATGTAATTAAACAGATACTTGACTGCCTTGATGCTCCCACATGCCTCAACATTGATGTGGCAGTTGAACAGACGAAGGAGATATGGGTTGTAAGGCACGACCCATCTATTGTCAAGCTCGTGTCCACGAACTTTTTCTTTTCGGCCATCTTCACGTCGTCTATAAACTGGATATGAGTCCTTGCCTTGTACTGTGACATCACAGAAAGGTCTAGGATATCGGTTCTTGCAAGAATCACGCCCCTTTGTGCATGGACAATTGTGATTAAGCACTCCGCAAGGGCCATGCATCATATGTTTGGTAACCATCTTATACAAGACTGGGTACTTCTTCTTATTTGGGAGCTCAGCTGAGATGAGGCGATCATACTGCTCCGGGCACGTGATCTTATACTTCCTATCCATGATTAGTAAAAAATGTGCATGCGGCAAACCTCTTTTCTGGAACTCCACAACATAAACATGTGCCCGCACCTTTCCAAGGATATCCTTTTTTAGTAGTCTATCCTTTAGCTCTTGTAGTTTTGCTCTAAAGACCCGAACAACAAGATCTGGACGATCTTGTGGTGTCTGGCCAGGGTAGAGTTCACGCTTGATCTCATCCCAGTTCGGGTTACAAGTCATAGTGAGGAAGATGTCTGGTTTACCAAACCTCCGTACCAGAGCCATGGCATCCATGTATCGACGCCTCATGTCACGTGGACCTCCAATAAACGATGAAGGCATTACTGTTCGCTTTCCAATAGCTTCTGCTCTACCTTCACCAGCATGTAGGCTATCAACCAATCCTTGGTAGAGGTCTGCTCTAATATCATCTTGATGGTTTCGTATATAATCTAATCGAGAACTCTCGATCTTGATGTACGTGTCAACTGCAAACTGCTGGAATAGACGCCTACCATACAGTATGGGATTAAATATTCCTGGGCGCATCTGAAACTTGTAGCAGTAGTAGTCACGCACAGACACACATAATCTACCAGGGGAGTCTACAAAAATAGCCATGAATTAAAGTAGTTTGTAGAATAACCACTAATGTACATGTATGCAAAGTATGTAAATAAGAAGAATAACATACCTGTTTCTTCTCCTAACCCACTACAAGCCTTGTGTAGGGCACGGTACTTGATGACTTCTTCCATACTAACTCCTTTCTTTGGAATATCCATGTGCCAAGCTCACCCTTAGGAAAGAATAGAGGGTATGAAAGAGCATCATAACATCCATGATATGAGCGGATGCCATGTCTACTTCTATCTTTCCCATGTAGGACAACACTATTTTGGAACTGACCAAGGAGTTCGCTTCCCTCAATCCAAACAGCAGCCACCTCTGAAGTTGATGGCACATTGTATGTTCTCTGGTCCAGCCTCTGGTCAAGGTTTAGCATGACATGGTAGTCCTCGAGGTCTTCAGCCTGGCCCACACTTCTAAGATGTTGTGAGTATGGATTGTCACGAAGGATGGCCACCAGCCTCTCAATAACTTCCTTATCTTTTTGGCACTTCTCTTCACGACATCGTCGATAGCGATGCTCAAGGTTTGGATCATCATCGTAGAAGTAAAGCTCAAGATGTCTTGGCTCCTTACCATCTTCTCTACCAAATGACCTTATGTTGTGATAGATCTGTCCGTGTGCACGGAAGGTGTATATGCCACTATTTTTCATGCTTGCAGTAGCACTATCGAGGCGACAATATAGAGAAGTGAAAGAGAAATGGCCATTGAAAAATCTAATGCTATTATGAAAGTGCCTAGCATCTGCATCGTTACTTGACCAAAGCCTCATAAGCTCATCAGGTACGTTCGGATCATTGAGCTCAACCTTTCCGCTGCGACAACAGAACCCAGGTGATTCATGCTCAAACCTTTTTGCATCGCAGTGGTTGCAATTTGTGACAGGTTTTAGCATATGGGTATCAGTAGGCATGTTACTATACACCTCATCATATTGGTCAGGTACTTCAGGGATAGAAGTCATATCTTCCTCAAGGTCATTGTCTTGGATATTGTCATCATCTTCCTCATCTAGAATAACATTTAAGACACAATAGTTTAGACAAAGCAGTGGAAGTTTTGATTTCTATTCGGTCTTTCGCACAAATACCTTGCCCGACAAACATGTATCCCTCATCCTCTTCCTCGTCCTCTTCAAATATACCTCCCTCGTCATCATCTATGGTCGTCAAAGATATGTGGGTTAGTAGAACTACGGGTAAAAATAAACAAAGGAGTTCAAATAGTTTGTAGAATGTTAGAAGATAGTGTAAATTACCACTGTTGTCAGTTAGGTGTTCTTTAGTCATGCATTCATAATCATCAAACAGTGGTGCCATTGGTGTGGTTGATGGAGCCTGAATGTATGGTCCTACCTTTTCTGTTAATCACAACTGATCTTAGATCGATGTTATATAATATGGTATATAGGTCACCTAAATAGGACAATGAGGAAGCAATATTTACCATTGTTGTTCATGGATGATTGAGGCAAGGGCGTGTTAGTATTTACTCGGTCTTCAGACATGTAGTCACCATCTTTCTTAGATGACTTTGTGTTCGAACCAATGCGACACTCAAACATCGTGTTACGACGCATCAACAATGCATGTCTTTGTCCAGACAAAACATGTGATCTTGGTGTCAAATGGCCAGACAATAACTCATGGCATCCTTCATCATCAGTCTCCTCACGAGGTGGAGGAATATAAAGAGGTGATGCACTGGACTCTGGGATATCCCAACTACTGGATTTCGCCATGGATCCATGACCTCCAGATACACCCGCAGTGGGCCACACAAGCTTAGGAACAAATAACGGGTTCTCCATGGAAATAGATTGCGGGTGTAGGGTGTGCTTTCTCACCTCTTTGAATTTTTTGAGAGATAATTTCATTGCCTCCTTACGCTTAGGTTTAGTATTATACAACCTTTGCCGTTCACGCCTTGCATCCCTCTGATCAGGCGTCATATTTTTGTACCTCTCACTGTAGTAGTTACTTTTTGACAAACTTTGCACACATGTTTTATGAGCATTTGGAGTAAGGGTACTGGTGAAATCGACAGTGCTCTTCTCTATAGGCTCCATTTCTAGTTCATCTATCAATGTAATCATATAAATACAATCATTAGCTTTATCGAGTTTTGTAACATTATAATTTCATAAGACCTAAAATATTTAAGAAACTTTAATTACATGGTAACTGAGTCGATTTGTTCTCATCAACAATATTGTTGATCTGGTAGGAATTATTCCTATGGAGCCAATCTTCCGTTTCTACTTGATCCACATTTTCTTTATTTGATGCAGCGTCATCATCTACAAAAATATTTTCATATATATATATAACAAAAGATATGCTAATTAATTCCTACATGGCAATGTCAAAATGTTAGCATGCATTACAATTAGTAGTTCCAAATCCATGTATCTTTTTTCTTTGATGATAGGATTCACGTTGTCTCTTATTAATTGCATCCTTCTGTTCTTGAGACATTGCATGCCATCGAGCTCTATCCCTTTCCCTCTTACGTTCTTTAGCATCAGCTGCAATTATTTTTGAAATAATATAAGTTTGGCATTTACATAGCACATACAATGTAATAGTATTTGATATGGTGTTTCATTAACTTACCTTTGGCGATGTTAGTCTTGTCTGCCAATGGAACACGAGAACAATTATTTTCCATTGTATGAATCTATAATAGAAATAGACCCATAGTTCATATAAATTCCAATAAGAAGTTAAAGCATGTATTTCAAATCAGTATTGGAATCAAGCGATTGCATGCAAGAAGCACCACACTGTGATTTTTTTATCTATATAACTCCATTGCGATAAGATCTCCTTGGTGTCATTACTTTGAATTGGTTTACTATGTGGAGTGTGTTGTCTGTTCTTGCTGTGGACTTTGAGTTTTAGGGATACACAACATAATCTCAGCAGCCTATGCACTCCTTATATTAACCATTTTATCTTTCAGATTCCAAATACTGATCTACTGCTATGTGCAGCGAATTTTCTTATTTGAATACTAAGTGTGAACCTTCAAATGAAGGCAGTAACATGTTGATGGCCATAAACCAAATTAATTAAGGAGTGGGCAATACCAGTTTGCTAAACCAAATTAAAGAACTAAAGCAGAAAAACCTTGAAATAGAAATATAAAGGATA
>Ga0182004_10005475_pt1 | contig 10336 bp, 12 predicted proteins | sample Sormic07211540_1_FD_120479 | JGI IMG/M metagenome (GOLD analysis project Ga0182004, IMG submission 120479) | Endophyte microbial communities from Sorghum bicolor roots, Mead, Nebraska, USA - 072115-40_1 MetaG | ecosystem: Host-associated > Plants > Roots > Unclassified | place: USA: Nebraska...
CTTGCTTTTGTGGGAATGATCAAATTATGGCACTGTATCAGACTAAATGTGTGTGTGTTACTTTCAAACTATGAAGCTTCCGCTACTTGAGAACTTGGTTTGTAATAACTTTAAGTACTCCGACGTATTTTGATGAACAATGCGAACAAGATGTAATTGTGAATGTGACCGCTGAACTTATTACGATCTTGGCTGTATGTATGTGTTGACACCGTTTTTGGACACGTACGTGGGGATTAGTAAAGTTTGGATCGGCAGATGGAGCAACGGTAACTAGTCTGCAGGAAAGTTGCCGATGAGGGTGGTTGCCGATGAAGAGACAATTGAATGTGACTAAGTCTAGAGGTGGTGACATTTTCGTGCCGATGATCAGTATTAGTGTTTGCCGATGGAAACAACAAGAGGTCTGCCGATGACTCTGAAGGAAAGCGTGGAGATTGCCGATTGATCTATGGCGGTGCCCCAGTCGGTTACAAGGGGGTAGCTTTATGTTTTCCTTAGTTATTAGAATTCGTTTTGTGTACGGGTTCCATTTAGTTTGGAATTCGAGTCCTAGTCGTGTCTGGTTGTAGCTCTTCGGACAGTGTATAAATATAGACCCTAGGGCAATGTATTGAAAATCTATCAATCAATCAAACACCAGTTTTTACTCATATTCTAGCATCTACTTTTTCGATGACTTCGTCATATTTTCCTTTTACTACGAGTTCTTAGGAATTCGTCGACTTAAGCTCGGCGTATTCTCGAGTTCCGCGTGAACACCTCTTGGCCGTGGCATCCGGGCGCATCGCTGTTGTCGGGACCAAAGTGTTCGAGTTACCACCTTTGCCGATAGTAAGGTCAAATCGGCTGGTACGCCTTAACGTTTGAATCGGGTATTAGCCCTTTGTGTTTGCAGATCAGCCTTTGCATCAATAGTACGATATGTGGTTTGAAATCCTTCGAGATTTCACGGACTACTGGGATTATATGGGCTTAAGCTCGATGGTTTGACTGTGCAAATGGTCACTATTAGGCTTAATCTCTTATAATTTGGGCGGTTTTGTTACAGGCTTCTTATGCCGCCGAAGGGGTCGGGGCCACCGGCGCCTGGCTGGTCGAGACCGTAGGCGTCGACCGCCCATCTCTTGCAATCGCCGCCCCCGACAACTCCCTAGCTGACCTGTCCGACCCTAGCTGATTGGGGGGAGTAGACGTCCCACAGAGGTTTATGTCGCCGATCACCATCGACGACAGGTCGAGCAGGCCGACACGAAGGTCATCTGCCTCCTTCAGACCAACCTCCTTGGGGTATCCCCTTTCCAGCCGGGACAGGTCGACCAGGGGGTAGTGAGCGCACACCATGCTGAGGACATGCGCTCCGGTGAACTCCCCAGCATCCTTCACGAACTGCTGAAGCCAGCCCCATGCCTATTGTGCCTTCTCAACTGAGGTCAGCCTAGGTGTGCGGGGCTGGTCCTCGGGCAGCTCGGGGCTGACTAGATCCAGCACCGGAGCGACCCCCTTCCAGAGCTTTATGCAGTTTGTCTTCTAGGAATCCTGGTCTTTCACCAGGTCCTCGACTTGCTTCTTGGTGTTGGCCTTGAGCACTATGACCAGTTCCAAGCAAAAACGAAAGCAAATAGTTAACAACATGCTATGCCAATCAATATTTTGTGATCAGAAAGGTCGAAGTGGATCCTACGAGTCAGCTCCCGATTCCTGGCTATAAGCTCCTTGCCCGCCTTGTGCTCGCCTTCCAGCGCATGAGCACGCTCCTGGCTAAGCTGGTCCTTCTCCTTTTGGAGGCGCTCAATCTCCTCCTCTAAACCTGAAGTAATAATTGTTTGTCATAAGAATCGACCACGTAGTTAACTATAACTACCCAGAAACTTGACTTACTCCTCTTCTAGCAATCCTTATCGGCTAGTCGCCGAGTAAGGTCCAGCATACGCTCTTCCTGAGCCGCCTTCTCCTTCGCCTCCTTCTCGGCCTCTGACTGAAGGCGGTCCACCTCTACGGTCAGGATTTTGTTCTCGGCGACCACCCCCTCAATCTGGTCGAAGCACCTTTTTTGGTACTTTGCCGTTTTCATTGCATCCTACGAGAATCAGACATAACACACAGTGAACAAACCATGGTATATATATACTCCAGCAGAATATAAGACCACTCACCTTAACCTCACTGATGAGCTACTTGGCAGCACGCTCTACCCTCTCCGCCTCCTCGGTCTCGGTGATCTCCTCGTGGTCGGCCTAGTGGTCCCCACGCTAGCGCCATACGTAAATGTGTTGGCGACCATCGTGGGGATGCCCTGGAATTTCCTCCACTTCGTCATCGGAAGCCGCTTGAGCTTCCTCACCTTCTGTGCTACCCCCAGTCGCGGTAACAGGTATCATAGGACCCTTACCTCGGTAAGGAGAGCCCTCCTGCGTGGGAGCCACCGCCGGAGTCGGAGATGGGACCTTGCCTTCTTCAATTGGAGCAGGGGATGGGACTTTGTGTCCCTCCTCTGCCACGCTGCTCGGAGGAGGAGTCCCCGCGGTGGCATCACCCCTTGTCGGGGTGCTCGCCCCGGCCCTGCCGCGGGCCGGGTCCTCGTCGGCCACCTCCGTCGTAACGGCAACGGCTGGCTGCTCCACGGACTACTCTCTGGCAGTCTGTCCCACGACGCTCTGCTCGGCGGTCACCGGCTCGGGCATTCTCGAGCTCAAAACATTGCCAGGATCAACATCCGAGGCAGTACTACAAGGAAAACCCAATCCAGAGTTACTACACCGAAATTCAAACCTATGAAAAAAGGAACTTCTCTTGATAAACTTACAGATCAGAACTTCTATGTGCCATAGTGAAGACACTTCTCCTGGCTCGCTTAGCCGCCGCCATCGCTTCTGTTCCCCAGGTCATGCCTGCTCGACGTGCGCGGCAGGCGGGTCCTCGGCAACGCGACCACTGTCGCCTGGGGCAACGTCGGGGCGGCTGCGGGGTCTAAGGATCAAGGTTGGGGCCGCCTCATCCTCATCATCATCCTCATCAATCCTGACAAGCCGTCGGTGCTTGGGTCCTCGGTTGTCAAAAGTCGACCGCTGGCTCATCACAGGGCCTGCAGCTTCCCCTGTAGGTGCTGCTCCAACTGAAGATGGCTCCACTATCATCGGTGGTCCGAGCCGGCCGGTTCTCTCCTTCGTCGCTGCTGGTGTACTGGTCACACCGAGCAGTGTCATCCACTAGGGGATCCATTCCAGCCGGGTGCTCCATACCGGGCGCTAGCGACACATATACTGTCGCCCGGTCCACGTCTCCGATCTACAACAAGAGTACGACAAGTCATAAGCATAAGAATGTGATACTTTTAGAACATTGCGGAAGGACTACAATTACCTTGGGGGCTGGTCGACCCAGCTTGTAGGCATGCATCCGGTTGTCGCTTCATACGAAGCTGCTGTCTCCCAAGTTGAACAGCTCGTTGATCCTTTGCTGGATCTCTGGTTTATCTAGGTTGTCTGGGCGTAGTCTGGTCGAATCTTGCCAGCCCTGGTATTCATACGCGACATATACCCTTCTCTGACAGGGCATGACTCGTCGGGCGAGGAAATTCCTGACCACCCCTAGTCCATCCACGCGTGACCAGTCGATCAGAACCATCAGCTCTGACACCTAACCGCTGAATTTTGGTCGGTCCGTCCAACTGGTCCTCTTCTTGGGGACGTAACCGACGTCGCAGAACGTAGCGCTGCCTGGCTCTTCCCTGATGTAGAACCACCTCTTGTACCATTCGGTGAGGGAGGTGTTCCATGGGCAGCTGAGGTACCGGTTCTTCATGCCATCACGAAGATTGAGGTATACTCCACCTGCAATCTTGGAGCCTCCAACCGTCCCCTTCTTCCTCAAGCAGGACAGGTAGCAGAAGGGATCAAAGTGCAGCTCTATCCCAACATAGGCCTCGCACAAATGAATGAAAGTGGAAACAAGAAGAATGGAGTTGGGATGCAGATTGCAAATCCCAATCTCATAATAACGAAGAAGGCCTTGAAGAAACGAATGAACAGGCACCCCAAATCCCCTCTTGAAAAAATCTTCAAAAACAATGATCTCACCAGCTCGAGGATCCAGGTAACTCTCCCCTTCTTGCGCCCTCCAGCCACCAAGCTCCTGGTCGTGCAGAAGCCCCATCTAGACGAGGTCATTGAGGGACCTCATGGTGCTCTGGGATTTTTTCCACTCCTTGGCCATCGTCTCGACCCATTTCTTCGAGTCACTCTTCGCCATTCCTACTGCGCGGAGAGCTTTGAACTGGGTGTTGAGTGGTTGAAGGTGCTAAGGAGGGCGATAGCAGGAGGCAGGAGGCAGGATATGGTATGCAACTGCTGGGTAAAGAACAAGGGCACAACATCGGGCTCTATATAGTAGCAAACCCACCTTTTCCACTTCCTGCATTTTATGGGAGTGGGTGGTTTTTGCGGCGGGTGCAGCGTTTCGGTTTTCAAGGATTATCGCAGTAAATTCGGTGGCCCTTTTTAAAATGATTGTTGGTTTCCTTTTCTTGATCCGCGCGATGAGCAGTTGTGCAGTTAGCAGGCACCCCTTTTTATGTGGCAGACTGACAAGATGGCAGGATGCTCCGTCACATCACAAATTAATGCTGCGATATGATTTTTTTCAAAAGCTAAGTACTTAATTTGATCAGTTCATTTGATAGTCTGGGGACTGTACCGACCACGGAGTATGATATGCTCGGGGACTGGTCAACTAGCCAATTCATTCGAAAGTATGGGGACTGTACCGACCACCGAGAATGATATGCTCGGGGACTGGTCGACCAGCCCGTTCATTCGAAAGTCTGGGGACTGTACCGGCCACCGAGCATGATATGCTCAGGGACTGGTCGACCAGCCCGCTCATTCGAAAGTTTGGGGACTGTACCGACCACCGAGTATGATATGCTTAGGGACTGGTCGACCAGTCCGCTCATTCAAAAGTCTGGGGATTGCACCGACCACCGAGCACGATACGTTCGGGGACTGGTCTGTCAGTCTGCTCAGTCGCAAACAAGCATGATATTATTGGGGACTGGTAAATTCAATTGCATAATATTTAACTGGGTAATTTTAATTTTTTAGACCTTGCTACAAGGCTCATACTTCGCCTTCCAGCAAGCTCGAGGACTACATCGGTACGATGCATCTAGCGATGCATCTCAGTTTTCTCTTTTCTATGAAGGATTTCCTTTTTGGACCCTGGCATCACGTGACTACGTCACCTATTACCAGGCTTGGGGACTAAGTGGGCACACTTCACTTTGCAGTGAATTTGCTTGCTTTTTGAAAGACTATACTTTTCAGAAAAGTAAAGTGGGCACACTTCATCAGGAAAGAAATCTTTTTTGATTAAGAGCACCATGCATTCTTTGAACAACCTGCTTCTTCGATGTTGATCAACTGGTTTTCAAGTTGGTTATAATACCATTGCAACTGATCGGGCGACTTTCCTGGTTGTTGAAAACGTCAAGCCTCACTTGTCGAAGAAACTCAAGACGACGTGTTACATCACAATACACGGTGCTCGGGGACTAGCTGTGGGGGTATAAACCCCTATACCCTTACGGCTAGACTTAGGCCAGGAGACTTGGTCCATCACGAGACAGTTCGAGGCTTGATCCAACTGCTCGGAGTTTCATGCAAGGAAACAAGACGTGGAGATCAAGCCAGATTCTAGTCGGGTAGAATAGGAATTGATATCGTATTATCTATAGCAATTGTGACCAACTACGATTAGCTTCCAAATCTGTAACCATGCCCTCTGGACTATATAAAGAGACGCAAGGGACCCCCATAGACAACTCAACTCAACACAATTCAATCCACAACAATACAATCAGACGCAGGACGTAGGTATTACGCCCACACGGCGGCCGAACCTGGATAAAAACTTTGTCCGTGTCTTGCGTCATCATCAAGTTCGTAGCTTGCGCACCTGTCTGCCGATAAACTACTACTGTGGGTATACCCCAAGGTAGACTGCCAACTAGCTTTCGTCGACAGTCATCATAAATAGATAAATATCAGAGCTCTTCTAGTCACAACAATAGCTAGCCAATGGGTAAACTCAGGAATACTAAGGTAATTCTATAACTACATCAATGAATAACTCTAATTAGTGCAGTTACATCTAGAAATCATTGTTAAGTCAACCCTATATCATAATCACATGTAAAGAGGTATCAACTAATGAGGGTATTAAGACACAAGGGTCACCTCTTTCGCGACCGTGCCCATGCTAGTCCTACATATGGAGGGTGGACTACAGAGGAACCAACGCAGCTGTCACCTGCGCGGACTACCACACATCCCGACACATCAGGGTGCACTCGCAGATAAACAAGATATCTAGACACCATGTCTACATACTATCTACCATCTACCCAACGATCAATTAAGTAAACGCTATACGAGCAATTACATGAATTCAATAAGATCAAACCAACTATCCTAGACATCTAATCAAAGTAGACAATGACTATTGTAATTAAGAATATATAAGAGAACAATATTGCCTGAATCATAATATTGAATACAATAAGAGAAAAGTACTAGAACTATACCGAACTCCACGCTTCAGACAAACGCTAGGGCTCCAGATCCCGCTGAAGAACTAGAACTCTTCTACTTCTAATCTAGCTAGGCTAAAGCTATGAACTAGAGAGGCTCTGATGAACTAGAGAAGGCTCTTGATGGATTGATCTCCAAATGACTTGATGCCTCAGGGAGGGGGGTCTACCCCTTTATTTATAGTTCGATGAGATGCGCGTGCGCTGTAGGATCAAACCGACTTAACCAAGAGCAGAGCTGCATTAGGAGAGGCGGTGGAGGAAGCTTCCAAAAGGGTGGGTGAAACCCTAACATTCGGTCGGCGCTACGGTGGGGTCGGTCGGCCCCACCTGGCGGCCTCTGGCCCCCCAGCTCTTAGGGTGTCTTCTAGAGTCTTCCCACATCCCGATCGTAATCTTTCCATGGCGGATAAGTTTTGTGTTTATTTTGCACTTGAATCCCTCTTTTCAGCTTTTCTGGAAATAGACCCTAGAAAATACGGAATATGCAAAACTCGTGGAAATTGTCAGTCTAAACCCTAGACTAGTGTTTTTTCATGTTCTCCTTTAGGTCTAAATTTCTAATAAAAGTTGACGTTATCGATCGTCAACATCTCATTTGAAGAACCAAAGAGAGTTGGAAGATTTCGATTGGGTAAATGTCATGCATGAAAAATTGAACAACTTCACAAGAAATCAAGTGTGGGAGCTTGTTGAGAGGCCAAAGAACTACAATGTGTTTGGTACCAAGTGGGTCTTTAAAAACAAGCAAGATCAAGATGGTGTAGTTGTGAGAAACAAAGCAAGATTAGTAGCACAAGGCTACACTCAAGTTGAAGGTCTTGACTTTGGAGAAACGTATGCATCGGTTGCAAGATTGGAGGCAATTAGAATATTATTAGCCTATGCTTGTGCCCACAACATCAAGCTCTATCAAATGGATGTTAATAGTGCATTTCTCAATGGATACATCAATGAGTTGGTTTATGTTGAACAACCTCCCGGTTTTGAAGATAACAAGAAACTCAACCATGTTTATAAGCTTAAGAAGGCATTGTATGGTTTGAAGCAAGCACCTAGAGCATGGTATGAGAGACTAAGATTTTCTTCTCTCTAAAGGGTTCAAGATGGGAAAGGTTGACACTACCCTCTTCACCAAGAAACTACGCAATGACTTGTTTGTTTGCAAATCTATGTTGATGATATCATCTTTGGATCAACCAATCAAGACTTTTGTGAATAGTTTGGAAGAATGATGGCAAATAAGTTTGAGATGTCCATGATAGGAGAGCTTAGTTATTTTCTTGGACTTCAAATCCAGCAAATGAAGGATGTCACATTTGTAACACTACAAGAAACTTGTTAATCCGTGACGGATTCTTGGTGACGGATTAACAAATCGTCACTGACAGACGTAATCTGTGACGATAATTTATTTTTCGTCATGGTTATGCACTAATGGATATTCCCGGCCCGCTAACTCGTGACAGTTTTATCGGATCGTCACAAAGTATGATTCTAAATTCATCATACTCCATTTAGCCCAAAGCAATAGGCCTGCTACCAATATTTACTGCAAAGAAAAATAGAAAATGTGATTGAAAAGAAAATCAAACCCAAATACGATTTGTTAAACTATTTGAACAAATTAATTTTGTTACTTCGTTACATGTATATGATGCATATGGCAACTAAAAATATTCTTCATATATATGGTGTGGGAATGGCATTCAGTTGGTATGGCCCATTCACTCAAGTTGACCCAGCATCCCATCGGTGTGGCCCATGTTCTCTATATATCTCTAAATGTGTATTTAACTATTTTTATTTATCTACTAGCCCAGTAACTGAGTTGGCATGGCCTATTCACTCAAGTTGGCCCAGCATCCAGTCGGCGTGGCCCATTCGTCACTCGAGTTGGACCAACCTTTGGTAAAATTAGGAAAAAATAGATACGATTAATTTTTTTTGAGGGAATCGAACCCAATACTAGTGACTTAATTAACAATAAATAAATGTAGGCCCGACATCGACTCAGCCCAAAACAGGCGAAGGCCGGACATTACCCAACGCGCATGGGCGATCGCGTAGCAGGCCTAGCGGCGCAAAGCAGGCGCAACACGCACGCACAGCCAGAAATTTAGACCTTGTTTAGTTTCCAAAAAATTTGTAAATTTTTTCAGATTTCATCGAATCTTGTGGCATAAGCATAGAGTATTAAATATAGATTAAAAAATAACTAATTGTACAATTTGCATGTAGTTTGCGAGACGAATCTTTTGAGACTGGTTAGTCTATGATTGAATAATAAAAACAAAAGTGCTACAGTTTCCATTTTGCAATTTTTTTAACTAAACAAGGCCTTACAAAATAAAAAGCAATTTTTTTAACTAAACAAGGCCTTACAAAATAAAAAGTTGCAAAAAGGTGCCTTGAGTGAGGTTCGAACCAAGGCTCCATTGATTTGAGTGCGTAAGTCCAACCACTGAGCTACATGAGACTTTGTCCTTCATATGGTTGTTGGCGCTATATATTCAAATTTTTTGGTAAAGCTAATTTGTGCATTCAGCTATGTATAACAAAAGTTTTTATATAAGTAGGTGGCTTTTATTTATTAACCCTATCTCCAAAAAAGAAGAATATGTGGAGATTACTATTAAACTAGGTACTTAACCCGTATAGCCGATACATGCCTGTTATCATTTCTGGGGAAGCCTCGTTACAACCTTCAATTACAGTGTTCTGTCACACAGAAATTCAATTAAAGTGTAGAAAATAGCAAAACACCTCCAGAAAATCCGAAACTTAGCATTCCCTCACTCTATGGCTTGCACAAGCTTGAGAAAAAGTTTAAGGGACATACAAGATCAAAATGTACAAGTCACGTGGAGATCTAAGAGTTGTAGTCAGGGCTTGTAAAAAATGACGCAAGCACTTTGTGAAGCATGTACATTACCTATTGTCCAAATGGGTTGAAAATTGTTTTGCATATATGCAGCCCCAAAGCATGGCCCCACGCAGAATCTGAGATTTATCCGATCAATTTCGGATATTATTGCATTTATTTTGTACTAAAATTGAGAAAAGAGGTCGAGTACGATTTGAAAATAATATAATTTTCCATCCACCTCCACCCAAAATGGTTCTCTAAGACATATGAGACCCAATATAAAAATCTCGTACAGTTTAGGATCCTTTCTGGGGAAACCTCTGTCCATCATTCAATTATGGTGTTCCATCGTGTAGAAATTCATTTAAATTATAGAAAATAGCAAAGCACCAGTGTTTCCTCGTTTGTGCCATACACAAGCTTGAGAAAAATTTTGAGGAGCATATGATGTCGAAATGCTGTACCAATGAAGACATCCAAAAATAGGCGCAAGCAGATCTCGCCTCCCTCTCCATCTAAAAATAATTGCATTACACTGATCTTATAAACTTAATTAAAATCATTAAGTAAGATACTCACATAATAAGTTACTGAGAATAAAATTAGGCTACAATATTAAAGATACCGAGGGCATTCGAATCTAAAAACTTAATTAACATAATTAATTAAGGCGCAAATAGAAAATAATAAAGCCAAACTTAATACTGAAAAATAAAGTATTTTCTGGCCTAAAGTTTAAAAAACGGCCCAGGAGCACAACATAGGCCTGTGGCCTGCATTAGTGCCAGCTGCGGCCGGGGGGGGGGGGGGGGCGCAAGCGCGCGGATCAAGATGGGGGCACAGGTTTTTCCCCCACAAAACGGGAAAAGGGAAAAAAA
>Ga0182004_10005476_pt1 | contig 10335 bp, 15 predicted proteins | sample Sormic07211540_1_FD_120479 | JGI IMG/M metagenome (GOLD analysis project Ga0182004, IMG submission 120479) | Endophyte microbial communities from Sorghum bicolor roots, Mead, Nebraska, USA - 072115-40_1 MetaG | ecosystem: Host-associated > Plants > Roots > Unclassified | place: USA: Nebraska...
GTTGCCTCGGTCCATCGGCGCCAAGTCTTGCTCAAGCTTCACCGTCACACGCGGTCCCTCGCTTCAAAGCCTCCGACTTGTCCTTCACTCTTGCAACCGGTCCATCAAGCCAAGCCTCATCTTTATCTTCTCCACCTTGGTCACATGACTCCATGTCATGTCTCATGTGCAATGAGCTCCTCCATCATCACATCATCACCTATGGAGTAATCTCTTGTGTATCTCACATAAACACTATTAGTCCACCTAAGTTGTCACTCAATTACCAAAAGCAAACAAGGACCTTTCAGGCTCCCGCCGAGGGGCCACAGGTTCCTGGGGGCGTAGGCAGCGCCCCCTTTATTATTGTTGAAGAAGGCTGGGAGGAAGCCCCTAGGAAGGGAGAAGCCGTCAGGTGAGGCGCGCAGAGCGCCTGAGGGCTCAAAGGCCCAGACCGAGCCTCATTTCAAGGCTAGGGTAGAGGCGAAGGCCTCGGCGAAAGGTCCAAAGGCTGGACTGACCGAGAGTGCTACCGTGACCCCGGCGGCGACCGCAGGCTCACGCCCGGCTCCCCCCGGATCCTAGGGGGGCACCAGGCTCCTAGAAGGGGCCATGCCCCAGGCAAGGTAATTGCTTGCCTAGGGACTTCTTCCTCTTTTTGTTTATCTCTTTTTTCCTCTTTACCTTTCCTTTGTTGCCTCTTTGCTAGCTAGAAGCAAAAGGTCGCGACAGTGGGGCTGGCGCCCCTGAAGGCTATCGAGAGGGGGGTGCTGTCGACCCCTGGGTCGGTGAGGCCAAGGTTGGTGCCTCCCTTGACCCGCGAGGAGGAAGGATGCCCCTAGGAGGGGCCAAATTAGGGGCCTGAGAACAAACACCGGAGCCCCATGTAGAGAAGAATGAGGTCCCAAGGGCTCAGGAACCTGAGGGGATGGTCCTGGCCCTTGGAGCCATTAACCTGGCTGGGGACGTCGACCTTGGGGTGTGTAGAGGTCAGGCCGATTCATGGTGGACCTCATCGAGGAGTCCCTTGAGAGGGTGGCCTCGACAAAGCCCCACAAGAAGGGGCCGGTTGAGTCGGAGGCCCCTAGGGCGGATGGGAGGGCCGTCGCATCCTCAGGGGAAACCCCATCGATTTGGCCAACCCTGAAGACCCAGATGGGAGGGCCATGTTCATCCTAGATGACCCCTCCAAGGCGTACCTCTGGAAGGGTCTCGAGGAGACCGGCCACGCTAGTGTGCAGGCTATCAACCGGGCGTTCGAGCTCGTGAGCCGAGATCTTTACAATTTTGCCCAGGTACAGGTCCCTAACCCCTCTGGGATATTATATTTTTTCTTTGTGCCTTTCTTGCTAACTTTTCTCATGGTGTTACCTTGCAGGCACTCATGACCATGTTCTGTGAAAAGTCAGAGTTCCTCCGGTGGGAACGAGACGCGTGGGTGGCCTGACAAGAGGAGAAGGCCGCCCGGGAAGTGACTGAGGGGGAGCTCGCGAAGGAGTGTGAGATAACCGCCGACCTCTGGCGAAGGTGTTCCGATAATGAGATCGAGGCTCGGGATGCTCGGGCGAAGGTCGCCCCTCTAGAGAAGAGGGTTAGCAACCTCGTCCAAGAGTCTTAGGAGTGGAACGCCGCAGCCGAGAGATACCAGGGTGAAGTCATCCGGGTTGAGGCCCTGCTCACCCAAAGGGACCTGGCCCTGAGCCAAGTCCGGGATGAGCTTGCCGAGGCTCGGCGCTAGGCCTCTCAGTGGCAGGGTTAGGCAAAGGCCAGCACGAAGCAAGTGAAACGTGATAGTCGCGACCTTACTTTTGTTGCTTGTGTGTAAATCTGTACCTTATTTTTCCTTTTTATCACAGAACTGGAGGGGAAGGTAGTTGAGGCGACTTCTATGGCTGACGCTCTGTAGATGACCCTTGACTCCGAGGCCTTGGAATGCTTGGCTCTAGAAGCCATCATCGCCTCGGCGTGCGAGGGGCTCGAAGTCGAGGCAGGCCCACTAGTGTCCTCCTTGCGCGGGCGTGTCGAGGCCCTGTACTCCCGAGTCGGTGAGAGGCTGAGGGACGCCCTCCACACCACGGTGAAGAAGGCCCTGGCCATGGTGAGCTCCCACTGCCTCGGCATCGATTTGCCGGTGGTAACCGAGGGCTACGTTGTTTCCAATGATGAGGACGAGGCCTGGGAGGAGGTCTAGTAGCTTTCCGATGCCACGGAGGCTCCCGGAGATGCCCTAGCTACCTTCTTTGACGCTGAAGTCGTGCTCTCCCCCTTAGTGTGTCAGAGCCTGAAAAGGCAGGGCTGTAGAGCCGTTGTAATAGATTAGCTTAATTTGTGAACATCGACGGCCAGTAAAAGCCTTGTCTTGTGAATCTTGATACATGTGTGAATATTTTATGAATGTTTTTCCTAAGTTAAGCATTTACTTTCTCTCTTGAAGCCGACATTGCCTCAGCAATGCGAGGTGAGGTGAGCTGCCGAGGGTCTGACCTCTTGGTTGGAGCGCTCCGAGTCCAAGTTCCTTCCTCATTTCTTAATGTGTTTAGCCCCTCCGCGGAGTTTCTCTAAAACCCAAACAAACCTGTCTCCCGATCTTAAAGGGTGAGTAGAAAAGTATTAGCTCGTGGGCGTGGACAGTTTTAGGCTCATCCTTCTTTAAGTCCATTGGGTTAGTTTGTAGTTTTTAGTATCTTAAGAACAGGAATGGTGGCTTGGATCAAAAAAGCTCTAACTTAAGTTGTGATAATAGGGGGGTTCCCCCCGTGTAGCCCCTGAGGGAGGCTCAGACTCTACGTGGGTAGAGTGGAGGCTCGCTCTTGAGGCAAAAGAAAAACTGATATCATGCATGGTTCACTTCTTTATTATTTTTTAAAGATAAGTACAAAAGTTCTTTTTACAAAACTTAAGGGTAGAAGCGATGTAGCTGCTCTATGTTCCACGCATTGGTGTAGACTTCTCCTTCCTCGTTGGCGAGCTTATAAGTGCCGGGTCGGAGGACTTTGGCGATGACGAAGGGTCCTTCCCAGGGAGGAGTGAGCTTGTGGCGGCCCTTGTTGCTTTGTCTGAGCCTCAGCACCAAGTCGCCGACCCTGAAGGAGCAGCCTCGGACTCGTCGGGATTGGTAGCGTCGGAGAGCCTTCTGGTACTTAGCCGAGTGTAGGAGAGCTACGTCCCTGGCCTCATCCAGCTGGTCCAGCGCGTCTTCTTGGAAGGTCTTGTAGCTATTTTCGTCGTATGCTTGTACCCTTGGAGACCCGTACTGAAGGTCTATGGGGAGGACGGCCTCGGAACCATAGACCATGAAGAACGGGATGAAGCTAGTGGCTCGGCTTCGAGAAGTCCTTAGACTCCAGACGAAGGCTGGGAGTTCTTTGAGCCATCTTTTTTCGAACTTGTTGTCACACCCCAAAATTTCCTACTTTGGAATGTGACTTAGAAAACAGTAAAAACAAAGCCAAAGATTTTATGATTTTATAAAATATTCCAACTTTAGTTATGTTGTCGATATTTTAGGTAGTGGAAAAATGTGGATTTCTAATTTTTTTCCAATATAACTTAGTGGTTTGTTGCACTCATGCTGTTGCATAGTGTTTATGCTTGAAAAATGAATTTATTTGTTTCCAAAATATGCCTAGGGTTGATCCTAATCATCTCCCCACAATAACGAAAGTCCTTTGCCGACATCCAATAAAAAAATCTTGTCCTATTCTCTTTCCCTTTCCTTTCTTTTCTTTCTAGATCTCTCAATCATTTTAGTGTCCATGAACTATTGAGGTCAATCTTTTATCGTCTTTCAACCATTCAAATAAATGAATCTTAATTTGCTCCACCTTTCATGTGAAAACAACACCATTTAGTCCCTCGGTCTCTTAATTCCTTAGTTAAACTCCACAACATATTACTTCTATATATAATCTCCTTTATGTCTCTATTTTGATCAAGCTCTAGTGCCCATAAAGACTAAAGAAAATAGATAGCTGGCCTCTACACTCTCCTGCTGCCCAGACGCCACTCTAGTCCTCGTGCAAAAATAAGATGCAACATTTTTTCCGTTAATTTGATATACTATCTCTCTCTTAATAGTGCTCCTTTAATCCTTCATTTGTTTTCTACATCTGTTTCCACTTTTCAACTACATGCAAACAACCAACAATTCCTCATCAAGTGAGCAGTAAACCACCTCTTCTGCATGTGGCGCCTTCTCCCAATTCTCTCATGCAAAATAGCAACAATAAAAATATTCTTCCTTCAATTATCATGGTAACATCTTCTTCGTTTATTTCTCTCTTGGCAGCACCCCTACACTCCCTCTTTCATTTGCATGCAACCATGCAGAGAACAATGAGCTGTATTTTCTCCTCCTCTCTCTCATGCACAGTAGATCACTCTCCTCCTCTATGGCGCCTACTCCCATTCCATCATGCAAAACTGAAGCAACATCTATTCCCTCCCTCTCTTAATTCCAGGGTCACATCTTTCTCGTTATTCCTCTCTTGGCAGCATTGCTCTCTGTCCTTTTAATTCATTGCATGCAACCACAAAATTGCATGAAGATGCTGCCCTCTCCCCTCCTGGTGCTGCCATTTCCCCTTCTCTACATGTAGAACAGCAGCACTAACTTCCTCATTAACAACCTTGCATGCACCTCTCTCTTTATTTCTCACTTGACAATACTCTTTCACTCCATCCTTCCAAATGTATGCATGCTGTAGTTAAAATGCAGCAGTACTCTCTTCACCCTTTGCCGCACAATCCCCTCACTCTCATGCAGAAATAAAAAGGCAATACATAATGCTCTTCCTTAATCACCTAGCCTCTCTCGACTCCTCTTCAATTGCATGCATACATTCACAGCCATATCTCCTCTCTTTTCCCATGCACAACCAGCAAGACACCTCTTCAAAACCCTCTTGATAGCACCTATTTTTTACTGCCTTTTTATTTCACTTCAATGGCATGGACACATGCAGCTGCAGCAGCTATAAAACCCCCCTCATCTCCTCCTCTCTCCCTCACGCAAGCACCAGAGAAGGAGCATCCCATCTCCTGCCCTTCCTCCATCAGATGGGCACCCCTCCTCCTCTCTTTTCCCCATGGCTGCAGCTCCAACTCTCCCTACTTTCTCTCCACAAAAAAGGATCCCCGCACAGCAGCGATCCTGATTTGCCGCTGCATGTTTCATCTCGTCACTGGTATCCTTCCCATGCTGTGGTAAGATGATTTTCCTTCTATCTTCTTCATCATGAACCTGATCTCCAGTGCCTCCTCCCTACTGTGATGATGCCCAGCCTTTCAACGTTACATGGAGCCATCTCGGTGTGCCTTGCGGTCTCCCCGAACCTGCAGCAGTAGCAGCACCTTGTTCATCATCGTCGCCACTGTTCCTGTACAGCATGTGGTGAGGTCATCCCTTCACCTTCCCTCTTATATCTTGCTGTTCGTACTCCTCTCATACATCTCTTTATTCCCCCGAGTGGCAGTGATCATCTCTAAAGAAAAAGTGGTGGTGTCCCGTTGATCGTTGTCACCATCATTGATGATTGCTGCCATCACCTTCATCTCCCTCTGCTGCCAACTCTTGGTGAGAACATCCCATTGTCTTCCCCATCCTGTTTTCATATTCCTTGCTGCATATCTTGTACCATATATGATGTATCTTTGATCTATGGTGATGTTTCTCCGCGATATGTGTTGCTGTCCTCACGGTCAGCTTTGCTGCTATTGACAAAATCAGTGTTTATCACTGTTTCATGCCTCCAATCATCAAACCCTTTGGTCAAATTGTAGTTCACATACTTGTACACACCTCTGTAAAATGGTTTTACCATAGAAGTTGAGAAACTAGAGATATCTTCACATCCGTGCCCGCGTTTCTGCTGTCTTGCAGCAGCGCTTGTGCCTTTGGCACACATGTTCCCGTTGTTTTACCAATCCAATGCTCATTCCCTTTGAAGCTAGTGTAAATTTTGTCCTTGCACATGCCTCTGCAAAAATTTCATGACCATAGAGCTCCATACGAAAGAGTTATCAATGTTCTTGTGCATGATGTCCCTGCTGCCCTGCAACAGCCTTCCTGCCGGTTGGCATACATATTCTCCCGATGCTCCATCACTCCAGTGATTGTGTCCTTGAACCACAATGTGTCTCATATTGTTGCACAAGTCTCTGAGAAGTTTTGTGGCCATAGGATCAAAGAGGAACCATATATCAATCTTTTAGTGCTCGCTGTCCCTGCTGCCCTGCACCCGCACTGCAGCCGATTGGTGAGTGCGTTCCCGAAAAACCACTACTCCGTTTGTCAAATCCTTTTACTGACTTGTGTATCATAAACTCACACAGACCTCTGAAAGTTGGTTTGTCCATAGGTGCCATGATTGCCGCGATATAGAGGTCACAGTAACTGCTACAGCTGCTGTCTAGTAGACGGCAGTGCAAGTCATTTTGCAGTCATGTTTCCCAGTCATCCAATACTTAGAATAACTTGTTCTTTTTTGCCACAACATACTCCATACTGTCCACAACAGGCCTACAAAAATGATCTCATTTTGGTGCTGCTAAGTCCATGTTCCTTGAGATCATAACCACCGCTGTCCTCCACTGGGTTTGCTCAACCGATGCGCAAATCGTCATCATCGTGCTTCCCTTTTATGTAACATTTCATCAGTGCAGCCACTAGTCATAATATGTTTCATGTATCCTCTTCACAAATTTATAGTCATCAACAAATTATCAATAGATCCTTGTGCTCCATAAATCTTCTAGCCACGTTCATCATGTTTATTCCATTCCCATCATTTATCAAACCTTCCAACTTCTACCTTTGAACATTCATGTCTTTTAAAACATAGCCCTGTTTAGTTGTTTATGTGCTCAAACATTCATAGTTGCAAGCCTTACACGTTTAAAACCTTTGTGTCTTGTTTTATAATGCTTGATGTATTGTTTTTAGCTTTCTTTTATGGTGCTTGTACCGGTTGATTGCTAACGTTAGAAGAGAATCTCTACAAGGATGGTCAAGAAGTTGGATAGCAAGCATTTGGAAGGCAAGTGTAACATGAGTTCCCTTGTTACCTAATAACTATTTAATCACCTCTTCATGTGCATGTGTCTAATGTGATAAACCCCTATGGACTTTTACCTAGAACCTTTGTTATTCTAAATTCCTTGTTACCATGGGTTATGCATATGGGTAGTTATGCTTAGACTGCAATCACCAAACTATATAATGTTAATCTTGACTAATGTTGTCGGTGTTTTCCCCCCGGGGGGTCACACCAACGAGTAAAACTTGTATGCGTGCTCCCTTTTCCAGATGGTGATGCAAAAAGACACAAAGATTTATCCTGGTTCGGGCAAGAGAAGGCCCTATGTCCAGTGGGGGGGGGAGAGTTTGTATTATTCTGCACCTAAGTGCTTGTACAGGGGTGAATACAAGCGTGATATGGAAGGAGATGGAGTGAGTTGCTCTACTACGTATGGCTTGTGTGTTCTGTTGTATCACGTCCCCTGTATCCGCTCCCAGGCCTCCCCTTTTATAGTTTCAAGGAGAGACCTAGGGTACATGTATAGGCGTCAGAGTAGGGGTCGATAGAGGTATGGCGCACTGACCTACTCGAGGCCTCCGTACCGGCGTGGTTTCGAGCCATCTTGTCCTGGTAGCTTGACGATGATTACGCGTGCCCCGGTATCCCGCTCTGCGCGTCGTCCTGGGCTGGTTTATCTGTTGTATGCTTGTACATCGTGGCAGCATCTGCATCGGAGTGGTTGAGGTGCTGTCACTCGTCGCCCGACTCTTCTCCAGGAAGGAAATGTGCCTACTCGAGGGTCTGGTGCCGTATAATGCCTTGCCAGCCAAAGTGCTGACCTTAGGCGTCTCGAGGGGGGTCTTGATTAGACGTTCCGACCCACTCCCTGCATCCGGCCACATTCTGGCTTGTTTAGTGGGGAAGGCTGCAAAAAGAATGACGGGATGGGTGCCTGTTCCCTATCACGCTTCCCGTGACTGGCGAGTTAGGTGAGAACGCGACAGGCGCATTAAATGCCCTGGTTCCCGTGCCCGCGTCAAGTGGCGGACGGCGTCCTTGCGCTCGACGCCTTCCGATTCGCTTGAGCCTGTTTCCGTGTTCGACGGTAGCCGGCGCTCGAGCCCTGATCGATTCGCAGGATGCTCTTTCCGTGTTCGAGACTATGGCCGTCGAGGACCGTACATTTGACTGGGTAGAGCGTCGAGTTAGAGGGCTCGATTTGCGTATGGATGTTCTCGACATTGACATCAGTTGGGGTACCCCTTTCTGATATCCTCGACAGTAGCCCCCGACTCTCCATTCGAGCGCTTGCGTTCGAGTGGAGGCTGTATTTTTGTGGTCGAGTTTCCATGGGGGCGCGCGAGCGACCCCGCGGGGGTAGCCCCCGAGCCCTTGGAGGAGTTTGACTCCTTCGAGGGTTATGTTACCTGGTTTATGGAAACGCTCTCGATGTCCATCATGAAGATGAGCTGAAAACCGAGATTGGTTTGTTTTGTGCAGGGATCGCGACATACTCCTGATGGAGCGAGCGTCATCTCCCTCAGACTGAGCTCCTAGCGGGTAATCCAAGTGAGAACCCGTGCCCTGTTTGAGGGGGTCGGCTGTAGCCCAGGGGCGTCCTCATAAAGTAGGGTCGACGTGGTCGGGGTTACCGGTCTCATTCGATAGAGTCCAGTGGCTTAATGCCTCCCTTCGGGGGGATTCCTCTCGACCGTCTCAACCCTACCTTGGACATCCCCAGCGAGTTCTTGAGGCGGGCCTCGATTTTCGACCACTCGCTGGGCATCCCTGACTCTAGTACTCGAGATCGGCTGTCGAACCCATTCGGTGGGTCAGCCTACGACCTCTCGAGATTTTGGTTGCAACGTATGCGTACCTTAGCTTACGAGGGAAGGAAAAGGACCACGGTGGTTTGCCTTTTTGCCCGTTAGGCACGCCTTTTTAGGCAGGAGCCATTGCGTCACTGTACCGGCGCGGAATTCGTAGCGTCCCATCTGTGAGAGATGTGAGGACCGTTAGACGGCGCATTTATGGGAGGAGTTACCATGTTTATCGGATCTATCCATTGGTGGGCTGTCGTCTATAAATGCCCCGTGGTCTTGTTGCCGTCGCTCCTTCCGCCTTCCGCCTTTGTCTTTGCTTCAGCTCCCTTGCCATCTTTCATGCGCGCACCCTCGAGCAGTAGTCAAATCGCCTTTCTCCCACCCGAAAAATGCCTGTGAGACTCGTCGCCGCCGATGACTGGCGCCCGTCATCGATGACGGAGTGCCGGTTGCTGGAGCTCGAGAGGGAGGGGATCATGCGCCCCTGCACTTCGTCGTCGCGGCCAGAGTGGATCGCGCCAGCGGCAGACCACCGGGAGCTAAGGCCTCCCAAGGGCTACGTGGTCTCGTTTGCCAAGTTCCACCGCCACGGCTTGGGTTCTCCTCCGAGCCTTTTCATGCGGGCGCTCTGCCACCACTACGGGGTGGAGCTCCAGCACTTCTCGTCGAACGCCATCACCGCCGCGGCGGTTTTTGCCACGGTGTGTGAGGGCTATCTGGGGATGATGCCCCACTGGGACCTGTGGCTCCATCTGTATCGGGGCGAGCTCTTCAATGCCCCCACTGGAACCACAGGCGTGACGAAACCCGTATGGGCCGGGTGCCTCAATCTGGGGTTGAAGACCGGCAAGACGGAGAGGCCGCACGAGTACATCCCGGTGGGATTGACCTCGAACCACGCCGGATGGGACTCCGAGTGGTTCTACTTACGGAACAATGACGACCTCCTTCCTGTCTACACCGGCCGTTTGATCTCGGAGCGCCCGGCCCACTAGACGTACGACGTCGTCCAAGTCCACACATCGTGGCTCGACCCCCTCCTCGACGCCTTGAAGAGGCTACGCGAGGAAGGCCTGACAGCCGCTCTTGTCCTCTCGGTCGTCCATCATTGGAGGGTGCTCCCGCTGATGTCTCGGCCGTTGAGGATGGACGAGATGGGTCCCGGCGTTTCGTCCTGAGATCTTGAGGCTTGCCGGATGTCTAACGAGGCTCCGGTGGATGATGAGGTCGCTGCCCGGGTCAGGGCTACCGTTGCTGGCGACTTCGAGCCAGAGCATGTCGACGGCTTCCCTATGAGGCCCGACAAGGGGTCAATCGACCTAGTAGGTTCTTCTATCGCTCGTGGTTTCGATTCCACATTTTCTTCGATCATCCGTAAGACTTGTCTCCACTCGCGCAGGGTTCAATCGGCGTTCGATCTTCCAAGCCCCCGGTAAAGGAGGACGAGGTCGACCGTGATAAGCGGCGAGAGTGCGCGGAAAAGCAGAAGTCCACGATGGACTTAAAAAAGAAGA
>Ga0182004_10005477_pt1 | contig 10334 bp, 5 predicted proteins | sample Sormic07211540_1_FD_120479 | JGI IMG/M metagenome (GOLD analysis project Ga0182004, IMG submission 120479) | Endophyte microbial communities from Sorghum bicolor roots, Mead, Nebraska, USA - 072115-40_1 MetaG | ecosystem: Host-associated > Plants > Roots > Unclassified | place: USA: Nebraska...
AAATATATATACATTTCTCCTCTTTTTTTTATATATTACAAAAAAACAGCACCATTTAATTCCGTGTTCCCCCCCCCCCACCCCCCTCCTCTGTGATATTCCTCCGGAGTCAGTCAGATGCATGGCCATGGCAGCTAGCTATGGGAAAGAAAAAGATATCATGAAGAAATATAAATATAAAAATGAAAAGGAGGAGAGATACTGTCAATCAATTGGGGGTGATTGGAGGAAGGAAACAAACCGGGGATGCCCATCAACACTGCTGGCCCGTGGGCCCACCCAAGCACACACCCCACCACATCACATTGGGCCAATGGACCAGTGTACTGGGACACTTGAGCTACTGCTGCCGCGACTACACTGTAGTGTACTGCGACATGGCCATCTCGACTTGGACGGTCATTGAGCAAGCCATGGCTTCATGTGTTGTCCTCCTTCCTGGGACGCACACATAGCCATCACACAATTTACAGCAGCAACCGTCAATGCCATGGGCTGCCTGCCTAATTGCTCAGCGCCCCGTCACCACACCAGAATGGCAGAATCTGCGTCGCTTTGCTGAAAATAGTGCTTGCTGATTTATTGTAAGAGAAAAATTCTGCTGAATAGCTGACACATTCGACAGATAAGTTCAAACAAACAAGCTGTACAGCTATGGAGAATTGTATCGAAGCCCGTACACTCGAGTTTTGTGTGCTTGTGCATGAGGAGAATCCAATAGGTGTTTTCTGTTTTGTGTGTGCACAAATCATGTGCACTAGCTCCAACTAGGGCAGCCTATATTCGCGTTAGCGAAAGGTACGTGGCAAAGTATAACCGTACCGTCATAGGCAGGGACCCCTGGAAGCTTGTGCCACGGCCCAGCTCACCTCTGGCCGCATACAGAGACAGGCATGCAGCACACTATACTCCTCCAACGCAACATATACAGACTAACAGACATTGCCACAAAGACCCATGCCACGTCGCACACACACTACACCCATTGTTGTACCACCCCTGTAGAACGCGCAAGAGCTACAGTTCACCCACCGGCCGGACTGTTGGTCTCGCCGGAATCCGGTTGTGCTGTGCATGCAGGAATGGGGTTCAGGGAAGTTCAGAGATGCTGACCACCCTGGAATGCAATGCAGGCAGGCAGCTGAACCTGAATGCATGCCACAGATTTGTGTGAGGTCCAATAATCCATGGATCCGCCGCCGACTGACTGTTGTGTTGGTTTAGTCGCGCATTTTCTAAGGAAATCCAATTCAATGACCTCACATGGACATGGCCTTGTACAGAATCAGAGAATCATTAGTAGCTGGCTCCTGTATGATGGGTATGGTATGTAGTATGCAACTCAACTGTAGTGTATGAATGGGCGCCAGTTTCTGAATCTGCACGCATGAGCATGAATGGGAGGAGCAGCGAGGCCCCATCATTGATTAATTTCAGGTTGGTACTGCACTGGTCCATCTCTTCCACCGACCGTATCGCCCATTTTTTCACAGCAGGAACAGAAAACAGTGGTAGAAAGAACTACCACTACGGTTTGCTGTGACTGTCTGCCTGGTAGATGGTATCTTGTATTTGTATCTCAAAAACATTCCACTCCATTGGCTCATTGCCTGTCAGTCTAACAAACAGCCGTCTGCACATGCAAGGAGTATCTTTCAGTTTTCATCCAAAAAAAAAATATTCATGCAACTGAACCAGGCTCAATGGAATTTAGCAATTCAGAATGGACCGACCACTGCATGATGGGAGCTTGAGCTTACTGGAACAACTAGAGAAGATACTAGCCGAAAAGGAAGGATCAATTGAAGAATCAGCATTATTCTAGACTCCAAACAGCAAACCGTTTATATATGTCAATAATTAGACGAACGAATCTGACAAGCAACTACTACGGAGGGACAGACAGGTAGCACCGGCGGAAACGAAGCAAAGCACAAGTGCGGCGGGGGGAAGTCTCTATCTGTTAACACAACCTTCAGCTAACTCAAATCTAGGTTTTTAGTCTACGGCATTTAAAGGGTTAGCAGATATCCCAGGACCATTCCTCTTTACTATACATGCGCAAAGATCAGCCAGCGGCATTCATTAACGCCCATCTCCACAGCAGCAGCACTTGAAGCAGCTCCTGCACGAGCAACAGCCGCCACCGCCGGTGAAGCAGGTAGGAGGGCGGCAGCACCTGGAAAAACGGAATGTGAAGCAGTTCCTCAGCCCACAGCAGCCACCGCAGCTGAAGTTGCAGCTGGGGCAGGTCGGCTTGCGGACACGGATGCGGCAGCAGCAGTTAGCGGTGAAGGTGGTTGTCGTCGCGGTGTTCGCCCGGTGGTGGGCCTTCTTTCTGGGCAGCTGGAGGGACGGCCTGATCTTCTTGAGCCGGATCTTCGTTGTGATGTTCTCCATCTCGCGGATGAACCTGGATAGGTGGCGGATGAAGTCCGGGTACAGCTCCAGGTTGCAGTGACCGCCCCCTTTGATCCACAGTGGGTCGTAAGGATCCCTTGCTAGCTTCCACAGCTCCTTTCCATGTGACCAGTTCACAACATCATCATCCGTCCCCTGCAAACATCAACGGGTGTAACTTAGACAATATCTTATAATACAATTGGAATGCAAGCAACCCTATGACAAAACATACAGCATTTCCATGGAACATATAGATGAATTCAGATGTATGTTCACCAGTTTTTCATGATTGTTCATTTGTTCTAACAGGGTCTAGCGAAACTAAATAATACAAATTAGCACCCAAAATATATATCCATTGATTGTACAAGTGATCTAGGTAAAACTGAAATGCCTATGATCTGTGTAACTAACTAATGCTGACAGCCTGAAACTGTAAATAAGTAAGAGCAAATCAAATGTAATATGTCAGACAAGCTGGGAAATAGTATTACTGTAAAACCCTGGTAACAGGACTGTTTCCTGTAAACTGGTGGCTCAGGCCCTACGATTTGGCCTTTCATGTTTTGAGATCATTGGCTAAGAATATGTACTTGCAGGCAGCAACAAACAACTAAACTCAGATGTAGCCTGTAGATTTAGGCCTGTGCAAAATTTGGGCCAGAAAAATCCTGATCTTCTGGGCCTACTAGCTTGAAATGGCTATAAATTTGGTTGGGCTCAGCCAAGACAACATAAGTTGTTCACTATGACAGGAACAGTGAAAGGCCAACAGCCACCCATGCCAGAACAGCCAATGCCCAATTATTCTTTGGGTTACAGGCTGAATCAAGTCACTGAGGTCCCACGGCCCACGGGCATAGAGTGAGGCTATCACATGTGCACAACTTGCACACTAGGGAACTAAAACTGCTACTCTGCTAGTGACATCCCAGCCCATAAAAGGGCATGAATTCAGTTGAAATATGGGCCTGTTTGGAACAGTCGGCTGCGGCTGTTGCAACAGCAGCACAAGGAACAGTGCTGCACAGGTGTTCGTTTGCGGCGGCAAGTAGAAGCGAACAGGCTGAATGAAGACTTTGTTTCTGGCCTTTGTAGTTCTGTTTTCCCCCCACCACCTATGTATTTTTTTTCCATCTACCTATGGCTGTATTATTGTATACATCCCTGGTTAGTGTAGAGGCTGGAGGTTACCCCGTTATCTAAACCTATGTACTGGGCCACACATTGGCTAAAACATTTGGTTTAAAGAAAAATTTCAAAAGCCAAGAATTAGCACCAAGATGATGAATTGTCCTGCTAGGAGTAGCAAGACTTCAGAGGAGAGAACCTGATCAAAGGGATTCCAGATATTAAATGGATTTTCTTCTATACAGATTTCAACTGTTCATCATCTTTGATTCCCATATCTAAAATTGCATAAAAAAGGTATTACATGAAATTGCTGTTCTACTAAGAGGACGTTTTGATGCCGTGTTGAACTAGTGTGTAATGAGTAATGAATTTATTCACTATCACAACTACCAGTAATATTATTACTGCTCCAATACATACACTGCTAGTGTAGCAGGAACAACAACAGCACACTGCCATCAGAAGGGATGCTAAAGTGGTAAAATGTACAAAAGAATGGCACGTAAGAGATCAGTGCATGTTAGTTGAAATTCACTGCTACTTGTCCAATCAGACAAGTAATAATGAAGTAAATAGACAAGGGCTAGATATCCTATTAGAGAACACTTACATGAATAACGAGCACTGGGCATTTGACCTTTTTTATTTTCTTCACATTCTGCAGAAATAGGTTTGGCTAAACATTAGTAAAGGGTAAGCCTAGGCATAGGAGGTGCAGACTGCAAAAGAGAATCAGTTTGAGTTATTTACTTTGTAAATGTCAAAGCAGAAAGTAAAGTTCACATGGCAAACAACACGGAGGCCTGACAGTATAGCGCTGTGGAGAACCACCCCACGCAATCTAGGCAAACGAGAGGCTAAATGTAATGTTGGTCCACTGCCCACAGATTGTCCATACAGGATAATGTCTTCCTGGCTGATCCCATACTCAGTTTCTAAGCATTGGTAAACTGCTTCAATGTCTGCATATGTATTCTCTTCACTTGGCTGCATACAAATAACAGACATAAGATCCAGTCCTTCAAAATGTACTTCTCTAGGAAGAATACAAGTGTGTGATAAGTACAAATACCAGGACCCTGGCAGCAATACAAACTGAACACGGCATCTGACTTACTCAAATAAGCATATAGCAATATATCAGCCAATCCAGTATCCAAAACAGAATTTGAAATTTATAAGATTAATAAAGTTTCATAAGTCAGGAATTATCACTGCACTGACTATATGGAGTTTTGAAATACAAAACAGGGAAATCAAAAGAAAATGGTTCCAGTGTGCTTATCTAATTCTGGAATTTCAAGAATGGTGTAACATTAGGTCAGAACTTAAAAGCCTCGATTCAATTTTATGACATATATAAACATTATCATGAAATTTTGCTTCAAATGATTTTTTGCATTGAACTGGGAATGACATATTGGGTCCACATGCCATTGAGACAGAACTTGCATATCATGCCACAACAGTGAGATGGATAGTTGGGACATCCATGAAGTCTGCAGGTGGACCTGAATGGAATAAAACTGCTCATGCATGTAATTTTGCAAAAGCTGATTCTTAAAACTGTAGTATGACACTTTAAAATGGCATGCATGGCTGAAAAGAAAAGGGTTCGAATCTAAATATGCTGATCATTGCTATCTCTGAGACTCTGAGCAGCCTTTGGAGATGCATTGGCCATGCTGTGCCAGTAATGCACCAGTCAGGCATGGGCCAAAAAGCCTCTTCGCATGTAGGTATATAAACTACGTTCTTGTAATGTGAACTTAAGCCACATTTCTCAAGCATGGCACATTGAATCTTGAGACTGAGTGCAAAAACTGCAAGCTCTGTAGTTAGGCACACTAGATAATTATCTATCTGTGTTAGTTCTTTCTTTCACCCTTTTTTTGCAGAAGTATCTGCGTTAGTTCTGAAAGGCCACTAAGACTTAAGACAAGTGTTTGAAACAGCCAATCAGCAATTCACCACCACTTCTAATTTTCAACATGCCAGCAATATGTCACAGTTGAGAAATAAGTTCATCCTTACCTTGCCAGTAGATGCACCATAGCCAGAATAGTCGTATCTGCGATCACAGAAAAACACAGTAATCATATCAGCATATTCTACACAACTTTATAGCTTACCTTAAGAGCATACTGATGAAACTGAAAACGCCAAATTATCATCTTGAAACAAAAATGATGCAATTATAGTCAGAGAATGAAGACGCAGTCAACTTTGGGCCAGTGATATGCAATATTTCAACAACAGAAACAGTTAAAATCAACGGCTTCCCTTGATAACCGTTCACAACAGTAACGCATACGCAGCCATATGAACTGAATCTTCTATTTATGTCACATTCTACGTTGAAACAAGAAACGGAAAGACTGAAGCACACATCATAACCACTTCCAAATCCCACATTCCAGTAACGGCGTAGCACACGTCATAACCACTTTCAAATCCGAAATCCGACATTCCAGAAACGGCGTGCTTCCGCTGCCCTCGACAGGCAAAACGAAACTGATCTATGCAATGCAGCATCAGTAATTAGCACAAACCGTCACTAAAGGTAAAGAGTATCTTATCCAGTAGCGCCGCCCATCCCCTCTAAATAAAATCCAGAAAATAGAAAGCAAAGGCATGTCTAGGCAGAGCATCCTATTAAAACAAGAAAGGTATTAAATTAAACGCTTGAAGTACACTTTCCTAAACAGATCAAGCAGCATAGCATTTGATAGAAACTATAAGAAACAGCAGAATAAATGCACCTAATAAACACTTGAATGAAAGGGAAAAATTGCAAGGTTACAGAGATGGCCAGGAAGCATAGTGCAGCACTAACCCCATCAGATTGATCTTGAGATTGACCTTGAGCTGCACAAAGAGGTCGTACAGCTGGCCAAGGTCGGCGGCGTTGCCGTGCGAGTAGAGCAGGGTGAGCCGGGCGCAGGGGTTCCGGAAGTAGAAGGCGACGACCTTGTTCCCCCTGGCGGTGTCGACGAGCAGGACGTCCAAGGCGTTGTCCCGCGGCACCCCCGAGGCGACGAGGCGGCCCGTGGCCTCGTCCTTCCGGACGGCGTACGTCGCCGGCTCCGGCGGGAAGAAGGCGAACCGCGCCGCGAGACTGGACACCGAGCACCCCGACAGCATCGGAGGCAGCGCTCACTCATCGACAGGCGGCAATGCTGGATGCTCGGAAGAGGACGCCCTCTCCTCTCCTCTCCTCACCTCTCCCCTCCGCCCTGCGATTTCCTGGAATCACAACGGATTTGCGGCAGCTTTGGTTGTTTTCAGGGATCGAATCGGCTTCAAGGATCAAACTTTGGGGTGAAAATCTCTTGGGGAGTAAAGCACAAAAAGGAGGCCAGTTCTTGAATCCTGGCTGGCTCTGGATGGATCTCTGCAGCAACAGGCCCCCGCAAGAAACGGATAACCCTTTTCCCCCTCCTCCTCCTCCTCGCGAGGAAGAAAGAAATCCGCCCTGATCAATCAAAACAAACAAAAAAGCCAAAGAAACCAGCTCACTCCATCGGGCGATTGATCACCAGCATCTCCGAAATCTCAAGACGGAGAAGACGATTGAGAAACATCAAAGAAATGCATTCATGGTGTACCAATCGTACAGGGGAAGGGGTTTGGGAGGGTTTAGTGCGGCGGTTACCAGTGCGAAAAAAAACGAGCAAGCGACGAGGAAGGCGAGGCGAGGAGCGGAGCAGCACCAGGGAGGCCGGCAGGGACCAGGAGGAGGAGCAACCGCTGCACAGCACAGCACACAGCTAGCAGCTGCACAGCACAGCACTAGCGACGACTAGCGACGAGCGCTCGCTCTGCTCAGCTGCCGCCTCGGCCACGCACGCTGCTCACTGCCATTTATTACTCACTGCCACCCACACACACTCTCAGAGAGAGGGGAGAGGAGAGAGGTTTTGGGAGGAGGAACCGCCACCAGAGATGCTGTTGTGGGCGTGCAGCAGGCAGCGCGTGTGGGGAGAGCGAGAGCACGAGCAGCAGACGCAGATGAAGCTGGAACAGCGCAGCGGAAAGTGCAGGGGATCCCCACGCCCACGCCTTTGCAAAAAGATGTTGCTCGCACCTCGCACCGCATTTCTTTCCTCCTCGCCTCAGTCCCCGGGCTGGCTCGCCGTCGCCGGCTTTGGCCTTTTCCAAAAAAAAATTCAAGATTTTTCATTACATCCTATTTGTCATCTTGCTAGGCCTTGTTTAGGCTCCGTTTGGTTCCCATGCTAAATTTTAGCTAGCTAAAATTATTTTAGTTACTATTGGGTGACTAATGAAACTAAACTATTTTAGCTCTTTTTAGTCAATGTGTTTGGAACTTTAGCTACTAAAGTGACTAAAGTTTAGCTAGCTAAAATTTAGTAAAGGGAACCAAACAAGGCCTAAAAACCCAAAATTTTCCAAGATTCTCCATCACATCAAATCTTACCGCATATGCATGAGACATTAAATATAGTCGAAAACAAAAACTAATTACACAGTTTAAATCGCGAAATGAATCTTTTGAGTCTAGTTAGTCCATAATTAGACAATAATTATCGAATAAAAATAAAAGTGCTACAGTACTACAAACCCAAAATTTTTTGGAACTAAACAAAGCCTAAATTTTAGCCAACTAAATTTTAGCAACTAAATTTTAATCACTTTAGTAACTAAACTTCCAAATACACTAAAGCCCTGTTTGGTTCCCCTTGCTAAATTTTAGCTAGCTAAAATTATTTTAGCTACTCTTGGGTGACTAATGGAACTAAACTATTTTAGCTCCTTTTAGTCAATATGTTTGATACTTTAGCTACTAAAGTGACTAAAGTTTAGCTAGCTAAAATTTAGCAAGGAAAACTAAACAGGGCTTAACTAAAAAGAAGCTAAAATAGTTTAGTCTCACTAGTCACCCAAGAATAGCTAAAATAATTTTAGCTGACTAAAATGTAGCAAACGGATCCAAACAGGGCCTACATTAAGGCCTTGTTTAGTTCCCGAACGAAAAAATTTTGTGACACTGTAGCATTTCGTTTGTTTGTGGTAATTATTGTTTAACCATGGACTAACTAGGCTCAAAAGATTTGTCTCGCCAATTCCGACTAAACTGTGTAATTAGTTTTTATTTTTGTCTATATTTAATAATCTATACATACATCTAAAAATTCGATGTGACGGGAAATCTTGAAAAATTTTAGGTTTTTAGGTGTAAGTAAACAAAGCCTAAATTTTGTGGTACATACATAAAGTATTAAATGTAGATAAAAAGTTAATTATACAGATTATTTATAATTTATGAGATAAATCTTTTAAATCTAGTTAATTTATAATTAAATAATAATAATTAAATACAAACAAAAATCGCTAAAACAAAAAAAAAACTAAACAAAGCCTTTGTTTTGTTTCTCGCGTCACGGAGGGCCGCCGCACCCGCACGGACGGGAGGAGCGGACACGCTGCAGCGTGGCGGCGTGAGGCCGCCGCAACAGCGCCGCGTGTGCCTCCGCCGATCGAGGAACAGAGGACCGTCTGATCGTGGTATCAGACGGCCCGGATGAGGCCGAAACGGAGATTGGAGTCTTTGTTGGGTGCGTACTGTCACGTTCTGGGGGATATTTGAGATGTTTCATGTGTTATTAATTCCATGAACAAATTTTTTTTGAAACAATGAATTCCATGAACATCTTTCGTGGTGCATTTTCGTGTTTTTCACGAGTAACATAGCTGTCATTTTTTGGACACCTACGATAATTCTTTGTAAATAAAAAAAAATCTGATGCGATTGTTGTAATTACTATCGTGTTATTTTTGTCAAGCTTTAGTGTTTAGGAGACATTTAATTAGGGAGTTAACTATCGTGCCAAAATTTGGTCCTGTCTTTTGTTGCAAGTGCTAGCGTGTTCTCTATGAACTAACTAAGCATTAAATATAGACGAAAAGAAAAATTAATTATACAGTTTGTCTGTAAAATCGTGAGACGAATTTTTTAATCTTAGTTAGTTCATGATTAGATAATATTTATCAAATAAAAACGAATGTACTACAGTAGCAAAATTCAAAAAATTTTCAGAACTAAGCAAGGCCCTAGTCAAGTTCGTTCACGTTTCTCATGATAACTCTGTTACATGATGAGGACAACTCAGGGCACGGAAAACCGCATATTTCTAGACGACACTGGATGATTTAAATGTAAATAATTGTCTTCCGTATTATTTTCTTCTAACCATAAACCTAAATGTGTGACCCATGCCTACAACATGTTAATAATATCTTTTAGTTATTGTAATCTAAATTTAAAGCTGCAATCTCCAATATATCTTTGGTGATGGAATATGCTCACCTGGATTTAGATTATCGACTTGATACAAAGCACTTGCATTTTGTGGCTTTTATTACATGTGTTTAGTGCTTGTTTGGTTTGGCTCGGGCTACTAAGCTTCTACGGAGAAGCCGTATTAAATACTTTAGGAGGAGTTATTTTCTAGTGAATAGTAGAGGAGTCAGAACCATGATCTGTTTGCTTGAGCTTATCAGCCGAATCTGGTAGTCAATGATGGTTGATGTGTCCGTTATACATCTACAATGATTTCATCTTTTTCTGAGATGTGATGCTCAGGATTGTCCATAAGTGTTAGTGTTCGTGTGTGTTTATGAGATGTACTATTTAAAAAGGTTAAAACTATAAATTACTTCTAGTGATTAAAAAGGCTAAAGCTGTAAATTACTTCTAGTAGTACGTATGATCACTTTGTTATTCTGTCAAGAAAGTAAAGGAAGACATCAACAGGTTAAAAAAAACGGAAAAC
>Ga0182004_10005478_pt1 | contig 10333 bp, 12 predicted proteins | sample Sormic07211540_1_FD_120479 | JGI IMG/M metagenome (GOLD analysis project Ga0182004, IMG submission 120479) | Endophyte microbial communities from Sorghum bicolor roots, Mead, Nebraska, USA - 072115-40_1 MetaG | ecosystem: Host-associated > Plants > Roots > Unclassified | place: USA: Nebraska...
AAAGGCAAAGGCTTAATCCAGGAAGGTAGTAGCGCTGGGAGACCTCCTTGATCCGGTATTGTTATTACTCATAGATAGCATCGGGAAACGTGGCAGCAACGTGAAGATCGATATCATCGTGAGCAAGAGGATCGACGTCGAGAGGAAGAAAGACGCCGACAAGAGTGGAATCAGCATAAAGATCACTGGAATTGCCCGTTTTTCATTCATTGTTGGGAGCAAAATATCAAGCTACTGACTGTCAGAGACTGCCCTGAATGTAATGGTTATAATCGGCATGACCGACCAAATCGACGATTCCAGAACGATGATCGACGCTTTAATGAGCCGATCAGGGGGAGGATGTCAGTTCATGATCGGCTAGGGGGCAGGCTTAGTGTGCATGACAGGCTTGGTGAACGTGTTGGTTATTTTCCAAGGAACTAAGAAGAGCTTGAAGAAATGGGAAATGCACGGGTACCCGATGAATTTATTTTCTACAGGGATGCTAATACTCATTGGGTGGAATCAAGGGAGGTGCGCTATCAACCAGTGCGGAAGACACAACTTCCCTAGTGGTGTCTAGAAGGATTAACCAGGACACAGAAAAGGAGGATGCAGCGAGAGAGGTAGGAAGAATTAAGTAGGGAAGAGAATTCTTCTAAGTCTGAAAATTGGCAGCAGTCAGATCCCAAAGGAAAAGGGCCATCGGCAGATGTTAACATGGTGTTTATGTTGCCGATGGAGTTTCTTGCACCTTTCGGTGATGATGAGGAGATAGAATTCCCCGATTAGATAGCTCAATTGGTGCTTGACCCAATGACAACTATTTTTGAGAAGCCTTTCGATGATGAAAGACAACATCTTAAGGCTCTATTTGTCAAGGGCAGGGTTGATGGGCAGCCGATTTCTAAGATACTCATTGATGGAGGGGCTACAATTAACATTATGCCATATGCAGTATATCGGAAGCTTGAGCAAGGAGATCAAGATTTGACTAAGACCGATATGATGTTGAAAGATTTTGAAGGGAATGTATCTCCAGTTAAAGGGGCTATATATGTTGAATTGACCATCGGCAGTAAGACTTTGCCGATGATGTTCTTTGTCATCAGTGGAAAAGGTGCATGTAATTTGTTGCTAGGGCAAGATTGGATTCATGCCAATTGTTGTTTCCCTTCTACAATGCACCAATGCCTTGTTCAATGGGTAGGTGACAAAATTGAGATTGTCCCTGGAGATTCTTCATATGTCATTGCATCGGCAAAATCAGATACTTATGAGAGGACCAGATGCATTTTAGGGGAAGTTTGGGAGAAAGATTTTCTCAAAGTTGCCGATTATGAAATTCCACCGATCCAAGCAGTCGGTTCTGATGGAGAGTTTTAATGGATAGGTTCGCTGATGATGGAAAGTTAGGACAGGGTTTACATCGGCTGATGATCTAGTAGAAGTAGATATAGGTAATGGTGATAGACCAAGACCTACTTTTATTAGTGCTAAGTTAAATTCTGAATGTAAGCAGCAATTGACCGATTTGTTAAAGGAATATAAAGATTGCTTTGCTTGAGATTATACTGAGATGCCTGGTTTAGACCGATCAATTGTTGAACATCGGTTGCCTATTAAGTCTGGATTTCGGCCGCATCAGCAACCAGCGCGCCGATGCAATCCTAATATTCCTCCTGATATTAAGGCCGAAATAACCAAACTTATTGATGCTAAGTTTATTCGGCAGTGTCGATATGCCGAATGGATTTTCAATGTTGTCGCCGTCTATAAAAAGAATGGAAAGCTTCGTGTTTGCATTGACTTTAAGGAATCTCAATAATGCTGGTGCTACTTATCAGAGGGCCATGAATTTTATTTTCCACGAGTTCATCAGCAAGTTGGTAGAAATTTATATTGATGATGTGGTAGTTAAGTCTGGAGATTTCATAAAGTATGTAGCTGATCTGCGAAAAGTGTTGGAATGCACAAGGAAGCATGGTTTAAAGATGAACCCTAATAAATGTGCGTTCAGTGTATCGGCAGGGCAATTTCTTGGTTTTATGGTGCATCAAAGAGGAATTGAAATTAGTAGGAGGTCTATTGATCCCATCAACAAAATAGTTGCTCCCACCAGTGAAACTGAACTTCAATCATTGATCAGCAAGATTAATTTTATCAGATGATTTATATCTAATTTGTCAGGTAAGGTTCGTGCTTTCAGCCCTTTGCTTAAGTTAAAAGCAGATCAAGAATTTGTGTGGGGAAAGGAGCAACAATTAGCCTTGGATGAAATTAAGAATTATTTGGTAAATCCTCCAGTCTTGGTTCCACCTCAACAAGGAAAGCCCTTCAGATTATATTTGTCTACCGATGATATAGTCATCGGTTCAGCTCTCATTCAACAATTTGAAGGAAAGGGGCGTGTGATTTACTATCTAAGCAGAAGATTGGTAGATGCCGAGACAAGGTATTTGGCTATTGAAAAATTATGCTTATGCTTATACTTTTCTTGTGTCAAATTGAGACACTACTTGCTATCAGCTGAATGCACCGTTGTGTGCAAAGATGATGTAGTCTCGTACATGTTCTCAATGCCAATTATGAGTGGTAGAATCGGCAAGTGGATATTAGCATTGTTGGAATTTGGTCTGCGCTATGAATCGGCTAAAGCGGTTAAAGGGCAGATTATGACCGATTTTGTAACTCAGCATTGTGGTGTGGTGGATGCTTTGGAAATTGTTCCTTGGATGCTCTTCTTTGATGGATCTACATGTGATCGGGGGGTAGGTATCGGCATAGTGCTAATTTCTCCTTAGGGGACGAAATATGATTTTTCTTTGCCGATTGCTGCCACATCGACAAATAATCAAGCTGAGTACCAAGCCTTAATCAAAGGATTAGAATTATTAAAAGAGGTTCATGCTGATGCTGTTGAGATTTTCGGCGATTCTATGCTCGTTATAAATTAATTGGCTGGGAGTTATGAATGCCGAAGTGACGTTTTGATAGCATATTACAAAAAAGTGTACAATTGTTGAAGGAATTCAGGGATTTTTTGGTTAGAACACATCCCTCGGTTGCATAACGAAGAAGCTAACCGATTGGCTCAACATGCCTCAAGTTATCAACCTATCTTGGAAATCTTATTGGCAGACAATGCTGATGATTGGAGAAAAGAAATTATTGATTATTTGAAATATCCATCCAGAAAAGTTGAGAGGCGTGTTAGGTTTCAAGCTACAAAGTATGTACTCCTTAAAGAAGAATTATATTATCGTACAATAGATGGAGTTCTGCTTAAATGTTTAAGTGGTGATGAATCTAAAAGCTTAATGGGTGAAATTCATGAGGGAGTGTGTGGAGCACATCAATCGGCTTTTAAGATGAAGTGGATGATTCAGAGGAATGGATATTATTGGCCAACAATACTTGAGGATTGCTTTAAGTATTTCAAAGGATGTCAAGGGTATCAGAAGTTAGGCAACATTCAAAGGGCACCCGCATCGGCTATGAATCCTATTATTAAACCTTGGCCGTTTAGGGGTTGGGCTATTGATCTCATTGGCCAGATTTATCCATCATCAAGCAAGGGGCATAAGTTTATCTTAGTTTCCACTGATTATTTCACCAAGTGGGTTGAGGCTATTCCCTTGAAGAAAGTAGCATCGACTAATATGATTGATTTCGTAAAGGAGCATATTGTTTACCGATTTGGTATTCCCCAAACAATTACTACCAATCAGGGTACTATGTTTACGTCAGGAGAGTTTGATGAGTTTGCAATCAGTAAGGGGAATAAGGTGTTGAATTCTTCTCCTTACTATGCTCAAGCTAATGGGCAGGCTAAAGCTTCTAACAAAGGGATTATTAAGATCATTAAGCGGAAAATTGAAGAAAATCCTAGGAGATGGCATACATTGTTAAATGAAGCTTTATGGTCATATCAGATGGCGTGTCCTGGTTCAACCAAAGTATCACCCTATCAATTGGTGTATGGACATGATGTAGTATTGTCATGGGAAATTAGAACTGGTTCCAGACGGGTGTCCTCTCAAGATCAACTAACTGCCGATGACTATGCCACTTTGATGAAAGATGAGCTGGATGATTTAGCGGGGCATCGGTTGAGAGCTTTAATTAGCATAGAGGAAAATAAAACGAGAGTTTCTAAATGGTATGATAAGAGGGTAAAGGCCGAGGAGTTTACTGATGGAGATTTGGTGTGGAAGCTGATTGGGACTAAAAGCTCAAAGTTTGGAAAATGGTCTCCTAATTGGGAGGGTCCTTATCAGATAAATCGATATGCTCCTGGCAATGCTTATATTTTAGAAACTCTCAAAGGAGTCGAATTCCCTAGAGCTTTAAATGGAAAATATTTGAAGAAATACTACCCGAGTATCTGGATTGATGCATGAAGGTTTAAATGCCGATAACAGTCCTATCGGCTGGACAAAATGTTAAGTGTGTCTGGAGCCATGCATGGAGTTTTAGTGCCGATAACAATCCTATCGGCTGGACCAAAATGATTGAAGTTTTTGAAAACAGAACTAAACAAGTTGCCGATGAAAAGTTCACAGATTCAGCAAAGCCTGGATGGCCGATATTGCACGCAGACGAATCTGGTTGGTCTTTTCTATTACTCGAGTGTCTTCATCGGCAGAGCCCTCCACTAGTTTCAGCTTCTTCTTCATCTATAGTGCTTTGCGGGCTTGGACATCTCTCTCTTGCTGAAGAGTCTTGAGCGCATCGGGCAGCTGGCTTTCTTTCTGCTGAGCTTGAGTCAGGGCCTCTTCCACTTGCTTAAGTTCAGCTAGCAGGGCTTTCTTTTTGCCGATAGATTAGAGATCTTTTGTTTCAGCTCATCCCCTGAGGACTGCAAAACGCCGATGCCCTTGTATTTCTCATCAGTAGCATGCTTTACTTGCAACATCTCCTCTTTGAGCCGGGCATGAGCAGCTCTATTGGCAAGACGCTGGGTAGCCTTCTGATACTGAAGTTGACGACTTTCTAGGTGGGCAGCTTGGAAGAGGATTTCTTCTGCATCGGCTGGAATTTGGCCATGGAGGGTCTTGAATATAACTTTGGCCGGATCGGAATCATCCACCAGCTGGGCCGTGTCTTGGTGCAACAGAGCTAATAAGTCTTCCAACTTGGCCTTAATCTCTGCCAGTGTAATTCCAACTACCTGAGAGGAGCTTGCTTCTTCACCTTCATCATCAGAGATGTAGATAGCAAAGGAGAATAAGCTATCTGGGGAGTCTTGCTCCTAGAAAAGGAAGAAGATAAGTTACTCAAGATTAAGTGTTCATAGTGCAAAGTCTGGAAAATTGGATAACTTACTTGCTTTAGGGTGATTTCCTGTCTTTGATGTGGAGATATAGCTGGTACTATAGTTTGATCGGCTAGGGTTGCCGATGGAATGACTTCAGCTGAAAAGTTACAGGGATGATTCTAGCTTATAAATAAATTCATCAGTGATAATTCTGTGATCGGTACTTTACCTTGGGGAGGTATGGTGATTGTCTGCTCTGGAGGGACGACCGATGATGTACCTAGATCAACAGGATTGGCAATCTGTTCAGATACATCGGCTAGTGCTTCTTGCGGCTGGGGTACTGATCGAGGGGGAGAAGGTACTTCTTGTGTCTGGGGCTAAGATTGAGGAGGAGAGGATGCTATTTGGATTGGGGATACTGGATGGGGTGGAGAGGATGGTGTTGTCTTCTGACGCTTTGGCTGGGTCTTGGTGCTTTTCGGACCCTTTCTCTTGGCTGGAGCTTGACTGGGCTGGGGGGCATCGGCACCTAACATTGGGGCGCACTTGGTCTTTGCCAATTTGCCAGTCTGTTGTTACAACAACCAAAATTTCATGAGTTAAAATATAAAAAGGGTACTGATGGAGTTTTGCTCAAGAATAAAAGTTACCGATGAAGTTCCCGTTGCAGCCGATGTACCCTGAAAAGATAAAATAAGTATGGGATGAAATCGGTATAAACAAAGAAAATTTAGAGTACCTTAAAAGCCTGTGCCAGAGTAGCAGCAGCGACCGATGGAGATGCTTTCAACCATTTGGTGGTCGTCTTTTTGAAGCGTACGTTGCGATGCATCAGAGCCGTTAGACTTGGCACATTGCGGCCGATCATAGAAATTGGGCCTGATTGAAGAAGTTCGATCGGCCTCCCACTTCTGCTAATTGTTGCCGCTGGTCATCAACCTGTTGAAATGAGGATAAATAAGTTGCCGATAAGGTTAAAGATAACAAAGGAACTGAGGTATCGGTAAAGGACTTACGATGTTATCGGGGACTTTGTAGTCGGAGTCAATCATGCCGCGGTATGTATGAGCCGATACCCTGAATAGATGCTCCTTCCATTCTTCCCACTAGTGTTTATACAACTAAGTAATGAAGAGAGCTGGAACCCAAGCCCATAGATCGATGTCTATCGTATCGGCATTTGGCTGGAGTTGAGCTATCATAATCCACTCAAGTCCGCTGGTTATTATCTCTCTTGGTTTTACCACATCGGCATAACAAAGCCTGATCGGCAGTTGACCGAAAGCCAGTTGGCAAGCCAGTGCCGATGGGTTGTAAAACTCATAGGTGGTGTTAATGTTTTTCCCACTACCAAAGCTATTCACTAGAATTGCTCTTGAAGTGATGATTGCCATCATCAAATCATTATCCTTGTTGAGAGCATTGTCAAAGGGGTGGAAGGTGAGTGGAAACCTGGTTTCTGGATCTTCATAAGGCATCCATGCCTGTTGATCTTTGGAGAGGCCATCATACAGGGTTTGGAAGAATCAGACGATCTGGTTTTCATTGGAGGCGGTGCTAGGGAGAACTATAACAGCTTCACCATAATTGAGGGGTGAGCTAGTTGCCGATTCATCATCTGCTACTTCATAATCTTCAGGGATATCTCTGGGGAATTGCTGTGCAAAGAAATCAAACCGAAGGCGTTTGTGCATATGAACATTGAGCCACATGTTGATGAACCACCAAGGGCCTCCTAGATTGTCGATAGGTTCACCTAGCAGGAGTTTCTCGGTTACTTAACCTGTTACTTGATGGAGGAGATGATAGACGGAGCCTAGCAAGTATCAGCCCAAAGGGAATCGGCCACCATCGGCTAATCTTTGTGCTGCCGATAAATAGATGGAGGTTGGTCCTACCGATCGGCCGTAGAAGATGAATTTGTCTAGCCACATATTTAGAAAAGTGGCGTGTTCCCGCTGACCAACCAGTCCCATTTTTTGATACTTCTGAATGTACCCTGACCAACCACCGATGTTGCGGGTCTCTACTTTGCGTTCGGCTTTGCGGCCGAATAGTTGGCCATCATCGGCAGTTGCAATATCCAGGCCAGTGAGCATGACTACATCGGCAAGCGTAGGAGAAAATAAAGGCGTTGAAAGTATGTGACCAGAAATATGAGGCGGCTATCAGCATTGATTCGTTCCTTTCCATATCGGCAATGGACAGCCTGATGCACTGGTCTATTTTGCGTTCACCCTAGTATACTTCATTTGTGTTGCTAACCCTCAGAAACCAATCCTTCCATCCTTTGGTGGGGTTTGGCCAGGATCGTAAGGTATCCTTCCACAGATCTAAAGAGAAGTTTTCGGCCCTAAAAGGAATCCTATTGGTTTCTGCATTAATCAAATCGATAGGATCTGGGTCACCTAGCGGACCAAGGCATTGGAGATGGGGTTGTTCGGTGGGGATAACAATTTTCTCGCTCAATTCCTAAGATTTGAAGGTTGAAAAGATGGAGGAAAAAGAAAAGAAGAATAAAAAGCTAAGTAAGTAGACTTGCAAAAGGGTAAAGAATTGCAGTAAAAGTATAGGACGGATTAACCTCAGGCACGACGAAGTTGACAGCCATTTCTTCTCGAAATAGAAGGAATCAAAGACTTTTGAATCAAAAATCTAGGGTGGAGGATGGCAAGGTGAAGAAAGAGTGCCGATGAAGGAAGTATTTATAGGATAAAGTGAACAGGGGTATTTCTGACTTATCTCTTTGCCGTATCCGTGAAAATCGAGGTCGTTCAGGTGGATATGGTAACTGTTCTCACGATAATCCAGGGATTGTGCAAGTGATTTGACAACAAGTAATCATGATTTTAGGAGGTATTTCACTGTGCAAGATTTCTTGGTCAGCTCATCGGCAGTCAACTCTAATAGAACTGTTGCCGATGAGCGGGTGTTTAGGAGATTTGGTTCGGGTGGTTGAGAAATTTGAGTTGCATGCTAGAAAGCCGAATTAAGGTTGTTTGGATTTGGCAATTAATTGCTATCAGAAAGAAATAATTGCGAAAAGGGTGTCATTATCAGGAGAGAATTTCGGAGCATTAATAATTTTATACTCCAAAATTGGGGGGCATGTGTTGACACCATTTTTGGACATGTATCAGGAAAGTTATTAAAAATTGGATCGGCAGCTGGAAAAGTAATGATTGACCGATAAGGAAATTACCGATGACCTATGAAACCGATGATAGAAGGAAGATATGGTTAAGTCTAGGAACAGTGGTTGATCGGTACCGATGGTCGATGTTGACGATTACCGATGGAGGATGAAGATGTCGATGATGGTGCAAGAAGACATGGGAGTTGTCGGCGGGGACAATGGTGGTGTGCCGATCGTCCAGGATAGATAAATTGTTGTTTTCTATAGTTGTTAGAGTTTATTTTATATACGAGTTCTATTTGATTTGGAATTAGAATCCTAGTCGTATCTGGTTATAACTCTTTAGGACAGAGTATAAATATAGGCCTAGTAGCGATGTAAGAGGACAATCCAATCAATCATACACAAAGTTTTTACATCTATTTTCGCATCTACTTTCGACGACTTCGTCAACTTGCATATTTTCTTTTACTTACGTGTTCTTAAGAACTCTTTGAGTCATACTCGATGAGTTGTCGAGTTCCGCGTGAATACCTCTTGGCCGTGGCATCGGGGCGCATCGCTGTTGTCAGGACCAAAGTATTCGAGTTATCACCTTTGTCGATTGGAAGGTAAAATCAGCTGGCACGCCTTAATGTTGAAATCAGGTATTAGCCCTTTGTGTTTATAGATCTACTTTTGCACCAATAGTTCCCTGAGACAGTTTCATGAACTCTCCGACCTTCATCTCCACTAAGCCTGGGGGAATGTAGTTTCCCTAAAAATCCTAAGTGAAGCAGTTCCAGGTGATAGGGGTCCCCTTGGGATAAGTGGTACAATGGTGGGACCACCAAATCCTAGCGGGCTCCTGCAGTTGATGCGCCACATATTCTGCCTTTAGCTCTTCAGTCATCCGAAGAAGACGAAACTTCTGCTCCATGGTGTTAATCCACTCATCGGCCTCAAGTGGTTCTATGGCCTCTTTGAAGACCGGTGGTTTGGTATCCATGAAGTCCTTGAAAGAGCTGTACTGATTCACTTCATGGCTGCTCGGGTTAGCCCCATGGCAGGTGTTGTCAGCGATATTGCGTAGGGCAGCTTCCATATTTTGCTGCATCTATTCCATGTTTCAATGACTCCGCAGAAACTGCACAAAGAATACATCTACAATATACGGAGGGGGAGGTGGTGGTGGCGGTGGTGGTGCTCGATCCTCATTCCTGCGAGCCCCACCTCCTGATGAACCTTCTCTAGCATCTAGGTTGTGGTTACCCCTACCATGCATTTCCACCATCTGCACACGTCAATGGTAAGCAATTGTTAGGAGTTGTCACCAACCAGTAGATACATGTAAAATAATGCCATACTGAATTTACTGATGAGAATAAATCCACACAATAAACAGAGGCACAATAATTCATCATCCACACACAACATCACTAACAGAATTACTTAACACATCGCCAACGTGGTTCGCATACATCCAAATTGCCAGCATATACACTAGACTTTTCAGACGTCAACACAACTTAACCACATCAAGTCTTACACACCAACAAGTCTCAACCAGATTAAGAGTACATGCCATGTAGAAACAACAACAAAAGAAGGACTAGCACTAGAACACTAGCGTCTACTCGCTATGATCGCTATCCATGTCGGAACCTTCACCTTCCTCATCTTCACTTGCAGCCACCTCCATCTCTGGATACTCATCCATCTCTTCCTTAGAATCTATCTCAGCTGCTCCAGGAAGGTGATGTGGATGGAGCTGGTTATGCAACTGATGGATCTCCTCATGCAAGTTCTCATTGTACTCCTCAGCATTGGCTAGCTGCTGCTCAAGCTCTAGCTGTCGGGTCCTAAGGGTATCTTCCTCGTGGCAGGCTTCATTCCTCTGTCCAAGCACATGAACTAGCATGCGCTCATAGTTTCGGTGGGCTGTGGTCACCCTATCTCTCTACTCTATCACT
>Ga0182004_10005479_pt1 | contig 10331 bp, 6 predicted proteins | sample Sormic07211540_1_FD_120479 | JGI IMG/M metagenome (GOLD analysis project Ga0182004, IMG submission 120479) | Endophyte microbial communities from Sorghum bicolor roots, Mead, Nebraska, USA - 072115-40_1 MetaG | ecosystem: Host-associated > Plants > Roots > Unclassified | place: USA: Nebraska...
ACGCACACGCACCGCCTCCTCAACCTCCGCACAGGACAAGCCCGCATGCTCCCGGAAGCGCTCGTCCGCGTTCGCGAGGGACACCGGTTTGTCTACAGTATGGTCATGCTCGCCGCCACGCTCTCGTCGTCGCCGGACGACTCGAACTGCGTCGGCGCCACCATCATTGCGCGGGAGCGGGATCAAGCCCCAGACGAGTTTTTGCAGCATCCTTTCAATCGCTGGATTGTGTTCTGGCGAATGGGCTGGAAGCTGGCGCACCAATTGGTTGCAGTCGGGGACGTGGCTGCGGCTGTGGACGACCTGGCTCTGTGCCTTACGGAGGACGTCGTCTACCACGACGGCGCCTTCCATGTTCTGCTCACCCGTGGCGGAGCCTACCAAACCCTCGTGTGTACGCCGGAAGCGAATCCTGAAGATCCTACGGCCCTGAATGTCAATGGGGTGGTTCGCCGCTTCATGCCGCCCGGAGAGCGCATCTCCGGCCAGAACGCCACCGTGCGCGCTCGATACCTCGTCGTGTCCCGCGGCGAACTGCTCATGGTCGTCAGGTACACGACTGGTGCTGATCATCAGACGTCCAAGTTCAAGGTGTTCCGGGCGACGACACGGCCGCAGATGCCTGACGGCGACGGCGACTTCCCCGTGGCTCAGTACCCCTGGGAATGGAGCGAGATGGACACGCTGGATGGCCGGATTCTGTTCGTCGGGTATGGCTGCTCCAGGTCCTACGAAGCGGATGAGGATAGGTACCCAGGCTTCGAGCCCGGCATCTACTTCTTGGATGATGGCGCGTTCTGCGAGGCACTCATGATCGGCGACGCCAATACCAGGCCGTACCCCTGCAGGGACAATGGGATGTGGTCCGAATCCGAAGGCAGTATCCAGCGCTGCTTCCCGCCTCCAAACTCATCGGACTACTCTCCTCCGGTTTGGCTTCTCCCTTGAGGCGACAGGCCTTTTCCATTGGCTACTGTAAGTTTGATTTGTTTGAGATCATGTTAATTGACGTTCTGAGGTAGTTGCTGATTCCAATCTTGATCGAGTGTTAGGTAGATGCTGGTTGCAATATTCAGAGTGAGAATAGTTGCTGATTGCAATATTCAGAGTGAGACTAGTTGCTGATTGGCTGATTGCAAATTGCAATATCCAGAGTGAGTAGCTGTTCAAATTACACATACTGCTGCTTCGATTGCTAAACCTGAATCCAATGTTCTCTGATTTCTGTCTGCGGTGTTGCATCTGTTTTCTTTACTAAATGAAGAGAAAGCAATGGTTGCTGTCCATGGCAGTTCGATTTGCTTGTTTGTTCAATCGGGTTTGAACATGTATTTGCTACTGCTATGGGTCTTCCTTAACTGGAAGTGCAAGGGACCTGAACCAGTCAGATTCTGTATCCAAACTCATTCACAGTATATATTAGACTCTTGTCTTGCTGCTCAGATCAGTGATATTGTCATGGCATGATGGTTGTTGATTAGTCTAGTACAATGCTACACTCTAGTTGAACTGTGACCTCAAGAAGCTAGCAAAGCCTTCTTTCAATTTCAGTAATCACTTTGCAACAACATATCTGTGCATTGAATTGTTTGATTTTGTGATTATGTCATCTTCTGAACAATTTCCAGTATTCAAACCCATATTGTTATGGAGTTCTCTTTGTCTGATATAAAGTAGTTGATGAGAGGACTGAGAGACTGGAGATTCTAGTTAAGCCTGAATGCTCCTTAATGGACTTGACTCACTGAATTTTCGTTCGCAAGTGTCCAGAATTTGCAACGCTTCTGTCAGATTATTGCTCTAGTTCATTACCTGACATCTTGTCTCATATTGCTTATATTATGTATAATAGTTTAGAATTTGTGTGCATTGCAATCACCAAATTTTATGTTACGCCTCTCACTGAAATTTAACACTGATTCAGGGCTTGTGTAACAAAAGCTGTGAGCTCTGAACAGCCTCCTTTCAATTTCTGTAATCACTCGGCAACAAGATATGTGTGCACATAGATTTGTTCTTACTAATTCTCAGTTTTCCTGTCCCTTTTTTAACATATCGGTTTTCCTTTCCTTGCATATCCATTGACTTAAACCTGAGTGCAGAATATATTTTTTTGAATCGGAAATGCGATTATGTTATCTTCGGGAGAATTCTGTAACCATTCCCATTTTGTTAGGAAGTTTTTTGTCTCTATTGTAAAATAGGTGATGAGAGGACTGAGAGCCTAGAGATTCTAAGATTGAATGCAGATTTCACAATGATTCACTAATGGCTTAGTACTTAATTTTCCTTCCCACGTGTTGTTAAATTTGCATCACTTCTGACATATTACTGTTCTAGTTCATTGTGACAAAATGTAACCTGGATATTTTGTGTTATAATGCTAATTCTGTATAACAGATTAAAATTTCTGTCGCACTGCAATCCCCAAATTTTATGTTATGCCTCTCACTGGAATTTGAGACTGATACAGGCCCTATGTAAGAAGTTAAAGTGTTACTCTAAATCTGAATGCAGATTCTACAATGGCTTACTATATGTTCCCTTGTGTTTCTAAATTTCTGTTTAAAACTCTCTGAATTTCACTGGATATTCAATGCATATATCAATTGGACAGAATGGAAATTTTATCTTTATGGTGTTTCTACATCAGCAGACTGTTCTAGTTCATTATGAATAGTATTACAGTTTGCAGTAGACGTAATGCTACCTGGTAAATATTATGTTTAATTTTTCTGATTCTGCAAGTGTTCCCTCAATTTTCGGCACTGGAACCAATTTCACACATGTCAAATACAAATTTGACACAATCATACATCTGCATATGCCTTGCATCAAAATCAAGGAGAAAACATAGGAGGTTATTTGTGTAAGCTATAAGCTATGCTAGTCTACATAACAGAAAGCATGTGTTTGGACACCATTCCTCAGAAGAAATCATTTTGACATATTGTTGATCTATTCCTGTTAAGAAAGATTCAATCAGTGATATACAATGCATATGCTTCCCGTTTTCTTATGATATATAATGTCCTTCCACTGAAACTGAAACCAAACAGAGATGCGTGTTAACTGCAGGCCAGGGCATCAAACCGTCAAGCCCTTTGGTTCTATGCTAATTTTCAGAATAAATGCAGAGTTTTCAGAATAAATGCAGAGTATATGTCACACCGGTAATCGTTCATGTTCAGATTTCAGAGTCCCTATGATACTGATAGTCATGCATCTACATTATTACTGTTTTTCCTTGCAAGCATAAATGCACGCCACGCATTTGAATCGGGACATAACAACACTGGTATATGCCTGAATGACTTACGCAGTTTTGGTACAAAACTAGACATTTGAATTGAGACATCAGACTGATATACACCCACAAATGGTAGTAACAAAACTAGTCATCTCCTCCATTAGAGCGCTACCTCTTGCAGTCTTGCCCCAACCAGGTTTTGCATTCACTGGTACGGTACCACTAACCGGAAGTGGGAGAACCCAAGCATAACACCTCAACTGTCAGCGCTGGCATTTCCAACTGAAACGCCCCACTAAAAAAAATTTCGCAGGGGGCCAGCGCCCGCCACTCCGCCAGCCTCTAGCTACTGGCTGAGTCCTGACCTCTCTCTCTCTCGCGCATCTTCCTCCTTAACTACTACATCACACTATCACTTGTATCCATATTGCATTTCGGTTCTTCATATATTATACCAAATCATGCGAAAATTAATTATTTGAGATCCTAAATTATTTTAAATAAAAAAGTTATCAACTATAAAGTTTCATAACTTTTTGGGATCTATAATTTTCATTTAGGGAGTTTCTCTATCCGAGGCCATTTACAAAATTTAAATTTCAAATTTGAGAAATTTTAAACATAATTTTTGCATGACAAGATAATTCCAAAAAAAAGTTGTCAACTACAAAGTCTCATAACTTTTTGAGATCTACAAAGTTTATTTAGAAAGTTTTTTCATCTGAGATCGTTTAAAAAATTCAAATTTTAAAATTTTCAATTAAAGACGCAGTTTTGCATGACAAGATGAACTCAAATGAAAAATTTGCCAAATACAAAATTTCATAAATTCTCAAGATCTACAAAGGTTATTTTGGTTGTTTTGTCATTTGATCATATAACATGGTGATTCTAATATTATTTATAAATCTTATATCTCTCTTTTGTAGTTTCATAAACTATAAGAGAGAGATGTAAAATTTGTAAACAAATTTATTTTGGATTTATCAAATGAAGAAATGATCAAAATAAATGTGGTAGATCTTGAAAAGTTATACAACTTTGTAGTTAAAAACTTTTTGATTTGAATTCATTTAGGGCTTAAAAATTTAATTTGAAATTTTCTTTGCCGAGTGTTTTTTTTCACTCGGCAAAGAAGCTCTTTGCCGAGTGTCAAAAAAACACTCAGTAAAGACTTTCTTTGCCGAGTGTTTTTCTAACACTTGGCAAAGAAGCCTTTGCCGAGTATTTTTTTTGACACTCGGCAAAAAGCCGCTTTGTCGAGTGTTTTTTTAGCACTCGGCAAGGAGCTTCTTTGCCGAGTGCTCGAAAAAAACACTTGGCAAAGCATTTAACACTCGGCAAAGAGGCAGATTCCGGTAGTGTCCACTGCCTAGGTGACTAATAACCATCACCCTGTTACCTTCCTATGACTTCATCTGCGACCAACTCAAGATCGTCTGTCTGCTCGGTGACCAGACACAACTTGTGACGTGACGGCTAGACGTTGGGGTAGCATTGGGACTGGCCCACTGCTTGGGAGTTGAGAGGTGGCTTATACTTGATACTTGATAGGATGGGAAAGAATGAGATCAGAAGTGACTAACCCACCTTGCCGTACTAAGAGTGTGTTTGATAAGACTCTCCTCACTACATGGCAATGGAAGCGTATGTGTGGACTGTCTTCATAGAGTATAAGTGAAAAGGAAAATCAATTCCTAGTTTTCATAGTCATATAGAGAATGGAAAACCCCATTCCCCATGCTTGGCTCTTTATTCACCCCTTTCTACTGCTCCGTCGTTCCACTCCCCTATGCACATTTGAGTCTATGAAACCATGTTATCGCTCTCTGTCATCCTTATTGCCCCTCTTAGGTACACATTAAAGCTCTTTGAGGCCTCTTCATCCACCATCATGGTAAAGCCTCCTCTCTTCCTTGGCTATGGCAAGCCTAGACTTCCCCGCATCAATGTGACATTTTGTTGCTCACTCTCCTCGTCTTACTCCACCACAATAGCCTCATGTGGATGACACTCCAATCCTCGTCTTCCTCCTCCACAATAGCGGCCTCCCATAACTCACCGTCCTCATCGTCCTCCACCATTGCGACTCTCGTGGTTCATCCTCCTCTTCTTATGTTGTCGAGGCCTTCGACGCTGTCAAAGTGTGTGCTAGAGTAAGTGGTAGAGCTAAGTTGAGGATCTCTACCAAACATTTGGGCTGAGGAGTGGAGTCAAGTTAGAGTGGGTGAGAGGTGGTTGGGAATCCTACCAAATTGTTATATGTATGGCAATACTGATCACTTTGAAGCAATATTATATAACAAGGATTTTTCCCTTGTATTTTTATTCATAGATGACTTCCTTGATTTGTTGGGTCTATGCTTCTGCTTTACCATTACAAAATGAGTTGTGTTTAGGGTCTATTTGGAACACAGGGATCTGTTCAATTTCATAAGAAAAACGCAGGATCATGGAATCTTTCCCGTGTTCCAAAAGGCCCTTATTTACCAATAAAAGTACTTTTGCTTACAAATATAATTCATTTTAGCTTTGTCCTAGGTGAAACACTAGAGCTCCAATATTTTAGAAAGATATATTTTATGGAGAATTTATTGAACTTGATCTGTTATATATTGTAGATATTGACATATTTTTCTATTTATTTGAAGTTAACTTGATTTGAAAGATAGAACTACCAACTATATTCCGAATTGTAAGTCATAGTTTTAGACAGATATTTTTTCATAAATTTATTTGACGTTAGTTAAATTTAATTTAAGATAAAACTACACACTCTATTCCAAATTGTAAGTCATTTGGACTTTTCTTAGATACACAGTTTTTACTATCTTAAAAAGCTAGAATAACATATAATTTGGAATGGAGGAGTATCCCTATATGCTCCCTTAGTCCTAAAATTGAAGGAATCTAAGTTTGCCCTAAGTCAAACTAAAAGTTTGACCAAATCCATAAAGAAGAGTATTAATATCTATCGCATCAAATCAAATATGTAAAGTCTGAAAATATATTTCAAAACGTCCAATAATATTAATTTTATGTCATAACTTTTCAGTTAAATCTAACATAGTTTTATTAGATCAAACTTGGATCTCTTGTATCTTTGGATGGGAGTGTTCGCTTCTCTGTTTAGCCGTATTTTTTTTTGCTAGCCAGCAGTATTTTTCTCTCTCACAATAAATCAGCCAACAATAATTTCAGCCATGACTTTTCAGACCAGCGAACAGGTCTAGAGAGAGAGCAGCGTTTTGAGCATTTGCAATGCTACAAACCACAACTAATTTCTATGTCTCTTAAATCATGTAGACATTGCATATAGAAATCATATTATCAATGGTAGTTTCTTCAAGATAAATTTCTCTTCAACATGCCTTCTCTCTCTATTATTTATCTATCATACCTTTTTATATCTTAATTCTCGTATAGATATAGTTTTTTTTATCAAAGAAATTGTTTTCCCATCTCTCTTCTTTGTTCTTTTCAATGCTAGATTATATTTTATTTAACGTAGAAATCACCCTAATTTTTGGGCTGGACTGGAAGTGCCCTTATCAACGATACAGAACGAAGAAGCTGGGCCGGGCCCCGTTGATCATCTTCATTGTATGGACTCGTTTCCCTTTTCTGAAAACTCATAATTTTCTCCATTTCTGGCTTCAGTTGCTTGCAAGGAGCGAACGGAGGCCAAGAATGAGGGGGATCCTCCTCGGGCGCCGGCGGCAGCCGCCGCCGCTGCCCCTCTTCCCCGGCGCCAAGCGCTCATCAGCACCCGCGAGCCTCCTTTTCGCCCGCCTCTGGCGCATCCTCCCGTCCAGCCCCATCCTCCGGCTCCTCCTCCTCCTCGCACTCCTCTCCCTCGTCCCGCCGGCCTTCTTCCACCTCCGTCTCCGCCGTTTCCACCGCGTGCGCCCCGCAGCCGCCTAGATTCGAGATCTTTAATAAGGAGCCTTTTACGCTCCGAGATTTCACTTATATTCGATTTAATCGGTTTCTTCTCTGACACGTTTGTTAATCCTTTTTGGTTGCTGGATTCCAGATGCGCGAGAGGAAGTGCGGGTGGATCGCGAGCCCACCCATGGTGTGCGCGCACGGCGGTGACTCCACCAACGCCTTCCCCAACTCGGTCGGTGTGGGAGACTGATACGGTCTCAGTGAATTCGAATTTGTTCTATAACAAGAGTTATTTTTTTTTCTTCTCTCGATTCTGTTCGGGATGAGGTAAATGTGTTGATGAGGTGTTGGTTTTGTCGGGATCTCATGAGTCAGATGGACGCATTTCGGATGGCTCTGGATGCACGGGTCGACTGTGTGGAGGTGGATGTTTCAAGGTCCTCTGACGGTGTGCTCTTTGCTCTGCATGATAGGTAATTGAACTGCCACTTTGCTGGTGTATCACAAACACTTTGCTTTTGTAGAACGTGAACAGGCACCTAAATGGAACATCTGGCAAAATTCCCAAGATCACTATCTATCATATGTGACTCTTTACCCACTGCAATTGCTATTTAGCTGATTATTAGTTGGATGACACAACCATTTTTCCCAACACCCATTTACATAGTTTGGCTATTTATTGATATATGCTGTCATTGTTTATTAAATTGGCAAACTATTAAGTTTGGTTTTATAATTATGAGAACACAGTTTTATCTGCCAATTACTGTCTTCAATACTAGTCTGCATCATGAATGATGCACACTTCAGTTTTTGTAAGGGGTTGCAGGAAGCATGTCATTACAGTCTTATTTAGTGTTCTTAGTTCTTATTACCTATAAGGCTATAACCGTGGAGTGCATGGCTATGAGATGGTTTGGAATCATCTTTGTGGAATGCATGGATTTTAAAAATATTTTGGTTTAGTACGATCAAGACATCAATTAGCACCAACCACCAAAATGCTACTGAAAATGCAATCAAATTTGTGACAGCACATTTCTTAGGAAAAATCAGCCAGTGCTTACTTTTCTTTCAAACAAACATACCTGGACTTAATTCACAATTGACACAGGCAGGGATCTACAAAAGATGTCTGGTAATTCTACAGCAAAAGTTGGCCACTGGACCACAGATGAGGTGATTCATTTACAGTTTCAATCTTGTTATCACTTGCTAAACTTACTGCATTTGGGCCGTTCTCTTCCTTTCTGTAACTCCTTTTCTCTTCATTCTTTTTTAATAAGATTCACAGTAGGGGCCTTCCCTACTGTGTTTCCCCTAAAAACATTGTAATTGACTAATTGAAGTTGGTGCACATGGTTTGAGATACCAGTAGTTGTTTTGTTGCTGTTATAGCTTCCTGCGTCATTTCATGATCATTTACTGATTCTGGAGCTGTGATGCTAATGCATTGTTCTTTTAGTTTTTTGTAGATAAAAGCGCTAAGTGCAAGGTTTCAGTTGTCAAAAAGAGTCCAAAATGAGGAAGTTCTCAAGGCAGAAGATGCTGTGGTGGTAAGCATTAACCCAACCAATTTAAGCTGTAGGAAATTTGATAGTTCTGATGGATAGTGTATGTAATCACTTAAGCTTTAACTGACTTGTGTAGACCAGTGAAAAGGTTTGCCATAAACATCTTATGCTTTTGTTGGATAGTTCTGTAAATTTTATTGTTTGTATGCCTGAACTTGTTCCCCTCTTGCAGATGATATCACAATCAGTTAGGCAGGTCGTTGTTGATGTGAAAGTTGGACCCCCTTCATTTGAGAAAGGTTTAGCTGAGGATGTATTGTCTCTTGTAAGTTCTGTGTATCTCCTTTCTTGTTTTGCCTAATGAGTAATGATGTGCTTTAAATAGAATGCGTTCTTTTATTTACCGTTCTTGTACCTCTTGGCTCTTCACATGTACCTACCATATCTATAACATATCATCAAATTCTAGATCTTAATTGAAATTACTGTGTGCTATATATGTACAGATCGTTCATTAAAGCGTCTATGGACAAATGCTCTGACAGTACCTAGTGAAATTGTTAATTGTTTATTTTTACTTGATCCCATTTTGCTTAAGTGAATGCACCCATGGCAAAGCTTCCTGTGGTCCTATCCAGTAGATATCTAGCTAAACTCCCCTAAATTTGTATTTATTTATCTCTTTCTGTGATTTCTCTTGTCTTTATCTGTAAACTGGAATGTTGCAATTTTGCAGCATTTTTTTTTTTGAAAACTTATCATGATTTAATGTCATCTTTTGTTGTTTGCAGCTCAGGAGAACAAATTGCAAGAATTGTCTTGTCTGGGCAAAAAGTGATGACCTAGGAAGAGATATAATTAAGTTGTCTAAAGATGTTATTGTATGTTGTTCTCTCTGTTTCATTTCTTTATTTGAATGATCCATTTGTTATCTGTGCCTACGACCACTTCTACTGCACAATTTAACAGGCGCCTCATCTGTTATAGGTTGGCTATATTGTTATGGTGGATAAATCTACCAATAGAAGAACTGAGTTAGTGAGGATTGAAGGGGCTAAAGTTGCTGGCGTATATCATCCTTTGATCCATGAGAAGGTCATGAAGGTCATGCGCAGGTACATGCATGTGATAACCTATATGAGCTCCTTTTGTTATGTCCTATTTGCAATTTGCACTACTTCATGTGAGCTTAAAATTGCTGAATTTGGAAACAGACATGACAGGAGAGTTTTTGCATGGACTGTTGATGATAGTAGCTCCATGAAGAAGATGCTGTTTGAGCATGTTGATGCCATTGTGACCAGCAACCCTTCTCTCTTGCAGCAGCTTATGCACGAGACAAGAACTGAGTGCATGGAAGATGGTTTTGCCTTACCATAGGAATTTGTAGCTGTCACAACATAAGGGTTTTTGGCTTACCAATTAATTAGTTGAGTTTGAGGAATTCATCATAGATAATTAGTTTAGTTTTTGGCACATTCCTCACTTCGGTCATATAATTGAAATAGACTAAGAAAATATGGTTAGCTTGTCATGAAATATGTTGTTTCCTTTTACAGCTTGATTAGACCAGGTCATTGAGAAGATTGTGACAATAATATCATTGATTAACGGAATCATGCTTTAGCCATTGATATTCATGTTATGGCGATGGATATTTGGATAGATAACTA
>Ga0182004_10005480_pt1 | contig 10329 bp, 13 predicted proteins | sample Sormic07211540_1_FD_120479 | JGI IMG/M metagenome (GOLD analysis project Ga0182004, IMG submission 120479) | Endophyte microbial communities from Sorghum bicolor roots, Mead, Nebraska, USA - 072115-40_1 MetaG | ecosystem: Host-associated > Plants > Roots > Unclassified | place: USA: Nebraska...
AAATATATTACTAAAATGCCACTACTATATTATATACAATAAGTATAACCATATACTCTATGTATGCATGCATACTTAACGTACATATCACTCTAGATGGTCTAGTATGATCATATACTTTGTCTATATATATTTCGTCCGGTCATATACATATTAAATCTAGAGATATATAGATGAGAGTAACTTTACATATTTTTTAGTACCAGTGAATAGAATACATATATATGCACTGAAAATAATTGTACTTTCTTTTGTCCAAGTCATTTTGGGATCTAACTTTTTGTTTTCTTGATAATTTCTCAGAATAACTGAAGCTAAGTGCTAATGGATCGTTTCATCATCAATTGCTTAGCTGAGGTAAGCGATAATTTACTTACATAAATGTGAGAAAGAGTGGCATAATTTGAATATGGTGATATCTGTTCTTGAGAATTTTCTGAATTTTATCATGGATTTGTTTACTAAAATTAAAATTCTAAAATAGTTGTTTTGAAATAATTGGTTTTATTCTTTAAACATGAATTCAACGTAGTTTCAAAGGGACATGGAGGTGCGTTCCAATTGGATTTGTTTACTAAAATTAAATTTCTAAAATAGCAGGTTCGCCAAAGAGAAAGAGAGATAACTCAACCTCCGGCTGATTTTATTAATCGATATTATTTCACACTTATAGCAAACTGCTAACAAACTTCTCCTCAATCTAAGGGCTATCACTCCAATTAAATAAAACAAACTCCTAATTATCATGATATATAGCAACTGAGCTTCAACAAACTCCCTATGCGCCTCAGCGCGTGGTGACCGCACCCTGACATGTTCGTGTTGCGGACACTCCTAGCCACTGGACTTGGCGTGGCATTTGTAAACTTTGCCCACCATAACATCACTCTTCCCCTTAACGAACAGCTCGTCCTCGAGCTAGAAAGAAATTCAGGACGAAGATCTTCAAGAGGCTCCCAAGTGGCCTCGGCTTCAGGTAGGGCCTACCACTGGACGTGCACGTGCCAATGGCCACGGCGAAGCTGGGCGCGCTCGCTGCTATAAACGGCGACCTTAGTGTAGGGGTGGGAGCGCCGGGGCTGGTAGCTGGTGGAGTCCCTCGGAAGGGCCTGAGCCCCCGGACATGAGTCGTGAATGCACGCCCCTCTGGAAGCTATAGGCGGTAAGCGACGTCGCCAATGTGCTCCATGATGTGGAACGACCCGGAGTAGTATTCAAGTATGTCTCAGGGTTGTGGTGGGGGTCTCAAGTGTGTCTCTAGAAATTCATTAGAAATCAATCTAAACTTACATCCAAGGGTAATATTCAAGTGCAATAAATGTACATTATCAATGATAATAATGGCTAGACTTACCGTTCTAACTGAACTATTTTTGTATGATCAACCGGAGAAGTCGACCATGGAGAGGCGCACATGGGAAGGGAGGTGACAGGAGTTGGAGTTGCTCGTGGGGGACAGAAGTCGACCGTGGACTGCCGGGCTAGCGGGCAGTGGCGGTACCCTGCCTTGAGGTTCGTCCATGGGAAGGGGAGGGCTCGGGACTCGGGGTGGGAGAGAGGAGCCGTCGGGGGAGAGAGAGAGTCACGTGCGCCACACGGTGGGAAGAATTTTTTTCGGTGGATGCTGTACTCGAACCCGCGGCATCGGGCGTCGCGATCATGAGGGTTGCACGAGCGTGGTCGTGGGTGAGGGAGAGTGGGAAGCCTTATCAAACTTTTAATCTCAGCCGTTACATCCGTAGGTAGGCTGTGAGTCGTTGATCTTGAAGAAAGAAATTAGCTTAGAGAAGTTTTTAATTATAGTAGAGAGATATTATTATTTTTATATATAACTGGTTAAATTTAAATTATTTTAACACTATAGAGTTAGGGGGAATAGATATCTCGATCAAAAATGGAAAAAGGGGAAAATTACGCAGCTAGGTGCAGTGCGGTGCGGGCCTGCGGGAGCAAGGTCAGTAGTCAGGAGTCGGGAGGGAAAGGGATGGCCACAGCGCATCTGCTCCGCCGCGCCTCCTCCGCCTTCCTCTTCAGCACCACCAACCCGTTGCGCTCGTGCTTCCCTCTCGTCCGCCTCCAGCACCCCCGCGCCGCCATGGCCACCGACTCCTCGGTAGCCCCGTTCCAGAAGATCCAGATCCAGCGCGAGGACACCGTACGTTGCCCTTTTCTTTCACGCCCGTCCATCCTTTCCCCTCCGTCTCTTCGCGCACACAGCCTATTCGACTGAAAGGGCTCTTCCGGGGTTTATGGTGCTCTTCCTCCATTTAATCCAAAAACTCTTCATTCGACTCCAACTTGCATTTGGCGTCGACTGCCAGGCATGAGGCATTGAGGATTCTCCCACTCACGTTCGATTTCGTTTAGGAAGCTCAAATGATACTTCTTTTCTTTGTAAAAATGATATGAATTGATTGTTTATTGGTGGGCTGTCTTATGCATGGTCGATCGATTTCATGATTTTGGTACATAATCGTTTTTTTTTGGCTTGCATGGCTTCTTTTATCATTCTTCCCTGTCTTCTTCCTCTACAACTTTGGCTTCTTTTCTTGGTTCCTCTGCTTTCTCTTTTCCTTTTCTTTTGTCTATCGAAGGAACATGTTCTTTCTTTTTTCCTTTGCAAAAGATAAAAGGGCAACACATGTGGTTTTGGTGTCGACAGAATACCCGAAAGGGAATTACTACGTTGCCAGGAAACTAGTTGAATCCAATTATGTTATTTACTGTATTATATGGAGGATCTAATAACGTCTCCATACTTCCTAAAAAGTTAGTTGGTAAACCAGTGAGTTTTAGAAGTGGCTAAATAATGTTGGGAGCATATTTGATGGCTTCCTCCAATAGTTTGTAGAACCTCGCTCCTAAAATATAGAAGAAGATTTTGTATCAGAAATCCCGAACTGTTTCCAACAAGTTCTATACTATGTACAAGTTTCCCTGAGACGCTACATGTACAGTTTCTTCCAAGTTCTATTGCTTTGATCAGTTTATCTCATATTCAAATGTAACGTCTTACCTGTAGACTTTTGATGCCTATGTTGTTGGCAAAGAAAATGCTCCTGGAATTGTGGTTTTGCAAGAATGGTGGGGAGTTGACTATGAGATAAAGAACCATGCGATCCACATTTCCCAACTTGGTGGAGGATACAGAGCACTCATTCCAGAGTATGATCATGTCTTGTGTTGCCACCTGTTTATCACTTGAGCATACAAAATGAATGCTTCTTAAGATGTCAACACTTGCTTATAATATAGTGACTTGGCCGAGAACTTCGTCTCTTGGCATGTTTTTCCCCTTATCAGTTTATACCGTGGAAAAGTTGCTCTGGATGTTGCTGAGGCACAGCATCTGATGGAGGGTCTCGACTGGCAGGGTGCAGTCAAGGATATTCAGGCTTCAGTTAAATGGCTGAAGTCAAATGGATCACCCAAGGTAGGAGCTTCTTTATTTTGTCTGCTTGGTCATTTGCTATCTGTATTTGCTGTCGTATGATATATATTCTTACATGGAAATCGTTTTAATTAACTAACTGTTGTGAATCTATCACTAGCACCATACTAGGGTCCTTTCTTGTGAAAGCACCCATGATTGGCCCCGGATGATATTAAACTCCAAAAGTCTCCAATCTTCTTGTTGAAAAGAATAGATTGGGTTTACAATTATACAGCTCCCTTGGGTGTTTCTTATCTTTACAGGAATGATATGGTGCTCTTATTCAAGGTCTTGTAGATTTGAATAAAAGGGGGTGTATTTCACTTGATTAACATCATGTTAATCCTACAGTTTACTGGCTTGGCCATCCAGACGTGCTGGAGTGTGCCGAAGAGGAGGTCGCCCGTGTCGTAGTTGGCCGGGGAGACTAGATTGTGGCCATCGGCGTGCTGTCTGCTGATGTAGATGTCCTTGATGGAGAGGAACTGTTGGCTGTTGCTGTCGAAGAAGACGATTGTCACTGATGGTAGTATGTGCTATGTCCATTCTTAGAGTAGCAGGATGCTGGAGGGGAAAGCTTGTGTTGCTGGCGTAGATGTTGCTGTGTGGAGGCCGATGGCTAGGAGATGCGGAGATGACATTCCTAGCGACTCGAGCATGTCCTGGAGCAGGGGTGAAATCACTGGGATGTAGTATCATTCGTTGTAGCGGACGATGCCATGTTGGAGGGACCAAGCTGGTGCTGCCGCTTGGACTTCAATGGTGACGGAGATGATCTGGAGTTTGCGCTCTTCTGTGGTGGCGACACGGAGCTGGGCGAGGATCTCTTGGTCTGTCTCGATGCTGGTGGCTGCTCTGAAGTTGTTGCCGGCTGGTGGGGGAAGTGCTGGGGTGTCCACCGATGGGATGCGAGGTCGGCGGTTCCTTGTCCAAGCTAGAGTTGGAGCTTTTGGTGGTGTCGTAGTCGATGCCAATGGTGGGAGTGGATCGCCTTGCATCAGTGGAGGCAGGCACTGGGGTCTCCATTGTATGAGCGAGGTCGATGGCTGTATCCATTGCACGGGTGGTGGTGTACGACTGCCACTTGGAGTTCAACCTGAAGGCTGGAGACAAAGTGTCTGACTTGGTGTTGTATACTGGTGATGTTGATGCATCGAGCGTAGGCAATGAAGTTGTTGATGTAGTCGTTCACGGAGCTGGTATGATGGGGTGGTGCGAGGTCGCTAGTGGTGTTGCGGTCAGGGCTGAAGTTGCGGATGATGTTGTCGGTGAAGTACGTCCATTCGGTCATGGGTGTATCCTTTGTTGCGTGCACGTACCATTGGTGTGCCGCGTACCAGGTTTGTTGTGTCTTCGGTAAATGGTACAGCCTGGAGAGTTGTTGCATGTGCGAAAGCCGTGGTATCGGATTTGTGGAGCCATCATATGTGGGGGTTGAGAGGTGCGTCTTGATCGGTAGGTGTTGTTGTGGTGGTGCTGGTATTGTTGGTGGAGTCGTGAGTTAGCGGTGTGCTCGGTGCCTGCGCCCTCTGTGCCGGTGGCCAAGTAGCCGGCTGCTGCTGTGGTGGTGGCACCTGGATCTGTTTGGTGACCGCTGGGCTGACTGGGAGACAGCTGGGCGTGTCGTCACTCAGTAGTCGATGCCGAGGTAGTGACAAGGTTGCTGTCAGTGGTGTTGCCAGTGTAGGTTCCTGCTTCGTGATATCCAACGCTTGCTGGACGTCCAGGAGTTGGTGCAGAGTTGATGGTGGGGTCATGGCTGCTGGAGTTCGTGGTGCCGGCTCCTGTTGGCGAGCGTCTAGGGCACGGGTGATAGTCGCATGGATGACCGAAGGTTCCTTCAGAGGTGGGAACAGCGGTGATATCGGTGGCTGTGGTGACGGAGGTGATGCTGATGCTGTCGGAGACTGCCAGGATGATCTCTGGTGCGCTAGAGGACTGGGGCCGTCCATCTTGCGCTTGAGGTATGACTTGCCGGTGGCGATCATGACTTGCTTGGTTTCCGTGACGAGGTCGTCGATGGCAGCTTCCTGGTCCAATCTGGCCTGGATGCTGGTGATGGCGGCGTCACCATGGATGCGTGCACACTTGATATCATGCAGGCCTTTGTCAAGGTTGACGAGTTGGCGATGCATCTCCTCGAAGTTCTTGCGGAGATCAGTGGCGAGGTTCTCAATCAGCTGCTGCATGATGGCGTTGGTGGAGTCCATGGATCGTCTGGTCTCCAGATACCAGTGTAATAGCCCGGTTAGGGGAGGGGGCTCTAGGTGGCGGATACGGTTGGGGAGGGGGCTGTGAGTGGTGGCAGAGAGAGAGGGCGGCAGCGCTAGGGCAGGAGGGAGAGAGAGAGAGAGTCGGTGCAGGAGAGGGAGAGGGGAAGGGGAGATAAGCTTGGGGCTGTTCTTTCTTAATTGCAATGATTACATAGCCCCTCTACTTATAGTCCTGGGTAGACTTGCATCCTAGGTAATCTTATGAGGGAAGTCCTTATAGATATGGACTCCTTCCTATCTTAGCTAATCCTATTCCTATTGAGGATCCTCCGGATATGGATAGTGGAGTGACGGAATGCTGCCCTTGCCGTGGGCGCCCTCCCCCTGGGCGGCACTGCTGCTGCCCTAGGTGGCGCCACCGCCGCTCCTAGTTGCTGGGCTAGATGGGCTGCCTGCCTTCGTTAGGTGTATGACAGTATTATTTTATAGTGATTAAGATGCACAGCATCATACATATACACTAATCAGAAGTTGATAACCTTCTTTTCCATCTTTTTGTTAATAGGTTGGTGTGACTGGCTATTGCATGGGAGGTGCTTTATCAATTGCAAGTGGAGTTTTAGTTCCATTGGTTGATGCTGTTGTTGCTTTCTATGGGACACCATCTTCTGAGCTTGCTGATCCTTCCAAGGCTAAGGCTCCTATACAGGCTCATTTCGGGGAGCATGACAGTTTTGTTGGTTTTTCAGATGTCACTGTAAGGCCATACCTGACAAGTCACTTATCTCTGTTGCTACGACATTCGCCAAATATACATGATTTCCCTTTCTGTTTTGTATTTTTGTTTTTCACAATGCATACTTTTCACCGATTGATGCTGCTATTTAGCTCTTATTGTTGTCTCTATTTAGCTCAACTGTTTTCCATATCCAAGTTCCTTTTGATTTAAAAAGTAAATTTTTTTCTATGCTTCATGTGGCAAATGTTGATGAACCTTGGGATTGCACTGCCTCCATGAGCATCTTTTATATATAATACTTCATCATCTGTAGTCATTACCATCAGCATCTCTTTAGGAGACATTTCCAAGAGGGCAAATTCATAATTAGGCCTGAAAGTTTACATGAAAACTGGGATTGCCCAGATCTCACTCTTCATGTGAACAAGGCATGGGGAAGAGTGTAGTCAGTGTTCTAGCCTTCATGGCAATCTTTTATAATGTTATGTGCCTAGCATTTGGTGGATAACTAATATTTCTCATTATGCCACGACATGCCATCGTTATGGGTGGGTTCTTGCAGATTTGCCATTCCTGGCCCACATGTCAGTGACTCATATGGTCCCACATGTCATTGACACAAACAGGGTTGGCACACTTAAGGGTGGCAAATAAATAATTATTCCGTTAGTAATAGCAATAAGTGGAAACATGGTTGTGTATGTGTATGATATCTGCATGTTAATTTTATATCTGGTGCTCCCAAATTGTCTCTCTACTTGATAACTACTCAAACAAACATAAAATACAGGAAGAACATATGATGTGTATATTGGATTCTTTGAATCTAACATTACTATCTTATATGATGTTTCAGGCAGCCAAGTCCCTGGAGGAGAAGCTCAAATCTTCTGGGATACCATATGAAGTTCACATATACCCTGGATGTTCACATGCCTTCATGAACACTTCGCCTGAGGCCCTCAAGAGGAAGAAGGGGATGGGTCTGACTGATGAGAACCAGGAAGCCGTCGACCTGGCCTGGTCTCGCTTCTCTTCTTGGATGGGCCGTTTCCTCGGATCTGCTTGAACCATTCCCCACTTCATGTGCTGTGTGATTATGTGTGGAGTCAGGTCCCATGAATAAAATGTTCAGATTCAGGATGCTCTATCCAAACCATACAAATGGACTGGGTTGTACGGTGCTCTGGATCGTCCTGTTTATGGATAAATATACCGCAGTGTCGTTTCCTTATTTTCTGTGGATGGATGCATATTGTGGAATAGCCGTCGATGCCTTCTCGCTGCGTCTGTATATTAGCGAGAAGGCTAATTCTCATCTTGGAGATGGATGCATATTGTGGAATGGAATAGCTGTCGATGCATATTGTGAAAAGAAAGCTAATTGTCATATTTATTGAGACCATCACTATATATTAGCAAGAAGGCAACTAACAACAAACTATACAAAGGTGACAATTAGCCTAGTTGAGGACGAGCTTTAGCTGGAGCATCTCATCTCCAAGAGCTGTACAAAACCACCTAATTCTTTTTTCCAAAAAGAAAAAAAAGTCTCCAATTGTATAACTTACAAATAATAAGTACTTCGTCCTTTCTAAATTGTAAGTCTTCGGCTTTTTTATTTATATAGTTTTTTGTTATGTATCTAGATACATTATGTCTAATATATAGTAAAAGATATATAAAACAAGGTCGAATACTTTAATATTTAAAACGGAGGGGGGCATGCTAATCTTTTGAATTTAAAAATATGTGTGTGTTTTGACATCTGCATCATGGTTCGCTCCCTCGTAGTTAGTCCATGTCTTTTGAGTCTTAATTTGGTTTTAGTAATTAAGTGATAACTACTGGACTAATGCTCTCAATAAATATGATTAAGTTAGGTCCACATGATGGGTTTGAGCAAGGTAGGAGATGCCAGAGACCATGATCATGGCCAGCAAGTGCTCAACCTTGGAGAAGAGGTGGAAACAGGAAGGCAAGCCCGAAGGCGAAGGTATATTGACAGGCTTTGCTTTTGCTGGCCAAGGTGCAATAGAGGAAACGATCTAGTTTAGAATAGGTAGTCATACTATAAAGAAGGGAGCTCTAAAATAATTACAATTGTCTAATGCCACTACGTGAGGACTAACAATGCATGTGCATTAAACCTAGTGCCATGGTGAGAAGCAAGTTATAATGTTTTGAAAAACATTTGAAAAATGCTAACTCAATGTGCTTGAAGGTGATGGTGTTCAATGGAACACATTTAAAATTACCACACTTGCGACAACAGATTGAGAGTTGTTTGGAGTGATTTGTAGGTCACTAGATTTATCTGGTGCCTAACCCTCGCAGGCACCAAAGAATGTGGAAGCATCTAGGACCCTAGAATGGGTTTCGATGATTGATGACAAATATTCATTACTATGACTATCATGTGTTTTGCAAATACACTAGAATGTTAGGTTGCGATAATGGAAGTCTTGAACAATATTGTTTTCATGCCCCATGTCGATGGAAATCGTTTTGGTTTTCAAAGGATGGACCAAAAGGTTAAGGACGGTTAGTTCCGAGCATCGAAGGTGTTGGGTGACGTTCGGATTAGTCGTTAGGACTTTGTTTTTTTTCCTTTGGTTGTACTATTAAGAGGGGGGGGGGGGGGCAAAGGGTAGCTTGACCTACGTGAGTCTAATGGTTTAGGTGTGGTGCACACTTATCAAACTTAGCACTAGGTAGCTGCAAATTGTCCTCAAGATTGTTTGGAGTTAGAGTCATTCAAAGGATTTCAAATTGGAAGTGAATGTAGTGTTTTCTATTGACTAGATGCTGGTAGTGTAGTCACCGGATGTTGAAGTGGTGCATCCGGTCAGTACAAGGGTCACCTGGTTCGATCGGACGCTACACAGTGGTGTGCACCGGATGCACCGATACTTGCATTGTAGCAAACCCTATTGTTGACTAAAGTAGCAGAATCTGATCGACAGTAGGACCGAACGCAGGTTGCAGCATCCGGTCGCTACTTAGAGAGTTCTAAAATAGACTTGAGCGACCGGAAGCATTCGGTGGCTATGGACCGAATGAAGTCTTGCGTCGGTGCAACATAAAGAGCACTCTGACAGTTTGATGTATAGTAGCCGTTGGCTACTGACTGAATGCATCCGGTGCTCTCAAAATTTGCTATTTTGATGGGTAACATATGGATTTAAGTGTTGGCTCTATAAATACAACTCCTACTCATCGATTACAGCTCTCTTGCCCATTTGTTCAGTTAAAGCAACCATTTGAGAGCAAGGGAGTGCAAGAGTCTAGTGAGGTTTTGTGATTTGATAATCCAAGATTAAGGACCTCGTTAGTACATAGAGATTAGCAAGTGTGCATCCACCTTTCTTATTAGGCTTGTTGTGGTCAAGTGAGAGTTTGTGCTTGTTACTCTTGGTGATTGCCATCACCTAGACGACTTGGTGGTGATTGAGAGCTTGGTGATCATCCGACAAAGCTTGTGGATGACCCAACTCATCTTGTGAGTTGTTTTGGGCGATTCACCGCATTAGAGTGACAAAGAATTAGCCCGTAGAGAATACTTGATCCTTGTGTGGATCAAGGTGGAGCTACACCCTTGCACGAGTGCTCCAACGAGGACTAGTGGGGAGTGGTGACTCTCCAATACCTTGGAAAACATCACGACGTTCCTTTCCTCTTTAATTTGGCCATTTACTTCTAGCATTTCAATTCTTGTCTTTACGTTCCTAGAATTGCCATGCTAGAATAGGATTGGAACCTAGGGTGCAAAACTTTTATCCCGGTAGAATTGCTAGGAAACACACTTTTGGCACCGAGGGGTGTGTTGGGTATTCTTAACATCATTACCAAAAGTAGACTAAGTTCTCTAAATCTAGTAACGGTGCCAAAAATGCCAAACCTATCCCTCATACCACTTAAGCCAAGTTGTCATCCCCAGCATG
>Ga0182004_10005481_pt1 | contig 10329 bp, 10 predicted proteins | sample Sormic07211540_1_FD_120479 | JGI IMG/M metagenome (GOLD analysis project Ga0182004, IMG submission 120479) | Endophyte microbial communities from Sorghum bicolor roots, Mead, Nebraska, USA - 072115-40_1 MetaG | ecosystem: Host-associated > Plants > Roots > Unclassified | place: USA: Nebraska...
ATAGAGATCTTAGCAACTAGAATTGTTGGGTAGGTGGCTTGCAAACACCCCTTTAGAGCTAGAGCAAAAAGCTTCGCTTTGTTTTTTACTAACCTTTTGCTCTAGTGAGTTTGTAGAATTTTTCAATAGGCTATTCACCCCCCCTCTAGCCATATTAGGACCTTTCAGTGGCCAAATGACGTGTATCAACCCTAGCCACCCCCACACTCTCTTTTATAGGCGTCCCCTAATCAGCCCTGAGTTGGAGGCCCAATTAGAAAAGCCTAAGCCTTGTCTAATTCGGGTCCAACCTAAATTAGGCTTCCAGCCCCTTAAGCGTGTGACTCTATGGGTTCACGTACATCTAGACATGAGCCGAGTACTCCTACTTGCCCAATAGTTGATAGTGGCCTCTAGCAAGGCGTGACAACTCGTTATTCCCTTGCCACACGATATTTGGTCCAACTCGTGGGTTAACACTTAACCCAAGCACGGTCATGCATTTGTTGATCCAATCACTTGAGTGATCCAGTGATATCTCTCTCGCATAGAGAGGAGCAAGTTTCATCTTGATTATCTATGTCTCACAGCATGTTTTCCGACAAACCCGAAGACCACCTTTATAACTACCCTTTACGGAGTAGCGTTTTAATATTCTCTAAGTAGGTCATTTCACATCTTGAGAACATACAACAATCTTAGGTCTAAGGACATAATGTACATGATGCACAAAGAGATAATAAGAACATATCATGTTGGGTTAGTCTAGCCCCATGTCATACATGTGCCCACATTATTAGTTTGACATCTCTATGTCTATGACTTGTGAAACATAGTCATCAACTAATACATGTGCTAATCTAATATTCATGTGTGTCCTCATATGAACTCTGATCAGGGACAACTTTAGAATAACCATACAAGTAAAAGAGTTTCATAAACAATTCATATAATTATCAATCTATACAAGTTTGTCTATAATGGATATTCATTGAACTCATAGTACATGTCATGGGTACAATCGTTATATCATCATCTCTATGATTACCTCTAGGGCATATTCCCAACACTTCTTATCATGGCTAGTCAAATAAGAGTAGTTAAAGGATACAATGGAGTATTTCTTTTTGCTTCTGCTGCCCTTGTCCTTGTTCTTGCTCTTCTTGTTCTTCTTGGAGGCATTATATGAGGCATCATCATCACCATCATCCGAGCTAGATGATAGTTCACTTGATGACGCATCATATGCTTTCTTTTCCTCCTTCTTGGTTCTTGCTGCCCCTCCTTTGGCCCACCCTTCTCTTTTACATCTTCTATCTTCTTTTCTCTTCTTCTTGGCCTCTAGCCTTTCTTCTTCCTTCTTCTTCTTTCTTGCTCTCCTCCTTTCTTCTCTTCTTTCTATTTTCTTAGAGTCAGTTGTTCCACCTCCATCCTTGAAGGTAATGTCGCTAGCTGTAGACAGTGACAACTCACTCTTATCACTATCCACAAAACGTACTCTAGCTTCCATGGCCTCGACCTCATCCGGTTTTGCCCCCATCGAGGTTCCTCCGACTTCCATACTTCACGTGGTGAAGCGTATGCAAAGCAACCAGCTCTGATACCACTTGTAGGATCTTCAGTAGTCTAGCATGGCCTCGAGGGGGTGAATAGGCTTGTAAACTCAAAACTTCAACTTTTATTAGTTTCACCAGACAGGGTGGCACTGCGAGCCTACCAAGGCGGCACTACCGGCCTCTCACAAAGACAAACAAAATATATTCAAAAAGTACTTTAGGAAATTTAGATCGGGTAAATTTCCCAACTCTCTGCAAGTTAGTATTCATCAGAACAACCACCACAACCTGCAGGAGTACTACCATGAGGTAGATCGGGCTCAAACCCTAAAGCAACTCAACAACACAAGCAAACAATATGTAAATCAACGCACAAGGATTTATCACATGGTTCAGCGGTTGCCACAACAAGGTTGCGCTTACTCCACATTGTTGAGCTGCCCACACTAGGACTGACTTGCCACAAAGGCGTGTCCTTCCGTTGTTCTCCAACATGAGAGTTACCTCTTGAGGGACGGGTGATTTCTTAGCCACAAGATGAACTTACAAACTGCCCTTGGCTGCCACACAAGTGGATAAGCTCTAGGGCGACGCCTAGCTAGCTAGGAGCAAGCTCCAAGAGTAACAAACCCTAGGGCCACCGGCCAAACATGAATCAAATGCTCTTAGACTTTGGGAATCAGTGGATCTACTCTCCAATTGAGGTTTTCTACCATTTCTCTAAGAGAAATGGTGGTCGAAATCAAAGATTTGCTTGAGAGCTTGAGGAGCAACAATGGAAGGGAGAGAAAGAGGTGAGAACTAGTGTTCTGTAATGGTCTGAATGAAGGAAGACAAAGTGAATGGCTCAGGTGACCATTATGGTCAAGTGGGAAGGGTATTTAGACCCTGGTCTTCCAACTGTCAGATTAAGGGCGGCACTGCCGCCCTAACCAAACGAGCCAAGGAGTAGAATGAGAAGCATGCTGGCTTGGCTGAGGGTTGATGATGTAGATGAAGATTTGAGCATCTGGTTCATCATTTGATCAACAGACTTGGAGTCCCTCTTAATAGTATGGATTTTCCTATACTCAAAGTTAAACAAAAATGGATTAAAACCTCCAACAAGCTTAGGAAAGCCTTCCTTTCAGATTAGGGGTGAGCGACCTGTTCAACATCCTCCTTTAATAATTTTTAGCTTGTCATCTCAGTAAATCTCATTAGTCCTCTAATTTAGTGGTCATCAACACCAAAACCCACAATAGGTTTGATTTCCCTTACAATAATCCTAAACCCTTCGATCATCATCTGACGATCTTGAACCTAGTTGAACCACTTCACGTTCCCTGTGGAAATCATGATACCTAAAATACTCCTGGTAAGGCTACATTGACTACCGTACGCTTGTGGTATATCTATTTGCCACTTCTAGTGTCAACACGTGCGTCGGAACTGATGACATGTCAAAAGTGATTACGTGCGACTCTTGTTGCATGCCTACTCTCCATCCTATCATCATACTGATTCTGTTTCATGTAGGAGCAAGTGCCAAAAATAGCCTTCACCCATTGTCCTAACTTTAGGAAGCACTTCTTCTTCCTTCCATTCCTTCTGATGGCCTTGCTAGCACCCTCCTGACTATGATATGAGCTCTCTACTGCAGGAAGTGGGGTTGTTTTACCACCTTTTGTTTCACTTGTCCGATTTGGGCATTAGTATATCAGATATAAGTCGTTTGACATAAACTTCACAACACCAATTTTTTAGAAAAGACAAACTGGGACACTTACTAGTCCACATCTCATATGGTGTCTTAACTATATATTTAGATGGTACCCTATTTAATGTGAAAGCGGCTATTTCTAGAGCGTATCCCTAAAACAATAAAGGTAGGTCTGACTGGCTCATCATAGACTAAACCATGTCCAATAAAGTTTGATTATGTCGCTCGGACATGCCGTTCCTCTGAGGCGTTCCAGGCGGTGTATGTTGTGGAACAATTCCACAATACTTTCGATGATTGCTAAATCCGTGAGTCAAATATTCGCCTCCATGATCAGATCGCAAAACCATAACTTTCTTGCCATGTTGATTCTCTACCTCATCCTAAAATTCTTTGAACTTTTCAAATGTTTCATACTTATGCTTCATTAAATAGACATATCCATATCTACTAAAATCATCAGTAAAAGTTATGAAGTATTGGAATCCGCCTCTAGGCCTCTAGCTATTGTGCTCATTGGTCCACAGACATCAGGATGTACAAGTTCCAACAAGTCAGTCGCTCTCTCAAGAAATTGCTTAAATTATCTAGTGAAATCACCCCTCATGTCAAGAGATTGCTCTCTTGACTTGAGAACGAGGATAGGGTTGAAAGAGACTCGAACAACCTATGTGGCATCCTCAACAACATGGACATCGGCAAGCCTTGGTGGCAAGCTGAACCACGAGATGAACACCTTGTCTCTTGTGTTCTTGCTATTTATTTTGCTCTCTACTTTTTATTTATGATTCTAGGGTTTGGTCTCGATCTATAAATTAGTGGCTCTCTAAGGTCAAGGATTCACTTGGATAACTTTATCTTACCACTAGGAAGTGGGGTTGTAAGTTATTTTCACAAAGTTCATTTGAGCAGTGGTAGTTCATTTCCGTAACGTCGACCGTACTATCAGTTGCATCATCACTGCTAAAACGTCGAAAGTGCTAACATACGTTATCACTTGACAAATGTCTTTGAGTTGTATAGAAATTTTTAAATACGCTTATTCACCATCCCCCTCTAGGTGACATAAAGGTCCTTACAGTACCGCACCGACAAATACCAAAGATGCTTATAAGGATGATAGCAGCATATCTTTCATAGAGTTTTCACGTGGACTAAGGGTTATGTACTTATGTTATGGCAATCAATATCTTCTGCATTATGCTTGATTCATGTGGCGTTTACCCTTAGTAGATTAACAGAATAGCACATGCTAGTTAAAGTTATTACATCTAGATCTTATGTTACTGTAAACGGAAATACTTGGACCCGTGCGTCCGACCTGTGGACACGCGTCGGACGTACATCCACGACTCCCATCGGTCTTATCCGCTCGTGAGCGACAGACTTCCGTTTCGCTTATTTCTCCTCGTTATTTCCGCTTCGCTTCTTCCTCCCCCGCTCCTCCACTTTGCTCTGCTCGCCCGCGCCGTGCCTCCCTCCACGCCCTTCACATCAGCAAGTCGCCCCTCCCTTCCTCCCCTCCCCTCACTCCCTCCCTCTCTCCCTTCCTCCTCTACGACCTCCACGGCCTCCATGCCACCAGAGTTGGGGCAACAACGATGGCTTCTAGCGAGCAGTTCGTGTTCCCTCCCTCGCTTCGCGACCTCTATAGGGGCAGCAGGCGGCGTCTTTTGGCGAGGTAGGTGGGGGTCCTCGTCTGGATCTTAGCCTTCTTCTTCGTCATCCTTCTCCTCTCTCTAGACCAAGCTCTCCTTTTCATTCTCCTTGTCCTCGTCCTCGTCCTACTCCATCTCTGGGTCTGGATCTAATGGATGATGCGGTGGCTAGAGCTCTAGTGAGATCTCAGGGGTAGATCTCGTCGTTGTTGGAATAGTTCTTTTTTAATGTTGCAACAGATGATTTGGAATGTTTTTGCAATGGCATTTTTTCATTGTTGCACCATACTTTTTCTGACGTTGCATTAGATGTTTTTTGGATGTTGAAATAGCTTTTGTCGTATATTGAAACAGTTTTTCCCCGTTGTTGCAGCTGATTTTTTGTGTTTGTTTCATTAGATATTCTTTCGATGTTGAAATAACTGTTTTGTTTTTTGTTGTTTGTAATAGATTTTTTCGTGTTGTTTTATTGGACATTTTTTCGATGCTGAAACAGCTTTTTTTTTTTGTTATTGCAACTGGTTGGCAGGCTATGGGGGCGAGCTGATGGCAGGGTGGAGGTGCTAGGGGCCGACGAGGTTGGGGTGAGCGGATCCAAGCATGTGGAGGGTGGGGACATGTCCCTTGAGGGGGGCAACGGAGGAAGAGCAGTCTTCTTACTTTTCTTTTTTCATCTTTTTTTCCAGGCAAGGGCGGGACGTGCGGGTGCAATGCTAGTGTCCGCGGCACCGTCCAATGGATTGGTTTTCCATCGGACGTCCGAACGCCAGCACTTCCGTACTGTAAACACAATAAAAAAACCGTAAGTGCACACTATGCAAGTTAATTTATGGCTTTTCCAGAACTCACGTGTCCGCCTCAGAAGCTGGTTTGCCATGCGTTATGGTTGCTGCGAATTTTGTTCTAGCCAACACCAAAACAAATGTCGTTCGACCAGACAGTAGAACCAATGATTTCGGGTTTAATATATCTGTCGCTATCTGCTATACGAGTACACTGATGCAGCGACCGTACAATGTTTCCACAAATGTAAAACATCACAATTTAGCGATAATTTTTGCCACTATAAACTCAACACTTGATTCCTCAACAAGCCTGTTGAGGCATTTGTTTCAGGTGTCTCCAACTTAGATTGTCTGATAAAGTGGTGCTGTCGTCCAGGCCCCGCCACGCCACAACTTATTTTCTGTCATCGCCTCCAAACTCTGTCGAGTTCCCATTCCAGAAAACATTTCTTTCATCAGATGGACCATGATCCTCGTTCCCCAGAGTGTGGATATTGGCACCGAATGGTCTGGAGCGCCTTCGCAGCATGTTTGCAGAGTCTGCATCAGTCACTTCATGGCCTCTATTGCCAACAAGAGGCCGTGGCTCACTCCATGGACCAGATCCATGTCCTGTTTCAGTGATGTAGAGGTAATTGCACTGATTAGAAATTACAGAAGTACAAAAATGTTAACTGAAAATGCCAATACACTTCTGTCGCTGACTAGAAATAAAATTAAATAAGAAAACATACTAAGCTGGTGCATGCCTTCATTTGACTGTAGCTCTGGATTTGATGAGTTGGTATTTCCCCTCAGGTAGGAGAGTGGATTAGCATAAGACAGCACGGTTCTCAGGTAACCAAAGTATACCCCCACACCTGAATTGCCACCCACATCATAAGATGCTGATGACTGAGGCCTTGATACCTGACCAAACTGCCGATGTGGAACAACAATCATTGCATGACGGTTTTGAATACCCAAGTCAGATAGCGTTGCTTCCATATCTGGACAAGATTTGTTGACAATTTAACTAGATATTAAAAACTTCAGCATCCAGAAAAAAGATAAAAAATACAAGGGCAATGGTCATCATGCAAAACCAAAATACAGAAAAGAAAGAAACAAATTGTGGTACGTCAGTACAAGAAATGCAACTTCAGCATGCACACAACACTGTGCTAAAGGGCAGGGGGGAAAAATAGACAGTTCTGGTACTCCTTTTATTTCTTCAAGGTTCAACTGCGGTGTAGTCTGGTTTTGAAAACTGTGGTAAACGGCAAGGGGAAAAATAGACATATAGTTATATTAGAAATATTTGGGTTTTAGAAAGACACAAGGTGTTTGGATGACACAAATTGTGTTTTAAAAACCATGATATTGCAAAAAGTGTAGCCTTTTTTGAGCTTTAAAAACTCCCGTCAGGACCTCCTTTGTTGAAACAGTGGCATTGCATGCCTATAGCTTCTAAACAGCAATTTATTGAAATGATGGTGTTTTAGAAAAGCAAGTTAAGGGTTGATAAACCTTCAAGGAAAGGCTAAACGCTGCAATTTTAGGGGGCTTTGACTTTGTGGCTCCCGTAGAAAGAAATGTCTTTTTGAGGGTGTATCTGCTCTCATGGAGGCCCATGGGTTTTTCAGAGAGGAGATGAACATGTGGTGCTTGCCTGGAGCTAAAAAGCTTCAGGAGTTGGGCAAAATTGTCATGGCTTAGCATTAACTTGATTAGTCCTCCATTCCCTCTCTTTAATACTCCCTCCATTCCAAATTATAAGTCATTCTAAGAATCTTGGAGAGTCAAACCATATCAAGTTTGACCAAAATAATAGAAAGAATTATAAAGATTTTTTATATCAAATAGATGTACTATGAAAATATAATTAATGAAGAATCACATGATACTTAGTTGATATCATAAATGTTATTATCTTAACATATAAACCAGTGGCAGAGGCCACAGCCGATTGTGGCAGTAGCCAGCTGGCCGGTTGCAGCTGCGGTATGCCGCGGTAGGACTGCATGTCGGCGATGGAACGAGCGAGATTGGTCATGGCCGCAGTCAACTGATCTGGCGTCATCGGTAAGGAAGTGACCGGCAGCAGCTCATTGTAACCTGGCATCTCTGATACCAGATTGTGTGGCAGCTAGGATTGAGAAGGTTGAGATGGGGAAGCAGCGACGGTCACCCCAAAGCTCACTGTTAGCAATAGGTGCCCTAATGGGCTGTTATGGGCTGGTGCGGTTAAGCACCTTAGGGATTAAGATAGATTGATAAGGCAAGGATCACCGTTGATTGGGTGTTTCTATAAACCCTTAGATCCTTGCCTCTTCAATCAATCAATGAATCCCGAGACTAATTGCTCTCATGGTATCAGCTTAGGTTTAGCCTTCCGTTTCCGCTGCACCTTCCTTGCGTGCGTCGGCTGCCTGCTGTGCCGCCCTTCTCTTCCTGCGCGTCGGCCCTTGCCGTGCTGCGCCCCTCACCACCGCGCGCAACCCCTCGCCGTGCTGCGCCCCGCGCGCAGGCCCTCATCCGCGCGCCACCATGGCTTCCTCTCCGCCCACCCCCAAAGGCACCAAAGACGCCTCCCTCACCGACGAGATCGTCCAGGAGCAGGCGACCGACGCCGCCGCCACCACCCAGCGCCTGGAACGCGAACGCGACCGCCAGGCCACGCGCTACACTGCCCTGGCTCGCGCCCTCGAAGCCGAGCGGCAGGCTGCAGTCGCTGCCAAGGAGCGGGACGAGGCGGCCCAACGCGCCAGCGCGGCTCTCGCGCGTGCTGCCATGGAGCGGGCAGCCGCCGACACCACCATTGCGCCCGAACCTTCGGGAGGAGCCCCTGAGTCGCTGGAGGAACCCCTGCGCCAACTGATCTTCGTGCAGCCATGCTTCACCACGAAGCCGTGGCCCTGCTTCAACTCCACTCCCATGCTGTCACCGTCAGCAACATCCAGAACCACGTCACCACCATCCTCGATGTCGACTCCGGCAACTTCAACCGCTGGTGCGACCAGTTTCTACTCATCCTCAGCAAGTTCTCTCTCCAGGGCAATGTTCGCGAAGACGCTCCAGTCCCGATATCTCCTGATTGAGCCCCGATGGACTGCGTCGTCAAGTCCTGGATCGTCGCCACGATCACGGATGACCTGGGCGAGATCATCCGTGCTCAGGGCTCTACAGCAAGGCACGCTTGGCTTGCCGTCGAGTCGCAATTTCTCGGCAACCGCGAGGCTCGCTCCATTCAGTTGGAGACGCGTTTTCTCAACTTCGTCCAAGGCGACCTCTCCGTCACCGAGTACTGCCGCCAGCTGAAGAAGATGGCCGATGACCTCACGGCCCTCGGCGAGGTGATCACCGATCGCACCCTCGTCCTCAACGTCATCCGCGGCCTCAACGAGCGTTTTGCTCACGTCGGCACGCTTCTCCGTCGAGCCAAGCCTTTCCCGACGTTCCTGGAGACTCTTGAGACCTCATCCTCGAGGAACTCACCATGGGACATCGCAAGGAGGCCCCTGCCACTGCCCTCGCCGCCTCCACCCCTCCCACCATAGCACCGCCACCTTCTGCAGGTACTGGAGGCACTGGAGGGGGCTCCAAAGCCTCAAACAGCCGCCGCAGCAAGCGCGGTGGCGGCGGCAAAGGACAAGGCAGCAGCAGCACTTCAGGACAGGGCTATCGCCCTCCTGGTGGTGCCACACAGCAACAGCACGCTACTAGCCAGCAGCAGCCGGCTGGGGAAGGGCGCCCTTGGCCCAGCTTCTACAATCCCTAGTCTGGCACCATCCAGATGTGGCCAGCAGGTCCTCGTCTGCCACCGGTACCCATCCCGGTGCCCCCTCATCTCCAGGCGCAGCTTCAGGCTCAGCAGTAGGCGCAGCACCAGGTACAGCAGCAGGCCCTGTTTGCTCAGCAACAGCAGCAGGCGCTTGTTGCTCACCAGCAACCCGCTGGTCAGTGGGCTGCTCCGGGGTTTTACAACCCTATGACAGGCCTGCCTTCCTGGGACCCGACGGACCTCGCCGCTGCCTTCAGCATGACACGCTGACCCCTCCTTCGACCAACGAGTGGTATTTCGACTCAGGTGCTACTTCACATATGACATCTCAGCCCTCCTCACTTTTCACATATTCTTCTTCCGCGGTACCCTCACCCTTCATCTATTATTGTCGGTAATGGCTCTCTTATTCCTGTCACTGCCACTGGCTCCATAGAGTTATCATCCAAATTACATCTTAATAATGTCCTTGTATCACCACAAATTATTAAGAATCTTATCTCTGTTCGCCATTTTACTATTGACAATAATTGCTCTGTTGAGTTTGACCCCGCTGGTTGTTCTGTGAAGGTTCTTCCGTCTCGGAAAGAGATCGTCAGGTGCAATAGCTCTGGGCTGTTGTACCCACTTCGTCTTCCACCAGCACTCTCCTTTGCCGCTCAGGGATCTTCTCCACTGTGGCATCGGCGTCTTGGGCATCCTGGCCACGAGGCTCTGTCAAAGCTAGTGTCTAGTCTTTCACTCCCTATTCAAGATTGTTCATATTTATGTCATGCGTGTCAACTCGGGCGACATGTTCGTCTGCCCTTTCATTTGTCCACCTCCCGTGCGTCTAGCAAGTTTGATCTTATTCATTGTGATTTATGGACCTCTCCAGTTATCAGTA
>Ga0182004_10005482_pt1 | contig 10329 bp, 3 predicted proteins | sample Sormic07211540_1_FD_120479 | JGI IMG/M metagenome (GOLD analysis project Ga0182004, IMG submission 120479) | Endophyte microbial communities from Sorghum bicolor roots, Mead, Nebraska, USA - 072115-40_1 MetaG | ecosystem: Host-associated > Plants > Roots > Unclassified | place: USA: Nebraska...
CATCATGCATGGGTCTTACAAGTTACACTTAACAGTTTATGTAAGGAAATAAAGTTAGTAGCGGGTTGGTTAGTCAAAAAACTTGACCGTGTCCTTGGGAGAATCCTCACAGACTCTGAGGTGGCGTGCCAGGTCCTCCTTGTCCACCGGCTTGCCCTGGCACTGCACTCCCAGCAGGGGCGGCGTGAGGTTGCACGGCTCCATGGACACTGCCCGCCGGCACGGCGGCTCGGGAACCTTGTGGCCAAACGCGGTGAGCAGCATCGTCGGCCGGACGCCGGCGAGGCTGCTGCTCACGTACCCGAACGTGGACCTCCCGGACGTGAGAAGCTCCTCCGAGAAGCTGAGCAGGTAGATCTCCGCAAGCGCTCTCTGGTTGTGCGCCGAGTTACCCGTCGCCTGCCGCTCCTCGTGCGACGGCTGGAACACGGCCACCGTCTCGCCGCCCTTCGCCGCGTGCTCGTAGTACCTCGACTTGAGCCTCTCGTAGTAGTCCGCATACAGAGACGCCACCAAGATGGCAGTGGAGTTGGAGCCGCCAGCATTGTCGCCATTGCCACTCCTCATCGCCGCCGCCTGCTCGTCACCAGCACCGTCGTCGACGTCGGTCTCCGGCAATAAGTTCTCCTGCCGCGAGCACGCGAGGATCTGGTTGTACATGTCGTCGGCGGGGATGGAGCCATAGCCGAACATCCTGACCTGCACACCGATCCTCCGCTTCGCCGGAGCGAGGTACGAGCGGTAGTACCTGGTGACCAACCTCCACACGGGTTTCGTCGGGTGGAAGAGGTACCGGGACAGGAGGTGGCTCACGCTCTCCTTCGCCGGGAACAGCCGCCGGAGCTCATCCTGAAACTCGGCCACCGCGTACAGCGACGGGGCAAAGTAGAGGTCGCTGTACTGCAGCAGCCAGTTGACCTTACGGAGCACGAGCTGGTGCTCGCCGCAGAAGAAGATGGAGTCCTTGAGGCGCGGCCCCAAGCTCAGGTACACATACGGCGGCGGCGGCGCTCCCGCCGGCGCCGTCGCGTTCATGTCCGGGCCGATCACCTTGGCGTCGAGGAGCCTCGTGTACGACTTGTCCATGTCCTGGCTCCGCGGGAACAGGTTGGCGACGGGGAAGTCGCCGTCGTCCATGGGGAGCCGCCACGTCGTGCCCGGGAACGGCTCGCAGAAGAGGTCGGCGGTGTCCCTGGGCAGGGCGACGAGGAAGACGCGGCCCGTGAGCAGCGCGTAGAGGAAGCCGCTCACCATGGACAGCATGCGGTTGCCGAGGCCGTCCATGGGGAGCCACACGACGTAGCTGCACTCCATGCCGCCGTCGTCGGCGCCGCGGCCGGACCGGAGCTGCTCGACGGACTTGGCGAAGAGCGGCGTTCCAGGGGCGCACCGCCGGTGCCGAGCCTCGTAGTCGCGCAGCTTGCGCTGGAGGTGCCGCGACGCCGCGTACGGGAAGTACTTGTAGTATCGCCACGTCTCGTACCGGCTCGGGCACGACCGCCGGTCCATGCCCGCCGGGAGAAGCCCGCCGAGGAGCTCGTCGCCGCCATGCTGCTGTGGAGCGTTCGTCGTCGTAAACCCTGGAGCTGGAGAGGGAGGTGAAATGAAGGTGACACTGAGCTTATTAGTAGCATGCAATAACAGAGCTGCACACGCGGAATGACATGGAGACGTGACGTCGAGACACGAGTGACTGTACGTACCTTGCTGTGTTCCATTGTACGTACACGAGTTGAGCTTGGTGAGATCGATCTGCAGCCAGGCCGTTGACGAGGCGCTGTCTCGGCTGAGGACGAAGCACGCGAGGAGCAGCAGCGTCGTCAGGCTGCCGACGAGCAAAGCCCGGCGGCACAGCTTGTCCGTCGCCGGCCTTGGCACTGCTGCAGCGTCACTGGTCGTCGTCATCTCCGTCGATCAGCTCTGTGTACGTACTGTGTGCGCTTGCTTGGCAGACGCTGCATTTAATGGATATGCGGCCGGGCGCGCGGTTGCATGCGTGCACAGGAAGAGTAGTATGTACAAGCTGGAGTTGGAGGTTCATCCATAGGTGGAACTGTGGAAATCTGTAATTTTGGCTGTGTACATCCCTGGACGTAGAGATTGGATATTAATTACTTTTTATCCAAAAAATCCATAGGTGGAAATATGAGAATCAATTTAAAAATGTATTTCGGTCGTTTATTTTTTTTAAAACTTAGCACATGCATAATGGATACAAATATGTATGTACTCACACCAAAAGGTTAAGATGCAAAATCAATCTAGAAAAAATCATACAAATATGAGGTTCATTGCACTAATAAAAGGCAAAATCCAGGAATTTTGTCTTTTAATGCACAATAAACCTAAAATTTGACATTTTTGTATGAAATTTTCAATTGCGAATTTGAATTCTAAACTTTCATGCGAGTAGATATGAGCATGCACTATGGATGTGCCAAAGTTTCGAATTTTTTTTCAGGACTGAAATTTTTTTTTCAATTGGTTTACATGTTTCCTCCTAATAATACATGATTTCAATATGGTGTATTTTGTCTCCTCTTCGTAGTAGTTGCACGAACTAACATGGGAGGTTAGAGTGATGGGGCTGTGCGGTATTTGCACTGGCTCATATGAAACTGCAACTTACCATGGTGTAGGTGGTGGGGAATTAATAGTTGATTGTGGTATATACACCAAGGTAAAGATCGAGCACCTAGGCAACGGATCTAGTTGCTAGTGCTATGTTTGATGGGTGTTCCGACGTAGCAGGGTGGCATAGGTAGTATATAGAGAGCGTGGCGGAGAGAGATGCACGACGTCATTGACATGGAGGTTAAGGAGGTCGTTGGGGAGGATACTAATGCAATAGACTCTTTTGCCTTCATTAGCAACGGTAGCAGTGGTTAGAGAGAGAGATGCACGATTACCCTAGCGGATGTGGCATCACGACTGGAGGAGTGTACGTAGCTCCGGAGGTGGTGGACCTAGGTAGTTGCACATTAGTGAAGAAGAAAATCAGATAGAGAGGACATGTGAGCCCCATATGTCAGATGTATAGTTAGTTGCTATGCGGACAATTTATTCTAAAAGACAGTAATTTGACGCCCTATCTAGTCTAGTTAACAAGTTTGAGGATTTGAATGTGCAATTTTAAAAGTTGGAAATCTAAATATCACTGTTGTGCAATTTAAAAAAAAGTAAAAATGAAGTTTACTCTAAATAAAATATGTCAGATGAGAAGTTAGAGGAAATGCTTTGTTGCCAACATCGAATAATTAGGTAAAATATTGATGCTCTTTCTATAGAGTTAGTTAAACTGAAAATAATTTAACTTACAATAACTCTAGAAGTACATTAATTATATATGTTGATTCAACGTAATATCTTCTTCAGTTGATTGACACGCCCTTGTTCCAGTGAGTCGTCGATCTGCCGGCCAATCAGGAATTGAAACCTCTGTGGGAGTAGATTTCACTTCATATACTGTGCAGAATTTTCGGCATCGACTTCACTACTGATTGCTGAGTTAACTAAGGCCAGTTCCAACGGAGTTTTATGAACATTAAATATGTTGATGTGGCACCGTATTAATGAAGAGAGACTAGATATGAGTTTTATAGAAGTAGAGAGAGTTTTATGGGGATGAAGCTATGAAATGTTTTCAAAATATACATATGTTGGAAACTGAGCTATGAAATCTACACTGACGATGAGGATGGCCTAAGGGAAATCACACCCTAGAAGACCATGATTATTACTTTTACTTGCCTCAAGTCATACAAAAAATTATAAAAAGAAACCTTGTTTTCAAGAAATAGTTTTTATCTAATCATATGTTTTCTCTCTCCTCTATTATCTACTTATATCACATTTCTTACTATCTTGATTTCTGTGTAGACATATTTTCTTATAATAAACTATTTCCTTCGTTTTTAATGTTAACACCACATCTTATTTTGTTAACTAATACTCCCTCTATATCTATAAAGAATGTCGTTTTGGACAAGATTTGAGTCAGATATTAGGAATATAAATCATAAATATTTTTTATGTTATTGATTTTGGAAATGTGAAAACCATATGAACGCAAGGAGTCAAAGTTAGATTTTCAAAAAATATTCATAAAAATATACATATACTACTTTTTGATAAATAATTTTATAAAAACAAGGAGTCAAAGTTAGATTTTTGAGACCATGTTATTGTTCTAAATGACTTTTCTTTACGGGTATGAAGAAAAAACGTATAGAAATCATCCTAATTTTTAGGTTTCTGTGAAGCCATATTTTTCCTGCTGGAAAGTAGGAGACCAGTGCCCTCGCTCTATCCAGTCTTGAGGCCATATATGCCATGTGCACAAAAAGACACGGAAGCTAGGGAACCAGCTGAGGAAGCTGCACTCAACAATACTCCTGGACGAGAGGATACTTGTAGCGAACGTAATTACAACGTACAGCAGCAACTATATGCGTTAAAAGTAACACTGATGTCTTTTGTTTAATAAAATACGTGCCGGTTCGGAAAAAAGTAATACTGATGTGGAAAGAGGCTACAGTCCTAGTTAGGAAACCGTTTCAATCCCGGTTTCTCAGCTGGGTCTGCAATTCCGAAACTAAATAAAGTCTCCTCATTTTAGTCCCGCGTTAGTGAATTGGGAGTAAATTAGGCTTTTTAGTCTTGGTTGATAACATCAATTATGAGTAACGGGGCTTCTAGGCTGGGCTCAGAGATGGACATCTTTAGTCTTGGTTAGTGTTTAGTGGGTTCTATATTTGATCGTCAGTAGAGAGTGGATTTTGTGGTCTTCAAAGCCTTGTATGGCGAGAACGCACCGAAAAAACACATGAACTCCTAATATTAGGAAGTATATACATGTACGATAATTGAAGCATCATGCACCCACTCTTTCACTTTCTTTAGTTGACTGACGCGCCCTTATTCTCCACTCTGGATCCTCGCCGTCGTCGATTTCAGCCAAAGAGTCGTCGGTCGCTCTGGATCCTCGCCGTCGTACAATCAGGATGTACTACGTGGAGTATACGGTGCAACCTAGCGCAACCCAAGAACAAACCACACAACCAACCTACTCCAAAATCGTCCAAATCTGTGTGCTGTGCACTGTGCAGGAGTAGATTTCAATTCATATGCATGCATATAGTTGTGGAGAATTTTTGGCATTGACTTGGCTGATGAGGTGCTGACTAAGGCAGCCTCTCTCTAAGCGATCCAGTACTTGACTCTCTTGTGGCCATGCATGCATGTGCACAGGACAGGGAAGCAGGGAACCAGCTACTCAAGATTCAAGAACATACTACACACTGCACGGTGCTCAAGGAAGGAGAATACATACTTTTGTAGTAAACGTAGTTACAACGTTACAGCTGCAACTACGTAGGACGTACGTAAAGTCAAGTACTGTACTCAAGTGGAAAGATTTTGTAGTACTGTCGAAATGGAGGCTAGGACGATGCAATACTGTTAAGCATGGATCAAAGAAAAAAAAATAGCAGACTATAGCGGCACTATAGCTACTAGACAGGCTGACCGCTAAACTATTTGTATTTTTTTTTGCTATTATAACTTTTACCGTTATTACGCGCTCTAGAGCCACTATATTGTATTTGTTATAACAAATTTCACCGCTATTATGCGCTATAGCGCCGCTATGATAAATCTTCTCAATTCAACTCTCAAAACTCCATCTTAGACTAGATTATCATTTAACATTTATAACTAATTTGGTAGTTTAGACAATGAAACATTCATGAACCATGCTGTAATGTCATATTGGTATTTTGTAATGTTACCTAGACTTATGAAAAAATATTTTTATTCAACAAAATTCATATTTATCATGTCCTTTTCATCAATTACTCGTGTTTTTCATATATATATTTTTTTTATAAAAACGCTATCTGTCATAGTGCCGCTATAGCACCGCAATAGCTGCATAGCTGCTAAAAAATTTGCCGCTATTTTCAATAACCTGCTATTTTAAACTTTGGCATGGATGCATGCCCAAACAAAAGGACCAAAATGACTAGCAAAGCAATAATATACTTCCTTTTTGTCCCTAAAACAGTATCTCTGTGGGGTTTATGGTGGTCAAACTTTCTTAAATTTGATTAGCTTTATAGAAAATACAAGCAACTTTTATATTTCAAATAAGTATATTATTACAAAAACATATTCAACGATTCATTTCATGATAGTAATTATGCCTCATAAATAATATTTTTTTTCTTATATATATTTGGTCAAAGTGAAAAATATTTAATTTCTTAGGGAGTGAGAATGACACATTTTATGAGAAGGAGAGATTATATATGAAGCCACTGGCGGAGCCACCGCCCGGCCACCCCAGGCGGCCGGCTGGGCTCCTCGCCAAAATTTAAAAGGAAAATTTCTTTATTTTTATATAGAATTCTGTAATTTTATAACTAAATATTCTTGTTTAATGAGAATTGTCCGGAATTCTAAAAGCTTCTAGCTTCACCACTGTATGAAGCAAGTGTATTTCATGATTTCTGGACTACATCAAGGAATTAGTGCGGCCTCAGCTAATTATATTATATCTAAGCAGACTTTTTTGGCTGAAGATGTAAGCCAAAGCACCAGACATCGAGGTCGTCTGATCCTCAGTTATAGAAGTCAATTGTGTAATTTGTCAAGCCAACACTTGAGTAAATTCAAGCGAATGCTTCCGGTCCAAATTTTGTGGGCATGGAAATTAAGAGCGTGTTTGGTACGTAGGCTAGTTCCGGCTTTTTGAGTCGGCTCCGTAATGGTTGTTCGTCAGGTAGAACGCAAAATGCACCTTCGGGCCGAGCTCCTAGTAAACCAGAATTGTTTTCGTTTCTTTTGGGCCTCGCTCATGGAGAAACAAGGACCTTGTTTAGTTAGCGACCGTAACACTTTCATTTGTACTTAGTAATTATTGTCCAATTATAGACTAACTAGACTCAAAAAATTCATCTTAAAAATTACAGGCAAATTGTGCAATTAGTATCTTTTATCTATATTTAATGCTCCATGCACATGTCGCAAGATTCAATGTGACGAATAATCTTGATAATTTTTGGGAACTAAGACCCTGTTTGGTTTGGGGTGATTTTTTATCACCCATCACATCGAATATTTGGACACATGCGTGAAGTACTAAATATAGACTATTTACAAAACTAAAAATACAGCTAGAAGATAATTTGCGAGACGAATCTTTTAAGCCTAATTAACCTATTATTGGACACTAAATGCGAAATAAAATAAAAATACTACACTACCTATTAAATTTTATCACCCCAACCAAACACCCCCTAAACTAGGCCAAGGCCAAAGTCTAATGTTAGGAAAGCACCTACATTCTTCGTGCAAGATCACGACGCCATGGTCATGACTACTAAGATGGTAATATGGGACAAGTGCCAAATAAAAAACACTCGGTAAAGTTCTTTGTCGAGTGTTTTTTTGTACTTGGCAATTCTTTGATGAGTGTTTTTTGACACTCGGTAAAGAGCTTTTTTCCCTAATGTTTTTCTTGTGGCACTCGACAAAGAAAATTTCAAAGCACATTTTGAAGCAGTAAATGAATTCAAATGAAAAAAAATTCAACAATAAAGTTATATAACTCATCAAGATGTACATTGTTTGTTTTGGTCATTTCTTCATATGACAAAGTGAAGTTAAATTTGTTTACACATCTTTATATATTTCTCTTTTAGTTTATGAAACTACAAAAGAGATATATGAGATTTGTAAATAATGTTACAACCATAATGTTGGATGAACATATGACCAAACAACCAAAATAAACTTTGTAAATCTTGAGAAGTAGGCAACTTTTTCATTTGAATCCATCTTGTCATGCAAAACTGCATTTGAATTTAAAAATTTAAAAATTTAAAAATTTGAATTTTTCAAATGTTCTCATAAGGAAAAACAACCAAAATAAACTTTATAGATCTCGAAAAGTTATAAAACTTTGTAGTTGACAACTTTTTTATTTGAATTCATCTTGTCATACAAAAGTGCGTTTGAATTTGAAAACTTTAAAATTCGATTTTTTTTTCATATGACCTCGGATGGAGAAACATTCTAAACAAAAAGTGTAGATCTCGAAAAGTTGTAAAACTTTATTGTCAATAAATTTTTTATTTGGATTTGTTTAGGGCATCAAATAAGCAATTTACACTTGATTTAGTATAATATGTGGGAACGAAAATGACCTATAGGCACATGTGAATGTGTAGTTGTTAGAGGAGGTATCGTGTGAGGGGGAGGTCATGGGTTCGAATTCCGCCGGCCACGTAGCCATTTGAAAAATGCTATGACTTATGACTTCGACTGATCCGGGTAGGCACGCGCTGGCCGGTGGAGGCCTCCCTTGATTAATTTTTTTTTCTGTTTTTTTGGGTTTTTTTCAGTTTAAACTTTGCCAAGTGTCGGGCACTTAGTAAAGGCTTTGCCGAGTATCTGACAAAAGACACTTGGTAAAGAGCTCTTTGACGATGGTTTTTTTTTGCCGAGTGTAATATAGGCTTTGCTAAGTGCCCCAAGCACTCGGCAAAGAAGATCAATCTGGTATGTGGCTGCCCTACTGGTCTGGAAGAACCAGATTGCCCCATGTAAGCAAAGGAATAAGATCAACAATTATTATTGATCAATTAAGTTCGACATAAATGAAACATGAATCAAAATAAATGGTATAAGGTAGCAGTTAAGTTAAATTGAATCAATTTTCCTTTTGAAAGAGTGTCATTTGCTTACAGAAAAAGCTTTGAACACATGATGACAGGGTTTATTACCTGACTTCTTCCCGATGGTCTGGCCATTCCATGATTCAAATCTGACAGCAAGAGCAGCACATCATAAATAATTTCAAACATCATCCGATGACAGTAAGAGATTAGCACAAGATAGCAGGCTGCAAGACATATTACCTGGTGGTTTCACTGGCAGATACATGCCGTTTCCATTATGATACATGGGGATATAATATCCAGCTGGGATAGCAACAAAGGGTGACACAACATAGCTGATGAGACAAGATACAAATAAATTTAGGAAGGAAAATATAATATTATTATCCGCCGGTCACGTAGCTATGCGAAAAATGCTGTGACTTACGATTTTGATTGAGACGGGTGGGCGTGTACTGGCCAGTGGTGGCCTCCCTCGATTAATTTTGTTTCTAATTTTTTTGGATTTTTTTTCGAGTTTGAACTTTGCCGAGTGTTAGGCACTCAGTAAAGGTTTTGTCGAGTGACCGACAAAAGACACTTGGTAAAGAGCTCTTTGTCGAAATTTTTTGCCAAGTGTGTGGTACTCGGCAAAGCATTTGCGAGTGTAATATGGGCTTTGTTGATGAGTGCTTCAAGCACTCGGCAAAGAGTCTCAATCCGCTATGTGGCTGCGCTGCTAGCTAGTCTAGAAGAACCAGATCGATTGCCCCATCTGAGCAAAGGAATAGTTATCATTGATCAATTAAGTTCGACATAAATGAAACATGAATTAGAATAAATGGTATAAGGTAGCAGTTAAGTTAATTGAATCAAATTTTCTTTTGAAAGAGTGTACAGAAGATGGTCTTGCCATTCCATGATTCAAATCTGACAGCAAGAGCAGCACATCATAAATAATTTCGAACATCTTGTGATGACAGTAAGAGATTAGCACAAGATAGCAGGCTGCAAGACATATTAATTACTTGGTGGTTTCACTGGCAGATACATGCCGTTTCCATTATGATGCATGGGGATATAATATCCAGCTGGGGTAGCAACAACGGGCGACACAACATATATAGCTGATGAGACAAGATGCAAATAAATTTAGGAAGGAAAATATAATGTTATTATCCAACGCTGAAATGTAAAACATTATATATGTGCCGTGATAGCTTATAATTTGAGATAACCTTGAAGCTGGAATAGCAAAAGTGTTATTTATTTGTGCCTCGCATGACGTACGGTCCCAGCTTGTGGTATAAGAAGAATGAGCAGGCTGCAGTAGGCACCATTACTAGCACGGACGTACTGGTGGTCAGCTGTTTACTATTGATCTTAATTAATTAAGCAAGTGGTAGAGAGCATCTGCACATGTCACGTATACATACACACGCATGCACTCACACATATACACGCACACACGCGTGCACACACACGCACGCAACACGCAGACACACGCGCGCGCGCACCCACACCCCCACACACATATAGACGCGCCCACACATATGCACCCCACCACACACGCAACACACACACGAACACACACACACACACACACACACACACAACACACACACACACACACACACACACACACACACACACACACAAACACACACAC
>Ga0182004_10005483_pt1 | contig 10329 bp, 8 predicted proteins | sample Sormic07211540_1_FD_120479 | JGI IMG/M metagenome (GOLD analysis project Ga0182004, IMG submission 120479) | Endophyte microbial communities from Sorghum bicolor roots, Mead, Nebraska, USA - 072115-40_1 MetaG | ecosystem: Host-associated > Plants > Roots > Unclassified | place: USA: Nebraska...
ATTCACTGTATTCACCTACTGTTGAGCCTATTGCCTGTTGGAGCTCAGACCTCTCACGGCACCGAGTGAGAAGGTTCACCATTCACCGTACTGCTGGGGAGTGCGGAGAGCACCTTCCCAACACCGACTACAATCAGAGCACAATACATATCGATCAGCCTGACGACGGAGCAAAGAGACTTTTTGCGTTCGTCGTTCTTTAAATCCAAATACAATAATTAAGTCCGATCCTTTCCATGATAAAAACGACCTACCACTCAGTACAGGAAACTGCTATTAGTGCTTTGAATTATTTATTACCAGGGTAGTAAGAGGCAGCCACGTTTGCCTTGCATAGCGGACAGCTTCTAGCCTTTGGTTTAACGGAAGTCACGTAACCGTAAGTAAACAGTTGTGTTACTTTCTGGGAATAATCTTCTTGGTCGCCGTGTCCTCGTCCAAAATGCAGGCAAAAGTCGTTCAAATTTTTTTGCCGACTGGTAAAACTGAACTGTCTGGCTCGTACCTGGTCGCTGTTCTCTGTGACACGTACGGTGAGAGGTACATACCACCCGGTACTTTTGTAATAAGTACGCCAAGCATTGTTAAAAAAAAGGGTAGTAGTTATATTGACAAAGGTGAAAATAGTTTTATTTGACATGGACAAAGCAAAGACTGCACGAGTAGTATATATTATATTGGAACTGGTAGAATCACTGGCCAGTGATTGGAAGCAGCAGTCACTCATTCGATCTCTACTGTGTCGTGTTCAACAACAACTTGATGTTGAACCACTGTCCGTTTCAAATTAAGATTACTGCTAGTATAATGAGCCTTTGTTCACCGTAAACGTTCTGCGCATGACGACTAAGAAATACTGCTAGGTGGTCTATTACAGAGTAATATATAGTTCAGGACTTCAGGGCAGTTTTTTTATATATATATTAAAGACGAAGAACTCAAAACCATCTCATGCACGCATTGGCCATTCTAGTATAGATGTCTCAGAGAGAACTGTCGTAGTTTATTTGGTAATGACGGCTCTTACGTACGCTAAGATGAAATACAGTATATATACAGGAGTAGTTGAGAAGATAAACAGATTCCTAGTAGTCACGTCTGCTCTTCCAAATCGCATGCAGTATCAGTATATGGTCCATTAGATCAGTTTCCAGTATGAAAAAAAAACAAATTAAACCAAACAACTTTGCTGACTTGAGAATTGAGATGCAGAGCCTCGGTCCAGTCATGTCCTGCCTTCACGTAGCAAACAATCTGCAGGCTTCGCTGCTGCAACTGTGCGTTACGTCTAGACCACTCCTAAAACAGGAATATATGGTGGATGCAAATGAAATGGCGCTCGATCGTACGTACGTTCTCCTAGCAATAGAACATCCAGCATGCGTGGCTGCAATTCTTGTTAACAACTCATATATTGATAATATAGGGAGTGTTTAGGTGGGAGACTGGACTGCAGTTGGAAAGTCCGAGTGGTACTGCAGGCGGTCAGCGTCATATGCAGTTGTTACTTACCAACCCAGCCGTCCTGTTCCGCTGCTAATTATGTTATAGACAAACTGCCGAGGGGAAAGCGAGATATGGACTCGTCTGGATCCTGATATCGATTATCGAACAAGTTCATTTCTCTGTTGTCATATACATGCATGCCTCTAGGCTCTAGAGCTGATGTAGATTTTAATTACACTTGTGTTTTTTTCCCTATAATGACTTTTTTTTGCTTTATGAAGCCAGTAAAGTAAGTATCCTTGTTAATTATCAGTATATCATGTGGATGTGGGCACGGCTACCGTTTGATGCACTGCCATTTTCATATGAAGCTGTGCAGTAACTTACAGAAACTTGGATGCTTCACGACCCGGCAACACAACGACCGCGGGGAACAGGAACACAATGCACGCAAGAAGTCAGATGGAAGAAGCAAAGTGGCACCCGATATGGGCCATGAGAGCTTCAATAGGCGCCGATCGTACTGATCCGGTGATCCCTGCTTGTCCACGCTGATGAGATGGGAGTCGTTGCAGCTGGTTTTGGAGGCAAGGCAAGGCAATGCTGCTCCTATCCAGCAGAGTCCCGGCCGTCGATGAATGCAGTTTGGTGCGGCGTGCAGTGCAGCGTCACACATCGCCGCAGGGGCGGCGGAGATCGTCGCCAATAATTGATGGTTTTGAGCACGTATAGCAGGACTAAAAAGTTCGGGACTTGTTTAGTTCATCCTGAAAACCAAAAAGTTTTCAAGATTCTCCGTCACATCGAATCTTATGGCACATGCATGAAACATTAAATATAGACGAAAACAAAAACTAATTACACAGTTCAGTTGTAAATCACGAGATGAATCTTTTGATCCTAGTTAGTCCGTAATTGGATAATATTTGTCACAAACAAACGAAAGTGGAATGGAAACGAACCGAGGAAATCTGCAACTTGGTGTCTTCTTTGATTTGATTTCAATGAGTGTGCTTCGTTCGACCGTACTAGCTCGGTGAGCTAGACAGCACGCAACTACTGCCTCTCGAGTTTGTGTCTCCGTTTTACTTGTGCTTCCGACTCCTTGCCTTGGGACGCCACCAATCATCGGCTACAGTCGTCAAGGACTGAACCAGCTACATACGTACGTACACTGAGGTTTGCCTGTTGCCGCATCTTCAGGATGATCAGTTTGGCACTATGGTCAAAGGGAAAGGGGTAGCCGGGTAGGATACAGGACCACCAGATGATGAGCAGCTTTCTTTGCTCCTCTCGAAGAAACCAGCTTTACTTATTATTAGGAGGTAACCTCAAACAAATAAATCTGAGCCATTGTTTTTAAAAATTTTTAATCAATCAATTAAGTAATTAACATAGAAAAAAAAGAAAAAAAAAACTTAATCCTCAAATCACGAGAGACACATGAGTGGGCGCATGGCCCTTCCTTGTTTGTTCCTTTGCAAACCCAAGAAAGTTGAGATGCTTTGAATATATTAAATTGAGCTTTCCCTGGACCATGATATATGTAGCCTTGTTTACTTCCAATTTTTTTTTGCAAAATAGAAATAGTAGCACTTTCGTTTGTATTTGACAAATATTGTCCAATTATAGACTAACTAGGCTCAAAAGATTCGTCTCGTAAATTACAAGTAAACTGTGTAATTAGTTATTTCTTTTATTTATATTTAGTGCTTCATGCATGTGCCGTAAGATTCGATGGGATGAGGAATGTAAAAAATTTTGCAAAATATTTTGGGAACTAAACAAGGCCGCTTTTTCATAATCCAAGACTGAAACAAACACGTCGTTTACTGTAACTGAGAAGGCCATCACAACTTGACAACTGCCAATGGACGTACTCCACTGAATGCCACAGATCATCGATCAGAGTTAGGCAACGACTTGTTGAAAGCAACAAGTGTACGTATTTACAAATGTTGAGCAACAGTGTATACACCTGTAGCTGCAGGTATTAAGCTAGAACAAGTATATATACACCAATAATCATGCATTCTGCATCGTCTAACTATAATCAATTACCAGTTGTCAACTTGCATTGGAAGACACTGAGATTATTTTCTCCCCATGCATGCTCATGCATGCAGCTAGTCAGAGTTATGAGCAACGCAACTTCTAAGTTTCATCACGTACCGAGATCAGCAAATGATCCAGTGGTCGGCTTCACAATTTTGTCGTCTTACGCGAAAGTTCTTCTATACACTACTAGCTCATGAGAGGCATGCAGCAGTTATTTAGTATTAATCAAAGAGACACACCTAATCCGCGAGCTTATTGTTAACTACAGTTGAAGCGCCAGTCAGCAGATCCAACAACTTCACGATTCGTCGCTTTCCCTTCCACTTGTGTGTGTGTGTGTCTCGATATCTCCAACCATTCCTAGGTGTCGATCTCAACAGACGACAGTAGTATTCTGCTGTGTTTCCTTGTTAGGATTTGCAAGCACGCATGCTGCGTTTGCAACTTTTATTTGTTCTTCGTGTGGACATGATGTATAGTAGCGTGTTTGGCTATGTCTGTATATTATCCATAAATACTGGAAAATAGCTCCGATCCACTTTTGTAGCCGACAATGGCAGAAAATTTATTCCATAAGACTGCCACATTTCTGGTCTCTAGATTAATACATTGCACATGTCCATTATTTCCACCATATGCATGCCTCACGAAAAGTCACGAAACTACAAATTAAGTAAGCGGGTAGTTCAGGATACGTACTCCATGAAATTTCAAGAAGGATAGGCGTTAGTACACTGTCAAAAATCTGTGAATGATTGAGTTTGCGTCATTACGTATATACTATGTATATGTATCTAGCTTCAGTACTATAAGTACATATTTCCGATCCGATTTATTTCTACGTTGCTGTGAGAGTTCCGTACCACGCGGACGCTATCCTGTTCACTGATATAAAAAGTTATGGTTGAAAATATTTATTAGGAAAAAAATACTATTTTCTAGCAGAAAAAAAACGGTTTAAGACAAGCGAGAAGGCTAAATCAAGAGGCTACGTTGGCCATTAGTTTCCTGCCAGTTGACGCAGGAAGGATGATCCATGGAACGGATTCTGCATGCTGGAGTTCGCGTGTCTGTTTCAGATGCTGTTGCAACTGAACGTCGTCTGAACCTCACCAGTGTTGACCCCGCATATTCTATGACTATTGACTAAGGTTTACATTTTTACATTCATTTTCCTTTTGCGAGGATATGTATAAGATTTACAAGTCTCACTTCAGTCGCTATCAGGCTAAGTAGGTAGTACTGAGAGGTTTGCCTGTTGCTGCATCTTCAGGCGAGGCCAACTGCGATACAGTTATCTGCAGTTCTGTTCTGTATCAGTTGGCACTTGGTACAGGACCGGATAATGAGCATGCAGTTTATTTCAAATCTTGCGTAGTTATCATCAGTTTTTTTTATAAGTTTTAGGGTATGTTTGATTCAAACTTCAACCGTGGTTTAGGGTTTTTTTTAACAATAAAAAAAAACTGGAAGTAGAAGGCAAATTTTGATCCCCCATATTCCACGATGCAGCTAAGGAACACTCCACGAATTACTCAGAATCCGGTTTCCAATTAGGGTTAAACAATTATATGGGACCCACATGTAAATCTCCAATTTATTGAGAAAAAAAACATAAATGCTAGAAATCGATCTACCTAACTCCAGCACGAGAATGGAGCTTAGCACGATGCTAGGGATTCTGATGTGATTCATCGATGGACATGGACTTCCAATTAAACCAGTGCTAAGCTCAAATAAGAATGATATTCGGATAAATATTTTTGTTTCATTCATCTCCTGAAAGCCCCGGATTCAATATAGCCGAAATATTGAACCCGGATCCATATCAGGATTTAAAAATTTGTCAAAAGGAAGATGCATTAATTTCAGTAATTTTGGGGTTGCTGAAAACATACGAAATTTTGTATTACATTAATGCATGTGCTTTATTCTAAAAACATAACTTATACCCACATTTTATATTATTTATGTTGCATATTTTTCTACTCAATAGATGTGTGGTCATAAAGCATGCTAATATTTTGTTTGGGTCTTTTTTAGTATCATATCCTTTGTTCAATTTCAGCAAATTTTGGTGAACTTTTATGAATTTCCATAATTTTTTGGAGTAGCCAAAAGAATTGAACACTGAATTGAAAACATGATCCATCTTAACCAGATTTCAATTCGCAATCTGACAATCCACTTTCTACTTGTCTTCCCAACTTTTGATATATGTTGTCTTAAAGGTACCCCCACAAAGACGGCCGGACAATCTAGCAAAATAGGTAATAAATACAATCTACTTCCTCTATTCCAAATTATAAGTCATTTCAACTTTTTTGAAAAATTAAAATATCTCAAATTCGACCAAATATATATAATAAATAATAAAATTTATAATATCAAATATGTATCACTAGATTCTCTATTAATTACATTATAACAGTATAGTACTATAATCATAAATTTTTGTAATTATCTCTATATTTTAGTCAAACTTTATATGTTTTGAAAAAACTAGAAAAACTTATAATTTGAAATAACTTATAATACAGAATGGAAGGAGTTTTTCTTTCACCTTTTGACCCTCAACTTCACCATCTAGCTTTGCATGGTCCGTGATATATAAGTTCTTTTTTCACAACCCAAAACTGAAACAAGCACGTCCTTACTGTACTTGAGAAAGCCATCACAGCTTGACAACTGCCTACCACAGATCATCGATCAGAGCTAGGCACGGACTTGTTGAAAACAACAAATGTATGTATTTAAATTTTGTGCACCAGTGTATACACCTGTAGCTGTAGGTATTAAGAACAAGTATACATATAACAAAGTATATATAGATCAATAATCATGCATTCTTCTCTCCGGAATTGACGCGTGCTTCTCCGAAGACGAAATCTGGGCAACAGTAAAAGAGATGTCTTCAGACCGGGTGCCGGGACCGGACGGCTTCACCGGTCGGTTCTACAAGGTCGCTCGGGAGACGATCAAGGCTGACGTAGTGCGTGCCTTCAACGCCATATGGTCGCTTGACACGCGCAGCTTCCACCTGTTAAACGAGGCAGTCATGATACTGCTGCGCAAAAAAGAAAACCCCACGCATTTGAAGGACTACAGGCCGATAAGCCTGATACATAGCTTCAGCAAACTGTTTACTAAGGGCCTGGCCAGGAGGCTGGCGCCCAGGCTGCAGGAAATGGTCGCAATAAACCAAAGCGCGTTCATCAGAGGAAGGTCGATCCATGACAACTTTCGGGCTGTACAAATGGCATGTCGTTGGCTGCACTGTAAACGTCAGTCGTCCTTGTTGTTGAAGATCGACATTGCCAAAGCATTTGACTCCGTGTCCTGGCCGTTCCTCCTCGAAGTCTTGCACCACATTGGCTTCCCTCGGAGGTGGACCAACTGGATAGCTGTGCTGCTCTCCACGGCTAGCACCAAGGTGCTGCTCAATGGCACAACTGGGAGGCGGATAGCCCATGCAAGAGGCCTCAGGCAGGGGGACCCTATATCTCCGATGCTTTTCGTTCTAGTCATGGAGGTGCTCAACTCGCTCATCAAAGCGGCTGATCAAAGAAGAATTCTTTCAGCCCTGCCCGATCAAGTCATTGCACATCGTGCTTCCCTCTACGCTGACGATCTCGTTGTGCTAGTGGCACCCAAGGCCACCGACTTAATCTGTTTGAGGCAGCTGCTAGACCTCTTCGCCGGGGCGTCAGGACTGTTAACCAATTTAGACAAGTGTGTTATGTCACCCATCAGATGTGATGATGACATGGTCGCCGCTGCACAGGCCGCGTTCCCTTGCACTTTAGCTGCGTTCCCGTGCAGGTACCTGAGAATCCCGTTAGCTCTGCAGCGACTGCACAGGAGGGAAGAGCAGAAACTTGTGGACTCGGTTACAGCGCATATACCGATTTGGAAGGCAGGTCTGCTCACCGCCGCCGGCCGCGTGGTGCTAACCAAAGTGACCCTATATGCTATTCCAGTTCATATCAGCATCGCGTGCTGCCTCTCGGATTGGGCGATCAAGCAGATTGACAGACGAAGAAGGGCTTTCATTTGGGTTGGCGCAGATGCTGTCTCGGGTGGTCGTTGCAAGGTCGCGTGGCCCCGAGTCTGCAGGCCAACGGATCTCGGCGGACTCGGTATTGCTGATCTTCGCTTCTTTGGCTTCGCACTAAGGCTGCGTTGGGAGTGGCTTCGCCGAACAGAGCCTCGCCGGTCCTGGGCTGCTCTCCCGGGGCGCAGCGAGCGCGCGGTGAAGGCAATGGCAGACATCAGCATATCAGTGGTGCCGGGAGATGGTGTATCGGCCTTGTTCTGGACCGACACTTGGTCGCCCGTCGGATCGTTAGCAACTTTTGCGCCGCATTTGTTTGTAGCAATTTCTAAACAGGGCCGTCGAAGGTCGTTGTTCGACGCTACCTAGAACAACCGCTGGGCCAAGGACATCGTTGGTGCGACCACGGTACAGGTTATCTGCCAGTTCTTGCGAGTCTGGGAGCTAACTCGCAGCGTCACTCTAGATCCACTCCAAGCCGATCGCTTTGTCTGGAAATGGTCTACTGATGGTCGATACTCGGCATCGTCGACATACCGAGCTTTCTTCTCAGGGTCCACCTCTCTGCTGGGAGCAAGGGAGCTGTGGCGCGCGCGGGTGCCACCGAAGGTGAAGTTCTTTGGGTGGCTGGCCCTGCACAAAAGGTTGTGGACTTCGGCGAGGCGTAAACGTCACGGACTGCAGGACACGGATGACTGTGCCCTCTGTGCGCAGGCGCCGGAGTCCCTCGGCCATCTGTTCCTGGATTGCACGCTTGCGAGACGGCTGTGGCATGCGTTGCTCTCTCCGATAGACTTAGGGGCGCTGGTTCCTGATCAAGAGGAGGACCTAGCTACTTGGTGGCTGCGCCAGCGCAAGAGGGTGGACAAGGAATCAAGGCCGTCCGCTGACTCGATCTTCCTGTTAGTTGCATGGAATCTTTGGAAGCATAGGAATGACCTGGTTTTTGGTCGGCGGGCGGCACCCGATCTGATCAGTTTGTGTGTTGACACCACTCGTGAAGCAGAAGATTGGGCACAGGCGGGGTACTCTTCGCTCTTCGAGGTTTCGCAGGCTTGGTCGCGTCTTGTCTTCGTTCTGTAATTAGTTCGCTTGGGTCTTGTAACTAGGTGTTTAGCCTATTGGCTGCTCGCCAATACCTTAAACCTCTGTAACATGTGGTTACGCTCCTCTTAATGAAATACGGGTTAAACACCCGATCGAGAAAATAATCATGCATTCTGCAGCGTCAAATTATAATCAATTACTAGTTGTCATTGTCAGCTTGCATTGGGAAGAAACTGTGAGATTATTTCTCCCCATGCTCATGACATGTATGCAGCTAGTTAATCTGCAGAGTCATGAGCAACGCAAACAGCGCCTTATCCACAGACCACGAGCTTATATCCAAGTACGTCTAAATGTTTAATCACCTATCAGCAAATGATCCAGCGGTCGGCTTCACAATTTATCGACTTATAAGCAAGAAGTTCTTCTAACACTAGCTCATGAGAGGCATGCAGCAGTTAATTTTAAGAAATACTACTAGTTATTTATTATTCAAATTAAAGAGAGACACGTAATCCGCGAGCTTATTGTTAAAACTACAATTGAAGCACCACTCCACAGATCCAACAACTTCACGATTCGTCACTTTCCTATGTGAGTTCTGTTACCATGGACGCTAGGCCTATTTATTTGAATTTATCTGCCGAATCTGTCAGTCATTCAATAATATTTTTTTATAATAAATCAGCGAACAGTACTTTCAGACATAGCTTTTTAGACAAACGAATAGGCTCAACTGGGCGATCTCTGGTCATCAACTGGTATGTCTATATACTTCTTTGGTTGATACTGACGCTATCCCATATATATGTACGTCGTCAAGGGCTAGGCCACTAGTTTCCTGCCAACGCAGGATCCATGGAAACATTCTGCTGGAGTTCGCGTGTGTCCGTTTTCAAATGCTGTTGCAACAACTGAACCTCCTCAGTGTTGACCCCGCATATTGTATGAATATAAGATTTACAATTTCACATGCACTTTCCTTTTGCGAGGATAAGTACAAGATTTACAAGTCTCACTTCGATCAGTCGCTGATCCGCCATCAACATTTCAATGTCGCACAGATTTGGACACACATTCACGTTTGTTTAGTCTTTGAGATAAGATACGGCTTGATTTAGGTCGATTTCAATTGGTGCATTTGAGACGTGAGGAATTAAAGATTGAGGTAAGTTAAGTTCTTTTGCTGATCTGTCGATAAAACCAGGGGGCATGCATTTGATTTCTTTTTCCTTTTTTGCAACTGTACATCAATGGCAATTAGTTCTCAGGCCTTTTGCCGAGTGTTTGTCTATAGAGTCATCCATACTGCAAAGTGTCATATAAGTTTAGTTTTGAGATCCACAGCTATTCATAGTATGGGTACAATTTAGATGAAAATCATTTTCTAAATATATGTAATCCAGAGTGCTTGTAACGTGTTCATATATCCAGGTATAATTTAATATAATTCTTTTTTCATCAAAAAAAGTATCTACTACGGGGACTCACACTCACCCATAAGGCTATCTACAACAGGAGACCCATTTGGGAACCCAAACTCAAAATGGGTCTCCAACACAATACCTATAGCCTCCAACAGAGTATCCATACAGAAGACTCATTTTGGGTATCAGGAGAGGCATAACCCAAATTTGGGTATCCTCTCTCCTCGAGACCCATTTGCAGAGAGTGTTGTCTTTTAGGTCTTGTTGTTGGAGAAGACTAAAAATAGGTATGAAACC
>Ga0182004_10005484_pt1 | contig 10328 bp, 9 predicted proteins | sample Sormic07211540_1_FD_120479 | JGI IMG/M metagenome (GOLD analysis project Ga0182004, IMG submission 120479) | Endophyte microbial communities from Sorghum bicolor roots, Mead, Nebraska, USA - 072115-40_1 MetaG | ecosystem: Host-associated > Plants > Roots > Unclassified | place: USA: Nebraska...
AATTCAGCGCCAGGGCTCAGGGGGCGACCTACCCCAAGTTGGGGAGTTCGTTCCTTTTCCAGTGACAAGGAGGGCAAACTCATATTCCATCATGATGGAAGCGGACATGGAAAATGGAAGGTCGTATCAAGAAAGACCAAGGACCTTTTCAACAGTACGAAGCAAATCATCTGTACCAGTGGTATGGACTATTCCTAGGCTTTCTCCACCTTTCAAAATACATAAATGAATTTTCTGTCTACATTGAAAAGAACCATATTATTTTCCATCCAGTTTGTGTATGTATTTCTTTCTTGTGTGCTAGTATGTGCAAGTACATGGTTTTTGTCCTAAAACAAAGCAGCATGAAATGTCCCTGTTTTTGTTGACATATCCACATTATTCATTTTGGGAAAGAAATATCCACACTGTTCTTTTATTTATTTTATACCATTAATATTAATGTATGTGCCTATTGACAGTTATCAAAGTGTACACTAAAGAACAATTCAGCACATTGTGGATACTACAACATTTCTTTTCCATCTTTCTTTGTTTTAGCTATATATATCTATACTTTAGAAATTTATACATAAAGTAGCCAAATAATGTTATCCTTTTTTGCTCATCAACAACGACAACAAAGCCTTTTAGACTTTGTTCGTACCTATTAAATAAATTCTATTAGTCACAACTCACAAGTCAGGGTAGGTTAAAAGTTATCCTCTTCTTCTTATATATCCCAAAAATGGTCATTCAGCTAAAAGAACTGGCCACTTTAGCACTCTATATTCCATGTCACAAAATTGGATAAATGAAAAAAAATCCTTGAAGTGTACATTACTGCTGATTGATCAGCATACATTTTTTAACATGTTATGAGCAACTGTTGGATATTTTACGTTTGTCTCTTATTTTGTCTATTTTGGTTGCTACAGGCCTTCCGTTTGTTGATGAGGATAAATCCCCGTGCCTTGATTATTCTCTCTCTTTTGGTCTTCAGTGGTGTTCTATATGTGGGAGCCAGTACATCACCAATTGTGGTCTTTGTGTTCTGTATATGTACTCTCAGTCTATTCTTCTCTCTATACCTTACAAAGTGGGTTCTTGCTAAGGACGAAGGACCTCCAGAAATGTCCGAGGTATAAAAACTGCCTCAATTCAGCTCACTGATAATGTGCTATGCCTTCATTTTCTGCATCTTCAATGCTTCACTTCTTGTCACATGCATTTCTCTGTGTCTGGAAAGTGCTGTATGCCAATGTTGCTGTCTTGCTTGCATATTCTGGTTCATGCAATTAACCACTCTAACCTGGAGCTCTAGACTTGTGCTCGCTTATCCTGTATATTTGAGATTTAGTGTTATGACTCCTATTGTTATGTTGATAATCTATAGATCATGGATAGAACTTTCTTTATGTTTGGCTGCCTGCTTCTTGTCTCTCCCACACCAAGAGATATTGATGTTCTAGGATTACATTTAGCTGGGGGACTGGATGATGAGATGGATCCACGCAACTGGAAGCATCCAAATTAGGCACATTATATCAACTAGCGTGAGATCATTCATTATTTGTAGGAGGTTATTATAGTTCATGCAGTAATCTAACCATGAGCCTCTAGAGTAGCTCATGCAGTAGTCTAAAAAATATTTTGGCAATATAAGAAGAGTGCACAATAATTGAGCCTTCCAAAGGCCGTATTCGAGAAATAAGGCCTTTGAAAGGCTCATTTTTTGGTACCAAACAAACCAACAAATAGATATACTTGGGGTTTAGTCGCATGCCAAACCTATCAAACCCTTCCCCATTTTATTTTGGGCCTGTAAATGCACATTTGTATTCCATACTGCCCGTCCCTTTTGTTATTTCCTATATTTGTTTGTTTCTAAATTGTGCTAGTATTATTGGGATTTTGACCTACCATAGTAGTGCTGTAGGCTGTAGCATGGTTTGATTTTGTGCCTTCTCTTGTTCAGATATCTGATGCCATAAGAGATGGCGCTGAAGGATTTTTTAGGACACAATATGGAACAATTTCTAAAATGGCATTTATTCTGGCCTTTGTCATCCTTGGCATTTATCTCTTTCGCAGTACCACGCCGCAGCAGGAGGCGTCTGGCTTGGGAAGGTGATTTTCTGTCATTATCTGAAACCTTATTTGTACTTATATATGTTTAGCTGTTGTCATGTAACATGTTGGCATCTCATGAATATCATGACTACACAGGGCAACACTAGCCTATATTACAGTTGCTTCTTTTCTCCTTGGAGCATTATGTTCTGGACTAGCTGGCTTTGTTGGAATGTGGGTGTCTGTACGTGCAAATGTACGAGTTTCAAGTGCTGCTCGGCGCTCTGCGAGGGAAGCATTACAGGTTTGGTTTTCGTTCCTCGATGCACTTGGCGTTTGCCCTTCTACAATAGAATTTCAAATCATGTCTGTTTCCTCAAAACAGATTGCTGTCCGTGCTGGTGGTTTCTCAGCAATTGTGGTCGTTTGCATGGCTGTATTTGGCGTGGCAATACTGTACTCAACATTTTATGTTTGGCTTGGAGTAGATTCACCTGGGTCAATGAAGGTTACCGACTGTAAGTTTCTTGTACATAGTACACCTGAAAACACGCTAGATTACGACCCAACTTGTCCACTAATTATCTACTTATTTTTTTGTAGTTGCAGTATCATTTTGTTATGTGAAAGGAATATTACTCGGCTGCTGATTTATATGGTTTTTGTGTAGTGCCTCTTCTCCTTGTGGGATATGGTTTTGGTGCCTCTTTTGTTGCCCTTTTTGCTCAGTTGGGTGGTGGAATATACACCAAAGCTGCTGATGTTGGAGCTGATCTGGTTGGAAAAGTTGAGCAGGGAATACCAGAAGATGATCCTCGTAACCCAGCTGTCATTGCTGATTTGGTATTGATGTTCTCGAGTAAAACTTAAAATGCCTTTTCCTTTTTTATTAATATTCATTGAAGATTGCTCAAGTATGTTCAAATATACCTTGGCATTAGCAATGAAGATCAGTATTGATATGTTTCTAAAGTTTTAGTAGGGATAGATTGGTGTGAACAGCATGCTTCTGTTTTGAAACTCGTTGAAAGATTATATACTATGCTACTATATGTGCTCGAATTGCCATGTTGCCTAAGGTTTGGTAGGGTTATGAATCATAAACTTTCTTGAGGACTGAATGTCTCTTGTCTGTGCTCCAATGCTTAATACAAGATCTGCTTTGCTCTACAACTCTATTTGCCTTGTTCTCTTTATCCTATATAGTTCATCTTTTGCTACTATATAATCTTGTGTAACAAAATAAAACTACTCAGGTTGGTGACAATGTTGGAGATTGTGCTGCCCGAGGCGCTGATCTTTTTGAGAGCATAGCAGCAGAAATTATCAGTGCAATGATACTTGGAGGAACGATGGCACAGCGCTGTAAAATTGAGGGCAAGTCTCTTTTGTTTACCCTCTAATGTTTGTCATTAAGAACACTGGCTACAGCTTGCAAGTGGTTGCTAATATTCTTGGTATCATAAGTTCTCAATCTGTTTATATACAAAAATTAATATTGGGATGAACTATGCATGGACGGTACATGGTTTTGAGTAAAGTTAAGAACTGTCGTATTTTTGGTACAACGGTACACATAGTCGCATACTCTTTGTAATCACTCTACTCCGATCCATAATCAGCTTTGTTTACCATTGCAGATCCCTCTGGCTTTATTTTGTTTCCTCTTGTTGTCCATTCATTTGATTTGGTGGTGTCATCAGTTGGAATTCTCTCAATCAGAGGAACACGTGACTCTGGACTCATTTCCTCTATCGAAGATCCCATGGCAATTATGCAAAAAGGCTACTCTGTTACTATTGTGCTTGCTGTTCTTACGTTTGGAGTGGTGAGTCTTGTTATTTTAGTAAATACTTAATACTTATGCTGTTTGATTATGTTATTTTACTGCTTAAAATAACACTTGTGGTATTATACATTCATACTGTGTGATATTACTACATTTGTTTCCAATGGCTGGGCACAGAAATCACTTTGGACTTTTAATGTGCAAAAGTGGTCTACAACATAGTTTGTTGGATATCTTTCATGTAGGCTTCCCATTAGCATCTTATATAAGGAGAACATTTTAATGAGTCATTGAACCATCAATTTTTATTAGATGCTCTTGGAAGAAAGAGATGCCAGTAGTTGTCCAAACAGGGAGAAGATAACCTTATTCTGACGATTACTTATAGCTAAATCCATAGCCATAGGATTTAATTCAAATGTTATTTAAACAGATAGCAGAAAGATGTTGAAAACCATGAACCCCTGTTGAAGTTTGCTCTAACTCTGTAGTTTATTTATTTATTTATTGAACAAGAATACAGCAGGGGAAGCCCCCCACTGTAAAGTTTTATTAAACAGAAGAAAAAGAGGAGATTGTACATCCTACTGAGTTCTGTTTAAGTTTTTATGCGAGTCATTTCTAACTCACACTGAGCAGAGGCTGTATTTGTGATGTCTTGTGTCTTCCCTTTATACCAAGTAAAATGATAACTTTCTCCCCAGAAGTTGATGTATTATTATTGTTACTGATCTGTGTTACATTTCCAGTCTACTCGTTGGCTCCTGTACACGGAACAAGCACCTTCTGCATGGCTAAATTTTGCACTGTGTGGCTTGGTTGGGATCATCACAGCATATGCTTTTGTTTGGATTTCGAAGTATTACACGGATTATAAATATGAGCCAGTCCGCCTTTTAGCTCTTTCAAGTTCTACAGGACATGGAACTAATATTATTGCTGGAGTAAGTTTGGGACTGGAATCAACAGCCCTACCAGTTCTAGTGATAAGTGTTGCCATTATATCAGCCTATTGGCTGGGGCAGACTTCTGGCTTGGTGGACGAGTCTGGCAACCCAACTGGTGGTCTTTTTGGGACAGCTGTAGCAACAATGGGGATGCTTAGCACAGCAGGGTATGTTCTCACTATGGACATGTTTGGTCCTATAGCTGACAACGCCGGTGGTATTGTTGAGATGAGCCAGCAGGTATGACACATGTTTCTTTTGTAGCTCAAACCTCTGCTGTAGCCTATAGGTTGTAGCCAACAATCTGTATTATTTAATGTATTTTTTGCCATTACAAAATTTCAATGCATTTCATGGTTCAAAACAAAATAACAATTCAGAGCATTATGTACTGTTTTTCTTCCCTTAATGGTTGTAATGCTATTTAGCAGGTTTAGCATTTGTCTCATGTTTATATGTGGGCATTAGTACTAGGTATTATGTTTAATCATCCATTGTGATTGTGTACTGGTGCAGCCTGAAAGTGTGAGGGAAATCACAGATGTTCTGGATGCTGTGGGCAACACAACTAAAGCTACTACAAAAGGATTTGCCATAGGGTCAGCAGCACTGGCTTCCTTCCTCCTGTTCAGTGCATACATGGATGAAGTAGCTTCTTTTGCTCAATTGCCATTCAAGGAGGTATGCAGTAGCCAGTATGTGTTACTATGCCATGTGGAATACTGAACTTTTGTGCTCACATTCAATGGTTGTACACAATTGTTGCAGGTTGACATAGCAGTCCCAGAGATCTTCGTTGGTGGTTTATTAGGCTCAATGCTTATATTCCTGTTCAGTGCATGGGCTTGCTCAGCAGTTGGCAAAACTGCACAGGAAGTTGTTAATGAGGTCAGGAGACAATTTATTGAGAGGCCTGGTATTATGGTGAGTACATGATTACCGTGAAGTTCTTCAGTTTTTTTATGCTTGGAAAAGCTGATGCTAACTTGTAACAATATCATCCAGGACTACAAAGAGAAGCCTGATTATGGACGCTGTGTTGCAATTGTGGCATCTGCATCGTTGAGAGAAATGATAAAACCTGGGGCTTTAGCAATCATATCACCCATGGCTGTTGGTGAGTTTTGTAGGCCATATTTGTAGTGACTGGCACTCAACGCTTTTCTAATTTGGTTTACGTGGTTTGCAGGGGTTGTCTTCCGGATTTTGGGCCACTACACTGCTCAGCCTCTTCTTGGAGCTAAAGTTGTAGCCTCCATGCTTATGTTTGCAACAGTTGCTGGGATTCTCATGGCACTCTTCTTGAACACTGCTGGTGGCGCCTGGGATAATGCAAAGAAGTACATTGAGACTGGCGCTCTTGGTGGCAAAGGCAGCGAGTCCCATAAGGCTGCAGTTACTGGTGACACGTAAGTTTCTCAGCTTTTAGTCTCCTTACTTATACTTTGGGTCTAGATCCTTGAGTTGAGTTTATACCATTGGCCAAGGCAGAGCAAAGAGATGTTTTTCCTGTATTAAAATAGTTCTGATCATGGTGTAGCTTTATTTCCGATTCTGGATGATTGGCACAATCCAAAAGTTTTCGATGCACTTATGAGAGTATGTGTTGTGCTGCAGGGTTGGAGACCCATTCAAAGACACCGCGGGTCCATCGCTGCACGTTCTTATCAAGATGCTTGCCACAATCACATTGGTCATGGCTCCGATATTCTTGTGATTAACCAACCACTCAATCAAGCTTTGCCATTAACCCTGCGGAGATGTATCTATGCGACTTATAGATGAGGTGTTCACCTGCTTGTGATGTAATGATCCACTCGGTTTTAGTATCAATCACTACATGTTGTACCCAGAGAAAGAAGCAGCGATTTATACCCGTGTTTCACGGTAGATATAATTATACTGATGATGGAAATGCCATATTTTGTGACGAACATTACTGAACTAGTAGCCTGAATTTTTGTGTTTGTTTATTGCTGGAACATTATGGTAGATTGGTAGCGTACTTGTATACGCTAGCTGGAAGTAATAAACGTTCCACTATACAGCTTACCTTTTACTCTTCACATCATCAAAAAAAAAAATCCCACAAGCAAACTGTTAATATGTAGCAATGTAATGGTGTTAATATGACCGATTGTGGTCATGTAAGAGGATTTATAGCTCCCAACACAGAAAACATGTGCAGATAGCAAAAGAAGCTTCATATCAATCTTAACAGAAGCTGCATTGTTAACCATCCTGCATTCTTAGTGCTTGATGCCCATAAGCCTTTGAAGTCCATAATCAAAGATGACAGCCTTGGCCACAGATTATTAATCTTCAAAATAGTGTACAAAATCACTGTATAGATCCCACCCAGACGCATGGGTGCACAACTTCCATTGCCACAAAACTTAGGTCACTAGAGCTGTTCATCACAGGAGCAAATCTTTACAGCTCATGTTTACCTATCGGCAAGAGCTTCAGGCTCTGAGAATGTTGATGCAGTCTCAGAGTGCATCGAATCTCCAATGATCCTCTTCTGCAGGTTCTCCAAGCTAGCAACACGCTGCAGAGAAGCTGGCTTGGTGCCTATCCCCTCACTGGTCAGAGGAATCGCCGCGTTCAGGATGTCAAGCTTCATCTGACCGCTTTGAAGTGGCGCATGGAGGAAATGTTTCGCGCTATCTTCAATGGCGACAGAGGCAGAAGCCGCATCAGATGCACATGATGACAAGGGTGTGCTGCTCATGGGCTTGTCAAATGCGGTGGATAACATGAGGGTTGTTCCAGTTAGTCTCCTGACAGCTTCCTCGGCTATGTTCACCTGAAAACAATACTTTGTTTATAACAAAATAAAGAGGAAGGATGTGTAACGAGTAATTTCTAAGTCTACGGCTTTTGGGTAGGGTTATATAAAGGCAGGGCTGGTTCACTCTCAGGTCAACTAGAAATCTATTTTAATGGATTTTTGTGTATTACTGCTTATTAACAAACATAAAGTTTCATAGACAATAATCATATATGTAAAGGGATGGCAATGTAAGTTCCTGAAGATATGTTTGCTTTCATAACTCATGGTGTGCAGATTTGTTAAATGACTAGATTTTTGTGAATATATTTTTCTTATAGTGCAAACTTGATTGGAACAATCAGTTTAAGCAAATTTTCATAATTACTTCACATATTATGTTAAAACCCTTCAACATGGATATTTTAAAATTCAAAAACACCTTTACTAATGATAGAAGAATACAGAGTAGTGCATTACTCACACACAAGCATTAAAGAAATGTTTGTATGGTAGTATTCTGTTTGGACTCCTCGCGGTATTCTTGTTCTCAAGAGATAGAACAGCCCTTCCGCAAGGGCAACACCATAGGTTTAATGGGACACACACTTGGAGCATTGCAACATGGTATGGGCAGTTGGGCACTTTTAATATTTTGTTTCGTTTTACAACTCCTCACACCTGTAAGAGAACACTGTTATTCTTAAAAATAATAGAAGAAAACAAATATCTGAAATGAAACTGCAATAATAAAACAAAACCAAGAAACTAAATAATTCCTAATACACTTATAGAAGAAGATATGAAGAAATTCAGAAAATCAAATGAAAATACAGTCATACTTTTTGGGGTGTGGTTAAAACCCATTGTGAACTAAAGCTGAACTTGCAGGTTCTCAAATAAGAATTATAAAAATTCATATTACTTTCACTGCCCTTTTCAGCCATCTAAAGAGATGCAATTGATCCAGTGACTCTATGCAGAGCCCAGTAAAAATACGATAATAGATAAATGGATGCAGTTAAGAATTTACATACAACAAAAAGAAGAAAAAAAAGGTCTGTGATGCGTTTCAAGATGAACGAACCTTTCTCCTCATAGTCTCAATATCAACTGTTAGATTTTTATTGTCAAGGGAAGCATCCTTGTATTTCTGAGTCATATCAGCCAGACGCTTTAGCAAAGATGCATTCTCAGATGTTAACCTGGAAACCTGGAGAGTTGTGTAGTATTAGCACGAGTATCTTCATTTTAGTAGGATATAAACTTGAGCACGCATCTATCATTTGAAACCTGTGATTCAAGATCGTTCAAGTGTGCTTGCTTCCTCTTTCTTGATCGCCTAGCTGATTCCCGATTTGACAGCATTCTGATCACAACACCGAAATTTAACTGAGCAGTTCATCACAGAAATGGTTCGTTAAGCTTCTGACGCTACATATCATGTTTCAAGTAGAGTCAAGGTCAAGGCAAAAGGAAACTAATGGCAAAAAGTACATGTGATTTCTGATCCCGTAACTTCAGACTGAATTACCAATTTTTCTAGGAATGTAACAATTTTGAAAGTTCTTTAAGGGCATGGATAATTGGATAGAGCTTTATGTGGTTGAATTCTTTCTGCCTTTAAAGGCAGTGAATGGTACGAGGGAACGGGAAAACTGAAGTATGCTGCCAGCTAACAAGATAGATCTATCTTTCCCTGATTTCTATTTAGCAGAGTCCATATTCTCATCAAGAAAATGTTGTAATGCAACGATCTATGTTACCTCCTCATCTTCTTGGCGTTAGTGGGGTCAGTGTTCTCTTCAAGGTCACCATCATCGTCTGACAGTTCCTTTGATGTACCACTATTGGTTGGCTTGCCTTGAAAATCATCATCTTCTATTATGACATTAGAGTTTGTGACAAGGCCTGCTCCATCTATGTCACCTGTGTGTAGAATTAAAGAAACCAAAAAAGTACAGTAAAATAAGTCAAACACTAGCAATGGTTCAAATGTAAAAAAAAAGGCCTATATATTTTCCGAACCACACATGCAGCATATCTTCACTCTGCCAGAATGCAAAACTGGTGCCAACAGAGTTGCATGCCCAGTGCAGCTCACCAACAGAGTTGACGTGACTGTTCAGTATTCAGGATCAGACTATTCATTTTTCAGCCTTATATCTGATCTCACCAACATTGCTCATAGTTTAGATCATTCCTCCAGAATTGTCAGTGAGACGACACATCAACCTCAACCAAACCACAAAAATAATCCAGAATTGATATTTCTACTCAGCTCCTGGATTCCTCGGGCATCAGTTAACCTTATCCTACTGAAACTGCTGGTGAGATCATATCTTCTGTATGTAATTATCACGGAAGACTAAACTCTGTGGATGGTTCACACTTAGTACTCAAACCCAGGCTGATAATCAAGTGTACTAGGATAAAGTGAAATTTGCATCTAATTTCTTATTGGAATGATCAGTGGGGAGATGATGAGCTGAATAGGATTTGGCGTCTAACATGCTTTTATACCAGACCACATCCTCTCATCCTAAAGGACTACTTTCTTTGAAATCTTCCTGCCTGCATTTTTACCCAAGTTGGTTGATAGACTGACATGAACTCAATTATGAGAGGTCATAAATACCATCAAAGGAAGCTTGAGAAATCAATTGCGAAGTATCTGAAGCTTGTGAGTTGGGGTAGCCCAACGAAGATTCTTGTGATTTAGCTTCCTGAAATGGACTTACATAAACATCACAGCAACAAAGGGGCA
>Ga0182004_10005485_pt1 | contig 10327 bp, 8 predicted proteins | sample Sormic07211540_1_FD_120479 | JGI IMG/M metagenome (GOLD analysis project Ga0182004, IMG submission 120479) | Endophyte microbial communities from Sorghum bicolor roots, Mead, Nebraska, USA - 072115-40_1 MetaG | ecosystem: Host-associated > Plants > Roots > Unclassified | place: USA: Nebraska...
AGCTCCTCCAACACTATCCTATATGCACTTGGCAAAATAGGATGCTTGGCAAAAAGAGGGCCAACTGGCTCAAATTTAGGAGCGTTGGGAGCGCTTGGCATCCTGCCTACGCGGTGGGACCCATACATTCAGCATGCACGCATGCCTTAAATAGATTGCAACTTTTGCATAAAAGTCTCTCTGATTTTTTCAGGAATCACAAGATAGTCCAAATTTGCCAAAAAAATAACTAACTGTTGGAGAAGCCTCTTTTTTTCACTTGGCATTTGAGCTTTACACTTGGCAAAATCCAAGATTTGCCAAGTGAAGTTTAGGGTAGTGTTGGAGTTGCTCTAAGAGAAAGATTTAATGAGATGGTGCGTGCGTGTTGAGTGTGTGCGTTGTACTCTGTAATGTCAAAAAAATACAGTTGAGAAGATCCTACGCATGTGCTATTTGCCTTAGCCGCAGATCCAATTAGTTGAGACACGAGAGAGAAGATCCTACGCACGTGCTACTTGCGTTAGCTACAGATCCGACTAGTTGAGACACGAGCATTGAAGCTTGGCCACCGGATGCTCAGCGAGAGACAAAAGACCAACAGGTGCTGCTCATCTAGGCTACCAAAGTGGAGAACTAAAGCATGCCAACGCTAGAAAAGGAGCCAGCTGCAAGGAGATGGCCACGGCTGCACTACAGGACCATGCAACATGACGCTGGAAGTCGGCCAGCAAGCCAAAAGAAACAGGAGCTCATTTTCCCTTGATTATTTTTAAAAACTGAATTTTCAATGCTATTTTTTAAAAGCTTTTGAATATAGTTTTGAGTTGCAATTAAAATCCAATCAATACAAAAAGCAAGTATGCAACAGCATGAGTGCATCAATCATGTATCTAGTCTTATAATGGATTTTTATTTTCATAAAAATTATATTTCCCTAAATTCAAAAGTTCAAAAAAAATACTTAAATAAATCAAATTTAACCCTATTATTTGAAAAACAAGTTTTGGGTGTTACTAGGCCCCTCCTCAAGTCCTCAGCGCCGACACCCGCTCTCCCCAGCACAGGCCCACGCCCCACGCCATGCGGCCCGCTCCTCTCCCTCTCGCGGCGGGGCGGCGCGGCACGGTTCTCCCCCACTCGCAGCGTGGCGGCCTCATTCCTCTCCGAGCAGCGGCGGAACGGCCACATCCCATGGCGGCCCGACTGCAGGGCGGCGTGGACCTCGGAGTGGACCGGCGGCAGCGGCGGCCCGGCTGCAGAGCCTTGCGCGGGGGCCTGTCCGGTCATGGATTCGCTCCTGTACGCCGCGCCCGCACCCTGGAGCACCGATCGTGCAGCACCAATCCCAGCGGCAGCACGCCACGCACCCACCAGCGCCTCGACTGTCACCTCGATGACGGGCCTCCACGTCCGGTGTGGAGATACGGGATAGCCGCAGCCACAACCCTCGAGCGGTGAGCCTAGAACAGTGCCGGCCACCCAGAAGCCAGAACATCTTGAGGTGAACAGTCTACTCTCTATACTGTCATCCTTACTCTATTTTCTTAGGGCTAGCATTCCTGATTAATGTAATGTAATATATTTTTTGCTTTTCGGATGTTGCATTGAGGCCTGGCATGACGAATTAGGCTTGGATTTCTGAATGCTCAACTTATTGGTAGTTCTCCTATGTCACATACTCACATATAGAATTCGTTCATGTTGTTTTTCTGAATGTTGACTTTAGGCACTCTCATTCGACCATGGCCTAACTATTAAAGAGTCTACACATGCACAAGACTACAATTTTGATCACTTTATACTGCATTTCTGTTTTGAGTGCCCTGCCTGTGGCAGCCATCAGAGCTGAATTAATTTGTTGACATGTGAGATAGACTGTATTCTTTGCTTGGAGATGCATTTGATATAGAACAACTTCTGAAATGCATGGGACAACTGAAACATGCTCAACCTGTAAATGTTGCTATATATATGATTTCAAGAAACATCTTCGGTGTTCTGGAAGCTTTAGGAAATAGGAATAATGTACCAGTCACTCACAAAATTTTCAGCATTTGCAACTTTATTTTATAGCATTTGCAACTTTATTTTTGATCCCTCCTTATCTGCGCCAGAGGGCAATCTACACTAAGGCAAAGAAATTGGAGGTTTGGTTTTTCTTATTACCATATTCTATTTTTTTATAGATATAGATATTGGTATAGAGTGAAACATTGTAAAATTCTAATGATAAGGTAAAATAAGGTTGAATTATAGGAGAAGTAATGGATCTACCCTATCGTTGCTGAGATAGTCTACTATTATTTCTGAGAAACTTAGCCACCTCAACAGTAATGGATTACCCTATCGTTGAAATATATTTTGTGCCATCTTGGTTGCTGAGATAGTCACTATTAGTTCTGAGGAACTTAGCCACCTCAACAGTAATGTATTACCCTATCGTTCAACGGCTTTATCATTGAAAATCATTTGTACTCTCCAGGATTAATAAAGAAGTAACTGATATATGGTCCTTGGAGTTTAGCTTATCTGCCATTATCTACTTGTATTTTTGTTGTTAGGAAGCTCAGAAATGAAGAACAATGTATACTTTCATTTACGCAAGTTTGAATTTTAGGTTTTATATGAGACCTTTTAAACATATGTTTTGTTAACTATTTTGCAGAGTGATCACTTAACCATTTTGATTATACTTGTGTCTATTTAGCTTATCAACGCCTAGCTCTTGCCTCACATCTGCTTCCCTTTTTTTCTCAGAAAGTTCAAGAATGAACAAAATATATTTTCGTTTACACAAGTTTTGAATTTAAGGTATTATATGTGACCTTTTTAAGCATATTTTTTGTTAGCTATTTTGCAGAGTGACTAGTTAACTATTTTGATTATACTTGTGTCTATTTAGCTTATCAGCTGACGCCTAGCTCTCGACTCACATCCCCTTGTCTTTTTATTGTCAGGAAGTTCAGGAATGAAGAACAATATATATTTATTCATTTACGCTGTTTTGAATTTAAGGTATTATAACAAACCTTTTAAATATATTTTTTGTTAACTATTTTACAGAGTGAACAGTTAACTATTTTGATAATACTTGTGTCTATTTAGCTTATCAGTTAAGTGATGCCTAGCTCTTGCCTCACCAATATGGAAGATCGCTCAGTGCACATTCAGTCATTTGTACAACGAAACCTGCAATACACATGGGTCTTTGTAAGAAACTATTATGCCACTCAATTTTCTTGTAATCCCTTATTTGTCACTCAGAATCACGAAATGAAATTTGACATGCCATAGAGAGTTCACCCAAGCAAACTTAGCATAGCACGAACTTGTAGTTAAGAATTGTGGCGCATAGCTCGCACATCGCTTGCATTGGGTGAGATTAACTATATTTAACTGTAAACAATCAATTTAGGTGTAACACTTGATAAAATTTTATTTTTGAAACTGCAGTGGTTGCGGTGTGCAGCGACAAGGGAACCCTGCATGTTTTCAGCTTGAGAGTTATTAGAGTTGGGGAATAATATGAAGCTGGTCACAAGCAATCTGCTGATCAAGCAACACCTTCTTAAAAACAAACACTGCATCAATGCAGGATCATTCTTGTCTTTCATGAAAGGTAACCAAAAGAAATCGTTTTTGACTTATTTTCCTCTTTTTTGGTGATGGTTGGTTCCCTTGCTCTTTCAAATTCGTGCATTAGGCTTCTGTAGCTACAACTTCGTTTAGAGAAGCATGAACCTTTAGTAATGCTATGGAAGATGACAGTTCAGATTCTTTAATCAACCCGGTGAAGTGATGGAGGTGTTGCCGGTAATTTAGTAGATCCCTATCTTAAGGCGATCACCATCTGCCACTGGTCAATTTTTGGATGCAATGCAAATATGGTTGCTGGGTCAGTGTAATGATGTTCAGATGTTGACGTCTTCTCAAATGATCAGTCGTTATGTGACATTCATCATGTACATGACAAATATTTGGTTATACAATATATAAGACGAGAATCCTAATAAATCAGATTGTTCGTTTTGTTTTTTACAACTTGTTTTTTGTTTAACCATAACATTAGCATGGGCACACTACTTTAATCGGGAGATGAGGGACCTGGAGCCGACCCTTGAGGTAGATCGGTCGGCAGGCAAGCCGCAAGCGCTTCCTGAACCAGAGCACACTGCAGGTGGAGAGCAGTTTGATGTTGAGCACATGCAAGAGCAGCACGTTGCAGGCACTTTTGACCATCTGGATGGTATGCATGCTGAAGCACTCACGCTCCAAGTTGATGCATGCTGAAGCACTCACGCTCCAAGTTGTTCCCTCTATTAATTTGTTACGTGCAAGCTTGGTAGTCATGGCTACATGCATGTCTATTAGTCTTTAATTTATGACTCCAAATTACGTACCTTCGGTTTAGTCCATGTTGCCATTGCTAAAATATTATAATTGTTATTTAACTAATGCATAAGTGTCAATAATTATTTTCAGGAGGAAGCTAGAGTTTTTGTGGACACAAGTGAAGGAATGTCAAGGCAACCTTCGATGGAATGGTAGACATATTTAGCTCATTAGATTTCATGTGTACAAACAAGTATGTCAGATACCTTATGTATTTGAGCAATGTGTGTCTAAGCTGGTTTTAACATTGGATGGTTCCATGAATGATTTGTACAAACAAAGCTTATTTTCGTTTAATGGATGTAATGGTGCACAATTATTGTTTGAAGCTACCAACTAAAGTGTTGCATCATGGACTATCCACATTCCATTTGGTGTTGCAATATATGCTATAACAACAAAAGAGTGGTGGCAAAAAAAAATTACCAACGATGCATATAGTGTGGCAATAGAATAGCCAAACTATTGCAACACAATAGTAAGCGTGAAAATACAGATCCAAGTATGGCAACCATATATTGCTCGTAACAATAGAGAGGACACCCCTATTGCACCGAGATCCATTTCGTGGTAAAATAAGAAACCACATATAATAACCAATTCATGTTGATGGCAATAGAGGGCTACCCCTGTAGCAACCACAACTTGGGTGTAGCAATACAATATTTTGCAACGCCTCATTTTACACATTGCAACGCTTTGTAGATGGTGCAATTGAAACCTCTGGCATCACCTGATGTGTCACGATAGGATACATGGCAACCAATTCGAGCGTGGCGCTAGATGATTGTTCCAACTCCTCCCTGTGTTGAAGTACCTAAACTCCTGCAACCACCAAAAGTCAGTCATGGTAGAAGGTTAATACCACCAGGCTTTGCGCAATGGCATTTTATGAAATTTTTGGATGCAATTGCGCCTATTGCAACCAAAATAGGCATATTACAACGTATTTGGGTCAGTGCTAAAGGGGCAAAACCTTGTAGTGCGGATATATCAGTTTTACACTCTGCAGAGGTTGTACACTTTCACTGTGAGTCGTGATCTACCCTTTTGCCCAAGGTCATGAGTCTCTGAACCCCCTTCCAAGGAGGCCGGTAGGGTTCACTATGAAGCCTTTCAAAGGTTCGTCTAACAAGTTAGGGCCGCTTGGTTTTGTTACTTAGTCCATGTGATTCTACCACGCAGGGAATCCACGGTCTGCTATCCCCCATTTGCGCCACATGGGTAACCTCTAATAAGCTAGAAAAGGTCCTCATACTGAGCTAAAGCCAGAGCCATGTAACCCTCACAGTTGTACTGTATGTCCCAGATGGTCATATACAGATAAGTTTTTATGAAGAGAAACTAGAGCACCATAAGATAGCCCAATATCTTTACCAAAGTTGCTAAAAAGTCATCTTTTAATGTTTATTGCATATTCTGTTAGTCAAATTACAAGATCATGGTTTAGTGGAGCACTAGCATAGGCTACCTAATGCAAAACCATGGGTGATAGGGTTTAAGATCAATACTAGGGCATCCTTAACAAGGTGACACATGCAGCATGAATTACGTGTTTATAGTTATTAGGAAACAAGAATAATCCCAAGCTATACTTGCCTTAAACTTAGATCCTTCTTTAAGTTCCAAACCTTCCACAATCTGCTTCTTGATCACCATGTAAAGCTCACCGTCTATACTCAGTCACCACATCAACAACAATCATCCAGAGGCAATCATGCAAAGCAAATAAATCTATAATTAGAACAATACACCAACAGTAGCAAATAAAGATAAAAAGTTTGTAAAATGGATCTACGTTGTACTACGATCACACAGACGTAAAGATCACGAAAATCGAAGCTATAATGAAGAAGTTATGAATTTTTTAAGATTTTCATTAGGAAAATAATTAATTAAATAGGGTCATGAAATTAAAAAGTTACAAACTTGTAAAACAGTGAGACTAACATGTAGATCTCGTGATTACGAATCTAACGCAATTTGAATGGGTCAAATTGGAGTTAAAACAAATATTTTATGAGCAGTATAAAACTAGTGGCAAACTTGTAAATTTGTGAAAACGTATTTTGAATCTGAGTGCTGAGTTTACGTCTTCAAACTCGGAAAGCGTATTTTCTAAAGTGTGTTTTGGACTGCGGGTTCGATAACTAAATAACTCAGGGGTTCTTTTGAAATACGGCCGAAGGGGTATCCTTCGATTTAGGTTGTCGGATTTCGTTTGGTCGGCCGAGATTAGATCAGGGTGGGGAGAGGGGACAGCTGGCCGAAGCTGAGGCTTCCCGCGGCGGCGCCATTGCCGGACCTCGCCGGCGCTCGTGGTTTGAGCGATTTAGTTCACGATTCAACAAACAAAAACATGGGAAGATGAAGGAGCTCACAGCGAATTCACCTAGGAGTTTTTGAAGTCGGGAAATCGATCGAGGATGCCTGGCGGCTCGGGATGGTGGACGGTTGAGCCACTGCAAGGTTCGGTGTCGATGAGAGAGCTGTAGAGCGTGATAGAGAACAACGGGAGAGGCTTGGAAGCTTCTTTACCTCGCCACAACACTCGGCAATGGTTCAAATTCATCGGAACGACAATAGGAGGAGCTCTTCCTCAGTACCGGCGGCTTGGCGAGATCTACGGCGGCGCTCAAATCTTGATTGGAAACACGAGCTCATGAATAGGGTTAGGGGAGAGACGGCACAGATGTGGCTTCTATTTAAAGGGGCTCTTGGTGTGCAGATCATGCCGAGCATGAGGACTCCGTGTGGCCGGTTCAAACTCATCGTGGAGTCCGGCTCGAACACGAGGTAGGGGAAAGGCCTAACGAGTGGGCCCAAGTTGTCAGCGGAAGAGGGGGGTGGGACCAACTTGTCAGCGTGTGCAACGAGGGAGGGGAAAGAAACCTGCGTGTGGCCAGCTGGGGTGGTCTGGCAGTGCGCTGGGGAAGGAGTTGGGCCGAGCAGGGGAAAAGAAAAGGGGAGAGGGAAAATGAGCTGGGCCTTCGGGCCGAAGTCCAGGGAAAGAGAGATTTTCTCTTTTCATTTTCTGTTTTCCCTTTCTTTTAAAAACAAAACCTACTTCAAAACATTTTCAAAAGCAAACTTGAATTCCTTTTAAACTTTAGTCATATCCACTCATCACAATAAATCAAATGCAAAGGCATGCATGCTCAAACAAGTTGTTAACTCCTATGGTAAATTTTAATTTAAAGAAAAATATTATTTTTCCTATATTTCATGGGCACAAAAATACATAATTAAAACAATTTCTCCTATTTTGGAAACTTGCAAATTTTGGGGTGTTACAATTCTACCCCCCTTAAAATGAATCTTGTCCTCGAGATTTGGTTGGTGCTTACTCAAACAACTGAGGGTGTGATTTTCTTAAATCCTCTTCTCTTTCCTAGGTGGCCTCTTCTTCAGTATATCAATTCCACTAAACTTTGTGCATCTTGATAACTCGACTCCTTGTACCCCTTTTTGTTGTTTCCAAAATTCTTACTGGGTACTCTTCGTATGTCAGATCCTCTTTAAGAGTCAATTCCTCCCACGGTATCTGCTCTCCTGGCACACTCAAACACCCTTAATTTGAGTCACATAGAAAACATCATGCACTTCCTACTAAACTTTCAGGCTACTCTAACTGGTAAGCCACTTCACCACGTCTTTCTAACACTTTGAAAGGCTCGATATACCTTGGTGCTAATTTTTCTTTCATATTAAACCATCTCACGCTTCTCATAGGTGACACCTACAAATATACGTAGTCTCCTACTTCAAAAACTAATTTTCTTCTCCGAGTGTCAGCATAACTCTCCTATCGAGACTATACCACCTTTAAGTTATCCCTAATCACTCTCACTTGCTATTCTACATCCCTTAGAACATCTAGCCCAAACACTTGTGTTCTCCCATTTGATTCCAAAATAATGAGGTCCTACTTTCTGCCCCTAAAAAGCATTCAAAAGGTGCCATCTGAAGGCTTTTTCTAATAACTGTTGCTCTAAGAAAACTCCACATATTGTAAACTCTTTGTACCATACTGCAATACACAAGCTCAGAACATATCTTCCAAAATCTGATTAGTTCTTTCTGTCTGCCCATTAGTCTGAGGATGATAGGCTGTACTAAGTTTTAACTTGATTCCCAAGATATATGCACTTGTTTCCAGAAGTGAGGCATAAACCGAGTAACTCGATTAGAAACTATCTTCTTAGGTACCCCTTGCGAACACACTATCTTTTCCACATACACTTCAGTCAACCTTGGTCCGTTATATTTAGTATTAACCGAAATAAAATGAGCAACTTTAGCCAACCAATCTACTATTACCCATATAGAATCATAACCTCTGTGAGTATGTGACAATCCCACTATGAAGTCCATACCAACTTCTTCCCACTTCCACTCAGGGATTTTCATTAGTTGCAATAATCCGGCAGGTCTCTGGTGTTCTACTTTAACTCTCTGGCATGTATCTCATATCCACTCTTACACATAGCTCCTGAGTCTTCTAACATAAGTTCTAATTAATCTTTGCAGTTCCTCTTGTTCCCAAGTGAGCTTCATGATTTACTATCTTGGCAGTATTGGTGACATCACTCCAATTCAACATTCAACTCCTCAAACCTTACTGTTATTCAAACTCCCCTAGCACACTCTTTATGCTTTGAGCATTCACAAAGGCTTCTTTTTTTGTCCAAGTGATAGCACCTTTCCGAGACATAACTCTTGATTGACACAAATCCATTGATGACGTGACCAGCTCAAATCCAACTTCCTGAAGATGTCCATTAGATTCTTACAGTCTACCTAGATATCACTCTCATGTCCAAGAAGATAGTGTCTCCATGCCCCACTAAGGATACCTCCACATCATGTGTCAGGTGGTCCAACTTACTTAGTTGGCTTATGCATAAGCCATGACTTTCTTGTATAGAGCACCTCTAGAGTCTTGATTTGATAGGAGAACTCTATATGTCACTCTTCATGAAGGCTAGATCTCCATCTCTCTACTATCTAGAAGGCTAGATCTACTCTAACTTCGGAGTTGAGATAGCATCCATTCGAGGGACACCTCTCTTCTCCAAACCCTAGATTTTGCTCTTCATGATGATAATGATATAGGGTCCTCCGGGGGTCTGCCTCTTCTTATATAGCACGATGGTATGAACCGTAGCCCTCGGATCAAACCGACATGAAACAATGGTCAGGATGCATCGTAGAGGTTGGTTGAAGGCCTTCATGCAAAGGGGAGCCCACTTGTTAGTAGGACCAGGTCGGTCGGCCTAGTATGTGGGGCTGGTCAGCCCCACCTGTCAACCATCGGGCTTTCGCTTTGTTCTCATGCCTTATGGTGTCCTCTAGAACCTTCCTGTAAATTCTTGTGGAATTCTGACTTGATTTGGTTCGGTTTCTTGGCTCCTACTCTTCCCGGGATTATTCTATTTTTATCCCTTAAAATTCACAAATCACCAAAGCTATGGATATTGTCATGTTAGTCCATAAAACTTTTACTAGGTGATACTTCTGGAATATTCTAGAGAATTCTTGGGCGTATCCATCGAGGACTCTCTCATCGTGACTCCAAATATAGCAAATGGCATGTTTGTTGCAATTATCTCGACGAGCTCTTCGTAATGGTGTGCTTTATTTCATCATTTGGGATACTTTTATGTGGTGAGATATCAATAATTCTGCAAAGGGGTGAGAGCAACACAACTTGTGGAACTTGTCAGAATAAACCCTACAACTATGCACTAATAACTCTTTTGTCATTATGTTGTGCATTAATTGAGAGTATAATGTTGACATTAAGGACCATTGTTGGGTATTTTAAACGCAAACAGAAAAATCCGCAAGCGCACGGATACCGATGTAGCTTTCACCCAGGAGTATTCCAGAGTATCAATTTTCCACAGAGAACGTGAGTGTACTAATTAAGATCCAAGATCGCCCAAGGATA
>Ga0182004_10005486_pt1 | contig 10326 bp, 5 predicted proteins | sample Sormic07211540_1_FD_120479 | JGI IMG/M metagenome (GOLD analysis project Ga0182004, IMG submission 120479) | Endophyte microbial communities from Sorghum bicolor roots, Mead, Nebraska, USA - 072115-40_1 MetaG | ecosystem: Host-associated > Plants > Roots > Unclassified | place: USA: Nebraska...
TCATGTGGTCTTTGTTCGATGTACTGAGCTGCGCAGTTGTTATCAGTTGCGGGCTTCAAGATCCTATCGCGCGAAGTGGTGGCGGCGCGAAGGGAAACCGCGGGAAGGGAAGAAAAAAGCCCGCGAGGTGGAACCAAAAATCCCGTGATCTCTATTTGCATAGCCGGACTCCTTTGGCATATATGCCAAGTTTCCCCTCCAAATGCATAGCTATGTAAAATACAAAGTCCAAATACATAACGATTGGAGGGGATTTTTTTTGAGTTTTATGCGTTTTGGTAAATGCCAAGTTTATTTGCATAATGGTAGCTCGAATGCACACTGCATATACATGAACGCACGTGGACGGTGGGTGGGCGTGAGCATGCGTTATTAATTTATTATAAAATGAAATATATTTAAATAAAGAATAGAAGAGACGAGAGTATAGAAAAGATAAGAAGCGGCGAATGGGACTGATTATTTGGCGCACGCATGCACATGCACATGCACGCGTCTCTGCGGACTGCATGCGGGCGGAGGCGGAGGCGGAAAGCGGAATCGAAAATGGATGGATTTGACGTCCGCAACGCAACCACGACGACCACCAACGACAGAGTTATTGGGCCGGGCCCACTCCGCAGCGAGGACTGTGCCTGGCCCATGAGGCGTGGTGTGTGAGAATTCTGATGGGACGCCTCGCCAATCCCCTCCTTCGCCGTCCGCTCCGCCCATCATATAGCTGATCTCTCTTCATTCCTAGGCAAAACGGCGTACCAGCTGACTATATATACCTGCAGTCATGCTTCTTCACCCAGGCGTTGGTGAAAAATTTTAGATTTGATTAGCACTTTCATTTATATTTAATAATTATTGTTTAATTATAGACTAACTAGATTTTAAAAATTTGTCTCACAAATTACAAGCAAATTGTACAATTAGTTATTTTTTTATCTATATTTAATCTTTCATAAATGCATCCAAAGATTTAATGTGGTAAAAAATTTTGAAAAAATTTGGGATTTTAAGGTGAACTAAACAAGGCCTCGTACTCTCTCTAATAAATTTTAACATATTTATTTTAGCTACTTTCTTTTAGCAAATATGGCATTGCATTGTGCTAGCTAGGGGTATATTAATTGTGCTTTTGAAAGCTGTACCTGCACTTGTGCAGGGTTACTATATACATACTCCTATGTGTGCACTTCAAACGGGATGAGCTATAGCAACAACGTCATGTGGAATTACAGTTGCAGGAACCTACTAGCTACTAGCAACACCCTCCTGTTCCCGTTGATGAGTGGATATGTAGTATGTACTACTACTAATCAGTAACCACTACTACTAATCAGTACCACTACAATTGTACCTTCCGGTCGGCCGATCGATGATACTGATAATCATTATATGTGGCCTATCAAGGCCAATAGGCATACCTGCTAGTGTTAGTACAGTTTTCCAATCACAAGCACAATTTACTAATTCTCCTAAGTGAGATGGACTTCTCCTAGTATTTTATTATTCAAAATTTAGTATAAACTTTCTCTACTAAATATCTTCTAATAGGATTCTCTAGTGTTTTGACTAGTGGTAGTATTTTACTACTACTTAAAAATACTAGGTGAATTTCACTATTTTGACAGTGAATGTTACTCACCTTCTACAGTTTTTTTTTAAAAAAAAACGGAGAGGAAGGATAGAACGGTACGGTACTACTAGGCCACTGGCCAGCCAAAATGAACAATGCAATTGCTCTATTAATGAACACGCGTCAACAGATGTGTTTGTAAAAATTTGGCTGATACTAATTTATTGTAAGAGAAAAACACACTTTCTTAAAAAATACTGCTGAAGTAGTGCCGAAGAACAATTGTCACACAAGATGTACGCCTGTCGTAGAGTTACAGCCTTATTATTACAGGTACCACCCAATAAGCTACATATATAAGGCAGCCTTAACGACTACACAGAGAGTTTGCTAGCTGGTGCGCTGGCACGTACCACGTACACAAACCGACCGTGCGTGCGTGCGTGTGTGATTGCGGCATTGCAATATATATATTGTCACGTCAAATCGGAGCAACAGCACCACGACGTTTTTAAAGACAGGCACCTACTCCCTTGTCCATGTTGTAGCATCGTCATCAACTGTTGTGCGTGCTTGCAATTGTGTACCCGTCCCTCCTTGAGACTGTGCTCCAAGCGAGTAGTGTGCAGTGCAGTCGTCCAGGCCGGTGTACTGCACCATGCAAATGCGTGCTGCCTGCGTGTACGTACGTATACATGTATATATACGACATGCACGGATGCTGGATCTAGCTTCTTGCTTTTAACACTTGGAGAGAGGTCGACACTACACCATAATGTACATATGCAGTGTGCATGTGTGTGTACACGCATGTTTAATTTTCTCTCTACAGACAGCAGCTAGTAGCTCCAATTCCAACACGATCAAGAGGAGCCCCTGGTGACCCGTGGGATGTTCAGTCTCGATCGTGCAGTGCTGTTTTCATGCATCATGTCCACTAAAATTGCTGCGCGCGTGGGGACCTTTTGTTTCTGTGAGAATTTTTATATATATGAGATCTGCATTGCTGCAAATTAAGATCGAGTGATCGTCGAGTCCTGCATGCACCCATTATTTGCACAGCAGCAGCTGCTGCTGGCTGCTGCTGCGAGCGCGAGATCACCAAACAGTGGATGGAAATGAAGTAACCAGTGCAGCTGCATCGTGCAAATAAAAGGCATATGGGTGCACAGGAGCTGAGAGCTAGGCAAACATGCATGTGCACCGGTGTGTAGTCTCGCTCAACAATTCTTTATTATAAATAAATGTTTATGCTTATTGTTCCAATCGTTTTTGGAAAAAGCAAAGAAACAAGAGCTAACACATCTCCTCCTATATATTGATCAGCAACGCCTTAATTAATTTGCATTATCGATTCTCCTTTTGGATTGTTTTTTACTTAAAATATGGTTTTTTTCCATATCGATTTTTTTCATGATAGTCGCTTAATCAAATCCTTTGGTACCTACCACTGCATATTTATTTTTCCAGTTTTTTTTTATGACACATATTTTGAACTCTACTGTTGTCATAGCAAAGTGACAATTAGGCCTTGTTTAGTTAATCCCAAAACCCAAAAAGTTTTCAAGATTCTTCGTCACATTGAATCTTGTGGCACATGCATGAAGTATTAAATATAAATGAAAATAAAAACTAATAATTACACAATTTACCTGTAAATCACGAGATGAATCTTTTGATCCTAGTTAGTAGTCCATGATTGGATATTATTTGCCACAAACAAACGAAAGTGCTACAGTTGTGAAATCCAAAAAATTTTCACATCTAAACAAGGCCTTATATGCCATTAACATGGGCTCCATAACAAAATTTTGACCATCACTAGAATAACAGTAGTCTGATATGAGTACTAATTAACGAAGATAGTGCGACCCTGTTATAGAAAAAAGTCTAAGACTTTAGACCATGGCTCCGTGCTACAGAACTAGAGGAGCCACAAATGGTGGTTCCTCTAGCTGTATGTTCATTATTTGCTAGAGAGGAAAGAAAAACTCCAGTGAACAGTACTGCAACAGTAACAACACAGCCTTGGTAGTTTGACTCCAACAACTACATACTTGAAGTTCAACGTTATATTCTTTACTAGCTGGATTGGGCGGTAAATCTGCCTCATAAGTCATTAGTCATAATATTATACATTCGATTATGTTGATATATATATAGTTAGCTAGCACACTTGCAATTATAGTTTCATCGATACATATATATGACGCACATGCCTTTTACATTTAAAATCATGTAAAGACGCTGCTTCCAATTAAATAGAATTACATCTAGCTAACGATCATTATTAAAAATTTTAATGGAAATTAAAATGAAGGATGTACATGAATAATTTATGTGAGTTTGAATTAAATCTAGGTACTCAGTTTATTTGCACCAATCTGAACTGGAAACCAAAATTTCTATAAATTTAGATCGTATGCGCTACATTTGCACTTACAAGGGCCTTGTTTACTTCCAAAAAATTTTACAAAATAAGAATAGTAGCACTTTCGTTTGTATTTGATAAATATTATCCAATTATAGACTAACGAGGCTTAAAAGATTCGTCTCGTCAATTCCGACCAAACTGTGCAATTAGTTTTTATTTTCATCTATATTTAATACTTCATGCATACGTCTAAAGATTCGATGTGATGGGGAATCTGAAAAATTTTGCAAAACTTTTGGGGAACTAAACAAGGCCCTAGAGAAAACTAGAAAAAGGCATAAAGTGTTCAATGAAAAATATAGGTTAGTAAGACATTTAATAATGCTTAATTGGTGATACTGTGTGTACACAATTTTCTCTTTATGTTTATATAATAGAATATATATCATATAAGAGTTTAAACCGGCATAACTAGAAGACGATGCAATGCTGTACATGTGCACCTATACTTTTATTAATCCAAAAAAAATCCTTTGTACGTATATAGTTGTCATAATGGGAAAAAGTGTTCTACATATATACATGGTGCTGGCTATATAGTATGGATGCACATTTGACATATCTCTAAATGGATCGGTAGGAAATGACAACTGATTAGACACCAACGGGCAGTGTAACCCGGGTCCTAATCGTTATCTTCATTCTCCAACCAATAACTTGTGCTATTCTTCTATTAATTAGGATAAATATGGCATAAAGACATGGTGTCTTGTCAGCATAATATTCCATATTAGTTGACAATTAATTAGCACTAATAATGCGTTGATTTTTCTTGCAAGTGAATGTCAAACCTGATCGACTTGAACCCAAATGCATGTGTGTATAACTAGTACCAAGAAAAGGCATGTGTTAAGGATAGCTTACTCGAGGACCAACTTGAAGGACCGTGTGGTCACATGGACCATCCTAGCTACTGTTTCAAATGACATATATATATATGGCTAGCTTTACATGCTGTTTTACATGTCCAATCAATCCACAAAATAAGATGTGTGCATAAGAATGTGACGAATAGTGCGTGATATGACGATGCATGCACACATGTAATTGCTTAGGAAATTTTTTTAAAGTAATTAGGAATCAGACACTAAGTAATAGCTGGTACGGTGGACTGAAAATAGTAGTCCAATCATCACACAGAGGGGAAAAATGTATGGAGATTATTGTGTTCTGTACTTATAATGCACATAATAACCTATAGCTACTTCGAATTGGATCCTATCGTCTATGGCAGAATTATTGACGCATTGCTTTTCAAGCGCTACAACGTCAAAAGCTAACTTTAAAGGTGTGCATGTCTGAAGCCGCAAGTTCTCGCACGCTTCTCATAATGATCCAATCACAAAATACTGTTATTTCAGTCATCCATATCTCCTATAAAAATAAAGTTCACTAGCCTAATCCTCTCTAGCACCTCATTAAACCACGTCATCATCTACTTCTCCTGCTGTCACATATAAGTGCTCACTCACAAATAGTTTCAATAGTGGATACAGTTACCTATACATAACCATGCACGCATACTGCTAGCATTATTCTCTCACGTGACTTCCTCTCTTCCTCTTCAAAAACTAACTACTAATAATTAAACTATATATAGATGACTCAATAGAATATAGATATATTTATATTTATATTCCTCTTTCAGTATATTCCTCCTTCATACCCACGGTAACACACGGGAATCCTCCTAGTTATTTCAATAGCTAGGTCACAAGACAGAATGTGCTATAGCATCTTAAAATAGAATTAATCATATTCGCAAAATACAATTTTGATTTTACCATAGACTCTTATTCTAATGTATGCATGATAGATAGAGTATGGTACTATATAAAATGTTTAATGCACATACAGTTCTTTTGCGATTTGAAGGAATTTGATGGTTAATAAATCCTGAAAGGTTTACACTGAAATCTTATGTCAACCCTCATCCATATCTCATTTGGTTCAAGTTTAATTTGTGAAGGAAAATTAAATGATGGACCAAATTACTTCATTTTGCCTCCAAACACCACACATTTGTCCTTATGTTGATTTTACCACCTCTATCATAAAACTTAATATTTTATTAATTTTTTTCCTAAGCCATCAACCTATCTTAATAATTTTGACTAATTAAATTTATAGAGAATATTTTCTTAACATTTATGAAACCAGATAGATATACTATGAAAAAAATATATATTCCATGAATCTGATGATACTTATTTGAAAATATAACTACTAATATATTTTAGTGTAAACATGATCAAATTTAAGATAGTTATACTTAGGACAAAATTAAAACATCAAGTTTTTTGTGGAGGAGGTACACAATTCACACATATTTTTTCTCTAAGTTTTCGTGAAGCATTATTTCAGTGAATGTTTGCATGTTTGAGTTGATATTTAATGAATATACTAAAATCAATGGACTATAAATTTTTAAATAAATTGAATTAACTTTAGAAAATAGAAGTTATGGAAATTTGGAACCAAAAAAATTATGGCAGCAACAGTATCTCCAATTAAAAGTCAGATGCTGAACATCTATAACTGGAGATTACCTCCATTCTCTAAAAAATAAATGGTATTTGACATATGGGTGAAAGTAAAGCACAAGATCTATATTGGATTTCACACAAAACTCAACCTAGGATGTTTGTAAGATGAGTTGTGAGCTGTTAATTTGGCTGAAAGCCGCAATATGCCTTAAAAGTTGCTAGTTCTGGCTAACTAACTTTGGCTGGAAAAAGGGTGTATGACTGGTGGCCTTGTGGCAAGGTAACTATATATATATCATGCAACAGTTGTGATAAAAAAGAACTAGATATACACTAGCAAAATCTAGTCAAACTTGCCTAATATCAAATCGCATGCTGGCTGGTAAGTGCACAATGCTGCTGAGCCCGGCCAGCCACACCCTGAAAACCCACTCGAGCATGCATGGAGCCAGAGTATGGTTAAACACGGGACCAACAGTGGCATCAACATCAATGCAAGAAGGGTACACAATTCAATATATATGGGCAGAACTAAGAAGGAAGTGCAACTCGATGACATCCAATAAATATATCCACAACCTACACTACAGTACACAATGAACATCTTAGATCTTGCAGCAGATGGAACATTTAAGCATGAAAATTAAAGTAGAGGCGAATCCAATCAGAACCGCAGAATTTAGAAAAAGGCTTAATGCCGATGGAGGAAAATTCTAGGCCTTGTTTAGTTCACCCCAAAAACCAAAATCTTTTCAAGATTCTCCGTCACATCGAATCTTACGCCACATGCATGGAGTATTAAATATAGACGAAAATAAAAACTAATTACACAGTTTAACTGTAAATCACGAGATAAATCTTTTAAGCCTAGTTAATTCATGATTGGATAATGTTTGTCAAATAAAAACGAAAGTGCTACAGTTCCGAAAATTCGGAACTAAACAAGGTCCTAGGCGATGGAATAAATACATGTACAATGCACCAACAGTGATGAGATCCATAAAAAGATCTGGGACCTATAAGAATAGTGCCCGGAATACTGCTTTTCCCATGCCTTTACAGTTTACTAATTAACATGGACGGGAAGAATGTCTGGGAAAGAAATGATGTGACGCTCGATCACCATATAGTATAATTTAAAAAAACTGACTGTGTTCGTTAATCTCCCTAAGCTAGCTCTCCCAGCTGACTACGAAGCATCTCAAGATCATATATCTGGAGCATATATGCACTGGTGCCTATGACATATGATATAAGATGCAGATCAGCTTAGTACTATACTACTACTCATGCATGCATGCATGTAGGATCCTGCTGCTTTGATTGTTGGCTCTTATTTTATTTGGCCTAAAGGTGGTTGTTTTGTTTTCTGATCGCAAAGCCAAATCATGCATGCATGCTATATTTATACGGAGTACTAATGACTGATCGATGGATCCTGCGAAAACGAAGAATTAATCATGAAAAGAAGAGAGATCAAGATCTCGATTCGATTACATTTAGTACTCCAAAGTATGGTTTGCACAACACATGCAAAAAGGGGATGCAGTCGATATATATAATTCATGTCGGCTATATAGCGAAAGGTAGATAGATAGATATATAGTTATATAGATTGCTCCTTAGCTCTTAATCAACCTGAGATGGACCGATTCCCCCTGAAGCTTCCTTCCTTTCCTTCACCAAGCTGAGTACTCCTCCGATCCCACAGCTCATTAAGGCCAAAGGGCTCAAATGCATGCATCCATGTCTCCACATCTTAACAAGGAGCTAGTAAATCACTGCACAATAATACATACAAACATATAGTAACAATTATTAAAGCCGCAATATATATGTATAATTAAAACACACAAACTAGCACCTACAGTATATATACATAGTTACATGCATCATGCATGCATGGGCATGGCTGCCGTGCAGAAAATTACAGCTTACCATTCACGGCGGCGCTTCCTGTTTCCTTCACTTCACATGCTGCTGTCTCCCCCTTCCTTGTGATCCAACCCACCAATGCTCTCTGATCCAGAGGTGGTGGTCGTCGAGGCGCTGATGGCATTCACGGCCCAATTAGCCATGGAAGCGTAAGGCAGGACGGGCGCCACGTCAGCGCCTGGGGGGCTACTAATGACGTTGCTGTGGTTCCGCATGAAGTAGCAGCCGCCCGCTGGCGGTGGCGGTGGTGGCGCCGCTACTACGCCATCCAAGACCCCGAGCCTCCGGCTGCTGCCGTACATGCCGGCGGTGGCATGCGCAGTGGCTGCTGCTGCAGCGAACTGCCCGGGGCTCGTCGTCATTGCCGTGGAGAGCCTGGGCGCGGCGCTGACGCTCACGCTGACGGGGAGCGCGGTGGGGATGCCGGCGGCGACGTCGCCGCAGGCGTAGCGGAGGAGCTCGGCGTGCGCGGCGTCCAGCTCCTTCTGCAGGCGGTGGACCTGGCGCTGGAGCACGGAGATGGCGCCGACGCAGCCGTAGACGGGGTCCTTGACGCGCGCCTCGGCCTCGTAGGCGAGCGAGCTCACGGCGTCCTCCCGCTGGTGCGGCAGCAGCTCGTTGAGCAGCTTGGTCACGTTGCTGGCGCCGAACACCTTGTGCACGTTGGCGAACTTCTGCGGCTCCTCCGGCGGGAAGTAGGGCGCGAACACGCACCCCGGCAGGCACTTGCGCCGCAGGAACTTGCACGCCGCGCACGGCGCCCCGGCACCGGGCGTCGTCGCCCCTGACGCGGCCACAGGGGAGAGGGCCGAGTTGTTGCTGGTGCTCGACGGCGATGCCATTTCCTTCCTGGTCCTGGCCTGCGAATAGAGAAAAAAGGCGTTGGATTATCATCAGTTTTTCCAAAGAAACATGAGCTGTGAATACGCATATCTTTTTCGACACTAATCTTAGGGTTAGGGTTTTCTTGGACTGAGGATTGTTCTGGGAAGGCAGAAAAAATCAGAAGATTAGGGTTTTGGAGTGCGGTAGTGTTCTGATCCAGCTATGCATGTGCAGACTTTGGGAAAAAAATGAGGAAGTTCTGTTCTTCCCTTTTTACTTTGGGTCAAAGAAAGAGGGACAATGAGACTGTACAATTCTTATCTGCAGAAATAGTTTGATAAAGGGACCAGAGAAAATCAACAGCATGATCATGAATACAAATGGAGGATGCATGATCCACTGTGCAAATGCGTGGGTGTGCATGTATGATGATACGGCACAAGAAGCACAAATTTCCAAGAAAAAAAGGCGATCTTTGCGCTCAAATCTCAAGAACCATAGATAATATAATACTCCTAGTACCAAGCAAGAGAAGGCAGAAACCCAGAAGACAGGAAATCAAAGCTTAAAATTTCTCATACATGGGCATGTTGCAGTGAGAGACCTGCTCATATCCTCACCTTTGTAAGGTCACAGGAGACAGATCTGCAGATGACCTGCTGGAGAAGGGCCGAGAATATAGGATTTTTTTCTCTCTCTATCCTTCTCCCTGCTGCTGGCTGCTGCTAGCTAGCTAGCTTGTTTCCTCCATCATACATCGATCCACTGATATCTACTAAACAAGCTGCACAATGGAAATACAGAAGAGGAGGGGAAAAAATAGAGAAAAGTAGACAAGATATATAAAAGCAATAATTCTTGCTTCAGTTTGTGTGTGGATGGAAGAATTGCTGGAGGATCATATTTTATATGATCAGGTGGTAGAACAGCCTAACTCTTGTCTCTGTCTGCTCTGTCTTGGCTGTGATCGATCTATGGGGGGGGGGGGGGGGGGGGGGGGGGGGGGGGGGGGGAGGGGGGGGGGGAGACACAACGCCGCTTTCTCTTCCTCCTCAGCGGCAACACCCCCCGCCCCCACA
>Ga0182004_10005487_pt1 | contig 10326 bp, 6 predicted proteins | sample Sormic07211540_1_FD_120479 | JGI IMG/M metagenome (GOLD analysis project Ga0182004, IMG submission 120479) | Endophyte microbial communities from Sorghum bicolor roots, Mead, Nebraska, USA - 072115-40_1 MetaG | ecosystem: Host-associated > Plants > Roots > Unclassified | place: USA: Nebraska...
ATGGGCTGGATTGTTGTGGGCTTGAAATCTATATGGGCTATAATTGAAAATAATGGACCAGCTAATACCACTCTAAATAGATTTTAGGCCCATGAGCTATGTGGGCTTTAGTAGGCCAAAACTTATTTTGTGACATTTTTTCTCCCTGCCATGTCAGCTGCCACGTGGCAAGGCCTACAATTTTGTGACAATAAACCAATGTCATATGCTTGTGACATGAACCAAACAAATGTAACAAAATCATTTTATGACGCGAGCTTTTCCACGTTTTGATTTTTGTCAACTTGATGTCACAAATCTTAATTTGTAACATAAATTCTATATATTGTGACATAACTAAACGTTAAAAAGCCAAGTGTTTCTTGTAGTGGCAGGGGGAGTGTTGGCTGGCGACCCAGGCTCAAACAACCCGACACGCCCTAACTATCTTGTTCTTGACCAAATTAACATGATTTAGGGTGAGGAAATAACACAGGAAAATCAACAAAATCACATGCTCTTAATCATCATGCACACGATCATCGCAAAATCTATATCTGAATATATAAGGACATCCTTATCTGAAATTTCGTTCATTTATCTGAACATTTTGGTAAATCCTCATCTGAAACTTGTTTCCTTATACTACTCGAATATTTTACGGCAAATCGAAGCCCATATCTTGAGCAGTATATCAGATCTGCCACGTGGATGCTTATCACGTCCATGATCAACTCCCACCAGGTCGCGGGGCCCACCTGCAGCCTCACGTGATCCCGCTCCTAAACACCCGCGGCGCGGTGCCCCTGGAACTCGGAACAGGGCGTTTTGAGTTCACAAGAGCAGTCGAGAGTTCAGACTCGTCGCGCTCGCACGCCGTCTCTCGCGCTGCTCGTCGATCCATCGCCGGCTCGGCTTCTGATCTCGCGGGCGGAGGAGCGCGTTGGCGCCATGGCTCCGGATCCGGATTTGGCGGGCGGCGAGCAGGCGGAGCCGCCCGACGACGAGGTGGACGACCCCGACGTCGACGAGGTCGACCCCACCGGCCGCTACTTCCGGGTACGTACTGTGTGCCGTCCCTTCGCGTCTGCTGCTAATGTCGACATGTTGTTTGGTCTCGTCGGCTTGCCGGGTTGGTTCATCGCCTGTTAGCGCGGGGGGCTTTCAGTTCCTGAATTTTGAATCTTGATTGTTTGCATCCTGCACTGGAATTCGTCTGAAAAAAAATAGATCTTTCTGCCTGATCTCTGCGGTTTTCGTGCGTGCATTGCAGTACAAGGAGGTCGTGGGATCAGGGGCCTTCAAGACAGTGTACCTCCCTTCCCTCTCCTCAGCTGTTTATGGACTAATTCAGTAGCAAATTTAATGACAGTAACTAGTTTCCTGAATTTCAGTCTTGATATATATTCGACAAATCACAAAGATTCAGCCTTTAATGCCAGCTTATTTTTGTTTTAAAAACATGAAGAAAGTGAAAAAATTCTTGCTTGTGTTTGTTGATTCACGTGATCGATCTGGTGGCAGCTACAAAGGCTTCGACGTGGTTGAAGGCATTGAGGTGGCATGGGCCAAAGTGGAGATAAACGGCCGGACCATGGGATCCCCCAAGGAGATGCAGCGGCTCAAGACGGAGATCCAGCTGCTACGGTCGCTCCAGCACAAGCACATCCTCAAGCTCTACGCCTCGTGGGTCGACAACAAGAAAAGGACGGTCAATCTCATCACTGAGCTGTTCACATCCGGCAACTTGAGAGAGTATGTGAATATAACATAGCCCCTCCTCGTATGTGCTGCTACGATGGAGTGTGATTGATTTTATTATTTGTGCCTCGCGCCTTCTTTTGTGGCATGGTGAATGTTCAGTTATTTACCAATGGCAAACAAAATCTGAATAACTTCTTTTCAAATTTAAAATCTGAATAGTTTATTGGTAGTCTTAGTTTTCACTTTTCAGGGAACTAAAAGAAATCCAAAGTTGGTTCTTTTTTGCTTTCCATTCAGAAGGGAAACAGCTGTACAGAAGTAGCTACCTTCACCATCCCCCTTTAATGATCTATGTTATGGTGTGGTTAGGTACCGTACAAAGCACAAGAAAGTTGACATGAAGGCAATGAGGCGATGGGCAAAACAAATACTGATAGGGCTAGCCTATCTGCACAGCCAGAAGCCACCAATCATACACAGGGACTTGAAGTGTGACAATATTTTCATCAATGGGAACCATGGGAAAGTTAAGATTGGGGACTTCGGTTTGGCAATGGTCATGCAGCAGAGGAAAACACAGAGTATACAAGGTACAGATTTCTACAGGCCATGCTGCCACATATTTCTGTAGAAAAACCTGATTTGTGGTGAGTTTGAGATGTTTATCAGTAACATTTAACCTGAAACACAGGCACCTTAGAATTCATGGCACCAGAGATCTTTGGTGAAAACTACAATGAGTTGGTGGATATATACTCTTTCGGCATGTGTATGCTTGAGATGGTGACTGGTGAGTGCCCTTACAGTGAATGTCAGGGCTTTGTTCAGATATACAAGAAGATATCTGAAGTAAGTGACCTGTCACCTAGATAGTACTATTCTACTTCAAGAGTTCGTTAGAAATACCCAGATAGTTCCTTTTTGTTGTATATGAATGGTGCTATAATGGCATAACTGCAGGGTGTAAAACCAGTTGCTCTCTCCAAGGTCAAAGATGCAGAAGTAAGAAGTTTCATAGAGAGCTGCCTAGCTTCAGCTGCTGATAGATTGCCAGCAAGTGAGCTCTTGAAGAGCCCTTTTCTCTTGAAAGATGACATCATCATCAATGATAATAAAACCTCTAAACCTCTGCAAGAACCTATAGCATTCCCACCGAATTTGGATTTGGATCTTGAAGCCACACCAATTTTTGTATCTTTGCTACCAAATGGAACCGTTGATAACGGGAAGGGGTCTTTCAGCCTAGTGCTTCGAAGGGGTGGATTTGTACTGGAAGGAGATATGAATGGTAGCAACCCTGTCAAGTTATTACTAAGGATTCCTGTCCCCAATGGTAAATACAAGCATCAAAATATCATCTTTGGATTGCACAAATCTCCATTAGTACCATGCACTGACACTGCATTTTATTTTATTTTTTGGCCTTGTACAGGTAAATGTAAGAACATCGAGTTCGCATTTGACCTGGAGAATGATACAAGTGTTTCGGTGGCTACAGAGATGGTGCAAGAGCTTGAACTACCTTCTTGGAGCATGCCTATTGTGGCCAAGCTGGTGGATGCCTTCTTGCTCAAAACTGTTCGTGGTTGGAGGCCATGTGTTCAGGTCGGTCAGATGATTCAGGCAGTGCAAAACACTGCATCCGCGAATGGAAAATGCATCTGAATCAATGTTTGTAGCTGATGCATTATTCTGCCCATTATATGTAAATATGTCATGCTCGAATGCAATGCCAGGCGTTGCTGACTAAGCACATCTTCTTTTATCTGATGGCTACGAAAGTTTGGGCATGATTACTAATTAAAATAGTGGCATATTTCGTATTATCTTTTGTTCTTATTATTGACAGAAAAGAGGCTCGAGGATAACAGAAATTAAGAATCCTGTAACAGCGATCCTTGGTTTGCTCAGTTTTTTAAATGCCTTACATTATGAGTCGGTTGCAATGTGTTGCAGAGCAAGTAGCAAGTCATTTTAATAGTTTCTCGATCATAAAAATGGTATCATTATTGAGCCACGTACAATGACACTTGAAATTTATTTTTGAATTATATTAATACTTTATTGATAAATTTATAAGTTATTACTTTAGATAAGTTTATGCTTTTTGATGTAATACCAAATAATTTATTTCTTTAGCTCTGTGTTTTTATAAAACTATATTACTTCATAAATAGTTATTCTATATAGTGAACAAATTCGAAATCTCGGAGTGTTGGTGCAAACTGAAATTATTATTTATGCCAGCAGGGGTGGAGGCTAATGGAGGTAAAAAAAAGGCCTCCCCTGTTTGATAGGAATTTAAAGGCCCATAGACCTCTTGCTCTTAGGCTAAGCTCCTGGGCCCAATTTAGCCCCCTCTTGCTGCTGGCCCATACTCCACCATTACCTGCCAGTAGTACTCTCTCCATTCTAAATTATAAGTCATTTTAAAAACCTTAGAGAGTCAAAGTATTTTTAAATTTAACCAAAATTATAAAGAAAAATACTTAAATTTATAACCTAAAGTGAGTATATTATAAAAATATAATTAAGAAAGAAGAAGAATCTAATGATACTTAGTTGGTATAGTAATAATAATAATAATTTTATCATATAAATTTTGTCAAACTTAGGATAGTTTGACTCTCCAAAATTCTTGGAATGACTTATAATTTGGGATGGAGGGAGTATTCATTTCGTTTCAAATTATACTCAATCTGTCTTGAAATATATCCAAGTGATTTTTAGATAAAATAAGGAGCTTGACAAAAAGCCACGTTACCCCTCACTAATTTGGATGGAGGAACTATTTTAGTCGTTAGAGCATCTGTAAGAATTACATATTTTATATATTTTTTCTCCTAAGAGCATCTTCAATATTTTCCTAAATATCCTCCTAATCCTTGTTTTTTTAGAAAGATAGAGAAAAATCTTTCTCCAACAACTCCTAATATTTTAGGACTTGGAAAATTTCCCCTTATTCCACGTAACTTTGCGCACACGTAGTCATGCGTGGATATGACGTTCCTGCTGCTCGGAGTCCTTCCCACGTCTTCTTATGTTGTGGCTCCCTCCTTCCCACACTCCTCCTTCGACAGTTTTTCTCCAATCGCTTCTTCCTCTGTTCGTAGTTTTAGGGTAGACGCTCGTCTTAGATCTCTGTTGCCAATTCTAAGGCAGACGATTGACGCCGGCGCAGACGTATGTAGGGACAAGAGGTACGTACGTACTCCATCGATCTTCATTTTTTCTGACGTGGGCTTGCTGCGTCGCCGCCGCCATAGTTTCTTATCGCTCGCCGTCATCTCCCCTAAGTTTCCTTGCCTGCTGCAGGTTGTGTGCTTCTTGTCACCACCAGGATTAGATCGATGGAGAGTCTACAAGTACGAAACAGTACACGTGCGCTTGTGAGCCTGTATTTGTACCTATCGGGATTGCTATGGATTGATGGTGTCCGAGGTCAGCTGCGTGCTTGTTGTCGGTGCTAGGATTGGTTGTCGTTTAGGTTTTGGCCCACGTACCTAGTTTCCTTTTTGATGGCCGGTTGCTGCTACCTAATTGCGTGTCTGCTGCTGTTGTACTGGCCCGTTGACGACGTGTATGTGTTGATGGCCTATACATGCTGCTTACTGCTTGCATGGTACTGTTGGCATGGTACTATTTTTTGGTTGTGATGGTTATAGTGTTAACATTACTTTTAGATTGTTTTTTGTGAATATTACTATCAGACCCATGGTGCCTTTTTTTATTGATTTCTTTTGTTCATATTTGCAGGCTCCTTGCAATGTCCGATGGTGGATATTGAACTGACTTGGTCATGAGATTTGAGGGTGTTCGTTCTTTGGAGTAGCTGAGCTTTCCCATGACACAGGAAGAAACGCAGCCATATGAGGACGTGTTCCTATTCTTGTTCTTTTTCTTGTTCTCCCTTAGAATAATCAACATTGAGATCTATGACATGCATACCAAGCAGTTCATTGGGATGAAGATGTAAGGACTGACCTTCTTGTAGATGGGCTTCATAGTCATAAAGTTGAAGTTCCAAGAGACGAGTGATTTCACCTTCTTGCTCATAGTCAAGTTCTTCATTGAGATCAGGTAAGATGTCCCTATGTTGATCTAGAAGTGGGGCTTCATCTTCATAAAGTTGATGTTCGTCGAGATGAGTGATGGTATCTTCTTGCTCATATGCAAGTGATTCATTGAGATGTGGTAAGAGCTCTCCATGTTGATCTAAAAGAATGTTGAGATCTATGGGTATGGCTGATATGAAAATAGGTTGCAGGGTGATGGAGTCGATGATCTATGGGTGTTGCACTTGTATGCGGGAGTACCTCACTTATATGAGGGCATGTGAATCATTTGGGCATGAACAAGTTCTTTTGTACTAGGCGCGGTTCATTCTCATCCACAAATTCTCTTAGGGAAGCTTTGGTTGTTTCTCTACTGCTTCTAGAGGCTTCTGGCCAGAACTTGTGCTAATATGGACACATGTACTCTAGCTGTAATTTTTTATTGCAAAATGATTGTGAACTTGAACTTTGGTGCAGTGTGCTGTCACATCAATTATAGGGGGTATTTTGGTCATTTTGTATAGACCTTATTACCTCCCTTCGGTCCTACAATTGTAGTATTTTATGAACAGTGGGAGTAGTGCTTATATTAATTTATTTTAAGAGAAAATACTATTTATTTATTAAAAAAAATAAGGCCTCGTTTAGTTCTTAAAAAAATTTGTAAAATTTTTAGATTTCCAATTACATCGAATCTTGCGACACATGCATGGAACATTAAATATAGATAAAAAAATAACTAGGGCCTTGTTTAGTTCTAAAAATTTTGCCAAAATGAGCACTGTAGCACTTTCGTTTATATTTAACAAATATTGTCTAATCATAGACTAACTAAACTCAAAAGATTCATCTTGCAAAGTACAAGCAAACTGTGTAATTTGTTATTTTTTATCTCTTATTTAATGTTTCATGCATGTGCCACAAGATTCGATGTGGCGGAGAATCTGAAAAATTTTGCAAATTTCTTTGGGAACTAGTTTCAAAAAATTTTGCAAAATGGGCACTGTAGCACTTTCGTTTGTATTTAAAAAATATTGTCTAATCATGGATTAACTAGACTCAAAAGATTCGTCTCACAAATTACAGATAGACTGTGCAATTAGTTATTTCTTTTATCTATATTTAATGTTTAGTGCATGTGCCGCAATATTCGATGTGATGGAAAATGTGAAAAAATTTACAAAAATTTTTTAGAACTAAACAAGGCCCTAATTGCACAGTTTATCTGTAATTTGCGAGACAAATCTTTTAAGTCTAGTTAATCCATAATTAGACAATATCTGTCAAATACAAATGAAAATTCTAGAATTTCTATTTTGTAATTTTTTAGAACTAAACAAGACCCAACTATACGAAATCTTTTTAAACTGTCAAAGGCTCGCCGAGGATGAGTCATACACGACACAACTCTCCTTGCTTAGCTCCCGATTCAGATCTCGTCGGTCCCTTCCTCCTGTCTCCGACGCCGTAGCGGGCAGGGATGCCTCCTAAGTCTCCATATATATATATATAAGTAGTTGTTAGATCGAGTAACCTTAGTGCTTGTGTACCTTTATGGCTTTCGTTCGCCTTATCTTGCCCTCGTCGCGGGAGTTGTGGCCGCCGTGGTTTTCCTCGGTGTCTTCCTCACCGCCGACATCATCGACCCCAAGGTTAGTAGTAATAAAATAAATCTCCTCCTCTTAGCAGATCTCCCCTCCTTCCTTCCTTCCCGCCGCCACTCAACATCACCACGCTCCTGTCGAGATCTACTCCACCCCGTCCAACTTCCATTGTCACCACCCGCTTTATTGTCCAAACAACAACTTCTGGTCCTTTACTTTTTTCTACTAGACAGCTCCTCTGGTGTTGGTTTGCCTGCGCCGCCACCACCTGGGATCTTGGTTCGAGCTTCATCTTCAACCTTCGGCGACAGCTCCAATTTTATTCTTTCGGTCGCCGATGTACAACAACTCTGCTGGCTCAACCGTCTCAATTATAACCGATGCTTTGCATGGTTTATCCACCCTATCCACCAAAGTGTATGCGTCTCCGATACCTCCTGCAACCCTCCGCCGGTGATACTGCCTCTCAATCCAGATTAAAACGAAAGATCTTGGTATAATTCAGTTTTTTAAACCTTTATTTATATATAGTTTAGCTGTTCTTTTAATACAATATGAGCTTGTTAAAAAAAAAACTGTCAAATCCTCACGAATCCGGCTTGGCCGCGGCGGCTGCCGGGTGTCGCAGCTGTTACTCGTCGCAACGCCACGCGTGGTGCGTGAACCGCGCATGTCGTCGACGTGTCGCGCTCCAGGGAAAAAGTTGCTGCCGACGTCAGCGGACCCGAGGCTCGAGGCCAACAAAGCCCACCCAAAGCCCACAGACGCCGCTACAGAACCGCCTTCCGTTTCTGCCCTCCCCTCTTCGTTCTCGCTCTCGCTCGCGGCGGCGGCGGCGCTCACTCTGCAATCCGGAGGCTGAAGCCATGGGGGAGAAGAGCGCGTGGTTTCAGCCGCGCGCGCCGCGTCCCTTCTGGCCTCGCTGTTGTTGAAGGCCCTCCGGAGCGCGGATCGGTGGCGACGAGGAGGAGGAGCTCCTCACGGCACCGCCGACTCTGCGAGATGGTACGGATCCTCAGTTGCTCACTCGCGCTCCAGTTCCCACCCTCTTCATTCGCGTGGCGCGCGTTTACTTCTCTTCGTTGTTTGGTTGGCTGATTTTCTTCGGAAGAGAGTGTTAGAATCGCGGGTTGAGCCGACCGACTCTGTGAGGGCAAGGTGTTCGAGGTTTTGCGGATTACATTTGCTCGGCTTCTAGTTGGACACAAATTTTATGTCTGTTCAGCAGGGAGGGGGAATCCAATCGGATGGAGTAGCGTTATGCTAGACCTATTCTGCTGGATGCGTGGAATTGGGCATGGGCTGCTAGTAGCCTGAGAAAGGGCGAGGTTCAGGGCGAGGGCGAGTTTGAGCGCGAGCTCCTGCTCGAGGGAACCCTTCAGATTCAGATAGAAGCCGGTGGGGGGCATGACGGAGAGAACTCCTCACCTCCTTGTTTTGCAGAAAAATAGTCAAATATCTGAAAAATAGTCAAATATCTTGTCATCCAGATACACGCTCTAGTGGTCTGTGGACCGGAACCATAGTTTCTTTGCAAGATTCAATACTGATTTCCAAATGGTACCTCGTAGTTGTGACTGAGTTAGGAACTGCTATTACTGCCGTGTCTCCTAACCCTTTCCATTATCAATGGACAACGAGATTAGAGCTCGAGGAGATTGTGGCAATTTCCTAGAGCCCTGGACAAATATACAGTATAGAAACGTGAAGCACTATCGAGATTTTTCTTTGTGGTGTTGGATTTTGTGTATCAACTACACGTATTGGTAGAATCGTGAGAAATCCTGCTGGCAAGCAACTTGCCAGGATGCAAGCACAACTTTGATATGCGTTTGCTGTGAAGTTTTGTTATTTTAAATTGGGAGGTTCTGTGAGTTAACCAAATGTGCATGTTTGCACTTTTATGTAGGACATCGTTTGTGAAGTGTGTGGTGTTGTTGGCTACAGGAAGCTTTTAGTACGATGTGTCAACTGCGAGAACGCTGCGAGGCACCTGTAACTTTTCTTTCTACTTGTTCTTCGAAGCCTTCATGTCTTCTATTTTCAAATTAGAGTTCCTAAGTAAAAGAAGAAAACAAATGTTTGAGTTTTGATTATCTTGTTGTAATGAAGTTCGGAATTGCTTGGATGCATGATTTATTAACACTTTATAGAGAATTATTTGCTTCAATTCTGTCCCTGTTACTCACATCCATAAGATTATCTTTGCATACTGGACTGCTTTTTTATTTGCCATTATGGTGTTCAAAAGCCCCAAATGTTTTTTCAGATTCTCATTTGGGTCCTTAAACTAATAAAAGTGACCATCTAGGTCTTTAATCAATTGCTAATTCCCATCTGGGTCCACAAACTAAAAAAAGTGACCATCTAAGTCCTTGATCTCTGTTGTGCTTGACTAACATCCAATACCCGCCACGCCACCGACAATTGCCTATGTGGTCGTGCCTGTTAAGGTTGCATAAAAAACATCCCCTACCTCCCCTAGCAGTCCTATTGCCTCTCTTGCCGTCTACCTCCCTTTGTTCCATGGGCGTTGAGTGTGTGCCTCCAGAGCACAGGTGAGCGTGTGGGCGTAGCCGTGAGGCTGGTACGCACGGGAACAACGGGAGGTAGAGGGAGTGGACATGCAGGGGAGGGGGATGGAGGGTTCTTTTGCAAGTGGAATGGGTGTGTGGGATGTGGATCAACAATTTTAAGTTCCTGGGTGCATAGGGCACATGTCTCGATGGTTTGGTGTGCTTTGTGACATCATCCCAACTCACATCCCAGACATTGACCTATCGTGTTGTGTCATCCTAGAACCACAATTTGGAATGACCATTCCCGGGACATGGAACCCCACTAAGACCCACAATCTGTGTTAGTGTTGGCAATGGGTAAATCCCCATCGGGTATGAACTCCCCAGACCCATCCCCGTGACAACAATATGACACCACGGGTATCCCCATATACAGTGATGGGTGGGGGAATTTCCCCAGACCCA
>Ga0182004_10005488_pt1 | contig 10326 bp, 10 predicted proteins | sample Sormic07211540_1_FD_120479 | JGI IMG/M metagenome (GOLD analysis project Ga0182004, IMG submission 120479) | Endophyte microbial communities from Sorghum bicolor roots, Mead, Nebraska, USA - 072115-40_1 MetaG | ecosystem: Host-associated > Plants > Roots > Unclassified | place: USA: Nebraska...
GACGGAATCGAAAAGGTGGCGTCGCGCTCGCGCGCGCGGGGACGCATGGTGCGGGCGCACTGCGCGATCGACGACGTGGGCAGGCCAAGGGGAAGGAAGGATCGCGCGCGCGAGGAGTCAACACCACCGGATCGCGACGGGGAAATATACAAGTTAGGTACCATGTCACTCTCCACAAGGAAACGCTGGCCCCCCGGAGGCAGCAAAGCTTGCACGCCGATCATCCCCCCCATTAACAAGAAAGATCATGGACGCATAGGTCGTGTCAACTGCCTCTCTATGACGTTTTACTATCCTATATAGCCGCTGTTTGGCACAGCTCAACTTCACTAATGAAGTTGTTCTTTTAGAAAATAGCTTCATGAACAACTTCCTAAATGAAGCTAAGCTATTTTGGAAAAAATGTTTGGTAAAATAGCTTCACCAACTACTTCTTGCATAGATGGGAGAAAGAAATGAGGGAGAGAGCTGCTATAAGCTACTTTTTTCAGTTTCATCTCACTCATGTTTTTATAAGAGGAGAAGAAAAACAGCTCACTCATGAAGCTGTTTTAAAAACAAGTGTTTGGCAAAAAAAAAACAGCTCACAACAGCTCGTGAAAGTGTTGTAAGCTATACCAAACGGAGCTATATATTGCCGGATGATCGCAATTCAGGGGAGTATAAATAAATCATATAAAATGCTTTCTTTTTTTTTTACCAAACTCTAATTAAGGCACACCGGAGATATCACCTAATCTATAATAGGTGAGGTGATACAAGAAAGATCAGAACAGCAAATACCAAATTCTGGTACTTGTGTAATAATCTAAAATACTACCTCCCTTCTAAAAAATATATGACTCTGGTTTTATCAAGTCAAACTATCTTGTATGTTGACATCAATTAGGTATATACTAAGAAAATATATTCATGATCGAATACCATACTTGTGAGTACCAAATATTGATGCTTTTGCGCTATACATTAATTTGATCAAACTTAAAGATGGTTTGACTTAGCAGCTTTTTTACACATGGGAAGCGTAATTTTGATATCTTTACTGTGCTGCTAACACCTACACTCCATCTGTTTTGAACGGGAATGGAATGTGGTTTTATTTATTAAACTGCATTAACTAGGATTAAAACTCGTGTTATTTAGATCTAATTTTTTGTTATGAAACAGGGGTTTTACCCCCTACTGGAAGATCTATTGATATAATTAAATTGTATGTACCAGCCAATTCATTTCAAAAGCATACAACTGTAATACCTCTGTCTTGAAAACAGTGCAATTCCATTTCTATCCTTAATCAAATCACCTAAATTTGATTAAGTTCATAGAAAAAGGAATATCAGTATTTAAGTAACCAAATAGGTACTCCCTCTATTTTGGAATAGAATGCATTCTGGTATTTGAGAGGTGTCTCCAAATATAGTGCATTCGGAGGACAAGAAGTTAATGTTTACTTAAATAAAAATACAGAAAATAAAAATAATTGAGTGCTTACAATATTTTCTATATAGAAACTTACATTGCACCCTTTAATCATGTGAAATAGGATCTGATTTCAAGCGAGGGGTACATGCATCTATTACCCACTCTCTTATTTTATCTAAAAATAGCCACAATGCATTGTATTTTAGGACGGAGGGAGTATACGATGACAATATATTCTATCACAAATTTAATTATACTTATTTGATATCATAAATATTGATACTTTCTATATAAATATGGTCAAACTTAAGATAATTTGAGTTCTTTGGTACTACTAAAATTATTGTTTTTCTTGGACAGACGTAGTATATGATAAAAAAAGAGAGGTCATTTGTAACTGAATAAATCTGGTTTTGAGCCCATTTTGTCGACATACAATACATGACATTAGTGTTAGTCTCTATATAGATGGAAAGCTAAAAGGTAGTTTAGGTAAGAAAAAGTCAAAACAGTAGTATTAGTCTTGAGCAAATAAGAGAGCGTGCAATTTTATAATACTACACGAGGAATTTACCATAAGAGTGTTAGTCTTGATAATATTCAAATGCAAGGAAACCCTGATCACACCCACAAAACACAACAAGCGGAAACACGCTAAAGTTACAAAAGCAGTAACACTTGTAGAAAAAGAAGATGAGGTAAAAGAAAAGGTAATCATCCACCTAGAAAAAGGTAATCATCCACCTAGGTCACATGGAGGTAGCTGGAAGCCGGCAGAGCACTAACCTAAGTACACTCAGCCTCGTCTCCCCTGCATCACGCATTCACGCCTCTCCCTACTCGCTCATAGTGCTACGTGTCACTGTGTTCTACGGTTGTAATTGGTTTGTTTATACTAGTCTCAATCCGCGTTAGATCTTAGTCAGCCTAACTCAAGTCATCGTAAACAACTAAACATAGATAATGTTATTTGTCCTGTAGGCAAACCGTGTTTGATCAAATTGTATTTGATTGCTTACATTATGTTTTCCGTAGTCACATCCATGTTGCATTATCCGCTCTGGTAGGGAAGACTTGGTAGCTTGGCATTATAACAGTAGTGGTTTGTTCTCGGTGAAATCAGCTTACCATTATCAATGGAAATATAAATTTGGAGCGAGAAGTATCTAAGTGCCAGCCAGTACTGCATCAAGAAATCGGCTTTGGAAGTGCTTATGGAAGTTGAAAACACCTGCAAAGATTAAGATCTTTGGGTGGCGGGCAATCAAAGGCTTGTTGCCATGCCGTGCCACTCTAGCAAATCGACATATTGATGATTCAGGTGGTTGTCTAGTTTGTCAGGATGGAGCTAAAGATATTAAACACATGATTTTTTACATGTCAACGAGTGAGACAAGTGTGGCGTTCGTTGGAAATTGAAGAGAAAATACAACACCTAATTATAACTGACAGATCGGGTTCTGTAATTCTTGAGGAAATTCTCACAAGGGATGATCAAATCCATAACCTTGAGGTGGGATTTGCAGAGTTAGTCATCACAACCACCTGGTATATATGATGGGAACATCGACAACGGGTCCATGGAGAAACTATCCAGCGACCGTCAAAGTCCGCCATGGCCATTGCGACACTAACCAAGAACTATAAGCTAGCGATGAAGAAAAGCTCAATATTAATTATAAGGCAGGGGATGGAAGAAACCTCTAGACAGTAAAGTTATGGTGAACGTTGATACTGGCTTTGATGAAAATGGTGGGTGTGGCAGTGTTGGTTCTATTATAAGAGACTACTCGGGTGGTGTTCTAGCAGCAGCCCATAGTTTTGTGCCACATCTTGTTGATGCACCGATGGCAGAGGCTTATGCGCTGCAAGAGGAATTAATGTTAGCGCAGCATATAGGATGCAACCGATTAATCATCCAATCAGATTATATGGACGTGATACAAATTATGAAGGATAGAGACTTCTCAACAAATTCGGCAGCTGCAATAGATGATGACTGCAATATTATATAGAGTGGTTTCTAGGATATATTGATTGAACATTGTAGCAGGGAGGCGAATCAGGTGGCTTATAATTTAGCTAAAAGAGCTCGACAATATAAACAAAATTGTACTTGGGTCAATGAGCCTCTAGCTTTATTCAAGTTTCTTTGATAAACGATGTAACTATCTTGAATGAATAAAGTTTTGCCATATTGCTTAAAAAAAGGTCTCATGTTTCTCATAAAGGCAAGAAAAGTGAGAATATTTTGTTTTTGTATGCCTATTGTACGGTGTAAATATGTATTACCTAAGAGCATCTTCAAGCCTCTCAATTTCAAATTTTTGGCAAGAATAGAAAAAACACATCTCCAAGAGTATCCCACATTTGAATCTTTTGGCATTTAGAAAGAAACCAACGAACAAGCGCATATATCCACTTGTGGAAGACATGCGTATCGGTATGCCAATCCAAGGTGAAAGAACGTGAAAAAGAATAAAAAATAAAAAAGGGTTCTTAATGCAAATGTATAAGAGAGAGAAAAATATATAAAAGTAATTATTAGAATAATTTAGAAATAGTATATAATTTCTAACTTAAAATTATCTTCTATTTTTTAGGAGTGAATTACTGAAAATTATTGAAGATAGTCTTATTTATTCCTCCTAATACTTTTTGGTGAGTTAGAAAACTCTATGGTTCTAGGAAGTTGTTAATAAAGAGTAGAGTTATTTTGCTAATATGGTTATCTAGTGTCATTGGCAAGAACTAACAATGCATATGTGTTAGGTTTAGTGACATGGCAAGGAAGCTTGAGAATTTTTTTTTAAAATGTTTTCAAAATGCTAACTCAGTGCTAAGTGTTTGTTCATCAGATACTCTTTGGAGTTAGCGCATTTTGAAAAAAAAAACTTTGAGAGAGGGGCTTGGTGTAGTGATGTTGCACTCACTGAAGCTTATGCCCGCTCTTGTCTGATCATCGTTGTCTTCACTGTTTGGTCAGAAACGTATGTTGCTTCATGGGGTGCCAGAACTTAGCATGTGTTTGGAGGGGCTCTAACCGGCACCGGCTTCTTCACTGTAGAAGCATGTAATGGAGCTAGCCGGAACACCTATAACCTAACTCCTCGTGCTCGTCTCTAGTGGCAGGAGGAGCGGAGCCTTATAAGTGCCGCTGGTTTAGATCCAAATCTTTCTTTAGATTTAACACTATACCACTCCGTTTGTATTTGACAATTATTATCCAACTATAAACTAACTAAACCTAAAAAAATCGTCTCATAAATTATAGACAAACTATATAATTACTTTTTATTTTTATTTTTATTTAATGTTTTATGCATGTACTGTAAGATTTGATATGATATATAGGAAATATTGAAAAGTTTTTTTAATTACAATGTGGCATAGTGCAAGCACAACCGAACTAGAGGCACGGAGGAACAGGGACCAGTGACTCGTCTTTAGCAACAAGGTAACTTACCTTCTTCGTCCATTCCTCCAAGGCTTTATTTAGTTTCCCAAAAAAAATGTAAAATTTTAAATTTTTAGATTTTTTGTCACATCGAATCTTGTGATACATGCATAAAACATTAAATATAGATAAAAAAGTAACTAATTGTACAGTTTGCTTGTAATTTGCGAGACGAATCTTTTGAGCCTAGTTAATCCAAGATTAGATAATATTTGTCAAATACAAACGAAAGTGCTACAATGTTAATTTTGTAAAAACTTTTGGAACTAAACAAGGCTCAAATCAGACCTAGTGGCTCAAAACAGATCCAACCCTTCAACACATGAGACTTAGTTGTTTTTCCAAGACAAATAGCAGATAGCAGCATAGTTCACAGTTTAAAAAAAAAGAAAAAAAAGACAATTTAGGTCTATAATTCAGATGGACATGTACATAGCAGCTTATCAAAGTACAATAAAACACAAGTCCAATCATAGACTAACTAGACTCAAAAGATTCGTCTCGCAAATTACAGACAAACTGTGCAATTAGTTATTTTTTTATCTATATTTAATGTTTTATACATATACCGTAAGATTTGATACGACGGGGATCTAAAAAAATTAAAATTTTACAAATTTTTTTAAAAACTAAACAAGGCCTTGGAAGAATAAATTTTTTTTAGATAAAATTGGAAGAATAGATGGAGGAGGTAAGTTATGTTGTGTGTCCCTCCGTCTTTTATAGGAGGTCTTATTGTTTTGGTATGACAGATTTATTTTTAGGAGTTCTTTTTAAATCACATACATAAAGTGTTTGGTGATATGCTCCTAAAAAATTAGTTTGTTAATTTTGATTATTCCGCTGCGTCTTTATTATCACAGTTCGGTCATTATGTTTCAGCACGTAGGGTTTTTTTCTTCTTAATTTGATATGTTTTAGCAGTAGGGTTTTAATAGGACGTAGGGTTTCAGGTGCTCGGCACACGGTGAAAAGAGTATAAGGGTCACTTTAGAAATAAATACATGTATTTAAATGAGAAAATAGATTAAAAAATCGAAATCATATATATTACAAAGTTTATATGATTAGAGTTATATTTTAGCGAAAATAACATTTAAGAATTATAGAATAGAGAAGCCACACGATTTTTTTTTAATACGAGAAGCCACATGATTAAAATCATATAATAGCAATTATCTCCCTTTATGGTATTTATAAGAGCTACTGCCTGCGCTGCCGCGCTGGAGATGATCTTTAACCAAACAGCCCTGCTTTTCTTCTCCCGTTCACCGTACACGCCGCGTGCGCGCGCTCTGCCTCTCGTGAGAAACTGGGTGACTGCTGCCGCCGTCCTGCACAAGGTGACTAGGTCTTCTCGGATCCTTCGCCGGCGACGGGCACCCACGAGGTATGCGCATCCCTTCTCTTCCATTCCTGCCGCGCGAAACTGAGCACCTGGACTAGCTTAAGCTATTTGCCTATTTGTATTCGGATCTGATATCCTAAGTGTATACATGCCTAATAATTTCGATATTTTTGGCAAAAATTATTGAGTGTGCATGTGTACACGCATGTCCTTTACTAGGTTCTCACTAATGTCTAAAATTGTACTCTTGGGGATCTGAAAGTGGTTATTCATCTTTTCTCAATAGTTTTTCTCTTGAAGTTCAGGCGGGTCTTTTATTTAAATTTTTTGTTTGGTTAGTGTCAATATGTATGAATTGTGTAGCAAATGTCATACTTGGGGATTTCCAGTGACTGGTGTTATATATGATCATATACAGTTATATGAGCTTCTCACTTCTCTGCTGCTGCTTCTGAATGTTAACAACAGATTCACAGTTCACAAGGGATAGAACAGAAGTTGAGCATTGAGGAACAGTATGCCGTGGACGCCCCTGTACTCGTCGTATCCTAGTAGCCGAAAGTCCATCTGTCTTGTTGTATTCTTCCGTGTTATTGTGTATGGCACTTCTTCTCCAAATTGCAGTTCTTATGGTCTTCATCTGAATATTCCCTAGTGTAAAAATGCACTCTGACCTGTTTGGCTCACATTACAGGTAAGGTGGCTACATCTCCACAAGAATACTTTTTCTTCTAGTGGTTCTCTATTCTTGACTACTCAAGTGTGAAAAGATTGAGAATGTATGTGAAGGTTGAGCTCAAGAGATTTCGTGTTGTGAAGGAAGTGGGAAGAATAGTAATGAATGTTAGGATCTTTGCTTGTTACCAGCTTATTGAAGTGTGCCAGGTGAGCTATTTATTTTGTTTCTGTTTCCAAAATAAAGCATACATGTTCTGAAATAGAAAATATAATATAATATAGTCTTTCAATGGCTAAGTTTAGATAATTTGTTTTGGTCCATCATGATAATCTTCGTATAGCAGTTAAAAGAATCATCCATCAATACTGATGGGTCCCATTGAAAATCATTTAGTTATGGATAGCTAAATAAGTTGGTTCTGAAATGTATTTTATGGAATACCCAGAGTCAATGAGATTTATTTGTCGTAGAACATAAAAAGAAATGTGATTTCCCTGAATTGCAGTATTGCACAAGACAATGTTTTTAGTCAGTATTTCTTGGTTCCGTTTCTAGTTGCGGTGTTTCTATTGATAAAGATATTAACACACAACGTATTTTACCTTTAATACAACAGTATGTAGATATGCTACTTGCAAATGTTCAAGTAATCTGTATCTGTATAAAATATATATAACTCAAAATCCATTTTACATGTTGTTTTAAAATTATCCATGTCCTTGGTTATTTGATTACTCTTTCTGAACCTTGTTGTTGCAGGCTGAGTACTTCCGTCAATTGCTTAAGCCTGTGACGTAGTCTAAAAACAGGACCAGGGTTTTGTTTTTCAGTCTGCTATATAGGTTCGGTGTTAATAGAAATTTGCAACAACAAAGCAGTGCAGTCATGGTGATGGCTACTTCGCGGTAGGACATATTTAGTCTTCTGTTGCAAGCTGCAATCGCATTTTAGAATTCTGGTTGTTTTGGGCAGTTCACTGCACCACATACATTAGTGTGCCTGGGTCCAATTCGGCCATCTACCCATGCAGAGGGATCCAACATCTTTAGCTGGAAATTCCTCCTTTGCTTATGGATATGAAGCAGATAATTGTATGGCAAATGGACTTTTGGGTGGTCAGTGCAACCACAGCGTTCCTGTTTCACCTGCCTTAGCAGTCCCTTCGGGCATCACAAGCCCTCACATCCGAAGCCCACTTGATGCATTTGAGCTCCAACCTTCCAAGGTATGCCCCAGAAATTTCATCATCTTTGATCACACTGATGAAAAAGGATGCATCATGTATCATCCAGCCTTGGTGAACAATCTGAACCCCGCAAACATCGATTTGCTCCAATGCCATGGTGAGGTGGTTTGTAGAAGTTCAGGCCAAGACAATGGCAATCTTGAAGAACAGTCCTCATCTTTCAAGGAGGATACAGAAGAAATCGATGCACTGCTCAGCTCTAATGATGACAGCGATGAAGATGATGTTGTGAGTACCGGGCGTACTCCGGATCCCTTGGAAAGTGGTCCTTCTGAATCATCTTCACTGCCCAGATTTAAGACAATTAGTCAAGTTTCTGGAAACAGTTCAGTTTGCTCTGGATCCTTGGAAAATGTTACTCATGAGAAGATCAGGAACGTGGCCACAGTTCTTAAGGGGATAATCCCTGGTGGAGATCAACTGGATACTTCTTCTGTCCTGGAGGAAGCTGTTAGATATCTGAAGTTCCTCAAGATGGAGTCAAAGAAACTTGGCATGGAGGACTCGAGTATTTAGAAGCCATCAACATGGTGGTATAAACAAAATCTTAAGGATCCAAGACTGCATGTGTATATGTATATATATGGACTTCAGTTTGGCCATTATCATCATTATTACTGAATTGGCTTTTTCTGGGTATGGAAGGGAAGCAAGGTATCCTGCTTTTGCTACTTTCAGCAGGCCTCAAAAGACAGTTTGTGGGATTCTGATGCTTGATTTCTGGTGTCCCTGCTCGTCATGGTGATCGTGCGGCGAAGCTTTGGATGCTGCTGCCATCATGTTGTCTGGCTTACCTTTTGCCATTTGTGACTTGGAACTCCACCTGTGCTACGATCAGCCTTGCCTTAGTGGGCACACCCCCAAGTAACTGTACTTTGCTGAAGGTTACTGCCGTCTACCTTTTCTGGACCCCGTCTTCAGGACTTAAATTATTGTGCATGCTTGCTTTGATATACTGTGCAGAACAGGGTATTACCGTTGTAAAGTATGGTAGGAAATGATGCCGAGCTTTGGCTTTGTGAATCGTGTGAAGATTGAAGAAGAATCTGTCTCCCTCTATTTGCTTTGGATTTATTGGTGATGATAGTGCTCACTTTTGGTTAAGCATGGAGATGATTCTGATTATGGTGTCCACGAGATACCGTGGCTTCTGTGCTTGATTTATTCGATATGCTTTTCGCGAAAGCTTGAAAGCTGTGAAAGAGCATCAAGCATTGGTATGGGCGTGCAATCTTTTGCAAAGGCCAATTATGCTAGGCTAAAGCAATGGTGTTTCTAACCTTGCAATGCAGCCTTTCGGGAAAAAAAACTTGCGTTGCACACAACAGGCTTAGGCCGCCCTGGTTTATTTTTGTTGGTCAGGCCATGTGGGCAAACTAAGCGTTTGTTTGGTATAACTCACGATAGTTTCATGATCTTTTTTTTTGTCAAACACTCATTTCTAAAACAGTTTCATGAGTGAAATTGTTTTTCTCCTCTTACGAAAACATGCTGAAAAAAGTAGTTTATTCTAACTCTCTCCCTTATTTGTCTCTCTCATCTATGCATGAAGCTATTTTGATAAACAGTTTTTTCAAAATAGTTTAACTTCACCTAAAAAGTTACTCATGGAACTTCACTAATGAAGTTGAGTTGGGCCAAATAGCGTCGGAGCCGGTCACGCCTTGTGTCCCCTCGTCACCAGCACACCAGGTAATGCTTTCAAGGCCATCTTCTTCTAGACACCGATCAGTCATCATCGTGAATTCAGGGGCAATGAACAGAGCATTGACACAGCTGTTCCGATTGTTCGTGGTTATTTTAGCCTTTTTCCATAGACCCAGTGTAAGTCTCTTCCTTCTTGTTTTCTTCTTCTTTTGAGACAATAAACCTAGACCTTTTTTTTCTTTTAGGAAGGCCCAATTTAGCTGTGCAGTCTCTTCAGTCTTCAGGGTTTTGCTCAGTTGGACGGCCCAAAGCCCATGGTCTGGACTACGGAAAGCCCACATATCAGTCTTTACAATTTGATAATTTTGTTGCTATATAATTTAGTTTAGCTGACCAAGGCCCGCTTTGTGTCGCAAGAATTAGCCTGATTATTTTTACATATTCCTTTTTGGATATAATGGAGGGGGGGGGGGGGGGGGGTTTTTTTTTGTTGGGGGGTAAAAAACACTCTTTTCTTCCATTTTTTA
>Ga0182004_10005489_pt1 | contig 10324 bp, 6 predicted proteins | sample Sormic07211540_1_FD_120479 | JGI IMG/M metagenome (GOLD analysis project Ga0182004, IMG submission 120479) | Endophyte microbial communities from Sorghum bicolor roots, Mead, Nebraska, USA - 072115-40_1 MetaG | ecosystem: Host-associated > Plants > Roots > Unclassified | place: USA: Nebraska...
TAAAGAAGATTACGATCTAGGGACAGGCTGCATTAGACGGTTGAACGAGTTTGCATGGTACCACAACAAGCTTCTCATCAAGGAATTGGAGAAGTTGCGTAAGCTCCATCCCGGCGTGACCATCATCTATGCTGATTACTATGGAGCCGCTATGGAGGTTTTTGTTCACCCACAACGATATGGTGAGTTCAAACATATATCTTTGACTTTTAAAGAACTTGATACAGATACTTATCATACACACAGTTTTTTACCTCTAAAATCGTTTTTTGATCGTCTTTAAAGATTTTTCACCTCACAACCTTTCATAGTAACAATTGCATTCAGGATATAAGATACAATGGTCTGAAAAGTTTCATCTTATATCTCTGATGCAGTTCAGTATATACATGATATCTGTAGTATTAGCATCATGCCACCTGCATTAAGCTCCAGGCTAACAAATTAGTCGGTTTCAATGGATGCTGTTTAGAACCTTAATTAGAAATTAAGATAACTACACCTGTTGCCTAAAAAAATTACTTTCTTGCTTACACGGTCATTAATATTGCAATGACTGAGGTTCAGGAATTGAATATCCCTTGATGGCTTGCTGTGGTGGAGAAGGACGCTATGGTGTGTCCCCGGGTGTAAGATGTGGACGTGGAGAATACAAATTATGTGAAAACCCAGAGACGCATGGATCATGGGATGGCCTGCATCCGTCAGAAAGTGTATACAGGGCGATTGCGACGAGCCTTCTACGTGGCTCTCGTACACAGCCACCAATCGCCACCGCCGCCAGTTCGTGCACACACAGCTTAGTGAGACAGGAACATCTATCGAATACAAGTCCTTTTTGAGATGTAATTGCACAACTACATTTCCTTAATTGTATTTTCTTATACAATTAAAGAATTATGGCTAATAAAGATGAAATGTTTATCTTCCCACCGATAAGGAGTGTGGAACTTCTCTCAAAGGAATTGGCCACTCTCCGAATTCTATAATCCTTTGGTTGTCACTTTCGTCAAATTCATGCATAGCTCAATTGGCTGAGTTAATTGCGGTAGAACAATGTTCATTCTGGTTCAAGTCTTTTGACTTGACATACAAGGGTACATGTATTTTTTCTAAATTATTCTAGAATTTAATGATATTATTCTTTTAGTGGTAGGTGATGTGCTCATCGATAATAAGGCGACATAGTCTTCTTTCTGTGGTAGGGTGCATGTGCTTACATTCATAGAGACGAGTGCACATATGAATATATATGTGTCAACATATTATCTTTTGAAATGCTCATAGGGATAGTGTTTGTGCGTACATCAAATGAGTTTGTGTACACGTATGGAGATACATACATGAAGAGATTAAAAAAATCCCACTAACTGTATAATAAGCCATATATAAATAGAGATATACTCCCTCTGTCCCATAAATTATGTCGTTTGGGAGGATGACACATGTATCAAGGACATAGCTGTGTACTCCAGTATGCAACTAAAAAGTACAGTACTAGTACATGCAACAACAGGTGGCGATGGAGGTTTTTGCTTTTTTATTCTTGGCTGAGGCCTTGTTTAGTTCCGAAAAGTGAAAAGTTTTCGGTACTGTAGCACTTTCGTTTGTTTGTGACAAATATTATCCAATCATAGAGGACCAAAAGATTTGTCTCGTGATTTACACCTAAACTGTGTAATTAGTTTTTATTTTCGTTTATATTTAATGTTTCATGCATGTGACGCAAGATTCGATGTGACGGAGAATCTTGAAGATTTTTTGGTTTTCAGGGTGAACTAAACAAGGCCTGAGTTTGGCCGGCAGGACCGAAGGCGGAAGGCTAATGCCTCTGGGACAGCTGCAGTACGGAGGGAGCAGGGGCTAGGCGACGTAGACTGGAGATGTTTTTGTGTGTTTTGAGCGCTAGAATTGCCCCCTCCTCGTATAACAGCTAGGCTCACAACCACCGTCATCTTACTCTCTATCCTAAAAAATACACACATCTTGTACTTCTAAAAGTCACTTAATTTCCATTTTAACTAGCTTTATAGAAATGAAATAGATATTTATGTATCTCTAAATAGATGTACTATAAAAATATATGTTAGTGATTAATTTAATAATATCTATTTAGTATTATAAGCATTAAAAAAGTTAGTATATACTTGATCATCTGCGATCAGCTAATTTTTCAAAATGCGAGATATGTATTCATTTTTAGAACGGAGAAAAAAAAAATAGCCTTGCGCCCTGTGCCGTTGTTCCTTCATGGACCGAAAATCGAAATAAAGCACCGAACTGCTTTTCCAGATGACAAATCGAAGGAACCGAGAGCGGCGGGACGGCGCGTGTGGCCAACTGTGCACGTTAACATAGGTGAAGAAAAGAAATTCAATTAAATATCCATTATTTTCATCAAAGAATTATACATAGAGAATGTATATAAATCCATGTGTATTAGAAAAAATAGATATAAAACAATATGGTATAGATGACTGTTTGCTTGACAGCAAAATTTGCCAACCATTCAGCAGTGTTTTTTCTCCACAACAAATCAGCCAACACTTCTGACAGCCAAACGAACAAGTATCTTTGTCAGCCCAGCAAAGCCTACTATCTCAACATCCTCCATAAATGTATTTCCTCGTCCCCCATCCTCAGTTGAGGTTTCATCACCCACTTTCCAATACATTAAGACTGGCCTTAGTCACATACACAAAAAAAAAAGAGTCTGTTAGCACCCTCGTTCTCGTTCGCTTGTTTTATAAGTCGTACTTTTTCTATCAGTCAACAATATTTTTCTCTTACAATAAATCATCAAACAGTATATTTTTAGTTATTACTTTTCAGACTAGCGAATAGAAGTATCACTAAATATATTGGTTAAGATTTGTTTTCCGTGATCTTGTTACTGCAGAGGACTGTACGTGCGGACAATACCTTCAACAACAACCGTTTCGACATTTTGACTTTTCTAAACTCATAGCTTTTAGTATATATCTAAATATATTATATTTAGATACATAGTAAAAACTATAAATCTAAAAATGTCAACTTATAATTTAGGATAGAAGAAGCCGAATAAAAAAGATTATAAAAGAGAGTTAGGCCTTGTTTAGTTTGCAAAAGTTTTGGGTTCGGGGCACTGTAGCATTTTCGTTTATTTGTGTGTCCAATTATAGACTAATTAGGCTCAAAAGATTCATCTCGCGATTTACAGACAAACTGCGTAATTAGTTTTTGTTTTTGACTATATTTAATGTTTCATGCATGTGCCGCAAGATTCGATGTGACAGAGAATCTTGAAAAAATTTGGGTTTTTACGGTGAACTAAACAAGGCCTTAACCAAAAGATTATTAAAAAAATTGTAAAAAGATTTCAGACAAATTAACCTAACCGTCAATGAACCCACGGCCCAAGCTATGAAACCATGATTAATCTACTAAAGTTAAATGTGTTTAACCACTAACTTAAAATTCTACCTTTTGCAGTGACTACATTGACTGGAACTCCATTCGTGGCCGTGGCCTTTCAGCTTCAGTTGCAGTTGGCTGGTCCTCCTAACGTTGACGGTTTACCTAGCAGGTACCAGCTACCACAGGAGCACCACTAACGCTCTTGTTCAGTGTCATCCTTCCGCGCCCGTCTCCAGCGCCGCTGATCGACGAAGCCAACAAGAAACCATGACTTCCTATCTTTACGGGGGAGGAGGAAGACGGCTTTTGCTGTTCCCGATGGCGGCGGCGGTGGCTGCGCTAGTTGGGGCAGCGCCGTCGCCGGCGTCAGCGTGCTACACGCGCGTGTTCAGCTTCGGCGACTCGTTGGCGGACACGGGCAACTACCACTTCGTCTACAGCGACGACGACTCCGACCCCGTGCTCCGGCTCCCCTACGGCGAGACCTTCTTCCACCGCGCCTCCGGCCGCTTCACCGACGGCCGCATCGTCCTCGACTTCATCGGTACGCCAGCCACAGCCAGGGCCCAATTTTCAGTTTTGGACTAGTGGTTCCTGATTTTAATTAATCTGCAGCTGATGCTCTGGGGCTTCCGTTCGTGCCGCCCTACCTGAGCGGGCGCCGCGCCGAGGACTTCTCGCACGGTGCCAACTTCGCGGTGGGTCGCGCCACGGCGCTCGCCCCGGACTTCTTCCGGGACAGGGGTTTTGACATCGGCGACGTAGTGCACCTCGACATGGAGCTGGAGTGGTTCCGGGACATGCTCAGCCTCCTCTGCCTCGCCGATGGCCTCTCACTCTCAGGTGTGTCACTGTTTCTTATTGCCGTGAGCATCAGCTGCAGATATTTTAGTAGCGTGTGATGAACTCTTCTTACGCATGTGAGGTGCAATTATTAGTTGTTGATTCTTCAACTGGTATAGATGTATGTGACCTATGCTTAAGAAAATCTCAGTAACCTCACCATGGACCGATCATAGTTCCTGTTTGGTGCTAATTCAGAAAACAGAACCATGTTGATACTGCACAGGTTGCTCGGACGTGATGAACCAATCCCTTTTCATAGTTGGAGAAATTGGAGGCAATGACTACAACCTACCCCTTCTGGAAAGAGTTGCATTTGAGGATGTTGTCACTTTCGCTCCAGCTGTTATCGCCAAAGTCTCTTCATCTATCACAGTGAGTATTTGTTTTTCTGCATCACAAATTATGTATCACTAATAACATTGTACAGATAGCACTGCAATTGCAAATGCATCCGATTTTTGCAGGAGTTGATCAGGCTAGGAGCCAAGACTCTGGTGGTTCCAGGGAATCTCCCGATTGGATGCATCCCAATGTATCTGTTGGCATTCCAGAGTGACGAGAATGAAGATTACGAGCCAGGGACAGGTTGCATTAAATGGCTGAACGAGTTTGCACGGTATCATAACAAGCTTCTCATTCAGGAATTGGAGAAGTTGCGAAAGCTGCATCCTCGTGTGACCATCATCTATGCTGATTACTATGGAGCCGCTACAGAGGTTTTTGCTTCGCCGCAACAATACGGTGAGTTCAAATATCTCTTTTACTTGATTTGACAAAAAAAAAACATAGTACAGATACTCATGGTGTTTGGCCTCAAAAATCAATTTTGACCGTCTTTACAGATACACATAATCTATTACATTGTGGTTTTAACATTGCAATGACTGAGGTTCAGGAATCGAATATCCCTTGATGGCTTGCTGTGGTGGAGGAGGACGCTATGGTGTGTCCTCAGGTGTAAGATGTGGACGTGGAGAATACAAATTATGTGAAAACCCAGAGATGCATGGATCATGGGATGGCATGCATCCTTCAGAAACTGTATACAAGGCGATTGCGATGAGCCTTCTACGAGGCTCTCGTACACAGCCACCGATTGCTACCACCGCCAGTTCATGCATACAACTAAGTGAGACTAGAATATCTTTTGAAGACAAGTCCCTTTGAGACGTAATTTTTAGACTACATTGTATTCTTATATAATATAAAAGAAGTATGGTTAAAGATCAAATGTTTACCTCCTCACTGATAAAACGGTGTGAGGAGTGTGCCACTTCTTTGAAAGCAATTTGACACGCACGCTCGGGGATCCTGAAATTGGTAATTTCCCTTGAATGCTACTCTTTAAAATTTATAATCGCTTGGTTGTCACTTTCATCAAATTCATGCGTATCTTATTTTGGTTGGATTCATTATGGTAGAACCTGTTCACTCTTATTTAAGTTCATGACTTAACGCAACTCATCATAAGTTTTTAGATTTATTCTAGAATTCAACAACGTTGTTCTTCCCATGATAGATATTGTGCTCGTCGATAACAAGATGGTTTAGTCTCAGTCTTTCAATGGTAGGGTACAACCTCTCATTGAGACGAAACTAGCCCCCCTAGCCACTAACCAAAGAAGAGTTAGGGCCGATTGTTTCTGGGCTGGAATACCCTGAAAGTGTTTTGGGTCTGAAATTATTCGATATTCTGTAATGAGTCAAAAATATTCCGAATCGTTTTAGGCCGAGAATGTCTAACCGAATGGGCCCTTAACGAGTTTACAAATCCCTAAAGCTATTTAGTGTAAGGAAAGATAGGGACTTTGATTTGCAGAGAGAAAAGAACATATGACTATATCTTAAAGAAAAAAAGCGCTTAAATTAGTGATCGTAGTTCTTTTCTACGTTTTCAAGGAAAAAAAAAAGAGTACCCGTCATGCTTATGAAAATTTGTGGCATCCTATGGTATTGTTTTTCATTGCACTAAGGGAAAAATGCTTGTGAATTGCCAATTCCAGTTACAAATGGCAGCTGCCTATTTGGTTATTATTTTTTATGTTGTGATTACTGATTGCTGCGTACTGGTCCGGCATTGCCTTTTAAAAAAAAGCAAAAGTCACGTTATTATTAGCTGATGTTGGTATAAAGTGGAATCAATAAACAATGCATTCAACTAAACTCAATCTTAATGATCCGACGGTTGTTCCCTTTTGCTTATTTTTATAGCTTTCTAATTAATTAACCGGTTGATAAATTTGGCAACAAAGTGCTGTTTGAGGCATAGGACTTCAAACCGATTGTTGTAGATTATAACTTTTTTTCTAGTGGTTGTGGTTCCTGTAAAAACATTACGCTATCTATTTGTGTGGATGATACAAAACGTAAAGCATATACCTCCTATTTTAAAGAAGCAAAATTTCTCTCCACTCATTTTTTTGTCCGGTCCTCCTTTAACTGACTCTGTGAATGTGGAAACTACCTATAGCCCTTCACTTTATATAACAGTGCAAGTCTACTTAAGGTAATCTAGATAGCTACTCAATTCATCCTAAATTATAAGACATTTAACTTTTTTATCACCAAGTTTGACTACTTGTCTTATTTATAAATTTGTGCAAAATATCACTTCTTAGTGTGGCTTGGTATATTAATAAAATTCTTCACAAATGACTTAAGTTTGATTATGTTTGCATAATTTTTTTTTGAATAAAACATGTGGTCAAACTTGGGGTTAAAAAAGTCAAACTTTTTATAATTTGGGAGAGGAAGTGCGTATCATAATCCAATTAGATTTCTCTAATTTCAGGTAGCCTGAATAGGAATCTTAATCAAAATAGAGAAATATAAGAATATGGACGGATTAGATCTCTCCGATTCCGAGTAACTTGAATAGGGATCTTAATTTAAGTAGAAAAATATAGAATATATAAATCTAATAAAGAGGAAAGAAGTGTTGCCTTGTTTGTTACTTTTCTGTTCTTTTTTCAGTATTTTTCTGGTTTGCCCGTTTTTACTTGCTCCGAGTATGTTTTGCTTTATGTTCTCATTTGGACGATTTTCACTTGGCTCCAAATATGTTTTGTTTTTTTTCCATGGCTATTTGTGAAGTACATTCCTATTTTTGTCATGACCGTTTTCTACTCGGCTTGGAGTATGTTCAGATTTTTCTTATGATGGTTGTTTTTGGACACTAGCTCGCCTATTCCAATTTATTTCGTGGTTTTCTCCTCCTATTTTTTCGTTCTAATAAATTTAATAAGAGTAAAAAAATAAGGGACCACATTTAATTTTTCACTCCTTAAGAAACAAAGATATTTACCACTAAGTTAATTTAATTTTTGACTAGAACTCATGACTCACGTCCAACAATAATATGATATCTTATTTTGACATATATTGAAATTCGTTGCAACGCATGGGACACATTTGCTAGTCATCATCATCACATCACACTATAAAATAGCGAGTTTTTTGAAGGGGGCTCTCCCTCCATAATAACTGTTCGATCTAAGCGACGTGTTATATTAGCCCTTCATTATTCAAGATCTTACATATAAGATGTAAGACTCCTCTCAACCTAAAACTGTAAGACTCCTCTCAACCTAAGATTTAATATCACGTCATCCTGTGTAGGACTCGATCTCGTGTGTCACATAACCACGCTAGCACACCACCTGAACTCCTCCAATCATGGCGCAACTACCTCCTAGCTCGTGTCCAACATGGATACGCTACCAGCCATTATGCATGGCTTTTCTTCTAAATGCAACATGTGCATGCGTGTATGTGCAGAAATCCAACCACACGACATGTCCCCGCGGCTCGTTGATCGCCGCTGTGTCTCAGTGTTGGTGTTGGGCTAGCCTTGCAGTCTTCATTCAATGGACAACATCCAGTAAGGTAGAGACCTTGTCTAAATCTCTACGGCGGCAACAATGGCCGACGCATATGGCAACAGCAACTTATTAAGCAAACACATGTACACAGCGGAAGCCTTAGGTGTTCCCGGCCCTTATTCCCTCCGTCCCCCTGAATCACCTTTAGATATGTAGGAAGTCAATCATATATCATCTAGAAGTACATTCTAACTTCTATTATTCGTGAATTTGTTCAAGTTGTTATATATATGGAAGTTTCAAACTTAATTTTAGATTAAGATGTATCAGATTATTTAATGTGCAAACGAGAGTGCAAAAACATCCTTAAGTAAAATCCTACTTCTTGTCCCTAAATGTTGGTTGTCACATTTTACGTGACAACAACTTAGACTCGATTTATAGAAAACACGTATAACATTTCTATCTCCAAATAAATTTATTAAAAAAACTAGATTTAAATATCTATCCAATGATACTAATTTTATATTATAAATATTAATATTTTTTTAATAAAATTTTGTTAAAGTTGTTTCTCGGAAAACAAAAATGACAGATATTTAGAGACGGAGGAAGTAGGTCCACCACTAATAATGAAACATACTACGTAAAACACGTACAATGATGAACTCAAAGCCTATGACAAGGCACACGTACAATGTTGAACTCAAAGACTATGACAAGGCTACAATCATAGCTGCTTGTGTCTATGTGGCCTCTCGACCGAAGGCTACAATCATATCTATGTGGCCTCTCGATCGATCTCTTCATCAATCGTCAAATTAATAAAACGCGAAAAAAAGCACAACTTGGTGAAGGTTAGGTATTTTATTTCTATTCTTATCCAATCTTTATAATATTGCTAATAGGCTAGGTTCTTTGCTCATGTATACATACATGTATTTTAATCCTAATTAATCTCTAGCATAATATTTATTGTGTAAAAATATTTTGATAAACACGTGCGTGCCGCACGTGCATGTTTGCTAGTATAGAAAAAAAAATAGTATGCGCTGCCTCATTCACTCCTTTTTTTTATCCTTGAAACTGTAATTGCCAAATTTCTGAATGGAACCAGACATGGTCTTCAGCCATGTTGCATGTATTTTCAAAATTTGCTCCTGATTCGGATCGTGATTATTTATTGCGGTCAAGATATTTTATAGTAGAACACTATTTTAGGTCATTTGCTAACCGTATCCTAATATTTTCAAAACGACCCCCTAATTTGGGTGGGACTATTAATCGCTTCATTAAAAAAACATAAATACTCGCCCAGATCGTCTCTCTCCACCCCGCCGCCACCATCCCCAGCCCCCATGTTTCGTTTCAGCCAGATCCCAGAAGCGCAAAGCCGGCGCGATTCACCTCGCCCACACAGTCAACCATGGCCATGGGCCATGGCGGCCGCTCGTCCCCTTTCAGAGAGTCAGATATGATGCCAATCGTCTTGGGAGGTATAATTAATCCCTAGGAGATTGATCTGATCAAAGTATTTATCATTCTAATATTTTGTTGTATTTGTCGGATGATTGTGCAAAACTGCTGGTGCTGGTTAATAGCACCAATGTCAGGACTTCGATTTGTAAGTAATCTCAGCGCATGCCATCCTGCGTAATTTTGGTGCAAGTGTTTTTGTTTGGTTTATGTGTTAGTTTGATTGATGTGCACATGTTATATTGGCTGTCTCTGTACGGGTGGATTATCATATCTACCACTGCCTGCACATGTGGTCATTCTTTTGTAATCGTCAACCTTATTGACTTTCTCTATTTACTCTATATAAAAAAAACTTGTGTGCAGTAAGAAATTCTGTTAATTGTTCTACTGTAGTTAATAACTGTGAACTGCAGAAAAGTTCATTAACAAGCATTGCTTTGTTCAATTACTATGAAAATGTTAGCTCTAAAAGAACCCTTCAGAAGCAGTTGTTTTGTTTTTCTCATTTTTGTATTGGGCATAAACCATGGTTACTCTGTTACTTCATCAAAATTTCCCAAAAATTTTAAGCTATTATGTGAACTGGACACTTGTTTAGTTCACAAAAAGAAAAGTTTTTTTTTGTATTATAGCACATTTGTAACTATAACAATTAGTGTTCAATCATGGACTAATTAGACTTAAAAGATTCATCTCGTAAATTATATGCAAACTGTGTAATTAGTTTTTTATCTATATTTAATACTTCATATATATATATATATATATATATATATATA
>Ga0182004_10005490_pt1 | contig 10324 bp, 7 predicted proteins | sample Sormic07211540_1_FD_120479 | JGI IMG/M metagenome (GOLD analysis project Ga0182004, IMG submission 120479) | Endophyte microbial communities from Sorghum bicolor roots, Mead, Nebraska, USA - 072115-40_1 MetaG | ecosystem: Host-associated > Plants > Roots > Unclassified | place: USA: Nebraska...
AACTTATGATAAATTTTATTTTTCCGAAAATTTATTTAAGTGCTAAATTTAAATGCTCACCAAAAATACATAATTAAATCCAATTAAATCCTATTAATTGAAATTCGAATTTTGGGTGTTACATGGAAGGAGCGCAACCGACGGATGTTCGACGGCGTCTCACATACGTGCTCCTTGCTTCTAAGCGCATCCAGGAAGAGATGGAATCGTGGATTGCCGCGGGGTACCGGTTCCTCTCGCCGCTCGTTGACTTTGTCAGCTAGAGTGTCTCCCTCTCTTTTAGCAGAATAGTTCTACCTCTTAGTACACCGATCAAGCTCCACCGCTAAAGCCGGTGTTTTGTGTTAGTGTGTTTGGCCGTCAAGCCTTTAGCATCTCGCCATGGTGCTTAACGTGTATGTATTCAAACTCCTATTTTCCCTTAAAACAACACGTGTCAACGCACGGTTTCGAAAAAAATAGGCATGCTACTTATTAGTTCTATTAGCAGGTTAGGTGCTATTATATGTACCTTCAACGCACTATCTCACCACCTATTACCAACTATTAGTAGGTTAGGTGCTAATAAACATGCTCCTACTAAACAATAGCTAGCAAAAAAATAGTAGTTATTAGCTATTAGCTAATTTTTAGTGCTAATAGGTCCACCACGGGGATCCGAAGAAGAGACTGCGTTAGAGGAGATCAAGGTAAATAGGACGGCGTTGAGAAGTTTATTATATATATTCTAGTTGGCATGTCATTCACTACAGAAGTGGAGATGGCTAAGCAACGATGGTGGAGTATTAATTTAAGTTGGCGTTAGTGGAAAGTTGAAGTGGGAATAGGAAAAAATGTGTTCGGTTGAAACTGAATTGATTAGCGTGCATATATAGTCCATAGTGTTAGATTCTTATGGATCATTAGAGTGTAGATTAGTGGGTGAGTAACTTAATCTGAGGGGAAATCACTCATTGTTACCTTTAGCTGTTCCTATCCAAATCCCCTCGCGTCGTTGTAGAAGTTGCAGTACCACCAGTGAGGACCTCGATGGGGAGGTGGCAGTGTAGTCCAATGGCGCGCTTTCCGTCACTCCCAGCACTACCCTCGAGATCGGATTAGGGTTTGGATAGTGGGGTGTGGCGGCAGTCAACCTCGTGAAGAGAGCCCCAACCCCCACTTCCTCTCTTATATGTGCTACGTGACGGGGGCCCACCAGCCATGTCATTAGGCTGGACACTCCCGATCAAGGCGCGGTCAAAGGTCCGGCCCAATCGTTGGACTTGGGCCGGTGGAGATCAACCTAACATTCTCCCCCTTGATCTCAACTTATCACTTAAACTTTACACTTTAAACTTAACATTTATTTCTTTTCTCATTCCATCACATATCGGTGCATGAAGCATGTTTCATCGCCACGTTCAATCGCCAATAGATTTCACAGCTACAATACACATCTTTGTTCTGAAATAGATTCTTTAACTTTAGGCCCTTTATTGTCCGAAAAACATAGGCTTTTCCCATAAACTCATGTTGATTGTATGTTCTCTAAACACACTGGGTGGTAAGCCCTTGATAAGCGGATCCGCAAGCACTCGTTAGTTACTTATATGTTCAATACTTTCAACATGATTCCGGACTATCTCCTCCACAACATATAACTTTGTGTCAATGTGTTTGGCAGCACATTTGGCCCATTGTCATAGAAGTAAAATACTTAAATGGTTATTGTTGTTTACAACCATTATCAATTTCAGGTATAGGTTTTGTTAACTATTTCGCCTACCTTTTAAGCCTCATAATAAGCTATATTGTGAGTATAAATCATTGATGACACCACGACTGTTTCTTTGGAGCTTTTCCACAATAAAACTCTAACTGCGCGTGTTAGCTACTATGTGGCATTCACTAAACATCTCACCAAAATTTAATATTTATACCCACAACTATTTGAGAGTACTTGTTCTTTCTTACTCACCATGAGGCCTATAAATCTTTGCACTATCGCACAACATTCTCAAGTCCATTCTAGTGATGTATATCTGGACTAGACTTTTGCCAAAACACCGTAGATACATGAACTATGTCAGGGTAAGATTTTATTCATACACTCATTAAGCTTCCAACAGCTGAAGCATATTGGACGTCCATCTATTCTTTCTTACGTCGATTCTTGGAACACTAAAGTTCTCAAAGCTCTTATCCTTGACCATAGGATCAGGCGTAGCTTTACATATCTGCATGCTTTATTTCTTCATAATCTCTTCTAAGCATGTACTTGCAACATTTGTAATACCCCTTTTCTTTTATCTCGATAAGTTCTAGTTCCTAGAACGAAAGACACTTTACCGAGATTATTTTTATTGAAACTTGAGGAGAATACATCGAATACTATAGACCAACATCACTACTAGTAAGTAAGATGTCATCCACATATAGGATCAGGAAAATCGGTTTCCCATTCTTAGACTTTGCATTAATTCTATTGTCCTTCTCATTCTCTTTAAAACCCAAACTTTCTAATTGACTCTTCATCTTTAAATATCACTTTCTAGAGACTTGCTCTAGTCCTTAAATGATTTGTTTAGGCATAATCCCTTATGTTCTTTACTTCCATGACAAAACCATTCGGTTGTGTCATGTATACTTTTTGACACAAATCCCCATTAAGGAATGTCATCTTTACATTCATCTCACATAACTCTTAATCATAATGTGCCCCTAACACTCATTGGAGTGTATTTCTTCTCTTTCTATGAATACTTTCGCCATAAGTCGCACTATATCTTTCTATATTCCCTTTGGAGTCACACTTTATCTTGTAGACCTATTACAGCCTACTGTTTTGGCTCCATTTTAGGAATTTCTTCTAAGTCCCAAACACTGTTGGGTACTTATCTCTTTCATCTCATCCTCCATAGCCCCTTGCCATTTTGGATGAGTGAGTTTCTTCACATGGCTTATCCAAATGAGATGGGATTACTCTCTATTTGAATTTCTTCACTAGTGTATACTTTATAGTCAACAGAAATGACTCACTTTTCTAACTGGCACTTCTTTCATGTGGGGTTGTTGTTGCTCTTTCATTGCCAAGAAGCAATTGATTCTATAAGATGTTGCATTACAAGATCCTTGTTTATATTGTACATCTTCTTTGAAGAGCCAACAACAGGTGTTGTACAAGTCATATAACATCAACATGGTATTGAGAAATTTGTTGATCTTGAATCATTGGAGTGAGTTCCATTGGCTCTCCTACTTAATGGAAAATGTGTGAAGTTGTGATCTCGTAAAAATGCTACAACTGTATTTTGCCATAGGCACACTGCACTAGGATAGGTTATTGATCAATGGATCCTTTTTCACCAATTCTTTTTTCAAAAAAGAGATGTACGTGAAAGTGACCCACAACCATATATGCACAGGGAGCCCACAACAACTGCCTGGTCCCATCAGATAAGTTGCTTCTTATCTATTAGACATTGAAGCCCAATTTGACATAGATAGGATTTTCTATAAAAACTATTTCTTGTATCTAAGAAATGGAAAAATCAGTTTCTTTTGATTGTAGACTACGAAACCAATTGTAGAATTCTGAGTTTCTATTTAGAAATTGTTTGCGTCGGTATGGTTTCTTCGGGAACATATCATGTGCTCCCAATCCTCCCATGCTCCTATTTTAAAAAGATCATAAAAAATAATATATCAGTGGATAGATGATGCACGTATCCATCTTTATACAAAATTTAAGGATGAAAAAAAATCTACAAGGAGAGAAACATAAAAGAGAATATCAGGACGCAATTGATGCAGGTTTCGGATCCAGTAAACAATGTAGGCAACCAATTATATCATTATTTTCTCGTTTTTCATTCTCCTTGTACAAACCTTTGTTAATTTTAAAATTTTTCATGCACATGTATGCTTGAATGGAGCACCTAAGAGCACCTCCAATAGTTCCTAAAAAAATAATTGATAAATCAATAAGTTTTCCAAGTGTTTAAAAATAATTGGGAGTATATTTGTTTGGTTCGTTTAATAGTTTTGAAAATCTCACTCCTAAAATATAAAAAACAATTTTATATTAGAACTGCAGAACTATTTCTAAATCATCCTTACTATTTTTATACTTTTTTCCGTTCTTATCTATACTATAATTGAAATCTTCTCCAGGCAAATCCTACCTGCAAGATCAACGACTCACAACACATGTCATACAGATTTAACGGCCCAGATTAGAAGTATGATCACGACCTTACACACCCTCAGCCTCACGTCAAATCAAACCTCCGTCAGCTGCGTCGCGGGATCGATTCTTCCGATCGCACAAATAAAGAAACCCCCATGAATACTTGAGCTCGCGAAGCTCGTCTCCCTCGCCGCCGCCGCCGCCGACCTCCCCCGCGCAGAGTCGCTCTTCCTCCTGTCCGTACCCCACTCCCCGGCGTCCCCCACCCTCGCCAACCTCCTCCGCGCCGCCGCCGTGTCAGGAGCCACGCTCGGTGCCCTGCTCGCGTTCTTCTCCCGCCTCGTGGGCAGCCACGGGCTGCGGCCCAACGTATTCTCTTTCTCCACCCTCCTCGCTGCTATCGCCCCCACGGGCGTCGGAGCGCTCCCCCACAGCCGCGCCCTCCACGCCCGCGCGCTCGCGAGCAGGATGCTCGCCCCGACCGGTGAGAGTGGGCACGTGATGACCAGCCTTGTTGGCGTGTACGCGGCGGCCCACCAGCTCGAGGACGCCCGTAAGGTGTTCGAAGAAATGTTAACCAGGGCGGTGGCCGTGTGAAACTGCATGCTCGCCGCATACGTTCAGTGCGGCGAGGTGGATGCCGCGCTGTGGTTTTTTGGCGAGATGCCTAGGAGGGACGCGGTGGCATGGACGACCATGATTGATGGGTGCGCGAATGCTGGGAGGGCAGCAAAGGCGGTGGACCTGTTCTGGAGGATGAGAAAGGCGCGTGTCAAGAATGACGCAGTGACCATGGTTGCCTTGTTAACGGCTTGTGCAGAGCTGGGTCACTGGAGCTTGAACGGTGGGTGCATGCACGTGTGGACTTGGAAGGGTGGCAGTGGAGAACGTACTCTAATCCATATGTATCTCAAGTGCGGTGCTGTAGAAGATGCATGATACTTGTTTGGGATTTTTTTTTATTATTTCTTTAATCGATCTCTACAATTTTGTTTTTCTTGTTTGTTTGTCCAGTAAGGAAGGTATAAGTATCTCATTTTTTATGGACTCGTTACCAAGGTTATAAAACAAATGATGAGCATTTATAGATCAGCTGTGTTTCTCAACTTTTCTACATAGCATTTGTTAAAATCAAATATATATTCCCAAATAAAGTACTGTAATTTTCATATAGACTTTTTTGTTAGTGGGTAGGTTTGTTTTTTAATTTTATTATTTATTTTAGTTTTGTAATTTTTTTCTAAATATCGCCGTAGCGTTAGCACGGACAATATACTAGTACATTTACTGTTGAATCGTAGACACGCACATATGATAGTACCTCTCTTTCTCCTAAAAAGACTGCAACTCTGCTAGCAGACTAATAATAAAGTAATGAGCAAAACATGTCTGAATTTAGCCAGGTTATATAAAAAACAATATCTATGATACTAAATATATATCATTAGATTTGTTATTATTGAATACATATATATAGTATATATTGATACTTTTTAATAAATTTAATAAATTTATTATTTGACAAAAGACGTAATAACAATTGTACCTATTTCAGGATCGGGAGTTAATTATTACTGTCTTCACCCATTTTAGCTCGTTGTGGAAACGATCCAATAGTTTTTAACCGCGGCTTAATACCTTATTACAGTGATCACACTAGTAGAAAATTAAATGAGACAATTTTGGTTAGACACGGCTCAAACCAAAGATCGCTTTGGTATGTTACGTGTTCCATTCATATGCCGCCGTCCGCCGATCTATTCCATACTGACCGTGACGGGTCGGAGCTCCGGTGGCCCCAGCGGCGCGTTCAGGGTAGCACTGCACATAGTGATGGAATTATTCATGCCATGCTAAAAATGATTTTTTTAGATACATGTAGCTTGTCATAGTATAGGACATGTTTGGATCCATTAACATTAAAAGCTAATAGCTGTTAATTTTTAGCACTGGCTGTTTGGGTATATCTGCTAAAAGGTGGTTGTATAGTGAGATGATGATGCATATGAACCATTATCACCTATTAGCAACTTTAAATATGCTAATAGAACTAATAATTAGTAGCACTGCAACGATTAATTAGCAGGTCTATTTGGATCCACTAGTGGTAATTTGAGCTACTAGCACTATACACAAATAATTTTGTGAAGCAATGCGCTGGTGTCCTTTTATTAACCGAGACAGTCACAAATCCATCTGTCTCGTAAAATGGCCGGCAGTTAACAGAGGTTGTCGTAAAATGCCATGATTATCAGGTTTAATATCTTTGAATATTTTAGAGAAATAGAGGATGGTTTTAGAGATAGTAGAATATGAACTGAATTAAGTCAATTTCTGCACTCTAATGCTAGAACTTTTACAGGAATGGTAATTAGTTGCACCACAATATTTTGAAATTTTCTAGGTAGCTTAAGCTCTTACGGGAGCGACAATTAGTGTCTGCTATCTCTAGAATCTGCCGACAGCTAATATCAGATCAGCAATCTGATCCTCTCCAAGTAAAGCTCTGTATTTTTTAGTGTGACAAAATATACATAATTATATGTTTAAAAAAAATTAAAAAGTATTATACTATTTCTTACCAAAATCATCACATTTGAAAAAAAAAGTAAAATTAATATTTCTTGTACTATAAATATTAATATTTATATAGGTATTTAAAGGAATGCCTGGGCTTCGGAGGGGAGGGGGAGGGGGGGGGGGCACTGCCCCTGCTAGCCCCCTGGTTCCACCACTGAGAGCTCTCCTTGTTTATAGAAGCTCATGTTTATAGAAGCTCACTGGTGGGCCCGTTGGTGCTAGAATTGTATGTTGGTGTAGGCACACTGGCCACTGCACAGGATTGGTCATTGATCAATAGATCATTTTCCACTAATTTTTTTTCCAAAAAGAGATGTACCTGAAAGCAACCCACAATCACGCACATGCGGCCCACAAACCATAGTAAGGCCCTGTTTGGTTCCTTTTGCTAAATTTTAGCTAGCTAAATTTTAGTCACTTTAGTAGCTAAAGCTCCAAACACAGTGACTAAAAGGAGCTAAAATAGTTTAGTTCCATTAGTCACCCAAGAGTAACTAAAATTAGCTAGCTAAAATTTAGCAAGAGAAACCAAACGGGGGCCTAAGTCTTGTCCCATTAGATAAGTTGCTTCTTATCTATTGGACAATGAAGCCCAATTTAACATTCGAAGAATTTCTCAGAAAAACAATTTTTTATTTCTAAGAAATGGCAAAATCAGTTTCTTCTGATTGTAGACTACGAAAGCAATTGTAGAATTCTGAGTTTCTCTTTTTAGAAATTGTTTGCATCGGTACGGTTTCTTTAGGAACATATCATGTGCTCCCATGCTCCTATTAGAACCATTTCTTTTTCAGCAGCTAAGCACACCATGGAAGCATGCTTGTCTCCTTCCTTTTTCTGTTCGTTGGCAGCGGACATAAGTTGCACACATGTGGAAGAAAGCTCGTTTTGATTCGAAGCGTGGTAGACATAACTTGTTTAATATTAACAGGCCCACATATTCCCGAATAGTTCTGAAGTCCTTTATTATATATAAAAGGTCATCTCGCGAAATCCGTGGCTCCCGTCGCCCGTCCGTCCTCCGAATATAGTTCTGAAGTCCTTTATATACATAACTTGTTGCTGCTCCTCATCAACTCTGCTGCTGTTGGATGCATGGTGTGGCTGCAACTCTGTTCTGCTCTCTTCTCCCGCGTGCTGCAGCTACTGCGTGGTGCATGTTTTCTCCAGGTATGACAACGTCGCAGCTCAATATCTCTTTTTCCTATGATATTTGATGGTCCGACTAATTTGATCGGTCTTCAAAACAAGAATATAGATTCTACTACTGCTATAACATTAGTTTTGTCCTGAATACAACCCAAGATATAATTTTCATTTACCTGATTCCTGTTGTTTTCATCAATTGTGTATGGGTCAGTCTTTTTTTATGCAACCTGTTGCAGTGTGCATCTTGATTGGTCGTGTGTAGGGCAGCCATGCTAAAAATTGATCAGTTTTTTAACCTAATTGATATCTGGTACCATTTAGAATGGTGGAATAATCGCCAAGTACTTGTTTGATTTAGTTTTTAGGTAACTTCTGCGTTGATCTGTTTGTAAATAAATATCAATATTTAGGGAAATTTCTGGAACTCTTGATTCTAGTCTTTGATTAAGGTTACATATACTTTTTTTTTAAGATCCGGTTACCTGGCATTATATATTAATAAGAAAGAAAAAGAGTTGCAAGGGTTACATATACTAATATACATGGTACATAGGCCATGGGCCTTACACACTAATGCAAAGATAAAGCCCCCCTCACAATAGCTCCCAAACAGGGCCTTAAAGCTAGCAACTATTGAGTGATTGCCTCTCCACCGGTGGCGAAATTGACACCACCTCCCTTCAATCCCTAGCTGGTGGCCCTACTGGCGCTTACGTCGCAAAACGATGCTATTCTGTAATCTCTTGTTGTCAACCCATTAGTCTTAGGTCTCTCTTGTTGGTGCTAAGGCTGCTCGCCTTCATCTGTTTTCGTACTCGGGTTTTGTACCTCTGTTTACTTTTCTCTTAATGAAAAACGGGTACCAACCTGATTGCAAAAAAAAAAATCCCCAGCTGGTCCAATCCTCCTTTTTACTCCCGATCTCAAACAGCAGCAAAACAAAGCACACGAACCTGCTCCATGAGCTCTCCTTTTCGTCAGAAGTCTCGAGCCACACAGACCTGTGCTGGCAGCAGAGACTCGTCGTCAGCAGCCTCCGCCTTCCGCGCCACCTGAAGGCCCTCACCGCCGTCACAGCACCTAGGTCGCCCGTCCTCTTCACGTCCACCGCGTCCTTCACCTCAGCATCTCACTGCCCTGCACCGCAAAAATCCCTTCGATTTCTCTCTGCTGGAAGCCAGCCGTGAGTTCCCTCTCTGCGTTGTTAGCCGCTGTCACCAACCTTCAGCCAGGAACGCAGCGCTCTTCTTCTATACGCACGCTCGGCCGCACCCTTCCTCTCGTGCTCCGTCGCCGTAGCCTCGCCTGATGTCTCTGCCCAGCAAGGTTATTGCTGCTGCCCTCTGCTTCACCTGCCGCTCCTGCCTTGCTGCTCTTCTCAACAGGCCACTGGCTGCTGTCACGCTGACCAGGTGAAGCAGGGGGTCGCCTCCAGCGCTGGCTCTGACACCATGTCGATATTTGATGAAATTTCTGGAACTCTTGATTCTAGTCTTTGCTTAAGGTTACATATATATACATGGTACATATATAGGCCATGGGCCTTTACACATTTATGCACAGATAAAGCCCAACAGTAAACATACCTGAATACCTGAAACTCCCTCTTAATGAAACATATGCAGACATGCTAAGCGTGTTCGAGGAAAAAAGCATACCTGAATAAGTGACGTCTAAATGAATCTGCCAAGTTTTCATCAAATTGTCATTCAAAATTTGTGTAAGTTTTTAGTTTTCTTTATCAGTATTTAGAATATAGAAAGAATGTTTCGTGTCTATTCTCCATGAACTTAAGACGGCTACATTTTGGTTTGTTCCATATATTGGTCTTGGCCCATCCATCTGCTTCTTTGGTTTGCCAAATTTTTCGAATCACTCGTCCTTTGTGGTGACTGGTGAGACTAATTCACTAGTTACTCTCTTGGTTACACGCAGGAGAATGTAGTTGCTCACACCAGAAAAAGGACCGAGCTGAAGTGATGAGGTGACAGGCACTTTGGTTGTAGAACACAAGCTCACATCCATCGGCTAGTGCCGCTGCAAAATTACTTGAAGCCATCCAAATATTGATCTTGGTTAGTCCATATGATTCTTTCGTTTGCCCATATTTGTTTCTGCTCGGTTAATTTGTCGTGACATCATTCTTAGGTGCTTACATCTTGGTTGTACTATGTAATTCTAAAAAATAAAGGTGCTTACTACATCCAATCTATATATTTGTCCTATAAATTTTGAAGCAGGGAAATAAAGCTTGATTTGTGTGCGTAGTTCATTGAGGAGAATAAATAACACTATATATATATATATATATATATATATATATATATATATATATATTCTTTTTCTCTATATATATGTTTATATATATATATTTTATATATATGTATGTTGTAGTCTATATATCTCTCTCTATAGAGAGAAAAATAT